>ENA-UOUJ01000507-UOUJ01000507.1-activated-sludge-metagenome-genome-assembly--contig:-NODE-507-length-25971-cov-66.371585_pt1 | contig 25971 bp, 10 predicted proteins | sample MGYA00249839_ERZ747224 | MGnify/ENA primary metagenome ERZ747224 (study PRJEB28782, sample SAMN03220277) | activated sludge metagenome | biome: wastewater; feature: sewage sludge; material... | reverse complement strand
TAAAGGTGAGAAATATTTAACTAACTCGATGGCCTGAATTTTGGGGAGTATTATATGGTGTATCAACGATGTGTTACAATTTTACCGAACACATAAGGCAACATTATGCTTAAGTAGCTTCCGCCAACTTTTATACTGGCATAAGCGAATTGGTGGTGGTTGGGGTGTAGCGGCTTTTGCTGCTATGCTTGGTTTGGCTGAGGGCTTTGGCTGTGTAGCGAAGCGAAACAGGCAATGTGCCAAAAGCGTGGGGAGCAGAGCCGCAAAAAGTATGACAGTTAAAAATGGCGGCAACACCATAGATGCAGTGGAAGGGGTGGCATTGTGGGTTAGCCACTGCATAAGCCGTGCTTGTGTGCTGGCTGGGTGAGAATGTCTCAAAGGAACTGAAATATCTAATTAATGACTTCACTTATTGTTAGTGAAATGCGATCAACAAAGTCGGTTTCCTTTTCCTTCATTAAAACCATTTTATCATCATGAGAAATTGAGTCTTCATTTAAGAATGAAATATCAATTCCATCTACAACAAAATTTGTGTTAGAAGTTGATTCTCCCAAGAATCCTTTAGAATGATGAGATAACAACTTTGCAGCTATTCCCTTGCAGGATACAACTTTCAATGTACTGTGTATATAAATCATTCACTGTTAACGCCGAATTTACTTTCATATTTTATTTTTATCTCTACTTGCTAAAAGCAAATTATGTTACATACTATTTCAGAAATCATATTTACCCTCCCAATTAATCAGTCGGAACACCAAAGCCTGCAAAATCTACCAAATAAATGTAACCTTGATCCCTTGCTTCCTTACACCAATGTGCGGCATAATTTTGACCTGGGTTATCATTATCGAACTTTAAGGTGTCATCATAAGTCCATACTACCACTTCGTTGACCACTAGCTTTTTTATGTGGTTGTGATTTAAAATCTTACCAGCATCTTTTGATAATTGACCAATAGCTTTATCAGCACCTACTTTAAATATTTCATGCACAAAAAATTCTGTTCCATCCCTCTTTACTCTTTTTAGTTTCTTTATTTCTATAAAATCTCCAGAGGCGATATTCGATTTAATGTAATTGTTTCGCCCATTATTAAAAATAAAACCACTTGCTGCCCAACCAATATTTAGCTTCTTTATCCCTGGCTCAACTGCAATACCTAATGCTAGTTGATAATTTTCTGGCAATTGGTAAGGTCGGGAAGCTTTCAAGGCTAATTCTCTTTCAAAATCAACTACCAATAGGCGGTATCTTGCTCTTGTATATGCCACAAATGTGAGTCTCTTTTCCTCGTTAATTGTTTCAGTAACTTGATTCTCGGTTAAAGGAGCAAATGGATTAAAAGCTAAATTTGAATAAGATGGCGTTATAATAACGCAATCAAATTCGAGCCCTTTAACCTTGTGCATTGTTGTTAAGACTATTTCCGTTTCATGAGTTGCAGCCGAAATTCTATCTAAATGTTTTTCATATATTTTATACAACTGACCGTCATCCTTATAGGTCAATTCGGTTATGAACTCTAATAAATTATCGAATACCTGACTTTCATCTTGTTCTTCTAGGTATTCCAAAACAAGGGCATGAATAACTCTAAGGTAAAAAGGATTCCAATTTTGGTTCTGGCTTATCAGGTCGTTTATAAATGCTCGAAATGTTTGCTTAAAATCTAACGGAATTTGTTGGCCTATTTTAGATTTTAAGAACAATATAACTGCATGACATTCTCTTATACGAGTGAACTCATAAGGTAAGCTACCTTGAATACGGATTCTAATATTGGGAAGATTAAGTCCTTTTATTTTTTGAAAGCCTCTATATACCTCGTTGTTTGTTCTGAAAAGAATTGCTATCTGTTTATATGGCCGTTGCCCAACTCTTTCTTGCATTAATATTGAAATCTGATCCCACCAATCAATCCTTTGCTGTGTCCTGTCTATGATTTGAGCATAATTAGCGATGAAATTCTCATCAGGAACTCTTGTTGGTCTTGGAATTAAATGTTGGTGCTCTTCTGGAAGAGTCAATATCTGGCTTGCTAATTCTAAAATATCTGGATAAGAGCGATGGTTATCTAGTAAAGTGAATTTTGCAGGAGTAAATCTGGCATTGAAATCATTATAATAGTGATAAGGATCCATCACGCCTCTATCATAACCATAAATACTTTGATTAGGATCTCCAATTATAAATAAATGAGCTTTCGTTAATTCATTCAACCTATATAGTATATCCATTCTAACCTCATTAATGTCCTGAAATTCATCTACCAAAATATGTTTCAGAGTGCCTAAATGATTCAATATTATACCAGGTGTATTATTCAGAATTTCCAATAACTTTGGTTCCCATTCTTCAAATTTTAATCCATCTAATTGATTTCCACAATATTTTTTAGCAAGTCCGTGAAACGTGTAAATGTTAATTCTCTTTGCCAAATTACCAAACCCTAAATCCTTGAACAATTTACCTAATCTTTCTTTTAATTCAGAAACAACTGCACGGTTATATGCTAGCACCAAGATTTCTTCAGGATTAGCAAATTTGTAATACACCAATCGTGCAACTCGCAATGTAAGAGTATGTGTTTTACCTGACCCGGGACCTGCTACTACATTAATATTCTGATTGACATCTGAAAAATATATCTCACGTTGTTCTTCATTAAGTCTATTGACTTCCTGATATTTTATTGCTTCACCTCTGAATGCTTGGAAAATAGGATGCTCATCATCAATTTCTCCCAAATTCTGAAGGTGGTTGATTAATTCTAATTTAGTTTTGGATGCAAAAAAACCTTTTATAAAAGCGTCTTTTTTATCATCACTCAAATTTGAGAGAACTTGCAATGAAATTAGTTTTAACTCTCTGATTTCCTGAGCTTCCACAAAATCATTATACACTTCTCCATCGCTCGACCCTTCTGTTGTTTCGTCAATTATATCTGTTGAATGTAGACAAACTTCAATCCCTGTAGGAAGTAACTCTCCAGTTTTACAATATCCTAATACAGATAATATAAAGAGCAAGTCAGATAGGTATTGTACGTTCCCTTTAATATTCAATTCGGAAACAATATCAGGCCAATTGAAATTCTTTATGTTTTTATCAAAGTAATTCTTTGCTACATAATCCAATAGTTTTATGCAGTCTTTCTCTAATTGTGAGATTTTATTTAACCACTCTTCTTTTTTGTGATAGCCATTAAATACTGACTGCTTTATTCGTATTTTTCGGTTACCATCAGTAACCTTCTCCATTTTGGTTTCGTGTTTTGTCTTTCCCAATAAGCGAATGATTGTAAATGCATGCTTAAATCGTTTGTTAGTAAGGTCAGAACAGTATTTGATTTTATTTTTTAATGGCGATTTTATGTTTGGATTTATTGGCCAAGGTAATTCTGCAAAACGAATATTCTTATATATGCAATTTTCAAGAAAATGATCAAGTTCGTCACCTTCAAATATTTTTGAGTCTAACTCCTTAACATTATTCATAATCTCTTTAGCAAAAGAGAAAATAGATTTTAATGCAGGATATTTATTACTTGATGTAATATTACTGTAAAATGCAAGTTCATCGCTTCGCAAATTTGTTGGCTCAATAACTACATCTTGTAGTAGCTTTAATATACCCGCAGCATGATTTTTTAATAATGCAGTAAATAGGTTTTCAAGACTTAGCTTTGTGATGCTTCGTAACGATGCAATAGAAAGTTGTACAACTTTATTAGATTGAGCATCACTTGGAAGTAATTCAAGAATAGCATGACATACTTTTTTGCAATCCGTATTCGGACATTTATTTAAACGTTTCGCTAATTTATTTAATGATGCAGAATCGAATTCTAAATAAGTAATGGTGAAATACCCTAATTTAATTCTTTTTAATCGTTCCAGCCAATGCAATGCAATTCTGAACTTTGTATCTGATTCATCTTTAGTAGAACCTATTTTACTCGAATATAGATTGAATGGCACTGCCACTGGAATTTGAGTATCCGGTGACAAGGGCTTAAACATTGCAATATATTCTTCCAATATCTTTTTAATACCCTTTACCTCATGCCATGAAATTCTACTTTCATGCAGTTGGTCTTTTAATTTTTTGAAATCATCTTTGCCAGTAAGGCAAAGTGTTTTAATAGGATTTTTATCGTTATTAAAACCTGCGTCTGATCGTTGTTTCTCGTTTCTACCAGCCCTTCCCACTTCCTGAAGAAAATCCTCAAATGTACTGGGTGGTGAATAATGGGTTACAAAATGAATATTGGGGATATCCATTCCCATACCAAATGCTTTTGTTGCAAATAGAATTAGAATTTCACCTGATTTGTATTTTTCATAAGTGTCCTTTCTATCTTCTGCATCCATTCCTGCATGAAATGCACCTACTTTTTCTGAAAAATCACAACTCGGAAATTCATTTTTCAAAGTACCAGGAAATAATAATTTGCATTCTTCAACCTTTTTTCTACTCTTAACAAAAATGATTGCTCGGCTTAATTCCGGGTTAAAATTTTCAGGATTAAGATACTGCGCTATTTCCTTTAGCCTTTCATCATCAACGACATTATGTTTAAAGTCCATTTTTATGTGATTCCTTACCGGGTTGTAACTTTTCTCTGTTCCTTCCACTGTTACTACTCCTGGCATAAGACGGCTTATTTCCTCAAAAACCTGTTCGGATATTGTCGCAGAAAATAGCAGCTTTCGCATTTGATAGTTTTCAGAAAAGCCCGCTATTTTTCTGCCTGCATTCAAATAATCTGGACGAAACTCCTGACCCCATTGCGAAATACAATGTGCTTCATCGAATACAACATACTCTAATCCGCTATCAGCATCTAATCTTGTGAGAAGACAATTCTCAAATGAACGAGATCTAAACCTTTCTGGTGTAATATAAAGCAGCGTAACCTCGCCACCAGATATTCTTCGATATATATCTCTAATTTCAACATGAGATTTGTCACCGCTTAGGAACTCCACATTACTATAAAAGCCCTTATTCCAAAGTGCATCTACCTGATCCTGCATTAAAGCCCGAAGCGGACTAATAACAATTGAAAGCTTACATGAAAATGCTGAACGGAATAAAGCCGGCCCTTGAAATAATAAAGATTTACCAGCTCCAGTTGGTAGGGAAATCAGTAAGTCCTTTTTTGCCGGTAAAATTTCATTTAAACATGGGTGCTGATAATCATGCCACTGATAAGGAACTCCGCCATCTTCCGGCATCAAAAAGATTTGCCGGAGTATATCTTTCGCTTCATCAATATTAAAGTCGGTATCTGCATTTTCATGAGGTGATGAAAAGAATTCCGCTGCAAGTGCCTTATCTGCATCGTATTCTGCTTCTTTAAACCACATCTGAACACTTTGGGTATTAAGATTTAAACTTTTCTCAATACCATAATAGTCAGCCAGTCTTGTATCACAAAGGAATAGCCGCGACTCTGGATTATTATCATAAAGCATTTTATAGTAATAATCAATAAGTGGTTTGTGCAGTTTTATTAGCGAAAATAAATCGTAATCTTTTTGAACCGCATTAACGTCAGCCTGATAGTCATCTTCCTTATGTTCTTCATTAGTTTCAAATGCTACCGGTATCTTACCCTTCAACATTTGCAATTTCTCCTGTAACAAAAAACTATCCCATATAAAATCTAATGGGCCAGTATAGTTGCTTGAAATTATTTTGTCTAAAGCCAGGAAAGAAGCTATTAAAAGTTTGTTAGGTGATCTATGTGTATGCAGTAATTCTACCTGTCTTGGCAATGAAGCATTTGTATCAGGAATAAAATACCCTTTACGCCTTGCATAAGCTGAAAGCTTTTCAGTTTCTAATTCATCGTTCACAATTAAAACTTTGGGATTATTTGTATTACGAATACCCTCCAATAATTTGAATTGATATACCCAATATATTTTCCTATACAACGATTCAGGATTAACCCTTTTTTGTTCAGCTATATAACCAGACTTCCTGGCATCCGGCCTTATAATGAATGAATTTATTTTTGTAAATGTTTCGTCTACCCAATCAATATATTGGGGCATATTAATAGGCAAATCATTTATACAGGCTTCGAAGTTGAGATTACACCATACTTTGAATTTGCCCTTACCAATTTTTTCTAACCAAATATTTTGAACAAATTCAGGAAACTCAGTAATACCCAATTGCCTGCAATGACTTTGTTCGAGACTAATGAAACTTTTACCACCAGACATTTGCAGCCATATAGGTTCATTTTTTAATTTGTCGAAAATTGTAGCAAAATCAAGGTCTTGGCCTAATTGTAATTTACTTGTTAGATTGTATAATTCATATCCAATTACAATTACTTTTAAATCTGAAACTTTTTTCCCATGCTGTTTTAGGATTTCTATATCAGTTGGCTTAATGCAGATAGGCTTGTGATTAATATTCCCAAAACCTACATCAATGTTGTCACATATTAACGTTGATTGCTCACTGTTTAGTTTTAATCGTATGGCTATTGGCAAGTGCTGAAAATAAGGCTGCAACCCTTTTGAAATACATGAATCCACAAATCGAAAAAGGATAGTTTTAAGTAACTTATCTTCCCTAAGAGTTGCTTCTATTTTTTCCTTATTTAAACAAAAGCCAAAAGACTTATTATCCGAATAAAATGTGAGATCAAACTGATGGGATAATGTATTCCAAAGAAATTCAGGAGCAATTACAACCTTATTCCCCTCTTCATTTAATTTTTCTGTGAGTTGATTAAATGTATCTTCAGAAATATTCTGGTTCGTGGGATTGGGACGGAAAAACTCATTGGACTGACTTACAAAATATTCATAATCCAACAATGTCCAACTTGAATTGTTGCTAATTCGATTAATTGCTTCGATTGCTTTTGCAGGCAATAATTCTTTAAGACTATCTAAATTACTTTGAGAAACAATAATCCTTGATAATTGATTTTTGAATAAACGATATGTGAGTTCCGTATCAGATGATGCACTATGTTGTGTTTTAAGTCCGTAACTAAAACGTTCTGGGTTAAGCAACATTTCAACTTCAAGAGTATCCCAAATGAAATCTGATTTTGGTGAAGCTCCATGATTTGCTAAAACATATAAGTCAAATTCCTTTATATTCTGACCAATAATTAAAGAACCTGAGTTTATTAGAGTGACTAGTTCTGCAATACCATCTTCCAACTTTTTAAAATCTGATTCGCTTTTTGCACCTAAGCTGGTTTTCCAGGCAAACTCTCTTATTTTCTCGCCATCGGTTTCTAAGTCAAAACACAAGAAATCGATCTTTGAAAATTCGTTTTCGAGGATACCTGCAATGTATCTTTCTTTATATTTTGAAAGTGATGGGAAATTGAAATAAGTAGATAAGATTTTATCAGACGGCAACTTCTCTATGAAACTGGATTTTTCATCATCCGTCTTTAACTCTTCGATGTATTGCTTTGTTCGAGCCTCCGAAAGCTCGTTTATAGCGCCTGTGTTATATAGCTCTATATAAAACTGATTAGCACTGCATCTGAAATTGGATTCTTCCAGCTGTATGGCTGGGAAGTTAGTTTTAAATATATTCAGAAATGAAATAACCGTTTGCAGTTCTTCCTTATTATTAATATCCCAACCTTCCCCAATTAAATACTTATATGACTCTTCAACTTGCTTTATTGGGCCTTGTTCAGAAAGAAGTTTTGTTAATACCTGTTGTAATGTATTCCAATCTAATGATGGCAACACTTCAGAACTCCAAATGTCAAATTCTTCTTTCTTTGTACGATTGGGTAGCATTTCAACTTCGCCCAGCGCCCACAAAACGAAGCTAATTTTATTTAGTGTTTTCTTCTTTTCTTCTAGGTATATCTTAAAGAATGAAATATCCTTGATGTTCTTTATTTCCTTATATATTTCAGGAATGGTCTTCTGCTCAAAATTGTTAATTACATCAATGTATATTGAATTTATTTCAGCTTCTTTGAGTTCTGTTTGTAACAATGATGTCAGCCATTCAATGGTGCCTTTGTATTCATTAAGATTGGGTAAAAGTTTTACAATTATGGCCTTGCCAAAAAAAATTGATTCTGCTTTTTGAATTATTTCAGAAGGTATAACCGAAGCCCTCCAACTTGATGGCAGATAATGAGCTGTCACTGTAGCAAAACCTGTCTCATATTTCTCAGTTAAAGCAATTTCTTTTTCTAGTTGACCATCTATGAGTGGATAGGCAAAGGATTTTGACGAAGATTCTTTATTAAAAATAAATACCGGAATTTTGTTTGACACTCTTATTGCATCTAATTGTCCCGGCTTCTTCCTCGAAGGGACTGTATCAAAAACTACAATATCATTTTTATCAATTTTTGAAGTTATAAGATTAGATACATGCAAAATGCAGTCTTTGTTATCTGCAAGATTCGTTATACAGCCAGATCCTTTTGTAGCATCAAATAACTTTATCCTGCCAAGTTTTCTATTATCCGGGGGCATCTTAAAACGACTATCATTATCCCTTGTTGTATTTGATTTAGTTGACCTATTAACTTTTTCTATCTGAGGATGTCCAACAGACTCTCCGATTCTCGTATTAAGTTCAACAGGTTTACTCCCGATACTTCTTTTCTTGTTCTTCAAAATATCATGGAGTTCTTTCTGCCATAGTTTTTTTGCAATAACGGTCGTTGTTGCGTGGTTACTATTAAATATCTTTTTAAAAACATCTAGAAGACTCAAGCGTTGTTGGTCATCTACATTTTCGAAATGCTCAATAGAAAAATCAATTTCCTTCAGCCGCTTTTGAAGTACATCAGCATTGATTTTCGCATTTTTCAGAATATCAACAATTGTCATGGTGGTTTAGTGGTTACTTATTTGAATATACCGCTCAGGTTCATATGGGAAATTCAGATACTAAATTCCTTATGAAGGTATTCTCTAATTTTTAGACTATTACAACTTAAAAGATTAAATAGTAGAAGATTAAACATTCTTGCGCCTGTTTTCCCTACCAAAACATTTTTCCTCTCTTTTATAACTTCACTTCTCAAAATCTTTTGAGAAACTTTCGATGGTCGCCTTCCGCTATATTGTCATAATCTACGTTCATTCATCTTTTATTTTTGTTTAAACAATCCTCCCAAATTCTCATCCGGCTCCTCAAAAATACTTGTCTCGTTTAAGGCTTCGTAACTTTTTCGCCCTTTCTTTCCCTTCTTCTCCCACAACCCCGCCTTCACCTCTTCCTCATGTATTTTATGGTTCAACTCCAACAACCGCTTCAACACTTCTTTCCTCGCATCAGGATGGATAGTGAAACGGATACGATCATTCTCCGGCAAGTAATCTACTTCATAGAAATCATGCCTCAACTCTATGTCTGGGCGTTGAGCGGAGTCGAAACGCCACCCATAAGCATCCAGCACCGCCTCATCCATTTGCACATGCAGCTCACGGAGTTTGAGAATGCCTTGTATGGCTTCCTTGAAAGAAATGGTATTGGGTGCCCCGCCTGTTGCGGGGTCTAAATGCTTTTGCAGGGCGGCTACCTGTTTGTCTTTCTCATTAATGCTTTGAGCAGTAATGGCATGACTGTGAAACAGGTTATAGGTTTTGGTCAGCCCTAATTGCATACCGAGCATGATTTGCCGGCGGTGCTCGTGGTATACACAACCTAGTTCTTCTAATTTATCATTTTCCAATGGATTATTGTTTTTAGGAAAAGGGAAAGTCTCAAAACAATCAGAAGGCAAATACCGCCTATCTCCTTTCATCGTTGATGCATACTTCCACGACCACGCTTCATGAAATGAAGATTGCAAACAGGAAAACTCCTGCCAGCTTGCATCCGGAATCCCAACATTAGCATGAGAGGAAAACACATTACTTGGCAAGTATTGAAATGCATGGGTTTTTGAAACAATTGCTGAGTATAGGACCGATCGGGATTTTTGTAGTGCCAAGCTAAAATCCCTTTTATTCATCCAAAACTTCCACCATTCTTTGACCATTCTTGGATATTTGCGAACATCCTTAGATTCTCGATCTGGCTTAACATTTTCTTGAATATGCAAAAAAGGTTTGGTGAACTTACTCGCTTCTTCAAATGTCATCTCGTTAAAGTAAATGACAAATCGTTTAAAATTATCTGGACTTGGGGAATTCAGAAGCTCATTTGCATTTATTATAGGAAAGATTACTGATTTGTTCAATTCATATCCCTCAATCATTTCTAGATATTGAGATTTTGAAATAAAGAACCCGTCGCCAAGCACATTATGCCCCTGAAAACACTTTGAAACATTTGAAAATAATGTATAAGGGTTCTTATTAAATCCTGAAGCATCTAAGAGTGTTGTAATGCTTCCTACCTCCATGTTATCCAAATAGAATTTACCTTTCCACACCTGCTTTGTAATAGTTAGCAAAGAAACCTCAACTGCTGCCACTCCTAGCCATTTGGTACTTTTTACAGCATGGTTAATTGAGCCCCCTTGTTGTACAATTACATCCAAGCCATCTTCACGGGCTCTCCCTTGAGCAATTGTGTTGGTAGAAATCAGTGATTGAAATCCTTTGGGCTTAATTATTGTGAATATTCTTCGGAAGAAATAGGTCACTAAATCTACCGCACCTATTGGAGCAAACTGATGTTTTATACTCTCTAGAAAACCATCACCCAAAGTGCCACTTAACTTTTGGCCACCCAAAAAAGGCGGATTTCCCAACACACAATCAAATCCTCCTTCACTAAATACTTCTGGAAACTCAATAAACCAATGGAAGAATCGCTGCTCAAGGGCAACCACCTTTGCTTGTGCGGTTTGAGGTAATTGCCAACCCTTATATCCACTTAGAATCAGGCGGTAGTCTGCGTCAGTCATCAAGTAATCCTTATTGGCATCGGTTTTAGGTATAAAGAATTGAGCTACCTGAGTATCAGCCATCGCCTTTAAAAAAGTAAAACCTTTTCCATCAATAAACTTTTTATAGGCTTTCGCTTTGCGTTCAATTTCTTCGGGGGTAGTTTCGGGCAATTGGCTAAAGGTTTTGTATTCTGCCATCGCTTCCTCCACAGAGTTTTCGGTACTTTTCTCAAACTCCGCTTTTAGTTGCAGGGCATTGGATGCTCTTTCCTTGCGTTCCTTTATATTTTTATCCCTCCATGTTTTGGCAATATCTTTGTCATCACCGGGCAGGGTTTTAAATGCTTCATTGGCTATTCCGTTTTCCAATTCGCTGCGGTGGGCCAGCCCTACAATGGCATCGCCGCATTTAATATGGTGGTCTAAAAAGTTCAGCGGTTCACCCGGGTTATAGGCTTCCAGCCATAGAGCAATTTTACACAACTCAACCGCCAATGGATTTTTATCAACCCCATAAATGCAATTCCGCACCACATCCTTCATGGCTTTGCGTATGGCCACCGGGTTAGGTTGCTCTTCCTCAGTTTGCACACGGGCTATTTCAAGGGAGAGCCTTCGGGCTGCACTTAACAAGATATGACCGCTACCACAGGCTACGTCTGCAATCTTGAGAGAAAGCAATTGGTCTATGATGGGTTGCTTGCTGAGTTTTAAGTGGGTTGTGGATAGTGGATAGTGTGTAGTTATTTCTTTAATGCATTGATTAATCCGTTCAAGAGCTTGGTTATTTCTTCTGAGTTCCGCAACAGCATTTCTGATTGCTCGGCCGTCAGATAATCCAAGTTCTTTGAGAGTATCGTTAAAGTCTCTAACTCCGCTAAAGAGCCTTTGGCTATACCCAGAAACTGGAGGAACTCCCCGGTTGTGTTCCGTGCCTGTCCCTCCGCTATGTTTGCCGGAATACTCACTTCCGCCCTTCTTATTTGCGAAGTCAATCCATATATCTCTTCTTTCGGAAAGGACTTTGTAGAAGAGTAAATCATTTTTACCAAGTCCATTGATTTCTGTCAGACTATTAATTCCCGATAATTTTTTAAAGGTTTCATACGGTGCTATATTTAAGTGGGTAGTGGTTAATGAAGAGTGTGTAGTTGGTTGTTGGCTAACCACTACCCACAGCCCACTATCCACTCTATCTTGAATCAAATACTCCAGAGAGTGTTTAATAAGGGGCTGCACCAATTCTTCCGGTGTATAGTGGCTGCCACTTTTGCCTCGTTCGTTACTGGTATCAAAACTGCAACTGTATTGGTCGCTGCCTTCCATCTTTTTTACTTCCAGTTTCAACTCCAGCAAGCCTTCGTACACTGATCCGAATTCTTCTACATCGAGTCCGCCATAATTAACGGCTATTAATACGCCATTATCGTTTTCAAAATAACTAAGCGATTTGATTATGTTCAGCAAAACGGCATTACTCAGGTAGCATTGGTGCAGGTCGTAACCATTGCCACTGAGGGCATGATAGCCAAACAAATCGCCCTGTAGGGCCATGATGCCCAGCTTTTCGCCAATCTCTTTTTTCTCAAACAAAGAGAAGGTACTGATTAAGCCCTGCCATAAATCGTAGTGGCGGCTGGCCTCAGGAGGCAATAATTTCTTTGCCAGTTTGCGTAAGCGAAGCAGGCTGTAATAGTTGAAATAGATTTGATTGAAGCGTTTGGCTTCCGGTGTTTTATTATCGGCATACACCAGGTTACGCTCTTCAATCACAAACAAAAACAACAGCCGGTAAATGATGCGTAACTGATGGCGATAATATTCATCGGCACTGAAGTTGCCAGAGGCAGCAGCTTCTCTTAGTGCTGTGTTATTGGGATGATTGATAAAACCATTGGCCAAACTCTTGATGGCTTCTTTTACGGCATCGCCCAATTTGCTGCGGATGGTACTGCCCGCTTCCAGCCCTTCCTGATGGTATTTTTCAATGATACTTTCTGCTCCCCCATCTATCTTTTTGGGCATACGGCTAGCGTGCAGCACCCGGTAAAGAATCACGAAATCGGAATACAGATCTTCTTCCATCATCTTCTCCAGGTTAAACTCTACATAGCTTAACCTTGTAATGCGGCTGGCATCACGCAGCAAACGTAACTGGCGGCCATTTGTAACCATGCCATACAGGTACTCACTGTAATTGAGGTATTCCTGCACCATGGCATGAGGCGATACTCGAAGCTGCTTGTTTTCAGGTCGTTTATCCAGCGATTCGTGGTAGCCACCTACATACACCGGAAAGCCATCGAGGTTGCTGTCTCTGTAGCCAATGGGGAATGATTTGCCGTTGAGTTCTTCAGACTGGCGGTTGAAAGTAAGATTGTACCCAAGATTGGTGAGTAGTGGAGAAATCCAGAAATTACGGGTTTCGGTGGTGCCTGTTTCACCTTCTTTTAGTCGGGCAAGTTTGCTTTTATAAATGGTCCATTGCCCTTTGGCTTCTTGCCATGCGAGGCTGATTTCATCCTTGAGTTTGGCATTGGTTAAATCGGGATGAAAATCTTTACCCTGCTGAAACGTAGCCTGCTCGCTGCGGATTTTGGCCAGCAAGTCGGTAGAGAGAATGGAACCTTGTATTTCGATGGATGGGAAATTCATTTCAATTACGAGTTAAAAATTACGAAATACGGCTCTTAATGGTGATTTGAATTTTGCCCAATATTTTGCAGAGTTCTTCAGCATCGCTGAGCATACTTTCAGCTTCTGACTGTGTTAAGTAATTGGTTGCTTGAAGCAACTTTAACCAATACATGGTTTCTCTGGTTTCTTTATAAGCGATTGAAAGTTTTGAAAGGAAATCTTTGTCTGATTGACCACCGATGCTTTCTTCTACGTTTGCTCCAATAGATGTAGCACACCTTAGGAATTGCTTTGATAATACAAATTCTCTCTTCTCCTTCTGTAAATAATTGAAAAGATTCACAGCCCTGACTGCAAAAGCAAATGATTTTTCCTGTATGATATTATTTCCCTTCATCCCTATCGTAATTCGTAATTGAAGATTTTTAATTGAATTTTGGGTTAGGAATTAAAACATAGACCCCTAAAATATCAGGAGGCAAAACAGGTGTTACCGCTTCAAACCGTTTCGCACCGATGTACTTTGCAAAACGGGTATGTGCATTTACCAATTCATCAGAACGCATTTCTACCACCTTGATGAAATCGGGGTGCAGTTGTTTGAAATGCTCCAGTTCCTTTTCAAAAATGATTTCCTGTCTTTCGTTGCTGATGTCCAAGGCGTTTGAGGTGTGTAATAACTCTTTGCATCGGTCAATCTCCAATGCATTGATGCCATCCGGTGTTTGCTCGTATCCCCAAAGGAACATTTCTTCTGACACCATTTCGTGTTGTTTGCTTACTTCACGTATCACATTGCGAACACGGAATTGTATCAAAGTCGTTTGTGTATTCACTGCATCTGTGCGGAATACAGAAGCCCGTGCTGCTTTATTTCCCTTTCTTTCTTTATCAAGAGAATTAGCAATAATGCGATGGCACAACTGCTCTACAAATCGGTGATTGCGGCCAATGTAACGGAAGCCTTGCGGAGTGGGTGACTGGAACGAAATATGAATTGTAGAGCCCTGACCCAAAGCTGAGGCCATCCAGTCGTCCATATTCATTTTTTTGAAAATGTAGCCACCTTCCACTTTTTCAAAACTTGCACCCAATAGTTTGGATGCTGCAATTACAAATGCTTCCAAAGTGGCCACATCGCCAATAGCTTCATCCACTTCATGCAGGTCTTTTTTCACTTCTTCCGGCATGATGCTCTCATGGGCAAAAATGGAACGGATTTTTTCCGCCTTTTCTCTGGCAGCTTCAATTTCATTGGTTATCTCTGCATCCAGTTCATCCAACTCCGGGCTTGATCCAAAGTCCAGTCGCATTTGCTTTGCAAAGCGGTTTTGAGCTTTGTCAGGATTGAGGAGCACCTCCTTCAATACTTTGTCCATCACAGAACGGTTATCATCCGCCAAAGCGATGCTTACACCTGAAGTATTCTGAATGCGTTGAATTTTCTCGATGATGATTTTGAGCACTACCACATCAATGGGATTGTCTTCTCCAAACAGCACTTTTACATCAATGGTATTTTGATGATTCCCGTTTTTATCAATCCATCCGGGCTGTCCGTAGCGATCTACACGGCCTTCTCTTTGCTCCAGACGATTAGGGTTCCAGGGCAAATCATAATGTAGGATAGCATTGAATTTATCCTGAAGGTTAATCCCTTCACTTAAACAGTCGGTAGCCACTAATACCCTCCTTTGGCTTTTTGCCATTTCATCAATTTTCTCTCTGCGTTCCTCATCACTTAGTTCGCTGGTGATTGCCCGAACATCTACATCTTTAGGCAAGTACTCTTTCAGAATCTTAGCCACATATTGTGCGGTGGCGATAAAGCGGCAGAAAACTATTGGGCTTTGACCCTTGTTAATCCAAACCTTGATTTGCTCAGCACAGCGTTTTGCCTTCTGGTCTTTATCAATATTTGTTAGTTCGGAAGCCTTTTGAGCAAGGCGGTGTAACACGTTCCATTCGGATTCGGTAAGCCCGGCACGGTCAATAATTTCAACCTGTTCCGTATCGCTTTGCTCATCCCATTTTTCAACGATGGGATTTTCCTTGACCTCCTCTGCTGTTATCTCATCCTGCTCACTTAGTCGTGATTTTCTTTTTTGCAGCATTTCAAAACCTGCTGCCGGGCTACTCATTACTCCTCTCAATAATGAAAGAGCAGCAAAATATTTTATACGTGCCTTGTTTTCTGTAACACCCTCGGTGCTGATACCCCTTGCAAATTTTAATACGTCCTGATAGAGTTTGTAATAATCTGAGGAGGCAGAGAGGGTGTAGGGTAATTCTTCTGTTGTTCGCTTTGGAAAAGGCGTTTCTTCATCTAACCATTTTTCAATGTTCTTTCTTTTTCGCTGGATGAAGTGGGCAGCAACTTTTCTTTTTTCAGAAGTGGTTAAATCTGAAAAATTATAGTTTTCATATTCAGGGTTTACTAAGCCTAATAACGACTTAAACTCGCCATCCTTACCGCTGTGTGGTGTGGCAGTCAATAACACCAAATGCTGTTGTTCTTTAGCCGCAATCTTTTCCAGCAATTCATAGCGTTGCTGACTTTGGCTTTTTTTGTTTACATCAATATTCTTTGTGCAAGTGTGGGCTTCATCTACAATCACCAAATCAGGAACGTCTTTTAAAAAAGCCGGCATCTTGGTAGAACCATTTTTAACATAGTCGATGGACACTACCTGGTAAGGGTAATAATTAAACACATTCAATGTATCATCCCCAACAATCTTTCTTTCCAAGGCCGCCACGGTACTTGACCGGATGATGACAGCATCTATATCTAATTTGTCTGCCAACTCTTTTTGCCATTGTTCGCAGAGATGTGGAGGACATAAAACAGCAAAAGACTTAATGGTTCCTCTTTCCAATAACTCCCGCAAAATCAGAATGGCCTCAATGGTTTTACCAATACCCACATCATCAGCAATCAGCAATCTGGTAACCCGTTGCTTTAAGGCCATAATCAAAGGAACCAACTGATAAGACCGAGGACGAAAAGAGAGTTTCCCCATGCAGCGGAAGGGACCACTAACCTGCCGGAATGAAAGCCGTGCAGCATCATACAATAGTTTGGCCGTAAGAAAACTATCCAAGTCCGATTTGGCTGGTAATTCAAAATGATCGTCTTCAATTTTATCAAAAGGCTGCAATACAGGTTCAAATACTGAAATCATTTCATCATCAGAACCACCTAATGGTTTCAGCAATATGATTTCACTGTCAGATGATGGTTGTACCACACATCGTCTGCCTCTGAACTTAACCAGCTTGCCTGGCTTTTTTAATTTACTGTCAATCATAGTGCTTAGCGTACTTTTCTAAAAATGTCTTGTCTTCTTGTTACAAAAGATGATACGTCTTCTGCTGTTTCATCCCAAACTAACACATCGAAGCCTGCCAGTTCAATTGTTTTACGTTTCTTCTCATCATCCGCCTTCACAATTGATTTTTTATGAATACCGCCATCCACAAAAATCAAAGCCTTTTCTTTTTCATAAACAAAATCGGGCTGAACATAAAACTGCTCCATATTGTGATTGGTGTAATCTGGCAAACGGTATCCGTTCTCATACAAAAAATCGAGTAACTTTTTTTCTCCCGGACTTCGGTGATGCAGACCCTTCTTTAACTCTTCGTATTTTTCTTCGTAAGTGCCACCAATGGTATCATCAGGATTTGAAGCGATTAATAGTTCCAAAGCCTTGATGATAGAATGCCGGTCGATATTACCATGATCCATTTGGTTGTAATAAGAAAGCAAGTCATCATAACTGGCTTTAGGCCGTGATGGGAACAAATCTTCCTTAGTAGCATAATCGTAACCGCATATCTTGTAGGCTTCCATAAATATGTCACGGAGCTTAACCGGATTTCGGGAAATATCTTTTAGTACTCCAATACTTCCCTCCGCAGATTCATACAACATGATGTTTTTATGCTCACCACCACCCATTAGTTTAGCATCAATCTCCACCGGCTCTATGTTGTATATTTTCTCGATGGCTTTTTCAAGGGCATACTGCATGGTAATCACACCTTCCTCAGTTAACCCCAGCGATTTTACCGGCTGTATATACAGTACATCCGAAGTGTCAAAGGTGTAAAGCATGATGTTTTGAATCGGATCTTCTGGATTGGGTTTTTCCAGTTGCTTTTTTGTTTTAAAGAATCCTGTCTTGGTTCCAATATCAAAACCATCATCTCTACCTCTCCGCCATTTTTTATTGAGTAGAATCAATTTGGCAGCAGGTGCATAAAACAACTTCATTAATTCATCGCCATCCACAGTCAGCTTTATCTTAGTGGCATCCTGAAGGCTATCTGCAGAGTTAAAATACAATTCGGTAACATAACCTTCAGATGTTCGCACCTCTTCCATGCAGGAAATGCGTTCAGAATTTTCAGATTGGGCTTCTTCTAATTCCAACAAATTCTGATGCAGTTCTATATTGCTTGCTGTAAACTGAACGCCAGTAATTGGGTCTTGATTTTTCCCTTTGCCTTCATCTTTTCCGAGAAAGGCGTAGTTGGTCTCTTTTGAAATTTTGATTTCAGAGAGGTCAAGCGACACATCATTTGGTGTAATACGATTTACCTTATACTTTCCACCATTGTGATAAATAAGATTATTTGGACCAAACTCCTTTAAGCCAATGAAACGTGGTCTTGATATGGCTTCATTTCTGTCTTTGCCGCCAAGGAAAACACGAATAGGCAGACGTGTAAAGTTATAACCAGGGAGAAAGCCCTCTGAGGCTAAGTACCTGAATGTATAGAACTCTGAAAGTGTTGAATTTTTGCTTTTATCCGACTGATTCTCCAAAAGGCTTTTTCTATCCTTTGCCCGCATGTACGAAATATTTGCCAGCTTCTTTAACTCCGGGTCTTTTACTATCGGGCTAATGTGGGTTTCATGAGCTTCGTTCATTTGACGTAATGCATCTAAGTACATTTTACGCCAACGTAGCAAAGCATTTTCCAGCTTATCAGGTACCGTTCTGATTTGGGTTTCTAGCCATGCATCATTAAACCATTTGATACCCTTAAAATCAATACTTGAAACTACTGATAATACAACTCTCTTTATGGCTTCAAAGTTGGAATCGATTACATCCTGATACTTTGCCTTAATGTCTTGCTTGAGTTTGTAGGTTCCACCGGAAATATCAATCAGGTCAATCAGGGAAGGTTTAAACTCTTCTGCATTTAGGAATGAAAGTACAGTTGCATTTATGTGAGATCGAATTAATTCTTCGTTGGTTAAGTCAATTCTCGGAGCCTGCACTACACCAGCCACCATTTTTACAGGATTTGAGAAATAGTGTTTGTCGTGTGGACTAACCTTTGAGGCATAGGTGAAAACGAGAGCAGATTGACCACTACGGCCCGCACGGCCACTACGCTGAGCATAGTTTGCCGGACTTGGCGGCACGTTTCGCATATGAACGATGTTGAGTGATGAAATATCAATACCCAACTCCATAGTAGGTGAGCAATACAATGCACTCAGTTCCACCGCTTCATTAAACTTCTCTTCTCTGTCTATCTTCTCTTCGTTTTTAATCTGACCTGTATGTTCAGCAGCTATGTAGGATTTTGGTAGTTTAGAAAAATCTTCCTGATAGAGCTTTTGAAAATACAGGTGTGGTTTAATCTTAACTCCATCATCAAGGGTAATCAATGAAGTTTTATCTGCTGTTACCGTTGCCAAATCGCCTTTCTTCCAGAGCACCTTTGAAAGAATCAATTGGTAGGCATCCTTATCACCCTTTTCTGCTTTTATATTAACTTTCTTCAAGTAGTGAGCTTCCGCCAAAGCATCCAATAATGCGGTCATGAAAATATGATAGTCGTTTCCTGATGGCGGAGTTTTTCCATCCTTTCTAAACTCGTGTTTGATATAACGAGCCAATCTGCTGGATGGGCCAATACTTTGAATGAAAGTCTCTCTTGTGGCTTTATCAGCCCCTTGCACAGAAAGGAAATTGGGAGCATCCAGTTTTTCGCCTTTGTCTAAAGACCAGAGTTTCTCCTTATTTAATTGTTGGTTTAACTCCCCTTCAATCCGTAACCTGTTTTCATAACGGAGCATATCGTAATCAACTGCATACATGTTTCTGAAGTAGTTCAGCACTTGTAGTACAAATTCCTTCCGCTTGTCAACCGACCAATCCTTTAATAAATCGATATTGCTCCATAGTGTTTCATCAGCCACATCCTGGTCAATATTCTTATAGGTTATTTCCAAGAGTGCTGTTTGCTCAAGGTTTGGCAAAATATATCGCCAGCCTCTTTTTAGATCCTGAATAATTCGATAAGCGATGTAGTTTCTTAGGGCTTCAAGATTATCTTCATTCGGACGATTAGGATTTGGAGCAGGGTTAGTTGCGTAATCTTTTTCAGGCAGGTTTAATGCTTCCTGTACCTTGAATATTAAGTCAGATATTTTTAAAGGCTCTGTGCTGGTGTTCAATACTTTTTCAATGGCCGAACGCAAATGAACTACCTGAATGAAATCATTGAAATGCCCGGCTTGCAAGGAAGCATCTTGTCGGTTATCGGTAAAACTCATCAGCTTCTGTTCTTTCAAAACTTTCCCTTGACGGTATAGTGCAAGTAGAGTTTGTAGTGTGATGAGTGTTGTAGAAGTAGAACGGCCCTCATTGCCCAGGGAAATTAACTTCGACTTTTCGCTTAGTTTCGGTTCTAAATAAATTAATCCACAGGTTGGATCATAGATTAATGGGGCAGGAATAAACCAAGCTTTTTCTCCACCATTAGGTGTGTCAGAAAAAGAGCCATCTTTTGTTACATAGATTTCTCTGGGTAACAAAAATTCTTTTGATGGGTCTATTTTATCTCCGGCTTTGTTTTTCCATGCAACAGGGAGCAAATCGAGAAATTCGTTTATGTCTACATTATAACCCTTATCGAATAAGATGTAGCCATCTTTATAATCATCCGCACTCCTGCTTTTTACTTTTTTAACTTTAACACCATCATTAGCTTTCAGGTCATCATCGTTTTTAGGATTCTGATTTTCATTAAAATCTCTAAATACCAGTTTTGACTCGCCAAAGTCCTTTCTGACACAAATAAAATCAATACCACTTACCCTGCTAAAGACAGTTTGAAAGACGGGAACTTCTGTTTTATCTGCACCCAATTTCACGAATGGGTTTGGCTCTAAAGTTATATGCCGCTTATCTGCATCTTCAAGGGTCACATATACATAGCCGGTCTGAGATATAAACTGATGCAGCTTAAAGGGTAGAACTGTATCTTTTTTCTTGTCTTTAGCACTTTGTATGTTCAATGATTCAGCCCAAACCAATATCTCTATTAACTTTTGCTCACTGGCTGATGCGTCAATGCCTGTTAGTTCAGAAAATGTAGTAGCGATGGATTTAAGAGATTGTGGTTCATTTCTTCGTTTATGAATACCTTCATTTCTGATTGCAATAGTTCTTTCTAACCAAATTGCAATTGGGTTCTGCAGGATGGGATTTCTTGAAATGTCACTTATGGGAGCATGAAAGGCATCAACGAGCTGATCTCTTGTTGGGATAATATCATTCGTGGAATAGGTTAACGATTCAACAATAATGTCATCAGGAAGAAAACTGCCATCAAAGAAACGAGAAGCAACTTTTGCAACTTCACCTTTTTGTTCATCAACCGAACCTGTTGCCATTGTTGCAGAGGTGCCAATACAAATGATGTTTTTATTTTTTGCCGCAGCTTTAATTCGCCTGTTTAACAGCGAAACATCAGCACCCTGTCTGCCTTTATAAACATGCAATTCATCGTACACAAGAAATTCAACATTATCCAGGAAAGAGCTTCTTAAACTCTCATCCGTTTTTCTTACCATCAATAATTCAAGCATCATATAATTGGTAAGAAGAATATCAGGTGGATTTGCAATTACTTTATCCCTGTCCTCCTGCTTTTCCTGACCTGTATATTTTGCATATGTAAAAGGAAAACTGTTGCCTGTTCGCTTTCTATAATTTTCCTCAAAACCGATTAACGCCAATTCCTGGGAATTGATGAGAGCATTCAATGGATAAACGATAATAGCTTTTATGCCAGGTTTTCCAGTATTCTTAAAGAGGTGATTGAAGATAGTTGATATGTACGTTAAACTCTTACCAGAACCAGTCCCGGATGTAACAACAAAACCTCTTCCTTCATTACCCTTGATGATTGCTTCCGTCTGATGCTTGTAGATTTCCCATGATTTGTTTTCAGCATCATAAAAAATATTATTGAACTCTTTAGATAGAATGCCTTTGTTGACAAGATTTTCAACGCTACCACCTGACTCAAATGAAGGATTAAATTGAATCAGAGGTTCAGGGTATAAATTTCCTGAATCAAAATCTCTTTTGACCGTATGAAGTATTCGTTCATCTGCTATATTGATAAAACTATCAATATACAGTTTGTAATCGTCCAAGATTTCCTTGTGTAACTGGAATATATTTTTTGCACTCATTACTTCTTACGTTTTTTAACCCTGATTTTTTCTTCAGTTACCTGAATGGCCTCATTGGCCAGTTTCTCGTCTTTCACCACTGCATAAATTTGGTCGGCCAGCCAAAGTGTGAGCAATTCATCCTCATTGGCTTTGAGAATGTGGGCAATGGTGGGTATTTGTTCCCGCTTGAGTTGCCGCAATCCTTTTTCGATTTTACTCAGCTGAGCCGTGTCCATTTCAAGCAATGGAGCTACCTGCCGCAAGTACAAATGTTGTTGCTCTCTGAGTGCTCGTATCTTCTCACCAAATTGGCTTTCCATCGTCTTTATGTTGACTTGTCAAATATTGGCAAATATAAACAAATAAAAGAAAGGGTGTACCGACTTATTTTGCAGGCTTGCAAAGTTTGCAAAGTGTGCAACGGAACCTGCTACATTCAAATATTGAGGAGGGTAACAACAGCAAAAAAGCCTCCGATGGAGGCTTCTGTTATGCTATGAAAGGAAGTATCAGGAACGGGCAAAGGCCAGGAGCAAACTGTAATCGCCCTGGTCGGCCGCTTTTACTGCTTTGAGGTAGGCTGCCCGGGCATCGCCCTTCGACAAGCTCAGGGCAGGCACTTCGCTGGACAAGTTGGCGGCACCCCAACTGAATACGGGTTGTTTGTAGATTTTTTCAATAATGATGTCGGCCATGAGGCGGCTGTGCCTGCCGTTGCCGTTGGGGAAACAATGGATGCTTACAATGCGGTGTTTGAACCTCACGGCAATTTCATCGGGTGGGTAGGTATTGTTTTCGTGCCAATAGCGGCTGTCATCCAGCAGGTACCGCAGCTCAGTGGGTATTTGCCATTTGTCTATACCAATGTTTTTGTTGGTTTTGCGAAACTCACCTGCCCATGCCCATACATCAGCATACATTCGTTTATGCACCATGCGAATGAACTCTTCGGTAAAAACGGTGTCGGGCTTAAAGGAACGTCCCAATGTCCATTGTACTGCCTGTTCTATGTTCTGCTGCTCAAACTCATCTAACTCGCCACGGGTGGCAATGGTAGGAATGAGCAGTCCTTCTTTCTCTTCTTCATCTAAGGGAGTTTGGCCATCAATGTATTCTAAATCTAATCCCATAAAATTTTAGGCATTTCGTTTTGAATGGCTGTTGCCCTTTCCTTGATGGCAGCTTCAATCCGTTTTTTTGAATTGGCCTGGTCTTCGAGCTTCATGGTGTTGGCGGTCCGCATCACAATTTGGGTGGCCAACTCGGTAGCCCGTTTTTCAATGAGGGCATCCAGCGATCCATCATTGGGCACAAAGCCATACACCAACTGCATATCCATAGCACGGGCAATTTCCCGTAGGGATTTGATGGTAATGGAACCGTCTTTTTCCCGTTTCTCAATATCCATTACTCCCTGCTTGGAAACGTTCAGCTTGTTACCCAGCTGCTGCATAGACATGCCAATGGCGGTGCGGATGGCTTTTATCCAGCCGGTGGGTGGCATGGCCACCTGTTTGAGTGCCGCAAAGCCCAGCATTTTGCTGTTGAGCTGTTGCAGTTGGAGTGATTTCTTGCCCATAAAGTAAAGTTATAGATTGACTTTGACAGGACAAAAGTAAAGCTAATACTTGACAAACACAAGTTTTTGGTAAAGTTATTACTTGACTTTATTTTGTTATTAGTAAAGCTATCCCTTGACCAAATTGATCATGGATGCTTCACCGATATTTTGTATTTGGTGTTGAAGGTATAAATCTAAGAACGGCGGTATCTGTCTGCTCCGGGAAACCGGCACGGAGCAGGTGCAAGGCAAAAGCATATTTGCCCAGACCCAATAGGTAGCTTACCCAATCTTCCACACTTTAATAATACTTTGAATCTTCCAGGAGAGTAATTTTTTGCGATAGGTAGTGAAACTTGCTACTTTTTGCAAATGTTTTCTCTTATAATTCATTTGCTCTATGCAATAAAATCCTTTCTATACTAGCCCGGTGCAAGAAGTTCCCTACTTTCCAATACAAAACTTCCCGAAAATCGTTCCCAGGATGTCGCGGTCTATTTCTACGCGGCCGGTGATTTCACCGAGATAATGCAGTGCACGGCGTATGTCGATGGTGAGTAAATCACCAGGGATCTTTTTTTCAATTCCGGCCTGTACCGCCAATACACTTTCTTCTATCTTCTTCAGCGATTCAATGTGCCGCGCGTTGGTTACAATGCTTGCCTCTGATTGTATTTTTTTACCTACAGCCTTTTCATATATCCGCTGTTTCAATGCCTCAATTCCATATCCGTCTTTGGCATCAATGTACAAACGGTGATGCATATCCGCTGTTTCAACACCCGGCTTCCAGGCATGGTACTTGTTATACACCCTAAGGGTTTTGTCTTTATAGGTGTTCAGCCAGTCTTCAAATGCTTCCTCGGCCTCTCCCTCGTTCAGCAAATCAATCAGGTACACAATCACATCGGCCTGGGCTGCATTTTCCTTGCTGCGCTCCATACCCTTTTTTTCAATAATGTCTGTACTGTGTTCCCGAATGCCAGCCGTATCTATCAATCTGAACAACACCCCCTCAATATTCAGGGTTTCTTCAATGGTATCGCGGGTAGTGCCGGCAATATCACTCACAATGGCACGCTCCTCATTCAATAAGGCGTTCAGCAGGGTAGATTTCCCTGCGTTCGGCTTCCCGATAATGGCAACCCTCACCCCTTCCTTAATTACATTACCCAGGGCAAATGACTGAATGAGTGTGCGTACTTTCTGAAGCAGATTCTCTACCAGGTCAAGCAATTTTGTACGGTCAGCAAACTCTACATCCTCTTCACTGAAATCCAGTTCCAGTTCTATCAACGCGGCAAACTGTATAAGCTCATCGCGTAGCCACTGTAAATCTTTGGCATATCCCCCGCGCAATTGCTGAAGCGCTGTTTGTTGGGCAGCACGGCTGTTAGCGGCTATCAAATCTGCCACAGCCTCTGCCTGTGCCAGATCCATCTTTCCATTTAAAAAAGCACGTTGTGAATATTCTCCGGGTTTGGCCAATCGTGCCCCGGCATCTATACAGGCCTCAATTATTCTTCCTATGATATACGGCGATCCATGTCCGCTGATCTCCACCACATCTTCCCCCGTATAACTGTGCGGCTTTTTGAATATAGTAATCAATACTTCGTCTATCCATTCATGGTTCATGTACAGATGCCCATAATGCACCGTGTTGCCTGCCTGCTCTTCCGGGTTTTTTCCCTTGAATATTTTTTGGGTAATCTGCAAGGCTGATGGTCCGCTTAAACGCACCACACCAATGGCACCGGTTCCATGGGGCGTTGCCAGGGCAACAATGGTATCATCCCAATCTGAAAGGATAGTCATGCTACAAATATACTTCAATTCGGTCCGCATCTATTCTCCTCAAATCCTTCTCTCCGCTTCATGCATACATTTTAACTGTCAATCATTTGTTGTATTTTGTTTGTGCTTTTATACACCATGCACTGGATAAAAATGCTCATCCTGATTCATGCCATCACCGGTGGTATAGCCCTGTTCAGCGGGGCTCTGGCAATCGGTTTTAAAAAAGGCAGCCGGAACCATAAACGCAGTGGCAAAGCATTTTACTTTTCGATGTTGTTATCAGCCTGTGTGGCATTGTGTATTGCCGTATTACCCGGACATACCAATGCGTTCCTGTTTTCAATAGGGTTGTTCAGTTTGTATTTCCTCATTATCGGTAAAAGGGCCATGTTATACAAATCAGCTTCGCATTCATTTCAAATAGATCAATGGATTTCTTATGCCATGGTAATAGCCAGTGCGGCTATACCATTGGCGCCGTACTTATCCGGAAAACCGGTGCATTTTGTTGCTCTGGTGTTCGGTATTTTCGGAATGGTGATGGCAGTTACCAACATCTACGGTTTCAGAAATACTGCCAGAGTAAGAAAACGCTGGCTTTC
>ENA-UOUJ01000506-UOUJ01000506.1-activated-sludge-metagenome-genome-assembly--contig:-NODE-506-length-25989-cov-10.667232_pt1 | contig 25989 bp, 23 predicted proteins | sample MGYA00249839_ERZ747224 | MGnify/ENA primary metagenome ERZ747224 (study PRJEB28782, sample SAMN03220277) | activated sludge metagenome | biome: wastewater; feature: sewage sludge; material... | reverse complement strand
GTTCATGTAGGAACGCCGCGAGGCGCGAAGGCGGCAGCGAAGGCCAGCCCGTCCCCGCGGCCGGATCGAAGGCGCGCACGCCCCGCCGCAGCGCGGGTGGACGGCAAAAGACCGCGACGTTCGTCGCGGTCTTCGTGGTCGCCCGGGGCCCCGTGGGGGCCCGCCCGATCAGCCGCGCGAGCGGCGGTCGCCGTGGCTGCGCTCGCTGCGCGAGGGATGGCCGTCGCGGCTGAAGCCGCCACCGCTGCGGCGCGCATCGCCGCCGGGACGGCCGTAGCTGCTGCCGGCCGGCTTGGCGCCGCTGCCGAAACGGCGGCCGCCATTGCCACCCGGGCGCGGACCGGTCGGCTTGCGCGGCGAGGGCTCCATGCCGGGGATGGTGTGCACCTCGAGGCGGTCGCCGGTGAAGCGCTCGATCGCACGGATCAGCCCGGTCTCGCGCGGACCGGACAGCGTGATCGCGATGCCGTCGCGACCGGCGCGGCCGGTACGGCCGATGCGGTGGACATAGTCCTCGGCCTGGCGCGGCGGGTCGAAGTTGATCACGTGGCTGATGCCGGCGACGTCGATGCCGCGCGCGGCCACGTCGGTCGCCACCAGCACGCCGATGCGGCCCTGGCGCAGGCGGTCGAGGGTGCGGTTGCGCTGGGTCTGGTGCATGTCACCATGCAGGGCGGCGGCGGCGATGCCCTTCTCCTGCAGGGACAGCGACAGCTCGTCGGCGCTGCGCTTGGTGGCGGTGAACACCACCGCCTGGTTCATGCCTTCCTCGCCGAGCAGGGCGTGGAGCAGGCGGCCCTTGTGGCCGAGGTCGTCGGCGAACATCAGGCGCTGCTCGATCTGACCGCGGTCTTCCTGGGCGACCTCGATCTCGATGCGTTCGGCGTCGCGCGTCATGCGCGTCGCCATGTTGCCCACCACGCCGTCGAGCGTGGCCGAGAACAGCAGGGTCTGGCGCTTGGCCGGGGTGGCGGCGACGATCGCGTCGATGTCTTCGGCGAAGCCCATGTCGAGCATGCGGTCGGCCTCGTCGAGGATCAGCACCTCGACGTCGGACAGCTTGATCTTGCGGCGGGTCAGGTGGTCGAGCAGGCGGCCCGGCGTGGCGACGACGACGTCGCACTGGCGCTGCAGCTGCTTGATCTGCGCGAACATCGGCGCGCCGCCGACCAGGCAGGCGGTGTTGAGCCAGCGCAGGGCCTTGCCGTAGGTCTGCACCGCCTTCTCGACCTGTTGGGCAAGCTCGCGGGTGGGGGTCAGCACCAGCACGCGCGGACCGCTGCCCGGCGCCGGACGACGATCGATGATCTTGTTCAGGGCGGGCAGCGTGAAGGCTGCGGTCTTGCCGCTGCCGGTGTGGCTGGACACGAGCAGGTCGCGGCCGGCGATCGCCGCCGGGATGGCGCGCTGCTGCACCGGGGTCGGGGTGGTGTAGCCGGTGCTGGCGACGGCCTTGAGGAGCTCTTCGGCGAGGCCGAGGTTTTCGAAGTTCATGCTTCTTCCTGTCTTGCTGTCCGCCACGCGAGGATGGGCGGGCGGAACGATTCGGACCCGCCGCTGGCGGGTCGTGATGACATCACGCCGCGCCGCGCCTGCGGACAGGAACGGCACGAGGCGTCGCAAGGGCGACGGGACGCGCGATGGGCGTGGCCGGTCGATCCAGTGGCGAAGGCCGCCAGGAAAGACCGCGCATCGGCACCAACCGGTTGTCACGATGCCAGACGATCGGAAGAACGAATGGAAAACCCGACGGAGTGTCGGCGACGGGAGGTCGGAGGCGATGGGGCTGTGGTTACAGTCCCTCGGGCCGGTCCGGATCGCGTCCCTCGACGCGGCGGCACTGCTCTCGGCCCTGTTGCTGCATTGCACAACGACAGGCAGTATACCGGTTGGACGGCAGGCTGTCGCGGTTTATTTTTCACGGCGAGCTTTTCGCAGCGAATGCGGCGCGACGCACGGCTGGAATGCAATGCCCCAATGAACACGGGCCCGCCCCGGCAGCATCCGGAACGGGCCCGTTGGCCACGACGCCATGTGCGCCGCGACGACTTCCGTGTGCGCTTACTTGTTGACCGCGGCCTTCAGCGTGGCGCCGGCGGTGAACTTGGGCACGCTCGACGCGGCGATCTCGATGGTGGCGCCGGTCTGCGGGTTGCGGCCGGTGCGCGCGGCGCGCTGCGAAACCTCGAAGGAGCCGAAACCGGTGAAAGCCACCTTTTCGCCCTTGGCGAGCTGCTCGGCGATGATGTCGAGCACGGCGGACAGCGCACGGTCGGCCTGGGCGCGGTGAACATCCAGACGGTCGGCCAGGGCTTCGACGAATTCACCTTTGTTCATGCTTTTCCTCGATTGGTGTGTGAGTGGGAGTACCGGAAAGTCCGATCTACGCGGCGGATTCTAGCACTGTCGCGGATTCTGGGGCGTGCGCAGCAATGCACGCTCGCGCTTCTTCATACCCGCGACGGGCAGCGCCGATCCACATCCTTCCACGCGAACAACAAACCTCCCCATTGCGGGTATTCTCCGATTGGATTCACGAATGCAGACGAGCGACGACATGAGCACACAGGACAGCACCGGCGACGATCCGATCCGGGTCCTCGCTACCCATGCCGCGGGCAAGGTCCGCACGGTGTCGCTGCACATCCCCGACCGTGCCTGGATGGGCGGCGCAGTGATCGGCATGGCGCCCGCGGAGGGAGTCGAGCATCTGCGCCGGCACGCCAGCCACAGCCCGCAGGCGCACGCGCACGCGCTGGCGCTCGCTTGCGCGCTGGCCGCGGGCGAGCCGCTGCCGGAGACGGCCGAGCGGCTGCGAACCGAACGCCGCCTGGCCGCGGAGATGATCGACATGCATCTGCGCCGCCTGTTGCTCGACTGGCCGCCCTCGCTTGGCTTCGAGGCGCGCACCAACCGCTACGCCGAGTTCCACCGCCGCCTGCTGAAGGCCGGAGAGCATGAACACGATTTCCTGCTCGGCGGCGAAGTACTCGACCTGGTTGCGCGCGAGCTGCTGGCCGGCTTCTTCAACCAGATCCGCATGCCGCACGGGATCGGCGAGTTCCTCGACCGCCTCGCGGGTGGCGGCAGCCTGAGCTCAGTGCTCAGCGAACTGATCGCTCATGGCCCGTCCACCGTGCCGCCGGAGCAACGGACCGCGCTGCTCGGCACGCTCAGCGCCGATGCCTGGGTCGCTGCGGCGGGGGCGTGGCCGAGCGCGGAGTTCGTCCGTCACCCGCGCTACGCCGGCGCACCTGCCGAGACCGGGCCCCTCGCGCGCCACGCCGCCTCGCCGCTGGTACGCATCCTGCTGGAGCGCGGCAACCGCATCTCGGCGCGCCTGTTCGCCAAGGCGATCGACGTCGCCGACTGTGCGAGCACGATGCGCCACCCGGGGAGCGAGGAGGTAGCACCGCTGATCGACGCCTGCCAGGCTGCGCCCGGCGTGGGCATGGCACGCGTGGTCACCGCGCGCGGTGTACTGCTGTGCTGGGTGCGCCTCGCCGAGGGTCGCATCGCCGAGTGCGCAATCGTGCCGGCCGGTGCGTGGAACCTTCAGGCCGAAGGGGTCTATTGCCGCGAGGCGATGTGCCTGGAGGCCGCGGACGGCGCCGCCGAATCGCTGAAGAAGCGACTGGAGTGGCTGATGCTCGCGATCGACCCGTCCTTGCCCTTCGTGGTCGAGGTGGTCACTGCGGCCGAAGACGAGGCGCCTGCGTCCGCCTGATCGCCGAGCGCCGCGGCGCGCTCAGGCGCGCAATTGCCGGTAGGCGCCGCCAAAGTACAGCAGCGGCAGGCGCTCTTCGGCGCGGTCGAAATCGACCACCTCGCTGATGAACACCACATGGTCGCCACCCGCATGGCGCACGGTGTTGCGGCACTGGAAGCGCGCGCAGCACCCGGCGAGCAGCGGCACGCCGCCGACTCCCGAGTCGAACTCCAGACCGGCGAACTTTTCGCCGAGCCGGCTGGCGAAGCGCTGCGAGAGGTCCGCCTGGTCTTCGGCGAGCACGTTGATCGCGTAGTATTCGCAGCCCTCGAAGAGCGGACGGCCGGGCAGCTCGTTGGCCAGGCTCCACACGATCAGCGGCGGGTCCAGCGACACCGAGTTGAAGGAGTTGACCGTGAGGCCGATCGGCTCGCCAGCGGGCGTGCGCGTGGTCACCACGGTGATGCCGGTGGCGAACATGCCGAGCGCGTTGCGGAAGCGGCGCTGGAAGTCCTCGCCGGAAGCTTGCTGTTGGGTCATGGACGGACGGGCGCGGTGGGCCGCGCTGCTCGGATGGGAATAAAGACGGGATTATCGCCGCGCGCGCGGGCAGCGTCGAGCGCGCAGGCAAGGGACCAAAGCGGACATGAGCGACTTTTCCACCCGGCTGATGGCATGGCAGCGCGAGCACGGCCGCCACGACCTGCCCTGGCAGGGCGGCCACGACCCTTACCGCATCTGGCTGTCCGAGATCATGCTGCAGCAGACCCGGGTCGAGACCGTGATCCCCTACTACGAGCGCTTCCTCGCGCGCTTCCCCGACGTCGCCGCGCTCGCCGCCGCGCCGGTCGAGGACGTGATGGCGCTGTGGAGCGGCCTGGGCTACTACGCCCGAGCGCGCAACCTGCACCGCGCGGCGCGGGTGATCCGGGACGAGCACGGCGGCGCCTTTCCGCGCAGCGCGGCGGCGATCGCCGGGCTGCCCGGCATCGGCCGCTCCACCGCCGCGGCGATCGCCGCCTTCGCCTGGGGCGAGCGCGTGGCGATCCTCGACGGCAACGTCAAGCGCGTGCTGTGCCGGGTGTTCGGCGTCGCGGGCTTTCCCGGCGAGAAGGCGGTGGAGACGCGGCTGTGGGCGCTCGCCGAGTCGCTGCTGCCGGAGCACGGCATCGGCCGCTACATCCAGGCGCAGATGGATCTCGGCGCCACGCTGTGCACCCGCGCCCGGCCTGCCTGCGCGCGCTGTCCCTTCCACGACGACTGCGTCGCCCGCCGCGAGGGGCGCGTCGCCGAGCTGCCCGCCGCGCGCCCGAAGAAGACGGTGCCGCGGCGCGGCGCGCGCTGCGCGGTGATCGTGCACCAGGGCGCGGTGCTGCTGGAGCGTCGCCCACCGGCGGGGATCTGGGGCGGCCTGCTGGCGCTGCCCGAACTGCCCGCCGAGGCGGACGACGCGCAGGCCTGGAGTGCGCGGCGCTTCGGCCTCGCCACCGCCGCACCCCAGCCGCTCGCCCCGCTCACTCACGCCTTCACCCACTTCGTGCTCGAGCTGCAACCACTGCTGCTGCACGCCCATTCGATCCACGGCCTGGCCGACGACGGCGCGCTGTGCTGGCTGCCGCTGGGCGCCCACGCCGAGGCCGCCCTGCCCACGCCGGTGCGGCGCATCCTCGACGAACTCGCCCGGCCCGGCCTGTTCGGCGAGGGGATCGCCACACCGCGTTCGATCTAGCGGCGGCACGGGCAGCGAGCGCGTGCGCTGCCTGATCGCCCGGCGATTTCGCGCCTTGCGGCGCTCCTGCACAAAACGTCGCGGCTCGGCGCGATACAGGAGCGGCGCCAGCCGCGAATAGGGCCGTAGAGCAACCGCCGTCGCCGACGAAGACGGACACCGCATTCGCGCCTGGCGGCGCTCCTACAGGACCGACACACGCTCGCCCCCCCTGTAGGAGCGGCGCAAGCCGCGAACAGGGCCTTCAGGCCTTCTTCGGCAGCAGGCCGTGCTCGCGCAGGAACTGCTGCAGGATCTCCAGCCGGCTGAGGATGTCGTCGAGCTCGAGCAGCTTCTGCTTGGCGAGCAGGGGGATGGGCAGGAGCTCGATGTAGCGCGCGCCCACCCAGGCGGCGTCGTCGAAGTCGTGCGGCGGCGGCAGGCGGTCGCCGAGTTCCTCGACGATCGAGCGCAGCAGCGGCAGGAGCTCGGCCTGCGCGGCGGGCACCGGCTCGGCGGGCGGCTCCTCCAGCCAGCGCACGCTGCCCACCAGCAGGCCGTCGCGCTCGAGCTCGTGGTCGACGATGCGGAAGCGCCGCCCGCCGCGCACCAGCAGCTCGAGCACGCCGGGCTGCTCCATGTCCCAGCGCTCGATCAGCGCCTCGGTGCCCACCGGGTGCGGCACCGAGGCCTCGCCCACCTCCTCTCCCGCGGCGATCAGGCAGACGCCGAAGGGGGTGTGCTCGCGCATGCAGCGCGTGACCATGTCCATGTAGCGCGGCTCGAACACGCGCAGCGGCAGCACGCCGCCGGGGAAGAGCACGGTCTTGAGCGGGAACAGCGGGAGGGTGTCGGGCGGCGGGGTCATGAAACGCTCCGGTGGGCAGGCGCAGCCGCGCCGGCAGGCTTCAGCCCGCCTGCTCGCGATCCTCGCCCCAGCGCGCCATCAGGCTGTGCGGCACGCCGAGCTGGTCGAGGATGCGGGCGACGACGAAGTCGACCAGGTCCTGCACGGTCTGCGGGTGGTGATAGAAGCCCGGGTTGGGCGGCAGGATGCACACGCCGAGGCGGGCGAGCTTGAGCATGTTCTCGAGGTGGATCGCGGAGTACGGCGTCTCGCGCGGCACCAGCACGAGCTTGCGGCCTTCCTTGATGACGACGTCGGCGGCGCGCTCGATGAGATTCTGGCTGAGCCCGCCGGCGATCGAGGCCAGCGTGGCGACGGTGCACGGGCACACGACCATGGCGTCGGGCGGGTTGGAACCCGAGGCCGGTGGCGCGAACCATTCCTCGCGGCCGAACACGCGCAACTGCCCGGGGGCGGCGGCGAAACGGACGGAGAGCTCGGCCTCGACCTCGGCCGGGCGCGCTGGCAGGCTCCAGTCCATCTCCTGGCGGGCGACGATCTGGGCAACCTGCGAATACAGCAGCCACACCCGGCAACCCGCCTGCAGCAGGCATTCGACCAGGCGCACGCCGTAGGGCAGGCCGGAGGCGCCGGTGAAGGCGACGGTGATCGTGCGGGGAGGCGTCATCGAGGAGCGGAAAGGTCGGCGAATGGCGTGAAGCGTACCCCATCCGGCGAGCAAGGTGCGCGGCGCGGAGGCGCGGCTTCGATACGGCCGCGGCAGGCGGGCTGGGGCGCCGCCTGCCGCGGCCTCGCCGTGTCGATGCCGTATCGATGCCCTATCGCTGCAGAACGCGTGCCCGGGCGATCGACGAGCCGCGGCGCCCTGCGCACGTGCCGCGCGCGCATCACTCCACGTAGTCGGTGATCAGCTCCCAGCGCCCGTTGCGGATCTGGGCGAGTCGGCCCTTGCGGTTGCCGAGGTGGTCATTGGCGCTGAAGCGGTAGGCGGGGCTGCCGAAGTAGTCGCGGGTGAACTCCATGCCTTCGAGGGTGCGTGCAAAACTCTCCGGGGTGAGCTCGCGGCCGGTGGCCTCGGCGGTGCGCACGAAGAGGTCGGCGAGGGTGTAGCCCATCACGCTCCACACATTGGGCTCGGCCTTGAAACGCGCGCGGTAGCGCTCGATCCAGGCGGCGAGCTGGCTGTTGGCGCCCTCGGCGTACGGGTGCGGCAGCACCGACACGCCGTACAGGCCCTCGACCGCGGCGCCGCCGAGCTCGTGGGTCTGCGCCGAGTAGCCGGAGGCGGTGACGAGCATGTCGACGTCCCAGCCGATCTTGCGCGCCTCGGACATCGCCGCGACCGTCTCGCGCACGACGGTTGCGAGCACCACGAGGTCGCAGCGCGCGGCACGCAGGCGCGCAACCTGACTGGAGAAATCGGTGGCGCCGCGCTTGTAGCTGGTGCGCTCGACGAGTTCGGTGCCGAGGCCGGCAAGGGCCTTCTCGACGCCCTTCATGACCTCCAGGCCGTAGTCGTCGTCCTGGTAGAGCAGGCAGCTGCGCTGGTAGCCGCGCTCGCGCACCATGTGGCGGGTGGCGGCCTCCATGTAGTCCTGGTAGGGCGCGAAGTTCTGGAACTTGAGCGGGTGCAGCGGTTCGTAGGTGGCGCGGTGAGGCGAGAACGGGAACAGGTGCAGGCGGCCGGCATCGACGATGATCGGCATGCTCGCCATCACCACCGGCGTGCCCATGTTGGCGATGAAGGCGAAGGCCTGGTCGTGCTGCACGAGCTTGCGCGCGGCGAGCACCGCGCGCTTGGGGTCGTAGCCGGCGTCCTCGACCGCGAGGCGGATCCTGCGCCCATGCACGCCGCCGGCGGCGTTGGCCTCGTCGAAGCGCATCAGCATGCCGTCGCGCACCGGCACGCCGAGCATGGCGATCGGGCCGGAGAGGTCGGACACGGTGCCGACGACGATTTCATCGGCGCTCACCCCCGCCGCCACGGCGGGCAGGGCGCAGGCGAGGGACAGCGAGGAGGCGAGCGTAAACGCAAGCCGACGCAAGGGGCTCATCGGGAGAACTCCTGGAGGGTGGTTGGATGACCGCACGCGGCTATGTCATGGAGGACAAGGGTCGCGCGCGGGTGGCCCGCAAGCCGGGCCGGGCGGGTAATGCGGGGCGTGGATCAGAACGGAAGGCGGCGGCGCGGGGCGGGCGCGCTCGGCTTGGGCTCGGGCTTCGCCTCGGTCGGGCGCGCCTTCACCGGCTTGCGCGGCTCGTTGAGCTCATCGAGCGCGAAGCGCACCTTGCCCTCGAGCTCGCAGCCGCGCATGCCCGGCGAGCAGATCGCGCCACGCACGCGCTGGCAGATTCCGTTGAGGTCGTGTGGGCAACTCCAGGCGCTCATGGCGGGCTCCGGCACAAACTGCATTCATAATTACGAGAGCGTTACTATCGTCTGCCGCCGCGCAAGAATCAAGCGCCTTCAGCGCATCGCCGGTTCACCTCTCCCTCCCCTGCCCCCCTCCCGCGAGCCCGGCCGGGCGCAGCAGCACGACCGCGACGATCACCGCGCCGAACAGTAGCAGCTCGAGCCCCGATGCGCGCGCCCAGTCGCCAGGCAGGCGATCACGCAGCACGGAAATCAGCGGCGGGATGGCGACGATCACCAGCGCTCCCCAGGCCGCGCCGGCGATTCGGCGCGCGCCGCCGATGAAGGCGAGCATCAGCAGCTCGAAGGAGAACACCAGGCCGAACTGCTCCGGGCTGATGAAGCCGATCCAGTGCGCGTAGAGCCCGCCCGCCAGCCCGGACAGCGCGCCGCCGACCACGAAGGCCTGCATCTTCGCCGCATCCGTGTCGATGCCGCAGGCGGCGGCGGCGAGTTCGTCGTCGCGCACCGCGCGCCAGGCGCGGCCATGGCGCGAGGCCAGCAGACGCGCACAGGCCAGCAGCGCCAGCGCCAGCGCCGCGACGCTGACCGCGGCCTGCGCCAGGGTGGAGTCCGCGCGCCAGCCAGCGAAGGCGAACGCGCCCACGGCGAGGCCGGCGGCGCCATGGGTGAGCGACTCCCAGCGCGCGAGCGCCTCCTCGACGATGAGGGCAAAGGCGAGCGTGCTCATGCCGAAATACAGCCCGCCGAGCCGGCGCGCCGGCAGGCTGGCGAGCGCGCCGCCGATCGCACCGGCAGCGACCGCGGCGGGCAAGGCCAGCGGCGCCGGTACGCCGCGCGCGACCAGCAGCGCCTGGGCATAGGCGCCGAGCGCGACCAGCGCGGCCTGGCCGAGCGCGATCTGCCCCGCCTGCCCCACCACCACGACCACGCCGAGGCCGGCGACGGCGTAGGTCGCCACCAGGGTCGCCTTGCCGAGCGCGTAGTCGGTGCCCAGCCAGGCGAGCGCGAGCAGCAGCACCGCGAGCCAGGGCAGCGCGGCGCGCACGGCCGGCATACCGCCGCGCAACGGGGCCGCGCTCACGCCCTACCCCGCCCGCCGCCGAGCCCCTGCGGGAACAGCAGCAGCGCCGCCATCAGCAGCACGTAGGGCACGAAATCCTTCGCACCTTCGGGCAGCGCCAGCCCGGCGAGCGCCTCGGCGACGCCGAGGAAGACACCGGCCACGAGCGCCCCCGGCAAGCTGGTCAGCCCGCCCAGCACCGCGGCGGGGAAGGCCTTCAGCGCGATGAAGCCCATGTTCAGATGCACGAAGGTGACCGGCGCGAGCAGCAGCCCGGCGATCGCGGCGAGCGCCGCGCCGAGCGCCCACGCCAGGGTGTGCATGCGCGCCACCGGGATGCCCATCAGCGCGGCGCTGCGCGCATCCTCCGAGCACGCGCGCAGCGCGAGCCCGGTGCGCGTGTGGCGGAAGAAGGCGGCGAGCAGGCCGGCGAGCAGCACGGTGGCGGCGATCACCCACAGGTGGCTGGTGGCGAGCGCCAGCGGGCCGATCGCCAGCGTGTCGGCGGCGAAGGGCAGGCGGTGCATGTCCTGCGCCGCCGCCGGCACCGAGGCGACGCCACCGCGCATCATCATCCCCAGGCCGAAGGTGAGCAGCACCGCCACCAGATGGGGCTGGCCGAGCGCGCGCCGCAGCACGGTACGCTCGAGCACGGCGCCGAGCACGCCCACCCCCAGCACCGCCGCCACCGCCGCGACAACGAGCGGCCAGCCCGCGAAGGCGTGCAGGCCGAGGGCGGCGAAGGCGCCGAGCATCAACAGGTCGCCCTGCATGAAGCTGACCGTCTCGGTGGCCTTGTAGATGAGCACGAAGGAAAGCGCGACCAGGCCGTAGACACAGCCGATCGCGACTCCGCTGGCGAGGACCTGGACAAAAGCGAGCATGGGGGCGAAGCATAGCCCAAGGACCGCGCACGTTCGCGCCCCGCGGGCCGCAGCGCCACCTCCGCACCCACCGCGACGGTTCATGCAGGAGCGCCGCAAGGCGCGAACGCGGCGGTGGAGGTCGGCACCCGCATCGTCTCCCGGACCGCCGTCTTCGCGCCTGGCGGCGCTCCTACAGGGGGGCGATGGGGTGATGGTCGGTGTTGTGCGGAAACGGACACGCGGCGATTCGTGTTGCACGGCGACCGGCGCGCGACGGTTCATGTTGGAACGCCGCGCGCGCCACGAAAAAGGGCCGGCCGGCGGAGCGGGGGAAATGACCCCGCATCCGGTGGCCGGCCCCGGATGGAACTACGTGCCTGCTGGAGCGCCCCCGATCAACCGAGGAAGCGGTCGAGGTAGCCCTGCTGCCAGGCCCCGACCACCGCCGCGATCAACAGCACGAGGAAGAGCCAGCTCTTCCACGGCGTCTTCTTCTCGGCATACGGGTCGGTGAGCGCGCGCGATGCACCCGGAGGCAGCGCCGCGACGCCGGTGAGCGCACCGCCGAAGGGGATGTTGATGCGCGCGCGCGTATTGACCGCCCAGCCGTTGGCGTCGAGCAGCGGGCCGAGGTTGCGCTGGCGCAGCTTGAGCCAGGCGAGCAGCATCGACGGACCCGAGATCACCAGCAGCGCCCCCAGAACCACCAGCGGCATCTGCCAAACCGGCAGGCCGATGAAGGCCGACACCACCGCGGCGAGCGCGGTGCCGATCGCGCCGAGGGCGAGGCCCATGGCGGCGAAGATACCGGCGAACTTGGCGATGTCGAACGGGACCGGTGCTGCGGCGGGCGCCGCGGCGGCGGCCGGGGCCGCCTCGATCTTGGCGCTGGCGCCGGCAACGCCGGTCGCGGCCTGGTCGTTCACCGCCTTGTCGCGCGCAGCGGCGAACTTCTGCAGCTGTTCGCCGATCATGCGGCCGATGCGCTTGTACGGCGACCAGAAGGCCTGGCGCACGCTGATCGGCGCCTCCACCACCTTGACCACGCTGGCGCGCCAGTCACGGCCCTGGCGATCGTAGAAGATGCCGTTGCGGCCGGGCACCATCATCTCGTCGGCGTCGCCGCCGGTCATCGCGGCGACGATGTTCATCGGCGCCTCGCCCTGGCGCTGGCACTCGCAATACACCAGGTAGGTGCCCGACAGCGGCGCGAGCGTGGCGTGGCGGGCCATGTCGCCGACGCGCAGGCAAAGTTCGCAGCTGCGCTGGTCGAGGTAGAGCGTGCCGGCCTGGAAGATCGCCTTGTCGTGGCGCGAGTAGAAGTCGCTCAGGGTGACGAAGTTGCGCAGCAGGCGGACGAGGTCGCGGTTGTAGCGCACCAGGCGCTCGAGCGCATCGACCTGGCCGGCCGCGGTCTCGGCGGCGAGGTCCTCGTCGATCAGGCGGGTGAGCGCGGCGCAGGTGCCGTCGGCGAGAAGCGCGCGCACGTCGGCGACCGGCAGCACCGCCACCGGGTTGGCCGGCATCGCCGCGACCCAGGCACGGTAGGCGGCGAAGCGCCCGGCCAGGTCCTGCCACTCGGCCTGGGTGAGGACTTCGCGCGTGCCCAGGATGGGGATGACGACCGCGTCGCAGAATGCGGCGATGCGCGCCTCCCAGGCCGGGTTCAGCCCGACCGCAAGCGGCAGCGCGCGTCCCGGCCCGACGAGCGCGAGCGGCAGCGCGGCGACCGCGGCGGACGCGGCATCGAGCGACTGCAGCGAGAGCTCGACATACGCGGCGTCGGCCGGGTTGAGCGCGGCGGCGGCGCGCTCGTCGAAGGCGGCGAGGCGGCAGCGGGTGAAGTAGTCCTCGACCTTCTCGCGCACGGACTCGAACACCGCGGCGGCGGCGCCGGTGGCATTGCCGAGCGGCAGCACGGTCGCGGCATCGGCCTCGGCCTGGGCGTGCCAGTCGGACACCTCCTGGGCCGCGGCGAAGAACGCGTCGACGCGCGCCTGGTCGACCCCCGGCTTGCCGCTGCGGTCCTCGGCGGCGCCGTAGGTTTCGACGATACGGGTGATCGCTCCGGCCAGGCGCGGATCGCCGGCGAGCTCGGCGGGCACCACGCCGTCACCGTTCTGGTGCTCGGGCGCGAACAGCTTCTCGGTCTCGGCGAGATCGCCCATGGAGATCGCGCCCGCGTCGGCCTTGCCGACGTAGGCCAGGACCTTGGAGGCGGTGGCGAGCAGGCGCGCGCCCTCGGCGTTGGTCTCGTCGATCGCGGCCAGCGGCAGGCCATCGGCCCCCTGGAACAGCACATCCGGGTCCTTCAGCACCGCACACACCCAGCGCGTCGCGTCGATGATCTCGGGCGCGCGGATGCTGCCGTCGCCGTCGACGTCGAGCAGTTGCAGCGTGCGCGTGTCGAACTCCAGCCCGGAGGTCGGACAGGCCAGCACCGACCACAGCTTCTGGTCGAGCTCGCCGAGGTGGCGCAGGTCGTCGGCGGTCTCGATGCGGACCTGATCGAAGCCGCCCGAGCGGAAGAACCGCCACTGGTAGCCCTTCTTCTTGCTTTCGTCGCTCATGTTCTCGAACTCTCCCTGTCGTTATGCGGCCAGTACCCGCAAGCCATGCTCAAGGAAAGATGTTGCGCTCGAAAACCGGGCGGAACAAGCGATGGACTTCCCGAATCCGGCTCTCTGCGGCCGGACTTGGGCAACTCGGACGGAGCGCCGAAGAACGCCAGGGGCATCCACGCCCGGCGTGCGCCGAGGCTCAGCCGTAGGCGCCGACGAAGGGGTTGCTGTCGCGCTCCTCGCCGAAGGTCGAGGTGGGGCCGTGGCCGGGGATGAAGGTGATGTCATCGCCGAGCGGGAAGAGCTTCTCGCGGATCGAACGGATCAGGGTCTGGTGGTCGCCGCGCGGGAAGTCGGTGCGGCCGATCGAGCCGGCGAAGAGCACGTCGCCGACGATCGCCAGGCGCGCGCCTTCATGCACGAAGACGACGTGGCCGGGGGTGTGGCCGGGGGTGTGGATGACCTTCAGCGTCTGCTCGCCGACGGTGACGGTGTCGCCGTCGTGCAGCCAGCGGTCGGGCTCGAAGGACTCGACGTCGGGAAAGCCGAACATCTTGCTCTGCTGCGGCATGCCCTCGATCCAGAAGCGATCCTCCTCCTGCGGCCCCTCGATCGGCACGCCGAGCTCGCGCGCCAGCTTCGCGGTGCCGCCGGCGTGGTCGATGTGGCCATGGGTGATGAGGATCTTCTCGACCGTGACGCCGAGCTCGGCGACGGTGGCGAGGATGCGGTCGAGGTCGCCGCCGGGGTCGACCACCGCCGCCCTCTTCGTGCGTTCGCACCACAGGATGCTGCAGTTCTGCTGGAAAGGGGTGACCGGGACGATGGTGGCCTGGATCATGGGCGACGGACTCCTGTTGACGGGTTTGCGCGGCAGTTTAGCGGATGCACGCCGTCGACCCGCACGAGATGCCGGCAGCGGGCGGGGCAGGCGCATGGGGATTGCCGTGCAGGAGCGTCGAGAGGCTGCGGTTGCTTGGACCCGCCTGCCGTCGATTCGGAAACGTCGGATTCGCGCCTTGCGGCGCTCCTACAGGGGGCGGCGCCGCGGTGGTTCTTGTAGGAGCGCCGCGAGGCGCGAATGCGGCGGTCGCGATCCGCAAGCGCGTCGCCGGCCGGGGCGGCGTGTTCGCGGCTTGCGGCGCTCCTGCAGGGGGCTGCGGCGGTTTCTGTAGGAGCGCCGCAAGGCGCGAACCCCACGTGCCATGCCGGCGCGCCGGCACGGCACGCAGGGATCAGATCACGCCCTGCGCCAGCATGGCCTCGGCGACCTTGACGAAGCCGGCGACGTTGGCGCCGTCGACGTAGCTCACCGTGCCGTCCTCGCGCTCGCCGTACTTCAGGCAGGCGGCGTGGATGCCGAGCATGATCTCCTTGAGGCGGGCGTCGACCTCCTCGCGGGTCCACGACAGGCGCATCGCGTTCTGGCTCATCTCCAGGCCCGAGGTGGCCACGCCGCCGGCGTTGGAGGCCTTGCCCGGCGCGTACAGCACGCCGTTGTGCTCGAAGATCTTCACCGCTTCCATGGTGCTGGGCATGTTGGCGCCCTCGGCGACCGCGACCACGCCGTTCTTGACCAGGGTGGCGGCGTCGTTGCCGTCGAGCTCGTTCTGGGTCGCGCACGGCAGCGCGACCTGCACCGGCACGTGCCACGGACGCACACCCGGCTCGAAGCGGGCGCCGACGCGCTCGGCGTACTCGGCCACGCGGCCGTAGTAGTGGTTCTTGATCTCCATGAGGATCGCCAGCTTCTCGGGTGTGAAGCCGGCCTCGTCGATCACGGTGCCGCTCGAGTCGGAGCAGGTGATCGGCTTGGCGCCGAGCTCCATCAGCTTCTCGATCGCGTACTGGGCGACGTTGCCCGAGCCCGACACCGAGACGCGCATGCCCTTGATGTCGCGGCCGGCGCGCTCGAGCATGGCGTTGGCGAAGTAAACGGTGCCGTAGCCGGTCGACTCGGGACGAATCAGCGAGCCGCCGAAGGACAGGCCCTTGCCGGTGAACACGCAGGCCGAGTTGTTCGACAGCTTCTTCATCATGCCGGCCATGAAGCCGACCTCGCGGCCACCCACGCCGATGTCGCCGGCGGGCACGTCGGTGTCGGGACCGACGTGGCGGTACAGCTCGCTGATGAAGGCCTGGCAGAAGCGCATGACCTCACCCGGGCTGCGGCCCTTGGGATCGAAGTCGGAACCGCCCTTGCCGCCGCCCATGGGCAGCGTGGTGAGCGCGTTCTTGAAGGTCTGCTCGAAGGCGAGGAACTTCAGGATCGACAGGTTCACCGAAGGGTGGAAGCGCAGGCCGCCCTTGTAGGGGCCGATCCCGGAGCTGTGCTGGATGCGGTAGCCGCGGTTGACCTGGACCTCGCCACGGTCGTCCACCCACGAGACGCGGAACATGATCACGCGCTCGGGTTCGATCAGCCGGTCGAGGAGGGAGTGCTCCGCATAGCGCTTGTTGGCCGAGATGAAGGGCCACAGGCTCTCCATGACCTCGGTCACGGCCTGCAGAAACTCGGGCTGGCCGGGGTTGCGCTGTTCGACGTAGGCCAGGAACTCCTCGAGGGACTGATATTTCATGATGTTGGACCCATGGATTGATTGAAGACAGGTTTTTCTTGCGCACACGCACACGCGATGGCCTCGGTTTTACCCGAGGCCATCGCGTGATGCAGGCCAATATTGTGCATCAACTCCCCCCTTTGGTGCATGATCTTCGTCAAACCTGCACGCGATATGCCGTTTGAAGAATCCACGCACCATCCGCGTGCATGCATGGGGATTCCCCATCCTCCCATGTGGCAACCGTGCATGGACCCGGGATGACCGAGGAGTTATGCTCGATGAACACAAGCAGTCAAATCAACGAGAGGGAGGTGTTCATGGGTCTGTTCGCATTCATCAAGGAAGCCGGCGAGAAACTCTTCGGCAGCGGCGAGGCCAACGCTGCAGCCACAGCCGATCCGGCCGCGGCCAATGCCAAGGCCGCGCAGGCGATCCATAACTACATCGTCGCGCTCAAACTCGCGCCGCCGGACCTCGGCATCAGCTTCGACGCCACCAGGAGCCTGGTCACCGTCAGCGGCACCGCGCCCGACCAGGCCACACGCGAGAAGATCCTGCTCGCGGCCGGCAACGTCGCCGGCGTGGCCGAGGTCGAGAACCGGATGTCGGTGGCGCGCGCCGAACCCGAGGCGCAGTTCCACACCGTGGCGCGCGGCGACACGCTGTCGGCGATCGCCAAGAAGTACTACGGCAACGCCAACCAGTACCCCACGATCTTCGAGGCCAACAAGCCGATGCTGAGCCATCCGGACAAGATCTACCCGGGCCAGGTGCTGCGCATCCCGCCGCAGGCCTGATCGCGCAGCACCGGCAGGCGGCTTTCCGCTTGCCCCGCCGAGGCCCGGGCCGTTACGCTCGGGCCTCTTCCTTTTCCGCCTCCGCAAACCCCCGCCATGGCCCGCATCCGGATCGAGCTCCCCGATCGCTTCGCCTTCTCCACCGACATCCCGCTGCTGATGTCGCACATCAACTACGGCAACCACCTCGACAACGCCCAGTTGCTCGGCATCGTCTCCGAGGCGCGCGTGCGCTTCCTCAAGTCCATGGGTTATTCCGAGCTCGACGTCGAGGGCCTGGGCATCATCGTCGCCGACGCCGCGCTGCAGTACCGCTCCGAGGCCTTCCATGGCGAGACCATGCGGGTCGACATGGGTGCGGCCGACTTCCACGAGCACGGCTGCGACCTGGTGTGGCGCATGGCCGAAGCCGCGAGCGGGCGCGAAGTCGCACGCGGCAAGACCGGCATCGTCTTCTTCGACTACGGCGAACGCCGCAAGGTCGCGGTGCCCGAGGGTTTCCGCCGTCGCTTCGCGGCGGCCTAGGCACACGTGCAGCACGCACGCGTCGCGGTGGTTGGTGGCGGCCCCGCCGGCCTGATGGCGGCGGGCGCGCTCGCCGAGCGCGGCTGCACGGTGACGGTGTACGACGCCATGCCCTCGGTCGGGCGCAAGTTCCTGCTCGCCGGGCGCGGCGGGCTCAACCTCACCCACTCCGAACCCCTGGCCGACTTCCTCGGCCGCTACGGCGACCGCCGCGACCCGCTCGCGCCGTGGATCGAGGCCTTTCCGCCGCAGGCGCTGCGCGAGTGGGCGCACGGCCTCGGCGTCGAGACCTTCGTCGGCAGCTCGGGCCGCGTCTTCCCGCAGGAGATGAAGGCCGCGCCGCTGCTGCGCGCCTGGCTCGCCCGCCTGCGCGCGGCCGGGGTGCGCTTCGCGGTGCGCCATCGCTGGCTGGGCTGGGCGGACGAAGCGGCACAGGGCGGCCCGGCGGAGGACGGCCCGGCGCCTGAAGCCGCGAACGCGGACGAAGGCCAGCCCCGCCCCCAGCGCCTGCGCTTCGCCACCCCGGACGGCGAACAGCACGTCGAGGCCGATGCGCTCGTGCTTGCGCTCGGCGGCGGCAGCTGGGCCAAGCTCGGCTCCGACGGCGCCTGGGTGGCCCCGCTGCGCGCCGCCGGGGTCGAGGTCGCCGACCTGCTCCCCGCCAACTGCGGCTTCGACGTCGCCGACCCCGCCGGCACCGGCTGGAGCGCGCACTTCCTCGAACGCTTCCGCGGCCAGCCGCTCAAGTCCGTCGCCGCGCGCTGCACCGACCCCGCAGGCCGTGTCCATGCGCGCGCCGGCGAATGCCTGATCTCCGCTACCGGCATCGAGGGCGGCCTGGTCTATGCGCTCTCCGCCCCGCTGCGCGACACCCTGCTCGCCCTCGGCGAGGCGATCCTCGAGCTCGACCTCGCCCCCGGCCGCAGCCTCGAGCGCCTCGCCGCCGAGCTCGCCCGCCCGCGCGGCAGCCGCTCCTTCGCCAGCCACCTGCACAGCCAGGCCGGCATCAAGGGCGTCAAGGCCGGGCTGCTGCGCGAATGCCTGGCCAAGGCCGAGCTCGACGACCCCGCCCGCCTCGCGGCGGCCATCAAGGCCCTGCCACTGCGCCTCGTCGCCACGCGGCCGCTCGACGAGGCCATCAGCAGCGCCGGCGGCGTACGCTTCGAGGCCCTGGATGCGCACCTGATGCTGCACGCCCGCCCCGGCGTCTTCGTCGCCGGCGAGATGCTCGACTGGGAAGCCCCCACCGGCGGCTACCTGCTCACCGCCTGCTTCGCCACCGGCCTCGCCGCCGGAACCGCCGCCGCACAATGGCTGTCCCAGCGCCCCTGACGCCTCACCCCTGACGCCTCACCCCTCAGACCCCCATGAACCTCCATCCCTTCCTGGTCGCGATCGAAGTCGGCGGCACCCTGGCCTTCGCGATGTCCGGCCTCATCGAGGCCACCCGCAAGCGCATGGACATCGTCGGCGTGTTCTCGGTCGCCTTCGTCAGCGCCTTCGGCGGCGGCACCCTGCGCGACATCCTGCTCGACCGCCGCCCGCTGTTCTGGATCGAGAACCAGGAATATCTCTGGCTGGTGCTGGCCATGGTGGCAACCACGCCGCTGTGGCTGCAAACCCTGCGCCACAAGGTCGGCGGCCGCCTGATGGAGCTCGCCGACGCGCTCGGCCTCGGCCTCTTCGCGATCTCCGGCGCCACGCTGGCCGACGCCGCCGGCATGCCGGCGCTGGTGTCGATGATGATGGGCGTCGTCACCGCAGTGTTCGGCGGCGTGTCGCGCGACGTGCTGTGCAACGAGGTCCCCAAGGTCTACAGCGACCACCGCCCCTACGCGATGTGCGCGCTGTTCGGCTGCGGCGTCTTCCTCGCGCTCAACGCGACCGGCCTGCCGCTGCCGATCACCACCCTGGCCGGCATCGCCGCCGCCACCGGCTCGCGCCTGCTCGCGCTGGTCTTCGACCTGCGCTTGCCGGCGTGGCCGGCGCACCGCGACTGAACGGACCGATGAGCCGCTGGCGCTTCAGGCGTAAGGCTGGAACTGGTTGCTGTCCCGGCTGAGCAATTGCATCAGCTTGGGTTGAATGAAGAGCTTTTCCTTGCCGAACGGCATTTCGCGCAATACGCCCAGATGGGCAAGGTCGTGCAGGTAGCGCGAGGCTGCCTGGCGCTGGGCGATGCCTTTGTCCACCAGGTTGCCGATGCGGCAATAAGGCTGCTCGAAGATCACGTCCACCAGCTCGCGGGTGTAGATCTTGGGCAGGTGCGTGCGTACATGCTCGGTGGTCTGTTCGGCCAGAGCGCGAATGGCGGCGATCTTCCCGGTGGTCCATCTGGACGTGTCGGCCACGGCCTGCAGCATGAAGAGCAGCCAGGGTTCCCAGGCTTCGTCGCGCGTGACGCCGAGCAGCAGGCGGTAATAGTCGGCCTTGTGGACGATCACATGACGGCTAAGGTACAGGATGGGCAGGTTCAACAGCCCTTCCTGGATGAGGTAGAGGATGTTCAGCACGCGACCGGTGCGGCCGTTGCCATCGGTGAACGGGTGGATGGCTTCGAACTGGTAGTGACCCACGGCCATGCGGATCAAAGGGTCGAGCTCGGTCTGGTTGTGCAGGAAGCGCTCCCAGTTGGCGAGCATGTCGCGCAAGCGGGCTTCGCCTTCGGGCGGGGTGTAGACCACCTCCCCAGAGCGGTCGTTGGCCAACTGCGTACCCGGGGTGCGGCGGATGTCCATTTCCACACCCTTGAGGGTGCGGCAGACGTTCACGGCCGTGGCGGTGCATAGTGGTCGCACCCTGAGCGACTGGAACCCCTGGTGCAGTGCGGTGCGGTAACGCAGCGCCTCCTTGGTGGCGGGGTCGGCGTTGTCGTGGCTCTGCGCATACCGGAACAGCTGGTCGGTCGTAGTGACGATGTTCTCGATTTCCGAGCTGTCCTTGGCTTCCAGCAGTGGAATGGTGTTGATCAGCATCGTCTGGTTGGGGATGAGCTCAGTTGCTTGCTTGAGCTCGGCCAACGCTGCACGCGCCTCGATGCAGGCCTTCAGCACAACCCGGCTCTCCAGCTCGTGTGCCGGGGGCAGCGCAGGCAGGCGGTTGTGCGGCTGCATGGGATCCCAGGCGGGGGCGACGTCGGTCATGATGCAAAAAACTTTTTTAGCGACAAGTGGGCAAGTTATGTCGCTGCTGACGACATGTCAACGATACATGTTCTTATTTTTGAGAAACGGCGACATATGAGTAAATGAAAGACCTGACCCCGGCTTCTCTTCACCAGTTCGACTCGCGCTCGGCCGTCGCCGTGATGCGGTGGATCGACAGGTCGGCGCCGTTGAACTCCTCCTCCTGGTCCAGGCGCAGCCCCACCGCGAGCTTGAGCGCGCCATACACCAGGACGCCGCCGGCGAGCGCCACGCCGATGCCGAGCGCCGTCATCACCGCCTGCGACGCGAACGCCACCCCGCCCAGCCCGCCCAGCGCCTCGCTGCCGAAGATGCCCGCCGCCAGCCCGCCCCAGGCGCCGCACAGACCGTGCAGCGGCCACACGCCGAGCACGTCGTCGATCTTCCAGCGGTTCTGCGTCAGCGTGAACATCACCACGAACAGCACCCCCGCCACCCCGCCGACCACCAGCGCACCGAGCGGGTGCATCACGTCCGAGCCCGCGCACACCGCCACCAGCCCGGCGAGCGGCCCGTTATGCACGAAGCCCGGGTCGTTGCGCCCGGCCGCAAGCGCCGCCACCGTGCCGCCCACCATCGCCATCAGCGAGTTGATCGCCACCAGCCCCGAGATGTTCTCCAGCCGCTGCGCCGACATCACGTTGAAGCCGAACCAGCCCACGATCAGGATCCACGCCCCGAGCGCGAGGAAGGGAATCGACGACGGCGGATGCGCCGAGATCTGCCCGTTGCGTGCATAGCGCCCGCGCCGCGCCCCCAGCAGCAGCACCGCCGGCAGCGCGATCCAGCCACCCATCGCATGCACCACCACCGAGCCGGCGAAGTCGTGGAACTCCGCCCCGAAGCTCGCCTTCAGCCAGGCCTGGACGCCGAAGGCCTGGTTCCACGCGATGCCCTCGAAGAAGGGATAGACGAAGCCGACCAGCAGAAAGGTCGCCGCCAGCTGCGGCTGGAAGCGCGCGCGCTCGGCGATGCCGCCCGAGATGATCGCGGGGATCGCCGCGGCAAAGGTCAAGAGGAAGAAGAAGCGCGTGAGCTCGAAGCCGTGGTGTTCCACCAGCGCGCCGGCGCCGGAGAAGAAATGCACCCCGTAGGCGATGCCGTAGCCGATGAAGAAGTAGGCCAGCGTCGACACCGCGAAGTCGGACAGGATCTTGACCAGCGCGTTGACCTGGTTCTTCCGCCGCACCGTGCCCAGCTCCAGGAAGGCGAAGCCGGCATGCATGGCCAGCACCATGATGGCGCCCAGCAGGATGAACAGCACGTCGTTGCTCGTTTGAACGGGTTGCATGATGCCTCCGAAAGTGACGGGCATCCTTAGCAAGCACCGTTCCAGTGCGACGGATCGGGCGGAATCCAATGGATCACGCCATGATGGTGCGGAGGGAGCGCACCAGCAGGGTGCGTGGGCGCGGGGGCGCGCACCGTGGCGGGGCGCGTCCACGGTTCCTGCAGGGATGAGGTCTCCCAGTCGAGGTCGTAGGCGATCGTGTGTTCGACGTCCTGGTCGGCCTGCTCGGGCGGAACGCTGGGCGACCGCCTCCTTGCGGCACCGATGACTGCAGCGGGTAGGCTCAGGGCTATCGCAGGCGAGTCGCGGAGGTACTACGAGGGGGCGGGTAGCGGGAGTCTCGGTCCGGCCATCAGCCGTCACTGACCACCCAATCCGGATAGCGGCCATCCGGGCGAGGCGGTATGCTCTCTGCCTTTGTGCCAGATGGGTCGCATCAGCCCAATAAACCGAAGGCTGCTGCTATTCCTGTCTTGTTATCTTGGCTTGCGCTTGGTGCCTGCAGGTAAACAATAAGTTTCAGGACAAGTTATTTGACATTCCGATTTTATGCGGAAGAACTGTCGCCAGAAAACAATGCCGGCGTCTCAATCATGATCCCTATCTACGAGCAAGGCAGCGGAAACGGCATCGGCCACGGGCTTTCGTCTTTCCTTCGGCTCTTCGATGAAATTTGCGTCGAGCATCTCAGTAAAGGCCGTGCAAAGTCATTCGTTCATCTTCTACGACTTCACCGATCAACCCATCCGCGAGATTCTGCAGAACCAGGGTGTCTTCGCCCAACTCGACCGTCTACCGGGAAAAGACCTGAGCGTCTTCTACTTACACGCTGGAACAAATGCAACCGTTGAGGCATTTAACGCCCACTTCTTTAGCGCCCTCGGTATCGAAGGTTAGGCCACGCTTCCCTGCGTCGTGTTGTTCGCGTCCGCGAAGGAGCCATCGAGGATGTTGAAGTCGCCCAACTTGAAAGCGCCGATCTAATTCAAGGCTTCTCCGAGTTGCAAGGCGCAATTCAGCAATACCTCTCAGCTAAACCAGCGGCTTATCCTGAGCCATCTCGCGCAATTCGCTGGTTGAAGGGAGGCACCAAGTTTCTGTCAGTTGAATTATTCCGTGCTGCGCTCAAGAAAGGCATGGAGTTCTTCTTCTAGTTCTTTGCAGAGACGCCGAACCCATAATTCTGCCGGACCTGCGCGAAAAGCCGCGCAGGCCGGTGAATTCAGACGTTAGGTGTCGCAGACCACGCGCGGACGCACGCCAAATTTGAGCAGACGATAGAATACCCAGGATTTTTACAGGAAAGAGTTCCCATGATTGAAGCCAACACAGCACAGCGAGTGCGAGATGCTCTCTTTGGGCAAAAATACAATCTACTACTTGGCGCTGGTGTCTCGCTCGACTCAACCGATCGATATGGCAAGGAATTACAGGGCGCCGAGGACTTGCGCAAGAGCCTCTGCGCGCTCACGGGTTCTCGCGAGTCGTCTCCGCTCTGGCGTGTTGCAGGGAATCTAACGCCGGCCCAAGTCGACACCCATCTGACGCAGCCTTACCATGGCTGCAAAGCAGGTTTCACTCTCAAGTTGCTAACCAGATTCGCTTGGCGTACCGCGTTTACTCTGAACATCGACGACGCGCTTGAGAACGCTTATGAAGGCGACCCCGGTAGGCTGCAATCACTGCTTCCCGTGAATTACACACGAACCTATGAAACTTTCCGTAATCCACAGGAGCTTCCGCTTATTCACCTACATGGCTCGGTCCGATATCCAAACGACAGGTACATCTTCTCCTTACAAGAGTATGCGTCCGTACAGCGAGGGATGAATGCTTGGGTTCATATGCTAAGTGGTTTGATAATCTCGGAACCGTTTATCATTGCCGGCACCACCCTATTCGAGCCAGACCTAGAATACTTCTTGGCACATCGCCCCAGCAACGCACCCGTCATCTCTCGCGCGCCTTCCATATTGGTTGAACCTTTTCCAGACGCAGGAACACGGAAGGACTGCGAAAAGCTAAATCTGATCTTGGTCGAAGCTGGGCTGCACGAGTTCTTGTCGTGGCTGGCCCAGGAATTTGGAAATCCCCCATCTCCCCTAGCCTTGCGCGAACCCATCGCTAGACCACGCGTCTCCTCTCAGCCTTCAACCTATTCCAGCGCCGCGTTTTGGTCTGATTTTGACTTCGTGGCTGTATCCGATGCAACTACCCCGACTACGTCATCCGAACCATCGGCGTTTGCATTTGGCCGCCCGCCAAGTTGGGATGATATTCGCGCTCGCCGCGATGTACTGCTTCAAGATCAGTTGCATCCAATCGATGAAGTGCGGCGTTGGCATGTCTCTAATGACGCCAATCAGTTTGTCTGCTTAGTTGGTCGCGCTGGTTCCGGCAAGTCGACCACGATACGCCGCATCGCCGTCGAGCTCGCAGCCCACGGCATACAGGTCTTCTACTTAAAAGCCACAGCAGGATTTGATGTCGCGTCCGCTTTCGAGTTTCTATCTCTGGTCGAAGACCCCATTGTGCTTGTTACCGACTCACTGGCAGAGCACGGCGATCAACTAGCCGATCTAGTTGCACAGCTAGATGGACTCAAGCGCCTCTGTGTTCTAGGGACTGAGCGGCAGTACCGAATGCGGTTAGTACGAGAGTTTCTTGCTGACCTCCCATACCGCGAATTCGAGGTTGGTCGTTGGCGGGTCGAAGAGCGCACCGAACTGATACGGCGTTACTCGGCTATGGGCATCGTAGGTACTCGCGATGCTATCGCCGACCCAAGGCAATTTGCCGCAAAGCTTTCCGACGATACCGTAGCAGAAGCCGCCTGTCGCATTCTCAACGACTTTCGCCCACTCCGCACCATCGTTAGATCATTGTGGAACGACACTCTTGCTGGTGGACGACCTGCCTACTTGGCTGTCGCATTGGCGTACTACTGTCACCCCGTCGGCATCCGGCGAGACATTGTTTCGTCTTTGTACCACTCGGAATTGATAGAGGAGCTTGCCGTCGACGACGCTCCACTCCGCCTAGCTACTCATCCCGACGACACTGACTATCTTGTCCCCGCCAACCCGACACTCGCTGCTCTTCTAATCGAAGAATTATCGCGAATAAAGCCTCAGCGGCTGCTGGAGATCACGGCACAGCTAGCTAACGGGTTGGCACCATTCGTGACTCGCCACACGATCAAGCAACGAACACCAGAAGCGCGCCTTGCGGGCCGACTATTTGATGCAGATGGCGCAATACCGGAAGTTCTGAAAGACGGCTTCGATACGTTCTATGAGCTGACGCTAGAGCGATGGAAATGGAACAGTAGGTACTGGGAGCAGCGCGCCCTGTGGGTCGGCGCTCGAGACAGACTGCTGTCGATTCAACATGCCCGCCAGGCCGTTGCAATCGAGCGCCATCCCTTTCCAATGACAACACTTGCCAACGTATTGTTCTGCGCTATCACCGAAACGAAACCACCCAGAGATGAGTACTTCGCCGAAGCGCTTAGCTTGATGAAGGAGACGATTCGTATCGAGTCCAATTGGGAGCGCGGGCGGACAAGAAAGGCATACTGGGTACTGTTGAATGGCGTGGCAGACTTCAAGAACGTGGGCGGCACTCTCACACCGCGACAATCTGTCTCTGTTGAACGTGCGGCAAACGACGCTCTACGTATTTATGCACCGGACTCGGACATACATGAACGCGCCAGTGACGTATTGCGTCTTCTCACGAGCGGCGACAGCTAACCTCTCGTATATGGACTCCCCCTTCTGAAGACCGATCCCCATCCCCATGAGCACCGGTGGCGCCAGTTGAGCGCCGAAAAGGAGGGGGAGTTTATGCCACCAGTCAACTGGACGCCCTGCCTGCTGCGCTGGCAGGTTCCCTCAAACGTTGAATGACAGCTTTCCTCAAAGCTCAATGGCAGCAACGGGTCGGGGGACTAAACCGCTCGCGCGGTAGGGGTGTGCTGAACCGCTCGTGACGAGCATCGAAGTTCGTGGTTTCCATCGGCAGCAGGCTTGCCATGTTGGGAGATGAGGCAATCGGCCTCGTCTTCGACAGGAGCAAGCCATGGATACCCCGACTCGTCCCGTCAGCCCCTTGCGCCAGCGCATGCTCGACGACATGCGGATGCGCAAGCTCACCCCCAAGACGCAGAGTGCGTACATCCGTGCGGTGTGCCGGTTCACGCGCTATCTGGGGCGCGCGCCCGATAGCGCCACGGTGGAGGACCTGCGCAACTACCAGTTGCACCTGGTCGATACCGGCACCTCGCCGATGTCGCTCAACGCCGCCATCAGCGGGCTGAAGTTCTTCTTCGATATCACGCTTCAACGCGGCGAGTTGATGGCACGAATGCAGCCGGTCCGGCTGCCGCAGCGCTTGCCGGTGGTGCTCAGCCGCGAGGAGGTCGCGCGCCTGATCGCCGCCTGCAACAATCTCAAGCACCAGACGGCGCTGTCGCT
>ENA-UOUJ01000505-UOUJ01000505.1-activated-sludge-metagenome-genome-assembly--contig:-NODE-505-length-25989-cov-13.585139_pt1 | contig 25989 bp, 22 predicted proteins | sample MGYA00249839_ERZ747224 | MGnify/ENA primary metagenome ERZ747224 (study PRJEB28782, sample SAMN03220277) | activated sludge metagenome | biome: wastewater; feature: sewage sludge; material... | reverse complement strand
CGGCCGGGTTCCAGGCGCTGACGATGTGGCGGCGGCTGTTGGGGTTGGTCTTCAGCCCCTCGACCAGTTTGGCGATCTGGTCGATGACGCGGCCGTCCGGCGCGGTCCAGCTGCGCCATTGCTTGCCATAGACGGGCCCCAGTTCGCCCTCGGCGTCGGCCCATTCGTCCCAGATGCTGACGCCGTTTTCCTTCAGCCAGCGAATGTTGGTCTCGCCGCGCAGGAACCACAGCAGTTCGACGATGATCGAGCGCGTGTGCAGCTTCTTGGTGGTCAGAAGCGGAAAGCCCTTGCCCAGGTCGAACCGCATCTGGCGCCCGAACACGCCCAGGGTGCCCGTGCCGGTCCGGTCGTCGCGCCGCACCCCGTTGTTCAGGATATCGCGCAGCAGATTCAGATACTGCCATTCCGGGTGGTCCGCCGGGGAGGCGTCCATGCGGTCATGCAGATCGGCGAAGGCGGCCTGGGCGTTCATGGACCCGAGCATGCCCCTGATTCGGCGTCCGGGTCAGAGGCCGCCGCACGAACGTCCACAACCACGGCTGCAGGGCAGTGGATAGTCGTTCAGCCGCGAAAGCCGTCTTCTTCCAGAAAGGCGGCCTCGTCCGGCGCGGTGTCGCGCCCCAGGGCGGCGTTGCGGTGCGGAAACCGGCCGAAGCGGGCGATGACGCCATGGTGATGCTCGGCCCAGCGATCGTCGGCGGGCCGGTCCATCGCCTGGAACAGGGCCACCTGGCGCTCCTGAAGCGCCAGATCCTCGGCATGCTGCAGCGGCAGATAGAAGAACCGCCGCAGATCGTTCTCGACCTCTTGGTCCCGTCCGGCATCCAGCGCGCTCAGCGCCAGATGGCGGGCCAGCGGATCGGTGGCGAAGGCGTGGCCGGTGTTGCGCCACACATTGCGCGGAAACTGGTCCAGCAGGATCATCAGCGCCAGCGCCCCCTCGGCCGTGTCCATCCAGCCGTCCAGCTCGCGCCGGGCGGCGGCGATGTGGGCGTCCATGAAGCGGTCGCGAAACTGGGCGTCGAAGGCTTCGTCCTTGGCAAACCATTTGTCGGGGCCGGCCGCTTTCCAGAAGCCGACGACGGTTTTGGGGTCTATCTGTGTGCTCATGACCCAACAGATAAGCGCCCCCTTGCCCGTCTTCCATGACCGCGACTGCGACCTATCGCTGATCCGGTCGCGCCGCGTGGCCGTGATCGGCTATGGCAGCCAGGGGCGCACCCATGCGCTGAACCTGCGCGACAGCGGCGTGGCCGACATCGTCGTGGGCCTGAAGGCCGAATCTGCGACGCGCGACAAGGCCCGGGCCGACGGCTTTGCGGTCATGACGGCGGGTGAAGCGGCGTCGGGCGCCGATGTCGTGGCGGTGATGGTGTCCGACGAGGGCCACCGCGACCTGTGGCGCGACGATCTGGCCCCGGCGATGAAGCCCGGCGCGGCCCTGGTCTTCGCCCACGGCCTGTCGGTGCGGTTCGGCCTGGTCGAGCCGCGGCCCGACATCGACGTGATCCTGGCCTCGCCCAAGGGAATCGGGCCGCGCATCCGCGACCTGTATGAGGAGGGGCAGGGGGTCTTCTGCCTGTTCGGCGTGCATCAGGACGTGACGGGCGGCGCCCACGCGCTGGGCCTGTCCTATGCGGCCGCGCTGGGCTGCGGGCGACGGGGTATTCTTCAGACCACCTTCGCCGCCGAGTGCGAAAGCGACCTGTTCGGCGAACAGGTGGTGCTGTGCGGCGGGGTGTCCGAACTGGTCGACCGGGCCTTCATGACGCTGGTCAAGGCCGGATACCCGGCCGAGGTGGCCTGGTTCGAGTGTTTCTACGAGTTGAAGCTGGTCACCGACCTGATGTTCGAGCGGGGAATCGCCGGGGCCTTCGGGCGAATCTCGAACACGGCGGAATACGGCGCCTATCTGACCGGGCCGCGCGTGATCGGCGAACCGGCCCAGGCGGCGATGGATCAGGTGCTGGCCGATGTGCGCGACGGATCGTTCGTGCGCCGCCTGATGGCCGACTATGACGCCGGATCGCCCGACCTGCTGGCGCATCGCCGCGCCCTGGGCGAACGGCTGATCGAGAGCGCCGGCGCCCGCCTGAAGGCGGCGGCCGAAAAGGCCGGCTGATCTTCATTTGATGGGCGGGAATAGATGGTCGGAGTGGCAGGATTCGAACCTGCGACCCCTGCGTCCCGAACGCAGTGCTCTACCAGACTGAGCCACACTCCGACTTGAGGTCGCGGCTTATAGCGAGGGGTCCGGGGGGCCGCAAGCGCCGTTTTCGGTGAAGCGAAAATAGTCTGCAAAGCGGGTGTTGCATCCCCCGCGCCCTTGGCGTATTCGACCGCCCTCCCGCCGCCCGCCGGCGCGGATCACCGGACCTGCTGGGGAATGGTGTAATGGTAACACTACGGTTTTTGGTACCGTCATTCTAGGTTCGAGTCCTAGTTCCCCAGCCACCGCTTTCCGGTCTCCCTGACAATCAGACGCCCGCTCACCCCGCCCGGATCTGGCGCAGGGCGTCGGTCAGGCCGGCGTTGTAGCCGCGCGCGGCGTCCAGCGCGATCGGGGTCCAGCGGGCCGGGTCGGCGATGATGCGGGCGTGGCTCATATTGACGTTCATCAGGGCCTGAAGGCCGCTGGGGTCCGTCACGCTGCTGACGTCCAGGGCATAGGGCTGGCTGGAATAGACGTCGTCGGCGACCGACAGGGTGGCCATGACCAGCCGCCCGCGCGGATCGGCGGCCGAGACGATGAAGCCGGACGGCGCGGCGCGCACCCCCACCACGACTTCGCCTTCCACGCCCACGCCGCGCCGGGCGCGCATGCGGGCGTAATCCAGCCACATCACCGGCGTCAGGATGATGGCGTCCAGCGCGGCCGAGGCGGCGGCCAGGCGATTGCGGGTTCCGATGCCCGCCAGCATGCTGTTGGCCTCGCCGGAATAGCCGGTGACCATGGGCGCGGTCTGCGACCCGACCGTCAGCCAGCGCTGGGCCACCGTCACGCCGTCGAAGGTGCCCTGGCCCTGGAACTGGTTGCCGTCGCGCAAGGGGGTGTTGGCGGCGGCCAGGGCGGCGCGGGTCTCGTCCACGCCCACCACGGTTTCGCCGGCGGCCGAAAGGCGGGCGCGCAGGTCCAGACAGGCCGCCTCGGCCACCTGGGCCATCATCTGGGGCGTGACGCCGTAAAGGGCGGTGTCGATCCGCGCCCCGCCGTCGTGGGAAAGGGTGCGGGTCTTGCCGGTGTAGAAGAAGCTGACGCCATAGCTGGCGACCGCCACATTAGGCCGGTGTTTCACATAGCGGGCGTTGGCCACATTGGTGCGGACCTGGAACTCGCGGCTCGGCTCCTGCCGCATCATGCGCGCCAGCGCGGGCGCCGCCGGGCTGAGGGCCAGGGCCAGTCCGCCCGCGAACAGGGTCCGCCGATCCAGGAATGTCATCGTATCGCTCCGCCATATGGGTTCGGAGCGTCAGCCTATCGGTCACCTGGCCATCGGTAAGCTGACGATACCCTTTCGACGCGGACGAAGGGCGCGGCCACGGGAGCGGATCACTGGACCAGCTGGGGAATGTTCCTGCTATTGAGCTAGCGAGGCCGACAGTTGTCTTAGCCACTGCCGCGTCGGATCCACCCGAAAATGGCTCCGAGAAGCGTCACACTGCCCGCCAAAGCGAACGGGAGCGCTAACAGGAGTAACGTAGGCATAAGCAGGGATATTGCCCAAGAAAGACGTTCATACATCAAGGCCGCTGCAGCATCTTTTTGCTTGTGCGGATTAGCCTTAACAGCAGCGCATCGTCTTAGTGCATCTTCGTGTCGGACACGCTGGGCGGCCCTCTCTGAATCTCCGCACGGTTCGCGCCAAAATTCGTCTCGCACTCTCATGTACGAAAGATCATCCGTATAGGGTTGCTTCGTGGCTACTTGGTCGCAAGTGCCATCAAGATGACATTCCGCGACTTCGTATCTTTGGCTTACCTCGAAGCGATACCTACGGAACGATTGCTCAATTTCCCTACGTTCGGGCATTGATCTCTGTGATAGGCTTCCCTCATCCTTGCTAGAAGGAGAGGGGTCGTCGAAATCAGCGTCGCTGGGTGGCGCATCGACAGCGTGCTGGCGGCTCCTTAACGCAGAGCGCAATGCCTCCCCATATTTCAAACGATCCCTTTTAAGCGCGGCATATTCTGCCCTAGCGTCACGTCTGGCCTCGCAATAACCGATGGGTGGTTGTGGCCTCGAAGTGAGTGGCAAGATATCAGGTAGGTGACATTCTCGAAAAAAGAGGCCGTCCGGGGGAGGGCCTTCCCACCTAAATAAGGGCAACAAAAGCCCGACTAGCCAAGCCGGAACGGAAACAGCGAGCCACAAACGTCCCTGCCATCTGGCGTGCCAAGGCCTCGCTTTGTCTTTTTGTCCGAAGTCCACTCCGGCCTCCCCCGTGCTACCGCTCCGTCAGCAATGCAGCTGTAAAGGTTAGGGCCTTAAAAGCGGCTGCCTAGTGAGCCTCCTCGTTTGCAGGACGAGATGCGAGGTTTAGCGATCTTACACTTTGTCCGTCACACACCAGATTCACTGCCTCAATTCGAGGTCGTGCCGGTATACGTCCTGACCGCGAAGGGCGCGGCCACCGGCGCGAACCGATGGCCGCCAGAGGCGTCAGGCCGCCTCCCAGCCCTTTTCCACCGCCCAGACGGCGAAGGCGTAGTCGACCGCCAGTTCCTTCAGATAGTCGAACCGGCCCGAGGCGCCGCCGTGGCCGGCCTCCATGTTGATCTTCAGCAGGATCGGCTTGCCCGAGGTGCTGGCCGGGCGCAGGCGGGCCACCCATTTGGCCGGCTCCCAATAGGTCACGCGCGGGTCCGACAGGCCGCCGACCGACAGCACCGCCGGATAGGCCTGTGACGTGATCTGGTCATAGGGGCTGTAGCTGGCGATGTAGTCATAGGCCTCGGCGTCCTCCAGCGGATTGCCCCATTCGGGCCATTCCGGCGGCGTCAGCGGCAGGCTGGTGTCGCTCATGGTGTTCAGAACGTCGACGAAGGGCACCTGGCCGATCACCCCGGCCCACAGTTCGGGTCGCATATTGGTGACCGCGCCCATCAGCATGCCGCCGGCCGAACCGCCATAGGCCACGATATTGCCGGCGCGCGCATAGTTGCGTTCGATCAGGTGTTCGGCCGAGGCGATGAAGTCGGTGAAGGTGTTCTTCTTGGTCATGCGCCGGGCCGACAGGAACCAGTTCCAGCCCTTGTCCGAGCCGCCGCGGATGTGGGCGATGGCCCAGATGAAGCCGCGCTCCACCAGCGACAGACGGCTGGTCGAGAAGCTGGCCGCCATGGGGATGCCATAGCTGCCGTAGCCGTACAGCAGCACCGGCGCCGAACCGTCCACCGGCGTGTCCTTGCGGCGCAGCAGGGTGACGGGCACCAGTTCGCCGTCCGAGGCGGGGGCGTTCAGCCGCTCGACCACATAGTCGGCCGGGTTGTGGCCCGACGGCACTTCCTGAACCTTCTTCAGGGTCCGCTCGCGCGAGGTCATATCGTAGTCGAACGTCGAGGTCGGGGTGGACGGCGAATTGTAGCTGTAGCGCATCATCGGGCTGTCGAACTCGGACCAGCCCATCAGGTTCAGCGCATAGGCGGGTTCGTCCACCGCGATCTCATGCTCGTCGCCTTCGCGGGCGCGCACGATGATGCGGGTATTGGCGTCGGCCCGCTCCTGACGCGCCAGATGGCCGGACGACAGGGTGACGTTCTCGATGAACCGGCCCGGCGTGTGGGGGATCAGATCCTTCCAGTTGGCCTTGCCGGGCGAAGCGGTCGGCGCCTCCACCACCTTGAAGTCCACGCTGTCGTCGGCATTGGTGCGGATGACCCAGCGGTCGCCCCAGTGGTCGGCGTCATACCGGCGGGCCACCTGGCGCGGCTCCAGCACCACCGGCGTGGCGGTGGGCGTGTCGCCGGGGATGTAGCGGGCCTCGCTGGTTTCCTGGTTCTGGATGACGATCAGCACGAACTGGTCGTCGGCGGTGCGGCCCACGCCGATGAACATGCCCTCGTCGTCTTCCTGATAGACCAGGGCGGTCTCACCGCCGCGCGCCGGGCGGCGGAAGATCTTGTCCGGGCGGCCGTTGTCGTTGCGGTTGGTCCAGTAGATCCACTGGCTGTCGGGCGAGAAGGTGAAGTCGCCGGTCGAGCTGTCGATCACGTCGGGCAGAACCTGGCCCGTCTCCAGATCCTTCACATAGATCTTGTGCACCTCGGACCCTTGCGCGTCCTCGGCATAGGCGAACAGGCGGTGGTCCGGGGTGCGGCCGGTCGCGGCCACTTCGGAATAGGCCTTGCCCTCGGCGAGCGCGTTGGCGTCTAGCAGCAACTCCTCGCGGATCACTGGCATCATGCCCGGATGGGCGTCGCGTTCGGCCTGGCTGTGCGTCCGGGTGCGGCGCATGTAGCGCGGGTGCTGATCGCCCACTTCGAACTTGGTGTAGTATTCCCACGGGCCGTCGGGCGAGGGGACCGAGCTGTCGTCCTGCTTGATGCGGCCCTTCATCTCTTCGAACATCGCCGCCTGCATGGGCAGGGTGCCGGCCATCATCGCCTCGCGATAGGCGTTTTCGGCAGTCAGGTATTCCTTGACGTCGGCCTTGATCAGGGTCGGGTCGCGCAGCACCGCCTGCCAGTTGTCGTCCTTCAGCCATTGGTATTCATCGACGCGGACGCGGCCCAGCTGTTCAATGCGGACGGGGACTTTCTTGGCGACGGGGGGCACGGGCGGGGCGGCTCCTTGATCTGCGGCCTTGGCCAGGACGGGGTGGGCGCCGGCGGCGACGGCCAGGGCGGCGGAAGAGGCGATCAGTTCGCGGCGATTCATCTTGTGGCGTTCCCAAACGTGAAGGCGGCGACCTTGTGCCCGGGCCCGCCCGCCGTCAAATGAAGAAACCGAAGGCTTTGCAGGGGTGATGGCATGTGGGTTCCGGCGCAGACGCCGCCCGAGGTTTCGGCCCCAGCTCCGGCCCCGCCGCCCGCCTTGGTCCAGGATGCGCCCGGCCGGCCCGCCTGGGATCTGACCCTGGCCCTGATCGGCGCGACGGTGCAACTGGACCAGCCGGACGGGCAGGGGACGCGCACGGTGGGCGCGGGCTTTCTGATCGACGCGCCGCGACCGGATGGAACGCCCCGCACCGTCCTGGTCACCGCCGCCCATGTGCTGAACCAGATGCCGGGCCAGACCATGCGCATCGGCTGGCGCACGGCCCTGCCGGACGGCAGCTGGAAGTTCGACCCCCAGCCGGCGGCCATCCGCGCGCCGGACGACCAGCCGATCTGGACCCGCCACCCCGACCGGGACATCGCGGTGATGGAGATCACGGCGCCCGAGGCCTTCGCCCGCGCGGCCATCCCGCTGGGCTGGCTGGCGGATCAGAACACCCTGGCGGCCTATCAGGTCGGGCCGGGGGATGAGCTGTTCTCCCTGGGCTTTCCGCGCGGCCTGTCGTCGAACCGGGCGGGGTTCCCGATCCTGCGCGTCGGGCGGGTGGCGTCCTGGCCGCTCAGCCCCGTGACGGCCTTTCCGACCTTCCTGCTGGATTTCACCGTCTTTCCCGGCAACTCGGGCGGGCCGATCTTCTGGACCCCGGCGGCGCGGACCATTCCGGGCAAGGCCGAGCCCCAGCACCCCTTCATCGCCGGCGTCCTGGCCCAGGAGGTCAAGGTCGGGGACGAGCGGCTGGACCTGGGCGTGGTGGTGCATGCCGTGCATGTGCGCGAGGCGATCAGCCTGCTGGATGCGCCGCCCTGGCCCTGAAAACAGGCCGGATTGTCGGGTATTTTAATACCGCATATAAAATTTATCGCAGAAACAGTATTTTAGCTGGAATTGGGCGCCAAAGTCGGCGTTGACCTGACGGCCTGCATCCTCTATCAGCGCGCCTTCCGCTGGTTCCGGCTATCGGAGCCCGCCCCAGAGTTTTGTCTTCCTCCAAGGATCCTCAGTCATGCTGAAGAGCACCACGGCTTCGCTGAAGCCGGCCGAGGTCGAGAAGAAGTGGATCCACATCGACGCCGAAGGCGTCGTGGTGGGCCGTCTTGCGACCTTCATCGCCAACCGCCTGCGCGGCAAGCACCTGCCGACCTACACCCCGCACGTCGATTGCGGTGACTATGTCATCGTGACCAACGTCGACAAGGTGGTGTTCACCGGCGCCAAGCTGACCGACAAGGTCTATTATCGTCACACGGGCCACCCGGGCGGCGTCAAGGAAACGACCCCGGCCAAGGTGCTGGGCGGCCGCTTCCCCGAGCGCGTGCTGGAAAAGGCCGTTGAGCGCATGCTGCCCAAGGAATCGCCCCTGGCCCGCAAGCAGATGACGCACCTGCGCCTGTTCGCCGGCGCCGAGCACACCCATCAGGCCCAGAACCCGCAGACGATCGACTTCGCGTCGGCGTCGGCCAAGAACACCCGGAGCGTCTGAGCATGACCGACGTCGCCAACACCGAAGCCGCCACCGGCTTCGACGCCCTGAAGGGCATGTCCTCGGCCGCCGAAGACGCCGCCCCCGCCGTCCAGAAGCTGGACAAGCTGGGCCGCGCCTATTCGACCGGCAAGCGCAAGAACGCCATCGCCCGCGTGTGGGTGAAGCCGGGCTCGGGCAAGATCACCGTCAACGGCAAGGAGCTGAACGCTTATTTCGCTCGCCCCGTGCTGCAGATGATGGTCGCCCAGCCGCTGACCGTCACCGACCGCGCGACCCAGTTCGACGTGATCTGCACGGTCGAGGGTTCGGGCCTGTCGGGCCAGGCCGGCGCCATCCGCCACGGCCTGTCGCACGCCCTGACCCACTATGAGCCGGAACTGCGCAAGGTTCTGAAGCCGCACGGCTTCCTGACCCGCGACAGCCGCGTCGTCGAGCGCAAGAAGTACGGCCGCGCCAAGGCCCGCCGCAGCTTCCAGTTCTCGAAGCGCTAAGCCGCGTCATACGGTTTGGATCTGGGGCGCTTCGGGAAACCGGAGCGCCCTTTTTCTTTCTTCCTTCTCCCCTTGCGGGAGAAGGTGGCAGGCGAAGCCTGACGGATGAGGGGTCGCACCGTCCCGCCCGATTCGCAGGCGCCTGATCTGTTGAGGAGCAACGCCTAAGCGATTCCGTCGACACGCTGAATCTGGCTCTAGGGTTCGCCGTATCTAGTCTGAGGCATGACTGTCCAGCGACGGCGCTGGACCATGACTGTGGCTCCGCCGGCCAGGGCGAGTGCAAGGGCGATCATCGCCCATTCCGACAGTGTCGGCACAGCGGCTGGGATGTTGGGCAGCAGCAGGCGATAGTTAGCGTGATCAACATAGGTCCGGCCGTTGACGGTTATGCGTGAGACCGTCCCGTCAGGCAGGTCGACGGAGTTCGGGCCGCGGTAGTGAACGACGCCCTGACGTGGCGGCCCGACGATGTTGAAATTAATGGCTTCCGCCGGATGATCGACGCCATCGATGCGCACGACCGCATAACGTGCATCGCTGAACGCGAGCGAGAAGATGTCGAACGGGCCGTTGCTCATCTGCCACGAGACGTAAAGCGTCCCGTTGGACATCGTCACGGTGGGAGGGACTTCGACCCGAGCCGGCTGCGACGCAGCAAGGGTCGAAAAGGACGAGGCCGCCAGCAGCGCCAGGGCGAAAAGGCCGGCCAACGCCCGCATGTCCGCCCGTGTTCGCCCAGCGATCAGCCTCGCGACCAGCCTGACGACGATAGACCCGATAAGGCGTAACATGCTCAGCTTCGTGCCAACCGACTGCGGAACGCAGGCCTAGGCCGCGCGGTGGCGGGGTCAACGGCGGAAGCCGGGTTTGGCACGCCAGGCCAAGTCTTCGTACGCAACGCAAACCGCAGGCGGTCAGCCGCCGAGCTTGTTCATCCAGTCGGCCCACATCAGGGGGCGATCCGGCGGCGACAGATGAAGATGCGCGTCATCACCGACAAGGGCCGGGTCGGTCAGTCTGGCGCCTGTCTCCCGGGCCGCAGTAGCGGTGTAGCCGAAGGCGCGACGGAAGGCCCTGCTGAACGTGGCCTCGTCATTGAAGCCGTATTCGAAGGCGATCTCGCTGATCCTGCGGGTTTCCCCCGGCAAGGTCAGGATCGACTGGACCCGGCGCAGCCGCCGACGGCGCACATAGTCGGCCACGCCGCCCATGTCCCTGAACAACCGGTAAAGGCTGGTCCGCGACATCCCCAGGGCCTGGGCGATCCGCTCCGGGGTCAGGTCTCGGGACGAAAGGTGGGCGTCGATATGTTTCTGGGCGCGGCGGAGCAGCGTCGTGTCACGCGCGTCCGGGCGGTCTTCGGCGGCCAGTTGGATCCACAGGGAGATCCCGAACGCCGCCAGAAGGGCGTCCACGACGGCGCCGGCCTCAGTACGGTCGAGGGTCGGGGCCGACTGAGCCAGACCCCGCATGAGACCCGCCAGAACCTCGGAGCGGGGCGCCGCGATGAAACGGTCATGCAGGCGCTCGATCCCCGGCGCCGCGATCTCCATGACGTCTCGCGGAACGAACAGGCACAGGCAGTCCATGGGCGCCAGAGGCAGGCGGATCGGCTGTCCCAGATCGATGACGCGCAGAGCGCCCTGCGGCGACTCGGAGGTGAAGTCGAGCCGGATCAGGATATGGTCGATGCCATCGGCCGCAATTCGCGCCGGGGTCCGCTCGTAGGCCAGGGCGTCCACCCGGGTTCCGCCGAAAGCCACGGTCCCGATCAGATAGGTGTAGGCGCTGCCGGTGAAAATCTCGGGCCGTGCGGGGGGCGACACGTCAAACAGGGGCGTCATCGCCTGTCGCCAGACAGCGAAGCGGCGCTCGGCCGGAAAGGAGTCGGTCGATATGCGGATACAGGGCAGAGCGGGCACGAAAGCCTGCTACTATCGGCCATCGGATGGTGCAAGCGGCGTGACTGCCAGGTTTTCCAGAGCGTCGAAACCAAGGTTCGCGTGACGACGCCGATGCGGACGATCCTGCGCGAAGGTCTATGCGTGTCGCTTCGGAACCGAGGCGTCGAGAGCAAAGCATCGATCTCGTCTGCAGCTTCGCTTAAGGGTATCGACGATGGGTTCGCGCCCCGCGCGCATCTCGTTCCTCCGCTCGATTCTCGGCGAAGAGTGGCGAAGAGTTTCAGGAGCAACGGGCATGACCCACACCCTCTTCATCGACGGCGAGGCCGGAACGACCGGGCTGGAGATCCGCGAGCGGGTCGAGGGCCGTGCGGATCTGGAGCTGATCCTGCTGGGCGACCGGCGGCGCGACGTCGAGGCGCGGCGTGAGGCGCTGAACGTGGCCGACGCCGTCATCCTGTGCCTGCCCGACGATGCGGCCAAGGAAGCCGTGGCCATGGTGCAGAACCCGGCCGTGCGGGTCATCGACGCCTCGACCGCCTATCGCGTCGACCCGGTTTGGACCTACGGCTTTCCTGAACTGGCGCCCGGCCAGGCTGAGCGGATCGCCGCCTCGACCCGCGTGTCCAACCCCGGCTGCTATCCGACCGGCTTCCTCGCCCTGGTCGCGCCTCTGGTGCGCGCGGGCCTGATCCCCGCCGATTGGCCGGTCACCGTCAACGCCGTCAGCGGCTACTCCGGCGGCGGCAAGGCCATGATCGCCGAATTTGAGGGCGGCGCGCCCGACCCCTTCCGCGCCTACGGCCTGACGCAGAGGCACAAACATGTGCCCGAGATGACCACCCACGCCGGCCTGTCGCGCAACGTCCTGTTCGCCCCGGCGGTCGGGAACTATCGCCAGGGCATGCTGGTCGAGGTTCCGCTGCACCTGTCGGCCCTGCCGTCCCAGCCGTCGATCGAGGTGATCCACGGCGCCCTGGTCGAGGCTTATGACGACGCCCGCTTCGTCGAGGTGGCCGATCTGGAGACGACCGAGGCCATGACCGGCCTGACGCCCGAGGGGCTGAACGGCACCAACCGCCTGCGCCTGCACGTGTTCGGCGACCGCAACGGCGAACAGGCGCGTCTGGTCGCCCTCTTGGACAATCTGGGCAAGGGCGCCTCGGGCGCGGCGGTGCAGAACCTGAACCTGATGCTGGGGCTGGACGAAGGGGCGGGTCTGGCCTGAAGCGCTGGACCGGCGCACGCGCCGCCGCTATTCACCCCCTGTTCGATCATCGAAGGCCCGCCATGCTCGCTCGCATCTATCGTCCCGCCAAGACCGCCATGCAGTCCGGCAAGGCCAAGAGCCGCGACTGGCGGCTGGAGTTCGAGCCCGCCTCGGCCCGCACCATCGACCCGCTGATGGGCTGGACGTCCTCCACCGACATGAACGGCCAGGTGCGCCTGACCTTCGACACCCAGGAAGAGGCCGTCGCCTATGCCGAGCGTCACGGCATCCCGTTCCGCCTGCACGAACCGAACGACCCGCCGGTGATCCTGAAGGCCTATGCCGACAATTTCGCCACCAACCGCAAGCAGTCCTGGACGCATTGATCCTTGGTGCGCCTAACGCTCGCGACGCGGTCGCTCGCTGCTTGAGGCGCAGGTTTGTGCGGCTATCGCTCGCCGCGCGGCGGCTCGCGACTTGAGCCGCGACGGGGATTCGCCTAGCCGTCGCGTCTGCCTGTTTGGCGCCCATAGCTCAACCGGATAGAGCATCCGCCTTCTAAGCGGACGGTTGCAGGTTCGAGTCCTGCTGGGCGCGCCATCCCGACCAAAGCATGCCGCCTAAATCCATCCGGCGGGTTGCGGTTCGCGGCGCAACAGCTTCTAAAGCGGGCGGGGCGCAAGCGAGCGAGGTGCGACGCATGCGATTGGCAGGAGGCTTTGCGGCGGCGGCGGTTCTGGCGCTGTCGGCGTGCGACCGCGATCCGGCGGATGAAACCGCGCCCACGGCCCTGCACCCCGCGCCCGATACGGCCGGCAGTGATGGCGAACGCATCGCCGCCGGGCCGACCCTGGCCGGAATCAAGCGGCGCGGACGACTGGCCTGCGGCGTGCACGAAGGACTGGTCGGCTTCGCCTACACCGACAACCGCGGCCGCTGGCGGGGCTTTGACATCGACTTCTGCCGCGCCCTTGCCGCCGCCGTTCTGGGCGATGCGGACGCCGTGCGGTTCGTGCCGCTGAACGCCGAGCAGCGTCTGCCGGCCCTGCGCGATGGGCGGATCGACGTGCTGTGGCGCAATACCTCCTGGACCATGAGCCGCGAGGCGGGCGAAGGCTATGTCTTCGCCGGGGTCAACTATTACGACGGCCAGGGTTTCCTGGTGCGGCGCTCGCTGAACCTGTCCAGCGCGGCCGAGCTGGACGGCGCCCGCGTCTGCGTCCAGGCCGGATCGACCACCCAGTTGAACGCCGAAGACTATTTCCGCGCGCGCGGCATCGCCTATACGCCCGTGGTGCTGAAGACCGAGGAAGAGGCGCGCCAGGCCTACGCCCGCGAAAACTGCGACGCCTTCAGCGCCGACATTTCGGCCCTGGCGGCGGCGCGCAGCACCCTGGCCGACCCCCAGATGCACGCCATCCTGCCCGATGTGGTGTCCAAGGAGCCGCTGGGCCCCGTGGTGCGGCGCGGCGACGAACAATGGGCGGCCGTGGTGCGCTGGACGCTGAACGCCCTGATCCTGGCCGAGGAACTGGGCGTGACCCAGGAAAACGCCGCTCGTCTGGCCCGCGAAAGTCGCGATCCGCGCATCCGTCGCCTGCTGGGCGTCGAAGGCGATTTCGGTCCGATGCTGGCGCTGAAATCCGATTGGGCGTTGAAAGCCATTCAATCGACGGGCAATTACGGCGAAATCTTTGAGCGGAACATCGGCCCCCAGTCGTCTCTGGACCTGGCGCGCGGACTGAACGCACAATGGAATGCACGGCCGGGCGGGCTGATCTACGGCCTGCCGATCAGATAGAGCCGACTTGAGGGGAGAGCCTATGGAAGAGACGAAGCGTGGCGGGATTCCGCTGTATGTGTGGATGCTGCTGGGCTTCGCGGTCGGCATGGGGGCGGGTCTCTATGTCAACCTGAACGGGCTGGAAGTCGTGCCCTGGGTGATGGATCTGATCCGCTCGGTCGGTCAGATCTTCCTGCGTCTGCTGTTCATGATGGTGCTGCCGCTGCTGTTCGCGGCCCTGGTCACCGGGGTGGCGGAAATGGGCGACCTGAAGGCTCTGGGCCGCGTCGGCTGGAAAACCCTGCTGTTCACCATCCTCGTCTCGGGCGTGGCGGTGGCCATCGGCCTGGGCATGGTCAACTTCTTCCGGCCCGGCGACGGGGTCGATCCGGCCCTGGCCCAGCGCCTGCTGGCCGAAGGCGCCGAAGGGGCCGCCGGCATCGTCGGCAATGCGCCCAAGAGCATCGAGGCGGGTCAGTTCTTCCTGGACATGATCCCGTCGAACGTCATCACGGCGGCGGCCGAGAACCAGATCCTGCCGGTGATGATCTTCGCCCTGTTCTTCGGCATCGGCCTGGTCATGGCCAAGTCGCCGTCCACCGACCGCCTGCAGGAAACCCTGCAAGGGGTGCTGGAGGTGATGATGAAGCTGATCAACATGGTCATCAAACTGGCCCCGATCGCCATCGCCTGCCTGATGTTCAACCTGGCGGCCGTGTTCGGCTGGGATCTGCTGGTCCGGCTGGGCGCCTATGCCGCCGTGGCCGTGGGCGCCATGGCCATCCACATGTTCGTGGTCTATCCGCTGGCCGTCTGGGTCGGCGGCGGCATGAACCCGCTGCGCTTCTTCCATGATGTGCGCGAAGCCATCGTGGTGGCCTTCTCCACCGCCTCGTCCAACGCCACCCTGCCGGTCGCCCTGCGCGTGGCCGAAGAGAACCTGAAGCTGCCGCGCCGCATCTCGCGTTTCGTCCTGACGGTCGGCGCCACGGCGAACCAGAACGGCACCGCCCTGTTCGAAGGCGTCACCGTGCTGTTCCTGGCCCAGTTCTTCGGCGTGGACCTCAGCCTGCAGCAACAGATGATCGTGATGTTCGTCTGCATTCTGGGCGGCGTCGGCACGGCCGGTGTTCCGGCCGGATCGCTGCCGGTCATCGCCCTGATCCTGGTCATGGTCGGCGTGCCGGCCGAGGGGATCGGTCTGGTGCTAGGCGTCGACCGCTTCCTCGACATGTGCCGCACCACCCTGAACGTCACCGGCGATCTGGTGGCCGCCACCGTGGTGTCGCGCGGCGAAGACGACGTGCCGGCCTCGGTCGGCCCCGAGCCGGTGGCCCCACCCGCGAACTAAGGCCCGCCAACTAATCTCCGGTGACGGCGGGCGTGTCGGCGCGCCCGCCCCATTCGGCCCAACTGCCGTCATACAGGCGCGAGGCCCGGCCCAGCCGCGCCAGTCCCAGCGACAGGATCGCCGCCGTCACGCCCGAGCCGCAGCTGGTGACCACGGGCCTTTCGGGGTCGATCCCGGCCGAGCGGAAGGCGGCCTCCAGCGCGGCGCCCGCCTTCAGCGTTCCATCGGCGTTCAGCAACTGGCCATAGGGCAGGTTGCGCGCGCCCGGCATATGGCCGGAACGCAGGCCCGGCCGCGGCTCGGGCGCCTGGCCCAGGAACCGCGCCGCGCCGCGCGCATCGACGACCTGTCCGGCCTGCGCCAGGGCCTGACGCACATCGTCCAGATCGGAGACGGCGGCCGGATAGAACCGGGCGTCGAACGTCGTGGGGGCGGGCGCCGGCGCCGGACCGGTCTCGACTGCCCGACCTTCCGCCCGCCATTTGGGCAGGCCGCCGTCCAGAACCCGCACGTCGCGCGCGCCCATGACGGTCAGCATCCACCACGCCCGCGCGGCCGAGAACAGACCCGCCCCGTCATAGACCACGATGGCGTCGTCGGCCTTCAGCCCCAGGGCGCCCATCGACGCCGCGAACGCCTGGGCCGACGGCAGCATGTGGGGCAGGGGACTGTCCGCGTCCGACACGACGTCCAGATCGAAAAAGACCGCCCCGGGGATGCGCGCGGCCTGGAACTCGGCCCGGCCGTCGCGGTCGCCCAGATGCCAGCTGGCGTCCACGACCTTCAGGCTCGGCTCGCCCAGGCGCGCCGCCAGATCATCGGTGGCGATCATCGGGTCCATGGTCTTCACTCCTGTGCGCCCGCGATGGATTTCAGCGCCCCCAGCGCCCGGTCGCGCGCGACGGCGTGATCGATGATCGGCCGGGGATAGGTGTGGCCCAGGCGCACGCCCGCCGCCTGCAACACCTCGGTCGGCGCAGACCAGGGGGCGTGGATCCAGCGATCCGGTAGGCGCGCCAGCTCGGGCACCCAGCGCCGCAGATAGGCGCCGCCCGCATCGAATTTGCGGCTCTGCGTCTCGGGATTGAAGATGCGGAAATAGGGCGCCGCATCGGCGCCGGACCCGGCCACCCACTGCCAGTTCTGAACATTGCTGGCCAGGTCGGCGTCCACCAGCGTGTCCCAGAACCAGGCCTCGCCGCGACGCCAGTCGATCAACAGATGTTTGACCAGGAAGGACGCGACCACCATCCGCGCCCGATTGTGCATCCAGCCGGTGACCCACAGCTGGCGCATGCCCGCATCCACCAGCGGATAGCCGGTCCGACCCTGCGTCCAGGCGTCGAACCCCGCCGTATCGTCACGCCAGGGCATGGCCTCGTATTCGGGCCGGAAGGCGCGGTCGACGATGTAGGGGAAGTGATGCATCAGATGGGCCGAAAACTCGCGCCAGCCGATCTCCTTGACGAAGGTCTCGGCCTGGTGCGCGGACACCAGTCCACTGGCGGCCGCCTCACGCGCGGCGGTCATGGCGCGCCAGGGGCTGATCTCGCCGAAATGCAGATGGGGCGACAGGCGGCTGGTGGCGGGCTGGGCCGGGCGGTCGCGCCCGTCCGCATAGTCGCCCAGCCCGCGCGTCATAAAGGCGGACAGGGCGGCCTGGGCGCCGTCTTCGCCGGGCGTCCAGTCGAACCCCCGGGACCAGTCGGGCCGCGTCGGGTGCAGGCGCCAGTCGTCGATGGCGTCGCCGGCGATGTCGTCTGGCGTCCAGATCGCGTCCGGCGCCGGCGTGGGCGGCGGCGGCTCGGCCGTCTCCATCAGGGTGCGAAAGAAGGGGGTGAAGACCTTGTATGGGCCGCCCGATCCGGTCTGCACCGCTCCGGGCCGGGTCAGCAGGGCGCCATTCCATCCCTTGCAGTCCACGCCTTCGGCCTTCAGCGCATGGGCGATGTCGGCGTCGCGGGCGAAGGCGTCCGCCTCGAACAGGCGGTTCATCATCACCGTGTCGGCGCCGGTCTGGTCGATCAGACGGCGCAGTTCGGCCTCCGAATCGCCCCGGCGCAGGATCAGGCGCGATCCCCGCCGCCTCAGGTCCGCATCCAGCGCCCGCAACGACTTGTCCAGCCACCACAGCGACGCCGCGCCGGGCGGGCGACCATGCTGGGGGTCCAGGATATAGACGGGCGCGATCGGCCGCCCGCTCGCCATCGCCTGGGCCAGCGCCGGATTGTCCGCCAGCCGCAGATCGCGGCGGAACCAGACGATGACGGGGCGGCCGGCCACTGTGTTCACTGGTCTTTTCCCCCTATAGCTTGAATCGAGACGTCGGCGGCGCCACCTGATCGCCGCATAACTAAGCCATGGCCCCGCGCCTGGATGCATCGATCCTTGAGAAAGTTCCGCCCGTGAGCCGTCCCAACGCCGTCATCGAAATCTCCCAGGGCCTGTCGCGTCCGGTCGTCATCGGGGGCGGGCGCCGCATCGTCTTCATCGCCGGTCCGTGCCAGCTGGAAAGCCGTCAGCACGCGCTGGAGATGGCGCACAAGCTGAAGGAGATCGGCGAACGGCTGAACGTCGGCATCATCTACAAGACCAGCTTCGACAAGGCGAACCGCACCAGCGCCAGCGCCGCGCGCGGTTTCGGTCTGGAAGGCTCCCTGCCCATCTTCGCCGAAATCCGCGAGGTCACGGGCCTGCCGGTCCTGACCGATGTCCATACCGAGGAGCATTGCCGCATCGCCGCCCAGGCGGTGGACGTGCTGCAGATCCCGGCCTTCCTGTCGCGCCAGACGGACCTGCTGCTGGCCGCCGCCGCCACGGGCAAGGCGATCAACATCAAGAAGGGCCAGTTCCTGGCCCCCTGGGACATGAAGAACGTCATCGCCAAGGTGGTCGGCGCCGGAAATCCCAATGTCATGGCCTGCGAACGCGGCGCCAGCTTCGGCTACAACACCCTGGTCAGCGACATGCGCGCCCTGCCGGTGCTGCGCGACATCGGCTGTCCGGTGGTGTTCGATGCGACCCATTCCGTGCAACAGCCGGGCGGGCAGGGGACGTCTTCGGGCGGCCAGCGCGAGTTCGTGCCGGTCCTGGCCCGCGCCGCCGTCGCGGTGGGCGTGGACGCCGTCTTCATGGAGACGCACCAGGACCCAGACAACGCCCCCTCGGACGGGCCGAACATGGTGCCGGTCGATCAGTTCGAGGCCCTGGCGGCGCAACTGATCGCCTTCGACGACCTGGCCATCGCCAGCGGCTTCAAGGGCCCGGTCGCCAAGGCGGCCTGAATCCGCTACTCGCAGGGCATGGCTGTGACCCGCGAACCCCAACTGGACCTGGGCGCCCTGCAGGGGCTGCTGGACCGCATCGCCGATGTGACGGTGGCCTGTGTCGGCGACCTGATGCTGGACCGGTTCGTCTATGGCGAGGTGGCGCGCGTTTCGCCCGAGGCGCCGGTGCCGGTGCTGCGCGCGACCCGATCCCTCGCCATGCCGGGCGCCGTGGGCAATGTGGCCCGCAATGTCGCGGCCCTGGGCGGTCGGGCGCGTCTGGCGGGCGTGGTGGGCGTCGATGCGGCGGGTGAAGAACTGTCCGCCCTGATCGCGGCCGAAGACGGCATCGACAGTTTCGTCCAGGCCCGCGCCGGCGCCGCCACCATCGTCAAGACCCGCTATGTCGCCGCCGGCCAGCAGTTGCTGCGCCTGGACGACGAGACGCCCGGCGACCGCGCGATTTCTGACAGTGACGCTTTTTCAGACTCTTCCGTCATTCTCCTGTCGGACTACGCCAAGGGCGGCGTGGGCCAGGCGGCCATCGAATCGGCCCTGACGACGGGACGTCCGGTGATCGTGGATCCCAAGGGCCGCGACTTCGCCCGCTATGGCGCCGTGGACGTCATCAAGCCCAACGCCGGCGAGCTGGCCGCCGCAACCGGCCTTCCGGTCGGCACGGACGCCGAGGTCGAGGTCGCCCTGGCGGCCCTGCTGGACGCCACCACGGCGCGCGCCATCATCGTCACCCGCGCCGGCAAGGGCATGAGCCTGATGGAACGCGGCGGGGCGGTGCGCCACTTCCCCGGCCGCGCGCGCGAGGTGTTCGATGTCTCCGGCGCCGGCGACACCGGCCTGGCGGCCCTGGGCCTGGCGCTGGGCGCGGGCGCGACGCTGGATCAGGCCGTGCAGTTCGCCATCCTGGCCTCGGGCGTGGTGGTCGGGAAGGCGGGCACGGCCGTGGTCACGCCCGCTGAACTGATCGAGGCCGAGATGAGCCAGCACGCCCAGGCGGCCCAGGCCAAGGTCACGCCGCTGGACGAACTGGCCGCCGAGGTCGAGACTTGGCGCCGTCAGGGGCTGAAGGTCGGCTTCACCAACGGCTGTTTCGACATCCTGCACCGCGGCCACGTCGCCTATCTGCAGCAGGCGCGCAGCTGGTGCGACCGTTTGATCGTGGCCTTGAACACCGACGCCTCGGTACGGCGGCTGAAGGGCGAGGGGCGGCCGGTCAATGATCTGGACAGCCGGGCCGTCGTCCTGGGCGGCCTCAGCAGCGTCGACCGCGTCACGGCCTTCGACGATCCGACGCCCCTGGCCCTGATCGAACGGCTGCGGCCCGACGTCTTGATCAAGGGGTCGGACTACACCCGCGAAGGCGTGGTCGGTGGCGATCTGGTCGAAAGCTGGGGCGGCGAGGTGCGGCTGGCGGATTTCCGCGACGGCTTCTCCACCACCCGCACCATCGAGAAACTGTCAGGAGGCGCGGCATGAGCCGGCGGATGATGGTGGTGACCGGCGGGGCCGGCTTCATCGGTTCGAACATCGTCGCGCGCCTGTCGGCCGAAGACCGCTGGGACGTGGTCGTCTGCGACCGGTTCGAGACCGCCGACCTGGCCAAGTGGAAGAACATCGCCAAGAGCCGCGTCGCCGACCTGTGGGCGCCGGAAGAGCTGTTCCAAAAGCTGGACCAGCATGCCGAGGCCATCGACGCCGTCATCCACATGGGCGCCATCTCCTCGACGACGGAGCCGGACGCCGACCTGATCCTGCGCACCAATTTCAGCCTGTCGCGCGACCTGTGGGACTGGTGCGCGGCGGCCAGGAAGCGCCTGATCTACGCCTCGTCCGCCGCCACCTATGGCGATGGGGACGCCGGGTTCGACGATGACGATACGATTGAGGCCCTGTCTTCGCTTCAGCCGTTAAATGCCTATGGCTACTCGAAAAGACTGTTCGACGAATATGCGGTTCGTCAGGCGACGGACGGCCATGCGCCGCGCCAGTGGGCGGGGCTGAAATTCTTCAACGTCTATGGCCCGAACGAGTATCACAAGGGCGGCATGAAGTCGGTCGTGGCCCAGATCTGGCCCAAGGTGGCGGCCGGCGAGACGGTCAGCCTGTTCCGCTCGCACAACCCCAACTATGCCGATGGCGGACAGTTGCGCGACTTCGTCTATGTCGATGACGTCGTGGACATCATCGAATGGCTGCTGGCCACGCCCGCGATCAACGGCGTCTTCAACGCCGGGTCGGGCCAGGCGCGGTCCTTCGCCGATCTGGCGCGCGCCACCTTCGCGGCGGCGGGCAAGGACGCCTCCATCGCCTATATCGACATGCCCGAGACGATCCGCGACCGGTATCAGTATTTCACCGAGGCGCGCATGGACCGTATCCGCGACCTGGGTTTCCCCGGCCAGTCCACGCCGCTGGAAGAGGGTGTGCGTCGCTACGTCCAGTCGTTCCTGTCGCAACCGGACCCCTACCGGTGATGCGGCCGCGCCTGACCCTGCGGCAATGGTTCGGTTACCTCGGCCTGTTTCTGGTGTTCCTGTTCACAGCCGCCGTGGCGGTGTGGCGCGGCGACATCCTGCGCGCCGGCCTGGACCCGCAGCAGCCGTTCCAGACCTATGAGCCGCCGCCGCCCGTTTCCTATGCCGATGCGCGGGCCTGGGCCCTGCTGGACGCCCGCACCGAGCGGTCGGGTCCGGCGGCGGTCTTCTTCGTTCCGCCCACCACCTATGCCGGAAAGCGCGAATGGAACGGCCCCATCGGCGATGCGGCCGCCGACGCCTATCTAAAGCGGGTCGTGCTGCCCAACTATGCCGGGCCGTTCGCCGTGGCGGGCGCGGTCAGCGCGCCGCGTTATCGCCAAGCCGGCCTCTATGCGCGGCTGACCCTGCGCGAGGACGCCCGCGAGGCCCGCGCCTTCGCCTATGGCGACATCGAGGCGGCGTTCGATGGCTTCCTGCGCCGCCATCCCGATGGTCCGCTGGTTCTGGCCGGGGTGGAGCAGGGCGGCGAACTGCTGGACCGTCTGTTGCGCGAAAGGGTGGCGACGGATCGCAGTCTGAAGGCGCGCCTGGTCGGCGCCTATCTGATCGACACCCTGACGGCGCGCGAACGTCTTCCGGCCGGTCTGCCCGCCTGCACGCGCCGCGAACAGGCCGGCTGCATCCTGGCCTGGTCCCAGGTGGGCGAGGGCGATGACGGCGCCGCCCATCGCAGGCTCAGGCGCGCCCTGGTCTGGGATGATCGCGGACGGCTGGTCGATCTGGATCAACGCCCGGCCCTGTGCGTCAATCCGATCACCGGTTCTGACGACACGGCGCCCGTGGATGCGCGTCTGCATCGCGGGGCCACCAATGCGACGGGTCTGGAATGGGGGGCGCGTCCGGCCCTGATGGCGCGTGAGGTCTCGGCCCAATGCCGCGACGGCCTGCTGCGTCACAGCCTGCCCAGCCGCGAGTCGTTCCGCGAACAGGGCAATTGGGCGGAACGAAGAATGTCTCGCCCCTACAATCTGTTCTATGGCGACATTGAAGTGGATGTTCAGGCGCGTCTGGCCGCCTGGCAGGCGCGTCAGTCCGTGCCTGGCCGCTGAGCGCGCCAGTCGAACAACTCTTCCAGCACCTGAACCGTCCGTCCGCGCGGTGACGTCAGCTCCGGGTCGCGGTCCAGCAGCATCCGCGCATCGTCGGCCGCCGCCAGCATCAACGCGCGATGGCGGATCGGGTCGGCGAAGCGATAGGCCGGAAAGCCGCTCTGCTTCAGGCCCAGCGGATCGCCGCCGCCACGCAGGCGGAAATCGGCCTCGGCGATCTCGAACCCGTCTTCGCTGTGGCGCAGCATGTCCAGACGCTCGCGCGCCGTTTCGCCCAGCGTCCCGTCCGGCCCGCCGCCATACAGCAGGATGCAGGCGCTGGCCTTGGCCCCGCGCCCGACCCGGCCGCGCAGCTGGTGCAACTGGGCAAGGCCGAACCGGTCGGCGTGTTCGATGACCATGATGGTGGCGTTGGGCACATCCACCCCCACTTCGACCACCGTGGTGGCGACCAGCAGCGGCAGGCGCCCATCGGCGAAATCGGCCATGACCCGCTCGCGCTCGGCCCCGTCCATCTGGCCGTGCGCCAGGCCGACCTCGACCCCCAGGATGCGCCGCAGATCGACCGCCCGCGCCTCGGCCGCCGCCAGGTCGCTGGCTTCGGATTCGGCCACCAGGGGGCAGATCCAGTAGGCCTGCGCCCCCTCGTCGATGGCCGCCTTCAGCCGCCGCGCCACATCGCCGATCCGCGCCAGCGGCAGGACGGCCGTGGTCACCGGCGTGCGGCCCGGCGGCTTTTCCGTCAGGCGCGAGACGTCCAGTTCCCCATACTGTGTCAGCTCCAGCGTGCGCGGGATCGGCGTGGCCGACATGCTGAGCAGATGCACCCCGCCCAGGCGCGGATCGCCCTTGGCCTGCAGCCGCTGACGCTCGCTGACGCCGAAACGGTGCTGTTCATCGACAATGGCCAGGGCCAGCCGGTCGAACCGCACCGCATCCTGGAACAGGGCGTGGGTGCCCACCGCCACCTGGGCCGAGCCGTCCAGCAGGGCCTGCAGCTTCTGGCGCCGCTCCGCCGCCCCGTCGCGGCCGGTCAGCAGGATGGACGACACGCCGGCGGCCTGCAGCAACGGCCCCAGCCGCTCATGATGCTGGCGCGCCAGGATCTCGGTCGGGGCCATCAGGGCGCCCTGGAACCCGCTGAACGCCGCATCGGCCAGGGCCAGGGCCGCCACCGCCGTCTTGCCCGAACCGACATCGCCTTGCAGCAGCCGCCCCATGCGCCAGCCCGAGGCCAGGTCGGCGCGGATTTCCGCCACCGCCTGGGCTTGCGCGCCCGTCAGGACGAAGGGCAGGGCGGCCAGCAGCGTCTCCGACGCCTGACCCGGCGCGATCACCGGCGCCGGCTCGATCAGCCGCGCCCGCCGCCGCCGCGCTAGGGCCAGCTGGTGCGCCAACAGTTCGTCAAAGGCCAGCCGTTGCCGCGCCGGCGCCTCGTCCGACAGATCGAACTCGCTCTGGGGCGCATGAACTGCCTCCAGCGCCGCGCGCCAGCGGGGCCAGCCCCGCGCCCCGATCCAGGCCGCATCCTGCCATTCCGCCAGGTCCGGCGCGGCCTCCAGCGCCGCGATCACCAGCTTGCGCACCTGGCGCGAGGTCAGCCCCTGCGTCGCCGGATAGACGGGTTCCGACATCGGAATCTCGTCCGCGCGTTCGGGCGGCAATATGTAGTCGGGGTGCGGAACCTGCACCTCGCCATTGAACCGTTCGACCTTGCCGCTGACGATCCGTTCGCTGCCCGGCGGGGCCAGCCGCTCGATCTGCTGGGGCGAGCCGGCGAACCAGATCAGATGCACGAAGCCGCTGTCGTCCGACGCCCGCATTCGGAACGGCGCCCCGATCTTGTGCGGCGGGATCAGCCGGTCGATGCGCAGGCGGAAGATACCCACCTCGCCCTCGACAGCGTCGGACGCGGTCATCGGCCGCCGCCGGATCACCCCGGTCGGCGCCAGAAAGGCTAGATCGCGCACCAGCGGCCCGGCCAGCCGTTCGACCAGCGGCTGGACGCGCGGACCCACGCCTTTCAGGCGGGTGACCGGCGCAAACAGGGGAAACAGAATCTCGGGCCGCATTTGATGGACAGCATAGCTGGCGAAAGCCGGGCGGGAACGCTATCTGACGCGCCTTGTTGAATAGCACGGACCGGGAAAAACCGCGTGGCCGAGGATAACGCACGTCTGGAACAGAAACGCGGCCGCATCGCCTTCCGCGCCTGGCGCCGGGGCTTCCGCGAGGCGGACCTGGTGCTGGGCCCGTTCGTCGAGCAGATCGGCCCGTCGCTGAGCGAGGCCGAGCTGGACGAACTGGAGGCCCTGCTGAACATCGACGATCAGTATCTGTACGGCTGGATCATCGAACGCGACCCGACGCCCACCGAGCATGAGACGCCCCTGATGGCCCGCATCCGCGCCTTCATGCGTGAACACGTCGCCGCCGCCGTGGCGCGGGGCGCCGGTTGATGGACGGTTCGTCGCCGCGTCGGCGCGATGTCGAACTGGGCGGAGCGCCCGAGGGGCTGGACGCTCTGGTCGTGGCGCGCGCCCTGGCGGACGGCGGCCTGGGCCTGTTCGTCGCGCGCGATTTCCAGCGCGCGGGCGCCTTCGTCCAGGCCTTCCGCTTCTTCGGCCAGGATATTGAAGTTCTGGAGTATCCGGCCTGGGACTGCCTGCCCTATGACCGGCTCAGCCCCAGCGCGGGCGTGGCGGCCCAGCGGATGGCGACCCTGACGCGATTGGCTGAGCGCAAGGCCGGCGATCCGCCCCTGCTGGTGGTGGCGACGGTCGCGGGCGCCATGCAGCGTACGCCCCCGAAGGACGCGACGCGCCGCGCCGGCTTCTCGGCCCGGATCGGGCTGGACCTGGATACGGCGGCGCTGGAGAAGTATTTCGCCGCCAATGGCTATGTCCGCGCCTCGACCGTCTCCGAACGCGGCGAATTCGCCGTGCGCGGCGGGGTCATCGACGTGTTTCCGCCGGGGTTCGACGAACCGGTGCGGCTGGACCTGTTCGGGTCCGAACTGGAATCGATCCGCACCTTCGACCCGGAAACCCAGCGGTCGACGGGCCAGCGCAAGGCCGTCGATCTGGCCCCGGTGTCGGAGATTCAGCTGGACGCCGAGGCCATCTCCCGCTTCCGCACCGGCTATCTAAATCTGTTCGGCGCCGGGGGTGACGATCCCCTCTATGTCGCCGTCAGCGAGGGCGCGCGGCGCCAGGGCATGGAGCAGTGGCTGCCGCTGTTCTACGACCGGCTGGATACGCTGTTCGACTATCTGCCCGACGACGCGACGGTGTTTCTGGACAATCAGGTCGAGGCGGCGCGGGCCGAACGCTGGAGCCTGACCGACGACGCCTATGACGCGCGCCAGGAGGCGGCCAAGGCGCGGGGGCAGGGGGGCATCGTCAATCGCGCCCTGCCGCCGGATCGCCTCTATCTGCCCGAGGCCGACTGGAACCAGGCGCTGGCCGGGCGCGAGGTGCGCCGCTTCACCCCGTTCGACAGCGGCGCCGAGGACGCGGGCGGCCGGCTGGGCCGCAGCTTCGCCGCCGAACGCGCCCAGGACAGCGTCAATCTGTTCGAGGCCGTGGCCCGACACGCCGAGACGCTGAAGGACCAGGGCCGCCGCGTCCTGTTCGCCAGCTGGAGCGATGGCTCCTCGGATCGTCTGGCCGCCATGCTGGGCGACCACGGGCTTCAGCACGTCCTGCCGGTCCGGGAATGGCGCGACGTTCAGGCGGCGCCGGAGGGCGTCTATCTGCGCGGCGTCCTGCCGGTCGAGCATGGCTTCACCACCGACGCGGTCGCGGTCATCTCCGAGACCGACATCCTGGGCGACCGTCTGGCGCGGCCCAAGCGCAAGCGGCGGGCGTCCAACTTCCTGGCCGAGGCTTCGGC
>ENA-UOUJ01000504-UOUJ01000504.1-activated-sludge-metagenome-genome-assembly--contig:-NODE-504-length-26010-cov-4.817530_pt1 | contig 26010 bp, 23 predicted proteins | sample MGYA00249839_ERZ747224 | MGnify/ENA primary metagenome ERZ747224 (study PRJEB28782, sample SAMN03220277) | activated sludge metagenome | biome: wastewater; feature: sewage sludge; material... | reverse complement strand
GTGCGAACGTTTCTGGGCGCGGTCCCGCCATAGCTCGTCCGGCTCTTCACCGATGCCTCCACGGACAGCACCGCAAGCGCGTCGCGGGTGATGCGCGGCTCCACCGCCTGCATCGCAGTCAGCGGCAGTTCATGCAGGGCGACGCCCTGCTTCGATGCGGCCGCGACGATACGTCCGGTGACATGGTGCGCGTCACGGAAAGGCATCTTCAGCGTCCTGACCAGCCAGTCCGCGAGATCGGTCGCGGTCGCATAGCCATCGCCGGCGGCCGCCTTCATTCGGGTCTCGTCAGGCACGAGGTCGGCGACCATGCCGGTCATGGCGCGGATCGCCAGCGAGAGCGCGCTGAACGCCTCCATCGCGCCCTGCTTGTCTTCCTGCATGTCCTTTTGATAGGCCAGCGGCAATCCCTTCATCACCACCAGCAGCCCTGTGAGCGCTCCGACGACGCGGCCGGTCTTGGCGCGCACCAGTTCGGCGGCGTCCGGGTTGCGCTTCTGCGGCATGATCGACGAGCCCGTGGTGAACCTGTCGGAAAGCCGCACAAGGCCGACCAGCGGTGAGGTCCAGATCACCATCTCCTCCGCGAAGCGCGACAGGTGCGTCGATGCGATCGCCGCGGCTGACAGCGTCTCCAGCACGAAGTCGCGATCCGAAACCGCGTCGAGCGAGTTCGCCATCGGGCGATCGAAACCCAGTCCCTTCGCGGTCGCGTGGCGATCGATCGGAAAGGACGTGCCCGCGAGGGCAGCCGCGCCGAGCGGGCTCTCGTTCAGACGCCTGCGCGCATCGGCGAAGCGTCCGCGATCGCGGGCCGTCATTTCGACGTAGGCCAGAAGGTGATGACCGAAGGTCACGGGTTGAGCGGTTTGCAGGTGCGTGAAGCCCGGCATCACCGTTCCCGCAAATTCCAGCGCGCGGGTCGCCAGAACCTGCTGGAAGGCTTTGAGCGCGTGATCGGTCTCGTCGATCGTGTCGCGGACATAGAGACGAAAGTCGGTCGCAACCTGATCATTGCGCGAGCGCGCGGTATGCAGTCGTCCCGCCGCGGACCCGATCAGTTCCCCGAGCCGGCTCTCCACATTCATATGAATGTCCTCGAGCGCCCGCTTGAAATCGAAAGAATCGGCGCGGATCTCTGACAAAATCGTGTCTAGACCCTTGCCTATTTTTTTCGCATCATTTGCCGCGATGATGCCTTGAGCGGCAAGCATCTCGGCATGGACCTTTGACGCGGCAATGTCCTGGGCGTAGAGGTGGCGATCGACGTCAATCGAGACGTTGATCTCCTCCATGATCGCATCAGGTCCTTCGCCGAACCGTCCGCCCCACATCTTGTTGCTCATGTCTTGCCACTCATGCCGCGCTCGCCACTTTCATCATGCCTGCCGGACGGCCGATCTGCTCCGGTGGGTGTAGCCGTCTGAAGCCGACGCCTGCATACCCGTATCTGATACAGGATGACAAACGTTATGACCGATACCTCCACGCCGCCTCATCGCGCCGAAAGCAGGCTTCCCATTGGCCCGCTGGTCGCAGTCGCCATTGTCGCGGGGGCCACGGCCGCGCTTTTGGGGATCGGGCATCTCAGGCACGCGAAATCCGCCGCCAATGCGCTGGCGCCCTGCGGTCCGGCCGTGGAACTGTCCAGGAAGATCGCCCCGCAGGCCACGGGCGAGGTGGCTTCCCTGACCATGGCGTCCAAGCCGCGCCGGATACCGGACCTGGCCTTTTTGGATGGCGAGGGCCAACCCAGGAAGCTCTCGGACTGGAAAGGGAAAACCGTCCTCTTGAACCTCTGGGCGACCTGGTGTGTGCCCTGCAGAACGGAAATGCCGGCCCTTGACAGGCTTCAGGGCAAGCTCGGCGGCGATAAATTCGCCGTGGTCGCCATCAATATCGACACCCGCGACTCCGATAAGCCGAAGGCCTTTCTGAAAGACGCCAACCTCACTCATCTCGGCAATTTCCATGACGAGAAGGCGTCCGTTTTCCAGGATCTTAAAAGCGTTGGCATGGCGGTCGGCATGCCGACCTCGGTGCTGATCGACGGTCAGGGTTGCGAACTCGGCAATATGGCCGGGCCGGCTGAATGGGACAGCGAGGACGCCATCAAGCTCATCAACGCGGCGGTGGGCTCATAGAGTGCCTCACCGCTTCATGGAAGCGGTGAAAGACTGTTGTTTTTATTCTTTATGTTTTGACGCGTTTTCTTCACGCGAACACAGAGGCAGTCCGCACCTGCACGAGGCCGTGCTATAGCGTTTTCAAGCGAAGTGGAATCCGGTTCGCGTAAAGAAAACGCGTCAGATCAATATCATAAGAGCGTCGCTTCTGATTCAATCAGAAGCGATAATGCTCTAGGTATGTTCTCAGACCCATGTTCTCGAAGATACGAACATGTCTTGAGGGCCGCGTCATACAATCCGGTTGCTTTGTCGTTTGCGTTTCTCTTATGGATGTTCCCGTTATCTGTTCCCAATGATGGATGCGCATGGCGGGCTCAAAGCCTCTCCGCGTAACAACCTGCGCCCGTACGAAGTGATACGCCTCGCCAGAGGCGAGAGAATACTGATGACTTGATTATCGCTCGGATTGACTGCGATCAGATTATGCAGGGCAGGGGGTGCTCTATGCCTATCGACCACGACGGCAATCGGGTTGGCTCACGCATGGCCGCTGGCCTGCATATCGTAGGCCCTTGCGGCGCCCTTCTGTTGCTCGGAATTTCGATCTCGCCGGCCTTGCCGGATGATGCCAGAAACGACGCGCAGCAAAACACCACGATCACATGCTCAAGCGGATTTCTGCCGCCTGCGGGGTCCACGAATAGTCCGCCCGACCTCGTGGTCAACGGCGAGTGCCACGTCAAACCCGACAAGACCTACTACTTCGGGAACGTCAACGTTCTCGACAAGGGCCAGCTCGTGTTCGACGAGCTTGACAAGACGATCAAGCCCACGACCACCCACTTCTGGGTTCAGTCGATGCTGATCGAGAACGGAGGCGCGGTCGTCGCCGGGTCGCAGAGGCAACCTTACGGAAATTACGGGGGCGTCCTGACGATCCATCTCTACGGCGCGGACCGCAACGCCAGGGGCCCCGCGCTCGGCGCGCTTTGCCGGACCGCGCAGAATGCCGATACGGGCCCCTGCGGTATTCCGGCGTCCGCCTGGAGCGACAACGGCAAAACGAAGCTCGCGCTGCCCGGCGGCGTGTCGGATTTCTTCTACCGCTACGGACCGCTGCACGGCGACGGCAAGTGCTCGGACGGATCAGTCTGGTCGAGCAAATCGCCATGCGATGACAGTCAGGGCAAGCAGGTCGGGTATTTCGGCTACAAGGTTCTCGCCGTTTCCTATGGCGGGAGTCTTGATCTGTGGGGCACGAAGGGCTCATGCAACTCGATGGGCTGCTCCAATCCGCAACTCCATCCGAGCTGGACACGGCTGGAAGGTTCGGTCGCGGCGGGAGGCGGCGCCGGGCCGAACGATCCGCTCGTCGTCGCCGGTCCGAGCAATTTCAGGCCTGAAAATCTTCATGTCGGAGCCGGCGATCAGATCGTCGTCACGACGACCGACTATCTGCCCGGTCATTCCGAAACCTTCGTCGTCAAGGAAGCCCGCACGGGCGAGGACGGGAAAGGGCGGTGGCTCACGAAGATCCGGGTCGATCATGGCGCGCAGTGGCGCCATAACGGCGAACGCTACGCACTCACCGACAAGCTGGCGCCGTCGCAGGGACGCCTCGATCTCGATCCCGATCTGGTCAAGAACGGCGTCGAGACCCGTGCCGCCGTCGCGATCCTGAATCGCAGCATCCGGATCGTGTCCGGAGGAGACAAACCGGGAGAGGAATTTCCGGCCTCGACACCCGAGAATCCCTGTGTCGCCCAGGACGGAAAAGGGCCGTGCTATTCGCTCGGCGGTCACGTCGTGTTCCGCCAGGGGTTCAAGGCGGCACACGTCAAGGGAGTCGAATTCAAGGAGCTCGGGCAGGGCGGGCGGATGGGACATTATCCCGTCCATTTCCATATGGCGCGCCAGACGCCGGAAGGAACCTACGTGCAGGATTCATCGATCAATGAATCGATGACCCGCTGGATCGTGCTGCACTCGACGCAAGGCGTTTTGCTGGCCGGCAACGTCGGATACAAGTCGATCGGCCATGGCTTCTATCTCGAGGACGGCACCGAGACCGACAACCGGATTTACGGCAATCTGGGGATCCTCGCGCGCGCGGCGGTCGCCAATGAACAAAATCCGCGACGGATACCCGGGATCCTCGCCGCCAATGAAGACAAGAAGCCCGCGCCGAAGTTTCCGTTCCTGACTGACTCGGCCTATCCGTCGGTCTTCTGGATCACGAACGGCTGGAATGAGTTCATCGGCAATATGGCGGCCGGCGCGAAGGCGTGCAGGTCGCGCACGAGATGCGCGTCGGGCGCGACGGCCTGCGGATCGGCTTACTGGTTCGTCCCGGTCTGGAACAGCGACAGGCCTGATGTGATGACCTCGAATAACAGCCCTGATCAGCGGCACATGAAGTGGTCAGGTTATGCCGGCCTGCAAAAGGACGGCGCTTATCGAGGCTCCACGCCGCTCAAGGCCTTCGTCGGAAATTTTGCCACATCGACGATGATGTCGTTCCAGACCACCGGCGACGCGCCTGAGTGTTCGGGCGTCCTCAAGCCTGCGTCCGGTGCGGCGCAGGATAAGACGGCGGATGCCGCGCACGGCGCCGCCGCCGCCAATGCCCTGGTCGCGGTTCGCAGCCTTGCGCCGGATCCGAACGACAACGAGTCCGACGATCATTATTACCCGCATGCGGTCGGCGGAAACCGGCACGCGACGGCGTGCATCAGAAAGGACGATGGTACCTACGATTGCGAGGGCGTCAAATTTTGCGATCCGGGTCATGCTGAGAATTGCGCGGTGACCGTCATCGACAAGTTCACGTCGATGTTCCACTGGGCCCAGCACAATGTCGCGGCGATCTGGCTGCGCAATCAGTGGTATCTCGTCGTCAACAGCGTGCTGTCGGATGTTCAGAACGGCGGCCTGACTTTCATCACCGGCGGCGATTATACCCATGCGTCGGTGATCAAGGGCTATTGGGCGCTCGCGCGCAAGAACGTTTTCATCGGGCATTCCCAGCCGCAGGACGACGCTCACGCCTTCGCGCTGGACGCGGGGCCCTTCAACGCGCGATCGAAACTGCGGTGCGACTGGCAGGTGGCGGGCGTTTCGCCGAGCAATTATTGCCTCAGCGCGAAAGAGGGCGTCTCCATTCCGCTGATCAATTTCGATTCGGGCCAGCGCCTGTTCAACATCTACGATGGTCCCGCCTATCAGGAGTCCAACGCCTATCTCGACATCACCAAATCAGACTGTCCCATGAGCGGATCGAAGACCGATCCGGGCTGCATGTATGGCTCGGGCGTGGTCCTCGGCGTCACCAAGGATCCACTGAACGGGCAATGCTATCTGCCGAACGCGGCCATAGGCTGGAAACAGAGCAACGGTTTTTTCTATCCGCCCGCTTTTCACTCGGCGAATCTCTTTTTCAGCAACGTCGACATTCGTCATTTCGTATTCGATCCGTTGTTTCAGGCGCCTGATGGCGTGACGGGGGAAAAGGACTTCGGTCAGGGCGGCACTTATCTCACGGCGACTTCCGGCCCCAACGCAGTGAAGAATTTCTATTGCAGCTCGACGGACAACATGTTCGACGGCTGGAGCGGGATCGACCGCCAGACCGAGCTTACCGATGACGACGGGACGCTGACGGGACTCATCAGTTCGAAGCCCGGCGGCGAGACTGTGTCGATCAACGAGGATCAGTTCTTCACGGCCAAGCTTGAAACGTCCGAGTGTAAATCGAATCTGAGGGTCGGCCCGTCGCTGGTATGTCCGCAGAAGCCGCTGCCGCCCGCCTCAACGCCATCCACCGCAAAGACAAGCCCCTACGACTACGTGGCCACGGCGATCGCGCCGGGGTGCTCGGAGAAGAATCCACCGGATCCGTTGAAACCCTATGGCCGCTGCGGAGATACGCCGGATCTCGGTCAGGGAGGCGAGTGGTCGAGCGAGTGCTCCAACGGGGCCTGCTACGGCGTGCCGCTTTACCGTCAGTATCTGACCACGACCGAACTCGGCCACTGGCAGACCAACGGCTGCGCCGGCAACGCCAATACGCCCGCCTGCCGCTGGCCTTTCATGCGCATGGGCGGCCAGAACATGTATCAGCGCGAAACGCTGACCGTGAACAACGGTGTCTACTATGTCGACACGTCCATTTCCAAGACCACGCAGAACACGGAGAACTATACGAAAATGCCGCAGACGCGGGACGTGAATGTCTTCGCTCCCGGCCAGACCTATTACATGTTCTTCCTCTATGCGAAGCCGGGCACGGCCCAGACCTACCAGATCTATGTCGGCGAGGGTTTTGATACGGCAACAGTGAAGCCCGTGCGCGGAAGCCTGGCGACCGCGCCGATCAAGTTCAGCCCGGACACCGCGCCCAATGCGGGGAAGTGGTTCACCGTGAAAGGCGTCTCCAAAGGCGTGCTGACGATCGAGACCAATTTCGCCGCTCAATCCGAACTTGATCCGCGACAGCAGAAGAACGGCCTTTGCGGCCCGGCGACATTCTGCGGCTGGAAAGCGGACGGAAGCTGCGGCTCGAAGCTGGCGAGCGCCGATCCAGGCAAGGAGCCTTTGCTCATGGCCGATCCGGCTCTGGCCAAGGAAGCGGACGCCGTTTGCCGGACCTGGGCGGTCAAGGACCTCGATTGTCCGGCGGCCGGATGTTTCGGGTTCGCTTTCACGCTTCCAGCGACGTTCAAGGCGCAGGACCAGGGGCAGGCGGCGCGCCCGACGCCAGCCGCGTTCCCCTCGACTGGCGATTTCGCGACGCGGTTTCTCAACACCAAAATCGTCCCGGACAACGCGAGCCATGCGCGAGACGGGGTCGAGACGGAGTGCTTCTATCCAAGACTGCCCGGCAGTTGTCCCGCGCAATAGTTGCTGCGGGACGGAGTTTGCGCGATCCGTCTGCCAACCGTTGGGTCGGCGTCTCGTGCGCGATATTCTGTTAAGGCCCGCACTGGAATTTCAGATGACGCAAGCGGGCCGCCCATCCCGGGCGGCCCTTTGCCGACTAACGCGATCCCCGTCAGGTGCCGCCGCTATATCCGGTTTTTTCCTGACCCTGAGGATTTTTGTCGGGCATATCTTCCTTGACGGCCTTTTTGATCTCGGCCTTCCGGCCGCTTTCGCCCTGTTCGCCCGGCTTCCTGCGCCGGTCGTCCTGATTCTTCTCATTCGGGTTTGCCATTTGAAGTCTCCTTAGGTTGCCGGGGACAATGGGTTCCGTTCTGGATTGGTTCCTAAAGTCTTTTTGCTTCTGAATGTACGTCAGCGGCTCTCGTATTTTGATTTGACGCGAACCGGCTCTCCGGTCGCGCTGGCGTGGCCCTTTCGGTCGGACATCATCCTCTCATGACGGAGCGCTGCGCGGACCTCGGAGCGCCGCTGCTGTTGCGTTGCACAAACTTTCAGCACCGGTTGCTTGCATAGCGAGCGGTGCTGCTCGCTCATTCCCGCGAACGATTGATGCGACAGCCTTCTGATCGCGGCATGCCGTATTTTCAGCTCTGGCACAGGTCTTGCGTAATCATCGGCGACGGCTCTCGCTATCTGAGACGACGGAGCAAGATCGAGATGAACAAAAAAGAGAAGCTCGTCATCGTCGGCGCAGGCATGGCCTCCGGACGCATGCTCGAGCATCTGTTCGAAACCGACCCTGAACGTTTCGACATTACGCTTTTCGGCGCGGAGCCGCGCGGAAACTACAACCGCATCATGCTGTCGCCGGTGTTGGCGGGCGAGAAGTCATTCGATCAGATCGTCACGCATGATGCGGCCTGGTATGACGCCCATCAGGTCGAATGCCGCTTCGGCGAGACGGTGACGCGCATCGATCGCGCCGCGAAGGTGGTGCACTCGGCGGGAAGCGAGGCGCCTTACGACAAGCTTGTGATCGCGACCGGATCCGCTCCCTTCATGATCCCCGTTGCCGGACGGGATTTGCCGGGCGTCATGGCGTTTCGCGACTATGACGACGTTCAGGCGATGGTCGCCGCCGCCAGGAAGAAGGACGCCAGGGCTGTCGTCATCGGCGGCGGCCTGCTCGGACTGGAAGCCGCGGCGGCGCTCAGGCTGCATGGCATGGAGGTGGTGGTCCTGCATCTGATGGGCCATCTGATGGAGCGTCAGTTGGATGCGGCGGCGGGCTATCTCCTGCAGAAGGAACTGGAGGGCCGCGGCATCAAAATTCATTGCAAGGCGCAGACCAGCGCGATCCTCGGCCGGGGGCGCACCGAAGCGGTGCTGCTCGATGACGGCACCCTTTATCCGGCCGATATCGTGGTGATGGCGGCCGGCATTCGTCCGGAAGCCCGGATCGCGACCGATGCGGGTCTCCATGTCGAGCGCGGCATCGTCGTGGACGACCGGATGGTGACCTCCGATCCGGACATTCTCGCCATCGGCGAGTGCTGCGAGCACGGCGGCATCTGCTACGGCCTCGTCGCGCCGCTCTACGACATGGCCAAGGTCGCGGCGAAGACTCTGACAGGAGTTGGAGCGACGTTCCGCAGCGTCGAAACAGCAACCCAGCTGAAGGTGACCGGCGTGAGCCTTTACTCGGCGGGCGACTTCGCCGACGCGCCTGATCGGGAAGATGTCGTGCTGCGGAATTCGGGCGCGGGAATCTACAAGCGGCTCGTGCTGAAAGATAACCGCGTTGTCGGCGTGGTGCTTTACGGCGAGACCACGGACGGCGCCTGGTACTTCGATATGCTGCGCAAGGGGACGGATGTCTCGGAGATGCGCGAGACGCTGATCTTCGGTCAATCCCGTCAGGGAAGCGCGTCCCTCGACTCGCTGGCGGCGGTCGCAGCCTTGCCGGATGATGCCGAGATTTGCGGCTGCAACGGCGTTTGCAAGGGCGCGATCGTCTCGGCCATCATCGCCAGGGATCTGACGTCGCTCGACGACGTGCGCGCCCACACCAAGGCGTCCGCCTCCTGCGGCTCCTGCACGGGTCTCGTCGAGCAGCTCATGACACTGACGCTCGGGGACAAGTACAATCCCGACGCGGTCCAGCCGGTGTGTGGCTGCACCACGCTCGGACATGGCGATGTCCGCCGGCTGATCAAGGCGAAGGGTCTGAAGACCATTCCCGCCGTGATGCAGGAGCTGGAATGGAAGACCTCATGCGGCTGCGCGAAGTGCCGGCCGGCGCTGAATTACTATCTCGTCTGCGACTGGCCGGACGAATATGCCGATGATTACCAGTCGCGTTTCATCAACGAGCGCGTCCACGCCAACATTCAGAAGGACGGCACCTATTCGGTCGTGCCGCGCATGTGGGGCGGCGTCACTAGCGCGAAGGAGCTGCGCGCCATCGCCGACGTGGTCGATAAATTTCACATTCCCTCCGTGAAGGTCACGGGCGGCCAGCGCATCGACATGCTGGGCGTCAGGAAGGAAGATCTGCCCGCGGTGTGGGCCGATCTTGGCAAAGCCGGCTTCATCTCGGGTCATGCCTATGCCAAGGGTCTGCGCACGGTCAAAACCTGCGTCGGGTCCGACTGGTGCCGCTTCGGCACGCAGGATTCGACCGGACTCGGCATTCGCATCGAGAAATTCATGTGGGGTTCGTGGACTCCGGCCAAGGTCAAGATGGCGGTCTCGGGTTGTCCGCGCAACTGCGCCGAGGCGACGTGCAAGGATGTTGGCGTGATCTGTGTCGACTCCGGCTATGAGATTCATTTCGCCGGCGCGGCGGGTCTTGATATCAAGGGCACCGAGGTTCTGGGACTTGTCAAAACCGAGGATGACGCGCTGGAGCATATCGTGGCGCTCGTTCAGATGTACCGTGAGCAGGCTCATTATCTTGAGCGCATCTACAAGTGGGCGAAGCGCGTCGGGCTCGACGAAATCCGCCGTCAGATTCTGGAGGATCCCCGGAAGCGCAAGGCTTACTTCGATCGCTTCGCCTTCAGCCGGAAGTTTGCGCAGGTCGATCCGTGGTCTGAACGCGTGTCCGGCAAGGACAAGCACGAATTCCGGCCGATGGCGACCATCGGCTTTCCGGTGGCGGCGGAGGGAGCGCTATGAACTGGATTGCGATTGGCCAGACGGCGGATATTCCGCTTCGCGGCGCGCGCTGCGTGGCGACGCCTCAAGGGCGGATTGCGGTGTTCCGCACTGTCGAGAATCGCTTCTTCGCCATCGAAGATCGCTGCCCACACAAGGGAGGCCCTCTGAGCCAGGGCATCGTGCATGGCGCTCACGTCACCTGCCCGCTGCATGGCTGGGTGATCTCGCTGGAGACAGGCAAGGCGCAGGGCGCTGATGAGGGGGCTGTGCGCACCTTCGCGCTGAAGGTGGAGGGTGGAAAGCTCCTGATCTCCTCGGACGCGCTCGTCAGCATGACCGCATGACGCGAAGCGATCTGCCGGGGGTGTTTGATTTCTGGTCAGTGGCTTTTTAGCGGACAAGGAGTTGGGGGTATAAGGGGTACAAAGGTTCAGCGTCTCATCGTCACCTTATCAGATGTGGCCATCTTTCTTTCACATGGATGTGGTGTTTAACTCAGAGTCCTTCACCGCTTCGTGGAAGCGGTGAAGGACTCTGTTTTTATGTTTTGACGCGTTTTCTTTACGCGAACGGATCCCACTTCGCTCGAAAACGCTATGGATGATGTCGTTGATTTTCGGACGGTGGTCTCGTCCGGAATTTGAGACGCTGCATATGACGCGACTGGCGTAGCTCGCGCATCCGGAACCCCAGCACTGAAGGAGAATCTCAGATGCCGACCCTCTACACGATGCCTGGCACTTGTTCGCTTTCGCCGAACATCGCCGTCGCGTGGCTCGATGCTCCGGTCGAGATTCACAACATTCCTTATGGCGACCAGAAAAAGGAATACTACCTCGCCATCAATCCTCGGGGACAGGTGCCGGCGCTGCGTTTCGAAGACGGGGACGTGCTGACCGAGGCGGCGGCGATCCTCGCCTGGCTTGGCGCGACCTACGGCAAGGAAAGTCACGCTCCCGGCAGCCGGCTCGGCCGCAAGGAAGCCGAAGCGCTGGCCTACATGACGTCGGAAGTTCATGCGGCTTACGGCGGCCATTTTAACACCCAGAAGTTTGCCGAGAGCGCGGCGGCGCAGGAAGAGGTCAAGCGCAAGACCTATGAGAAACTCGCCGGTCACTACGAGCGGTTGAATGGCACTTTGAGCGAGAATGGCGGCGAATGGTATCTCGGCCAGCGTTCCTTCGCCGACACGTTCCTTTACGTGCTGACGCGCTGGATCGAGAAGACGCCGCTGTCGATCGGCGATTATCCGGCGCTGAAAGCGTTTCGCGCGCGCATGGAAGCGGACGAGGGCGTGAAACAAGCGCTTGCGCGGCAAGCCATGGAGCCGATCGGATGAACGGGGAGGAATCGGACTGGCCGGCCTTGCCCTATGGCGATTGGGCCGAAACATGCTCCGCCCTTCATCTATGGACTCAGATCGTCGGCAAGTACCGGCTCGCGCATACACCCTGGGTCAATCACTCTTGGCACGCCACGCTCTATGTAACGCCGCGCGGTCTGACGACGGGAATGGTGCCTGACGGCAGGTCGGCCATCACCTTGACCTTTGACTTCCACGATCATGCGCTGATCGGTGAAACGGTCGACATGCGTGAGAGCTTTCCGCTGGAGGCAATGAGCGTAGCCGACTTCCTCAGCCGCACGATCGCGCTGGTCGAACGGCTTGGCGGGCGGATGGACATTCATGGCGCTCCGAACGAGATCCCCCATGCGACGCCGTTCGCGCGGGATACCGCGCCGCGGCCTTACGACCGCAAGGCGGTCGAGCGCTTCCATCGGGCGCTGGTGCGGATCGATCGCGTGTTCGCGCGCTTTCGAACCGGGTATCTCGGCAAGGTCTCGCCGGTGCATCTGTTCTGGGGTTCGTTCGATCTGGCTGTGACGCGTTTCTCGGGCCGCAAGGCTCCGCGCCATCCGGGTGGAATTCCGGCGCTTCCCGATTCGATTACGCGGGAAGCCTACAGCCACGAAGTATCCTCGGCCGGGTTCTGGCCCGGCGGCGGCGGGGTGGATGAGGCGATGTTCTACTCCTACGCCTATCCGGCGCCCGATGGCTTCGCCGACCGCCCCGTCGAGCCGGCGGCGGCCCGCTTCGACCAGAAGCTTGGAGAGTTTTTGCTGCCTTATGAGGCGGTGCGCACCAGCGCCGATCCTGAAGGTGAACTTACGAGGTTCCTGCAATCGACGTATGAGGCGGCGGCGGACCTGGCCGGGTGGGACCGGCAGGCGCTGGAATGCGACCTTGGCATCCCGCGGATTCCCACAGGTCATTCCAAACCTTAGAGGGAGTCTAAACACATGACATTGCATGGGAATTAACGCTCTCATAAGGATGTGCGCGGGGGGGGGCATGCGTGAAGGTGCGCTGGCGCTTCCTTTCGGCCGAGGGCTCATTCGTGGCGTTCGATGTCCAGGATCTGTTTCGGAGGCATAGCCAGGAGCTGAAGCGCTTCCTGCGACGCCGGGGTGCGTCCGCCGATACCGCCGCCGATCTGATGCAGGAGACTTTCCTGAAACTTCTGACCGCGAAGCCGACCGCGCCGGTCGACAACGTGCAGGCTTATATTTTCCGCACCGCGAACAACCTGTCGATCGATCTCGCGCGCAGACAGCGGTTGATGCCGCTCGTCGATAACAGCGACGACGTTCTCAACCGCCTCGTCGATGAAGCGCCATCTCCGGAGCGGGCGGTGCTGTCGCGTCAGGAACTGGCGCTGGTTCAGGCGGCTCTCGATCAAGTGCCGGAGCGGCCGCGCGAGGTGTTTCTGGCGCGCCTTGAAGGCAAGACGTTCGCCGAGATCGGGCAGGCCATGGGCGTTACGGCGCAAACGGCGTTCAGCCATATGCTCAAGGTCATGATGCACCTCAAGGCCGCGCTCGATCGGGTCCAGGAATAACTTGGATCGACGAATAATTTTCTGCGCCCGTCGGATATTTGGCTCTCCTGATCGTCTCCAGATAGTAAGAGCAGCTAGAGCATCGGACCCGAAAGTGGGAACCGGTTTCGGGATAAATCCGATGCTCAATCAATTAACTGGAGCGGCGGCGCTAATTCCATTTGATCAGCCGCCGCTCTAGAGCCTTTCCGCTTCTGATAGAATCAGAAGCGGGCTCTATGATTTTGATTTGACGCGTTTTCTTCACGCGAACCGGTGTCCACTTCGCTTGAAAACGCTCTAGGTCTTGGCCGGCTCTGGATCGTATCCATGGCCGTCCGCGAGAGGAGCCCGCCTGATGGTGGCCGATCCCGATTGGAGCGACGACGAGAATTTCGGCGGCAGCCTCGATCCGATATCGCAGGAAGCCGTGAGGTGGTTCACGACCATGCACGCCGATCAGGTCGCGAAGTCGGATCAACTTGCCTTCCGCGCCTGGCTGCGACGGGACGAACGCCATCGCGCGGCCTATGCGGATATCGAACGTCTATGGTCGGGAGCCTCGGAGCTTCCGGTCGTCAGATCGCGCCGCCGCGAGAAGCGGATCGCCGTCACGCGGCGAACGTTCGGTGCGGGCATGATCGCCGCCATGGCCGGTGGCGGCGGCTGGTTGGCCTATCAGCAGCATCCGTTCGCGGACTACCGCACCAGTGCCGGCGAGCGCAGGACGGTCAGGCTCGCCGACGATTCAAGCGTGGACATGGCTGGCGCGACGGCGTTGTCCATCGATTTCAGTTCGCGACTGCGTCTTGTCACGCTGCATCGGGGAGAGGCTTATTTCTCGGTTGCGCCCGATACTTCGCGCCCGTTCGTGGTCGAGGCGGCGGCGGGCCGCACGATGGCCGCGGGAACCGCATTCAACGTCGACTATGTTTCCGATGACGACGTGCGCGTCACGGTCGCCCAACACGCTGTCGATATCCGCGTCGGCGCGGATGGTGCGCGGCTCGATGCCGGATCGCAACTGACCTACGATCGCGAAAGCATCGGCGAGCCTCAGGCGATCGATCCGGCTTCGGCGCTTGGCTGGCGCGACGGCCGCCTGATTTTCGTCTCGCAGCCGTTCGGGCGGGTGGTCGCGTCGCTGAATCGCTGGCGGCAGGGCAGGCTGATGGTGATGGGATCGGCGTTGGCGATCCGCCCGGTCACCCTGATCGTCGATCTTCAGAAATCGGGGAATATTCTCGCCACCCTCGAAGACGCGCTCCCGATCCGGCTTGTCAACGTCACTCCCTATCTGACGCTGGTGTTCGAGGCATGAGGACGTCGATCAAAATTTTATCCCGGCCCATCTGATATCGGCGGGATCGCTTCGTCTGAACGAGTGAGGAGCGCGGAATCAGGCCGGCGCTCATTTGGTCAGGGAGCGGGGACGATGGCGGGGCGGAGTGGTTCGGGAGTTGCGGCGATCAGGCTGACAAGGTTGCTGGCGTCGATATCGCTCGCCGCCTTGTTGCTGCCGCCGCAGGCCGTATTCGCGCAAACCGCGTCGCCATCAGCGCCCCCGGCGGGCGCCCTTCAACAGCCGGTCACATTCGCCATTCCACCGCAGTCCCTGTCCACCGCCATCGTGGCGTTCTCGCGCGCGGCTGGAATCGATCTTGTTTTCGACGGCGCGGTGCCGCGTGGCGCGCGCACGTCAGGCGTCTCGTGAACGTTCACGGTGCGCGAGGGCGTCAACCGGTTGCTTGCGGGCACCGGACTGACAGCGCGATTCACCAATGCGCGCACGGTGCAGATCGTCAACCCGTCCGCGGCGGGCGGTGCCGCTGGTGCAGCGCCCGCCGGCGCGATCTCGCTCGACACCATCGACGTGCAGGGCGAGACCGCATGGGGTCCGGTGAACGGCTTTGTCGCGAGCCGCAGCGCCACTGCTACTAAAACCGACACCCCGATCATCGAGGTGCCGCAGTCGATCTCGGTCGTCACGCGCGACCAGATGGAGGCGCAGCAAGTTCAGTCGTTGAACGAGACACTGAGGTATACGGCGGGTGTTTTTTCCGAGAGCAGCGGGCAGCAGAGCAGCGCGCCGACGTTTCAAATTCGGGGCTTCAGCTCCATTCCGTTTTACGGATCAATGTATCTGAACGGGCTGCGCACGATCAGCAACGGCGATATCGAGCCTTACGGGCTGGAGCGTGTCGAGGTGATGCGCGGGCCAGCCTCGGTTCTTTACGGACAGAATAATCCCGGCGGTGTGATCGGCATGGTGACCAAGCGCCCAACGGAAGGACCCGTTCACGAAGTCCAGTTACGGGGCGGCAGCTTCGACTATAAAGCCGGCGCCTTCGACTTCAGTGGTCCGGCGACCGAGGACAAGAGGCTGCTGTATCGCTTCACCGGCCTGTTGCGGGAAGGCGGCAACGGCATTGATTTCTCGAACGATCAACGCGCGTTCGTTTCAGGCGCGGTGACGTGGCGTCCGACGGACGTGACCGAACTCAACGCGTTCAGCCTCTATCAGAAAGACAAAGGCAGATGGAATTACGGCCTCCCGGCGCAGGGAACCGCGCTGCCGAATCCCAACGGGCGAATCCCGGTCACGCGCTACATCGGCGAGCCAAACATTGATTACAATATAACGGAGCGGGCTGTTGCTGGATATAATCTCCAACACCGTGCTCACGATAACGTCGTCTTCCGGCAGAATCTTCAGTACGCTCGGGAGATCTGGAACTCTCAGAACGTCACCCCGAACGGGCTTCAGGCCGATCTTCGTACGCTCAACCGCGCCACGAGCGCTGATCGTTCAAGCTGGGATACTTTCGCCGTCGACAATCAGGCCGAGGTTAAAGCCACGACAGGCATCTTTCGCCACACGATGCTGTTCGGCGTCGACTATCGATGGCGTCGATACAACAATGGAGGAGGGTGGGGAGGGACGGCAGGACCGATCGATGTCTATGCTCCCGTCTACGGCCAGCCTGTTGTCATTCCGGCCGACAATTACGGATCCCGGCAGAACGAGAATTTCCCCGGCGTCTATCTCCAGGACCAGATCAAGTTCGATCGCTGGATCCTCACTCTCGGCGGCCGATATGATTGGGCAGGTTCCACGACGGTGGACTTCTTCGGCAACACGACCACCACTCAGAACAGCCAGGCCTTCACCAAGCGCGGAGGTCTTGGTTATGAGTTCGACAACGGAGTGGTCCCCTACATCAGCTACTCCGAGTCCTTCCTGCCGGTTTCCGGAACCATGTTCGATCGGACACCGTTCAAGCCGGAGAGCGGAACGCAGTACGAGGCAGGCGTCAAATACCAGCCGCATGATATGAATCTGCGGATTACAGCCGCCATTTATGATCTGAGGCGTCAGAACGTCCTGACCCAGGATCCGGCGCACCCGTTCTTCAGCATTCAGATCGGCGAGGTCACATCGCGGGGTTTCGAGTTCGAGGCCGTTACCAGCCTCACCAGCGGCCTGAGCCTTACGGGCGCCTACGCCTATAACGACGCCAAGGTGACCGGGAGCAATGACGCCGACCTGGGCAAACGACCGATCCGAACCCCTCAACATCTTGCATCGGTCTGGGCCAATTACACCATCCACGACGGCGCGCTGAACGGTCTTACCTTTGGCGGAGGCGTGCGGTATGTGGGGGCGAGCGCAGGCGACTTCATGAATACGTTCTATGCTCCCGCCTATACGGTGGTGGATGCGATGGCCCGTTATGACATCGACAGCTGGCGTTTTTCCCTCAACGTCACCAACCTGTTCGACACGCAGTATGTCGCGGGGTGTGCCTTTATCGGCCAGTGTAACGTCGGGCGCGTGCGCACCGTGATCGGCCAGGTGAGCTATCGCTGGTAGCGGACAGTGTTTGCGGCGGCGATGCCGGTTCGTCGCCGCATTCCGCTACGACGAGTCGATCGTGCTTGAGACGAAGTTCGGAGCGGTTTCGATCGTGAGTTTCAAACAGCTTTATCGATGTATTTATTGCCGCGCGGGAAGCTCGACAGTCTGCCCCGCAACATCGATCGCCACTTTGCCTCGAAGCCCACGGGAGCTTCCGCCTTCGAGCAATTCATGCGCTTCGCCGATGCGGGCCAGAGGAAGCACCGCGCCGATCACCGGCTTGATCAGGCCGCGTTCAATAAGGCTTGTCAGCGCGTCGAGCTTGCCTCGATTCTGACGGGTGAACACGAAATGGTAGGCGGCGTTCTTTCCCCAGGCCTCGATCAGGTTCTGCGGCTGTGCGATGTCGACAATGCTGACCACCCGTCCGGCATCCGCGAGGGCGAGGGCGCTTCTCGTCAGGGTGTCGCCGCCGATGGTATCGAATACGACGTTGACCCCTTGCCCCTGCGTCAGGTCCGCCACGGCTGAAACGTAGTCATCGGAGGTGTGGTCGATGACCTCGTCCGCTCCGAGCGAACGCACGAATTCATGGTTGCCGGAGCGCGCCGTCGTGATGACCCGCGCGCCCATCGCCTTGGCAAGCTGGATCGCCACCGTACCCACACCGCCGGCCCCGCCGTGGATCAGTATGGTCTCGTGAACGGCAAGCTGGGCACGGGCCACCAGAGCTTCCCAGACCGTACCTCCAACCAGCGTCAGGCTGGCAGCCTCCAAGTGGTTGATGTTGCGCGGCTTGCGGGCGACCAGATCGACATCGGCAACATGCTGCTCCGCATACGAGCCGGGGCCGCCGAAGATTTTTGGCGTGTAGTAAACCTCGTCGCCTATGTCGAACTCGCTCACATACCCACCCTTCTCCTCCACGACGCCGGAAACGTCGTGACCGATGATGGCGGGAAGCGGCACGTAGTCGGCGTAGTCACCACGCCGGATCTGGTAGTCCAGGGGATTGATGGCTGTAGCGTGAACGCGCACCCGGACCTGCCGGGGTCCGACAGCCGGGACGGAAACATCGCGCAACTCGAAAGCGTCGTAGCCGCCGAACTTGGCGAGGACGATCGCCTTCATAGTGCCGGGCATGGTCTCACTTTCTCTCAAATCCAACTGATGGTAAGCGCCCGATCAGCATATACACGTCTTTGTTGTGATACGCATGAAACTTACCCTGTCGCGTTTTCGAGCGAAGTGGGAATCCGGTTCGCGTGAAGAAAACGAGTCAGAACAATATCATTGAGCCCTGCTTCTGATTCAGTCAGAAGCGGAAAGGCTCGAGTATAGTTCCAAAATCCGACTGGTCGTTCAGAGACTGGTGCGCCTATCCGGTGAAGAATCGAACCGGGTATTCGCCGAACTGGCCCAGTGGGAGCAAGTCCTTAAGGATACGTCGCTCGCGCGACCTGCGCCGCTATCGCTGTAGGGGTTGTCGTTATGTCCCTCAGCGCCGATTTCGACGGGCGGCCATCCTGGCCACCAAAGGCGGTTGTCAGAATGCCGTACCGTCACCGCCCAAAAAACGCCTTCCGCCGTTCAGCATCCGGCTGAGCCCGGAGGAACGTGCTCGCCTGGCTGTTGAGGCTGCGGGCGCTCCGCTGGGGGCGTATATCAGGGCCAGGGTGCTGGGCACGATGCCGGTGGAGCGCAAGCGCCGGAAAGTCCTCACCATAAAGGACAGGGAGGCGCTTGCGCAGGCTCTGGCGCTGTTGGGTCGTTCTCACCTTTCCAGCAATCTCAATCAGCTCGCCTACGCCGCAAACATCGGCTCGCTGCCGCTGACACCGGAAACCGAGGCCGACCTGCGGGCCGCGCTCGCCGATATCCGAGATTTGCGCCGCCTGCTTCTGACCGCCCTGGGATTCAGGCCGGAGGAGCGGTCATGATCCTGAAAGCCTCGCAGCGCGGCAGCGGCCAGAACCTCGCCGCCCATCTGCTGCGCACCGACGATAACGAGCATGTGCTCGTCCACGATCTGCGCGGCTTTGCCTCGGACGATCTGCACGGCGCGTTCAAGGAGGCGGAAGCCGTCAGCCGTGGCACCAAATGCCGCCAGTATCTGTTCTCGCTTAGCCTGAATCCGCCGGAAGCCGAATGTGTTTCTGTTGGAGTCTTCGAAGAAGCCATCGAGCGGATCGAAGGAAAGCTCAAGCTTGAAGGCCAGCCCCGCGCCATCGTCTTCCATGAGAAGGAAGGCAGGCGTCATGCCCATTGCGTGTGGTCGCGCATCGACGCCGAAACGATGACGGCGCGCCAGATGTCGTTCTTCAAGCAAAAAGCTGATGGGCGTGTCACGCGATCTCTATCTGGAACAGGGGTGGAAGATGCCGCGCGGGCTGGAAAACGCGGCGGAACGCAATCCCACCAATCTCAGCCTTGCGGAATGGCAGCAGGCCAGGAGGCAGGATATCGACCCGCGCTGGCTCAAGACGACGCTACAACAGTGCTGGGCGCGCTCCGATAACGAGCGCTCATTCGGGCGCAGCCTCGAAGAGCACGGCTTCTTCCTCGCGCGCGGCGACCGGCGGGGTTTCGTCGTCCTGGATCATAATGGCGAAGTCTGGTCGCTGGCGCGCTGCCTCGACCTGAAGGGCAAGGAGGTTGCGGCCCGCCTCGGCGATGCCGCCGCCTTGCCAACCGTCGAGGCCACAAAAGCGTTGGTCGGCGCGCGCATGACGCCCGCCATCCGCCGCCACATTGAGGAATCCAGGGCGCGGTTTCAGACGCGTTCCGCCGCGCTCGGCCAGCGCAGGATGGAGATGACGCACCGCCACCGCGCCGAACGCGGCCAACTAAGGGCAGCACAGGAAACCGAATGGCACCAGGAAACCCGCGCGCGAGCGGAGCGCCTTCCCAAAGGGCTGCGCGGCCTCTGGCATCGAATTACCGGAAAATACCAGCAAGTCCGGTCCGAGAATGAGCGGGAGGCGCAACGCACGCAGGAGCGACACGCGGGCGAACGCGAGAGCCTGATCGAGCGCCAGCGCGATGAGCGGGCCGTGCTGCAAAAACAGGTCAGGGAAATGCGCTCGCAGCAGGCCGCGCTCCTGCTCGAACTGCGCAGGGATATCGGGCGCTACCTGCGCATGGCGCGCGCCCGTGCGGACAGCGCCGCGCTTTCCAGCCGAAGAGGCTCCGGCCTCAGACTTCAACGATAAGAGGGAGATCGCCCATGTCTTCGAAGAACAACGATGAGATGGCCGGAATCGTCATGGTGTTCGCCCTGATCGGCGGGATGGTTTATGCTGCCGTCCTGGTTGTCGGCTTTGTCATCATCCTCGGTATTGCCGTTCTGACTGTCGGCTTGACGATCCTGTCGCTGATCGCCTGGAACCGCCCGGTTCGGGCGTTCGGCCAGGTTGTGATGCCGGAGGAAGCGCGGCGCTTCATCAAACGGGGCCTGCACGGGTTCTGGATGTTTCCTTATGCGCTTTTGCTGCTGGGTTATTTTTCAGGCCTGCGGATAAACTGGGATTATCTGTGGGTGTATCTCTTCATCGGTTATGCGATGGGATCGCTCGGCATGGAATGTATCCCGACGCATGACGAAAACGGCCAGCCCCTGATCGAGATACTGCCGCCGGACTACCAGCCGCCCCGGCAGGAAGTGCTGCTTCCTCCCGCACGGGAGCACCGGCCCGCGCCGGAACCGGAGCCCGAGCCGTTCCGGTTTGCGAGCTGGGATGATGAGGAGCGCGCCTCATGAACAGGCTGGTGCAGGTCTATCAGTTCTTCTGGATGCTTGAATCCCATCATCAACAGCGCCTTGCGTGGGAAGACGCCGCGCAAGCGCGCATTGCCCGCGCGCGGGCGGAAGCGCAGGCCGAGGCTCAGCTTCGCGCCATGCTGGACGCAAACCCCAGCGGTCAGCTCGGCCATTCCAGGCTTAACGACGAAAGGGCGCTGCGCGAGGCGGGGCTGCTATGAACGGCCTTGTGCCGTCCTATGCCCATATCCGCCGGGGCATCGAACTCGGCTTCTTTCGCGGCAGGTGCGGCAGGCCGTTGATCTATGACGGCACCGAACCTGTCGCCATCGACGCCCAGGCCGGGAAAGGCAAGCTCACAAGATTCCTCGGCGTCAATATGGTGTCGCCGCGCACCGCGCATCTGACCAAGATCATCACCGATCCGAAGGACGCCGAGCTTGCCTGGGTGTCGTGGAAAACGCTGGAGCGGCAGGGCTACCGTGTGCGTTTTATCAATCCCGGCAGGCTCTACGGCTATCCTTCCGAAAGCTATAATTTCAACACGCGGCTTCTGGAAATCGCTTCCAAATCGGCGCTGCGGCCCCTGGTGTGGGAGGCGGCCTATGATGCCGCCAGCTATCTCGTGCCGGTCGATCCGAACCCCCATCACAAATGGATCGGCCAGGGCGTGCGCACCGCCTTCGCGCTCTACAACAAGATCACGGCGCTTTACCCTTCCGAACGCTGGCCCTGCACGGTCGGCGGGCTTTGGGATTTTTTCGGGCGCAACAGCTTCGACCCCGCCGATATGAAACGGGCGAAGACCGCTCTCTTTATTATTGGGTCGGCCTGCTCGGACACGAGCCGGAATTTCGTAGGTGCGATGGCGGCGGCTGTGATCGAGCGTTTTGCGGACGCGCATGGCCCCCTGCGCGCGCTGGTCGTCGGCGAAGAATAGGGCCAGCTTTATGTCAGCAACTTCCCTGAAATCCTCACTCTCTACCGGCAGGGCGGGATCAATTTCCTCGGCGTGTTCCAGAACGCCGCCGCCCAAATCGAAAACCACTACGGGCGCGAACTCGCGCGTATCTGGCGCAAGGCGGTCGCCCATACCCTCTACCGGGGGCTGCCGGATACCGAAACACTCAAGGACATCGAGCATCGGTCGGGCCGCACCTCTGTCATGGTGCGCGGATTCAACGTCAACCAGAACCAGGTGAACGGCTCCGGCGACAATCTCTCCGAACAATCAAGACCGCTGCTCCAGGTGGAAGACATACGCCTCGCGACGGGCGGGGAAAGCGCGCTGCTGGAATCCCGCGATCAGGGGTACTTTACGGTCGAGATGCCGAATTTCTGGGAGCGTCCGGAAATGAACGGAATGCTCCGCGACGTGCGCGAGAAGCCGGACAGATATGATTGGCTGGCAAAAGCCGAACTTGTACCACCGATGCGGCACGAGGCCGACGCAGACATTCTCGCCATTCTTGGCGATCTGCGCGGCGCGTGAGGCTAGTGGGCGGACGGTGCCGTGCCGATTGGTTCGAAAGTGATGCGCAGATGCGTTCCCGTCGCCTTGGCGAAACGCTCCAGCGTTCGCGCGGACGGCTTCATGCGCCCGCTTTCAAGGCGGGCAATGGCGCTTTGCGAGGTATCCATGCGCCGCGCCAGTTCTTCTTGCGTAAGTCCTGCGTTCACCCGCGCTTCGATCACGGCCTGCGCCAGCGCGAATTCTTCTTCAAGCGCGTCATATTCCTTCCGGTAGTCCGCATCCTTCATCCACTTTGCATGAAGGTCTTTCATCTTGGTCATTGGACCTCCTTCGCCCGCATCCGGGCCAGTTCTAGTTCATGTTTGGGCGTCTTTTGCGTCTTCTTGACAAAAACCCTGACGATGACGACACGCCTTCCGGTGGCCGTGACGTAGATCGCGCGGGATATGCCGCTCGCCGCCTTCACGCGGATTTCCCAAAGCTTTCCTTCCAGATGCTTCACCGTGTCGCGCGGCAGCCGTTCCAGACCGACCGCTTCGATCAGCATGGTCGTCCGGACCAGCCGGGCTTTCAGGTCGTTCGGCAGTCCGGCAATTTCCTCATCGACGGTGTCATTCAGGGTCTCGACGGTCCACATGGGTCAATCATATCAAAAATGAGATAATTCTGTCCATGAAAATCGTCTGCCTGTTCCCTGTTCGATCCGTGCCGGAGGCGGATCGACCCGTCCAGCAGGGCGGAACGGCGATGTTCCCCGTCCCGATGGCTCAAGGCCATCACGCGAGGCAGGAAAATTGCATAAGCGCGGCGTTGCAATAGGCGGTTTTCGGCCATGCCGAAAATGCCCCGCAGGATGCAAGCCGATTGCCCGCGCCGTGATAGGCTGTGATCTATGGTTGCTGGGAATGAAGACGGCAGCAGGCATCGTCGCTATTGCCGTTTACGCTGCGAGCGCGGTTGCCTGGCAACGCGCCAATCATTGAACCTTTTATCGAGGTCGCGCGCCGGTATCATTGCTCGGAATTTCAGAGTCCAGCGCGTATTAGCCAACGCCGGCAGCGAACATACTCCGTTGCGCGGCGCTGTGTTATCAATCCGGGAATGGCGAACAGATCATCAGGTAAGAAAAATTGCCAACAGCGCGACAACGGTGGCTGCGATACCTGCGAAGATGGTTCCTAATTTGATGAAGGCCTTATACGTTCGTTCATGTTCCGGATAATCCATCCCCTCCGCCGTCAAATACCCGGTTTCGCTATGATCAGACATGTAAAGTCTCCCAAGGTACGGTTGATCTTGCGTCTTTCACAGCGGTGATCGGTACTCTTGCGGACCGCCGCCATGCGACGGCCTACGATTACATGCATCAGATATATATGTTTTGTTCTAGTACAAAGATGCTGGTCTAGCTTTTCTCGCAATGGGCGTGTTGGGAGCGGTTGACCCATTCATACGCGGCAGGAAAAGTTCAAATGGCACCGCCTGCGCTGCGCCGATCACTTGCTTTTCCGGAACCGCATTTTCGGGAATCAAGGTTCGGATCGTCGCCCGCAGATCACCGTCGCAGGCGGCGATATCCGTGCCGTGGTAGACTGGGATTAGGGTTGCTGGGAATGAAGGCGGCAGCGAAGCGGGAGCTCGAAGATCATCCATGATGAAAAACATGCAGCGAATACTAGCAGCAGGTATCGTCGCTATTGCTGTTTACCCTGCGAACGCGGTTGCCTGGCAAAGCGCCAGATATCCGAATTATCTGGCAACCGTCGAATGCCCGCAGCACGATAATCTGTGCGTCCTTATCAGTTGCCCGGCTCGGGGCAAGCTCAGCCTCGAAATGATGGCCTGGGAGCATGGTCGCTCCGTCGGCAAAGACATCAGCATCATCATAGATGGGATCAAGTTTCCGCTCATTCTGCCCGAACGCGGCGAACGCGATCTTTATCGCTGGCCGCTTTCATCCGATCTGGCGGATGCCCTTATGAAAGGCAAGCGCGGCGAGGTGCGGATCGATCCGGATGTAGAAGGCTGGCCCTTGTCGCTTCGCGGCAGCAGCTCGGCGATCGGCAAAGTTCAGGCACAATGTGCAGAAACGAGCCAAACGCGAGCGACGAAGGCGGGCGGTGACCGTTGACGGATTTGAATCAAAAGACAGATGCGTAACGACGACAACCGGCATGGTGGTTACGCATTATCGCGCGAATAATGGCGGACGCGCCTCATCGATGAGGCTCGCATCGAAGTTGGTTCCAACGTCGTTGAGCGCGCTCAGCCGAAAGGCGTCCCAGTCGCCTGTGCGGACGCGATCAATCGCCAAAATACTGGCGATTGATCGCGTCCTTGAAAGGGCCCATGCAAGCCAGAAATTGCCTAAAGTGAAATTGCAAAAGAACCGTTAGAACAGGCTCATTTCCCCCACGAGCCCCTGCCGAACAAGCCAGGGTGTTTGACGGCCTGACGTAGACGACATGACCTGAGATTTCAATGCGCCATAAACGTCCACGAGGTTGGTCGGTCGTTCGCCGGTATGGCGCTTCAGTGTTGATGTCAGCGCGTTTGTGAATTGGCCACCCCTGGAACCCGACTCCTCGCTTTCCTGACGGCCCTTTGATGCCGCCAAGATGATGCGATGAGCATCGCCCCCGAGTAAGGCGCTGGACGCGCTATCATTTGTAAACGCGCCGTTCAGGCCGGCAAATCCAGCGTGACATGCGTCGAGGATAATCACGACCGTCCCTTTGGCAGCGGAGAGAGCATCCGAAAGATCAGACCATGCGATGGCCGTCTGACCTAATTCGCCCAAAGACGTATCATGTCCAACCAGATACAGCACCTGAGGTGCCTCCCTTTACCTCATCGCCCCTTACGCCATGGCCTGCAAAGAACAACAGCAGCCGGTCTCTTTCGCCGGTCTTCCGCGCCGCGCTCCGGACGCTCTTCAGAATGGCGTCACGCGTAGCGCCTTCATTCAGAAGCAATTCCGGCTGCCCGATGTTGAAAGCTTTCGACTTCATCTCCTGGATGGTGGTGGACAGATTCCGGGCATCGTAGGCGGCTTCATTCAGCGCCGTAATACGGCCATCCCGATATTTATCGATTCCGATATACACGCTGTACAAATCGCCGCGCGCCTCTGATGCGCCCGGCAACTGAACCGAATTTGGGATGCTAACGCTTTTGTTATTATCGACAATCGTGCCGGTTACCCATCGGCCAGAACCAGGATTCTCTATTTCAAAATCCAACTGACCGGTCTGAGCGGTTATCTCTATCGACTTGGTGAGTTGTCCGTCTGTGTACAAATTCAAGGTACGAGCCGGAACATCGGATCGCCACCTGGCAACGCCGGTGATTTCTTTGCGTGCTCCATTCGATGGAGTCAATTCAATGGACAGACTCGGCGGCGTGCTTAATGAGACTTTCTCATAAGAGGGTGCGCCGCCAAGGACTGCTTTGGCAAGGCCCGGTCGAAACAGGGCGCTGCGAAACTGGCTGAACCGGTGAAGCCCCTGTAGCCCCTGAAAACGGACGTTGACGAGCTCAGCGCCTTCGAACGTCGAATCGTATCGGCCATCTTTTGCCGCGATGACCACCTCGTCATCCGCATATGTTCCTGAGAGGACCTGTGTTCCGTCAGCGGTCTTGAGGATGTAGAAGCGACCGTCCGAATTGATCTGCACAATGTGAGACCGGTCGCCGGTGAAGCGCATATCGTTGACCAGCGCCGCGTCCACAAGCGGTAATTCGACCGGATCGCTTTCCGGTTTTGTCACATCGATCAGCCTGGCTTTTTCCGCGAGAGGTGAAGTGATGGCTGAGGTGGACCCGCTTGGTGAGACAGTTTGGCGGCCTGGCTAAGGTGGATCGGG
>ENA-UOUJ01000503-UOUJ01000503.1-activated-sludge-metagenome-genome-assembly--contig:-NODE-503-length-26056-cov-5.418407_pt1 | contig 26056 bp, 16 predicted proteins | sample MGYA00249839_ERZ747224 | MGnify/ENA primary metagenome ERZ747224 (study PRJEB28782, sample SAMN03220277) | activated sludge metagenome | biome: wastewater; feature: sewage sludge; material... | reverse complement strand
CGCCGACGACGCCGGCATCGACCCGATCGAGGCGGCGTTGCGCATCATTCGCGAAGGCGGTACCGGGCGCACCGGCTCGGCGCAGCGGATCGCCTCGTTCAACATGCGCCGCGACGACGTCGACCTGTTCATGCGCCAGCGCTGGGTGCTGACCGCCTCCGACGGTGGCGACGGCCATCCGCGCCAGCACGCGACTTTCCCCGAGAAGTACGCGCGCTTCGTGGTGCAGGACCAGGTGATCGACCTGGCGGCCTTCATCCACCGCTCGAGCGGACTGACCGCGACCACCTTCGGGCTCGCCGATCGCGGCTTCCTGCGCCCCGGCCACTTCGCCGACGTAGTGGTGTTCGACCCGGACGCCTATGCGCCCAAGGCCGACTACGTGCACCCCCACGTGCTGTCGGAAGGGGTGGTGCACCTGTTCGTCAACGGCGTGGCGATGATCGACAAGGGCCATGCGGCACATGCGTTGCCGGGCAGGATGCTCCAGCATCGCCCGCCAGCGGGCACCTGCCCCTGAGCGCCACCCGCCGCGCGCGGCTGGCGTGACACCGACAAGGAAACCCGATGCTGCAGCTCGACGCCGTCCAGACCCTCGCCCTCGCCGGCATCGCCCTGTTCCTGGGCTATGCGCTGTGCCGTGCGATCCCGGTGCTCGGACGCTACAACCTGCCGCCACCGGTGATCGGCGGGCTGGTGTTCGCGATCGCGGCGTGGATCGCGTACGAACAGGACGCGACCTTGTTCGTGCTCGACACCAGCCTGCAGGGCCCGCTGATGATCGCCTTCTTCACCACCATCGGCGTCAACGCCAGCCTGAAGCTGCTCAAGATCAGTGGCAAGCAGGTAGTGGTGTTCCTGCTGCTGGCGAGCCTGTTCGCGGTGGCGCAGAACCTGCTGGGCATCGCGGTCGCGGTCGGCTTCGACCTGCATCCGTTGTTCGGCGTGCTCGCCGGATCGACCACGCTGACCGGCGGCCCCGCGACCGGGCTGGCGTTCGCGCCGCTGTTCGAGGAAGCCGGCGTGCAGGGCGCCGAATCGATCGCGGTGGCCGCGGCGATGGCGGGCATCGTGCTCGGCGGGCTGGTCGGCGGCCCCGCGATCACGGTGCTGATCCGCCGCTTCCGGCTGGTGTCCTCGCGGCCGCAGGACCACGTCGCGCCGGACCTGGCCGAAGTGACGGCGCCGCTGACCGATGCACAGCGCGAGTACGGCGCGCTCAAGAGCATCGTGGTGATCCTGGTGGCGATGTGGCTGGGCAGCTGGATCAGCGAATGGATCTCGGCGACCGGCATCACCCTGCCGGCCTACGTCGGCGCGATGCTGGTCGGTGCGCTGATCCGCAACCTCGACGACGCCACCGGCTGGATCGGCCTGTCGGTGCCGACCACCGACCTGATCGGCAACGTCTGCCTGGCGCTGTTCCTGTCGGTGGCGCTGATGAACCTCAAGCTGTGGGAACTGGCCGGGCTGGCGCTGCCGCTGCTGGTCAACCTCGCGCTGCAGGTGGTGATGGTGGTCGCCTTCTGCGGCGTGATCTTCCGGGTGATGGGCCGCGACTACGACGCCGCGGTGATGGGCGGCGGCTTCATCGGCTTCATGCTCGGCACCACCGCGAACGCGATGGCGGTGATGCGCACCCTGGTCGAACGCTACGGCGCCGCGCCGCGCGCCTTCCTGGTCGCGCCGCTGGTGGGCGCGTTCTTCATCGACTTCAGCAACGCGCTGATCATCACCGGCTTCATCAATTTCTTCGACTGAGCAATGGCATCGTCGTCCTGACGCCAGCCAACAAGTTGAGGTGAGCCCGCGAACCCCGACACCCGGGGCGGCACGTTGCGTGCGCGTGGGGGGTCACTGCGTTCACCCCAACCGATGGGAGATGTTCGCGGACGCGTGTGAAGACCACGGCTGTCTGGAGGATGCCCGACCGGGATGCCCATCCCTGGACCTGTAGCCCCTCTGCGCCAGACCAGTTGTCGCCCCGATAGAACAGCTCGGGCACACCGTCAGATTGGCAGCGCACTCGACGACAGAGTGCCCAGGGTCCGAACCTACCAGGGTTCGTCAATGGCGGGCTTGCCGAAAACCATCACGTCCTGATGATCGGCCCACGCGCGCTCAGAGTAGGAGAACACTCTGACTCCATCAACGCGCTCAAGCATCTGGACCATGGTGCTCGGCTTGGCCAAGGATATCCCGTAGTTGCCAGGAACATGATCGACGGTTTCAGCCGAGACGTAGTCGCTGTATCCGTAGCCAGTCTGGCGATAGCTTTCAAGGATTGATTGCCAGCGGTCCTCGCCGATATAGGCCATTCGCTGGTGGACATGCTCACTCCAGCGGCCATGCATGGTTGCGACGACGATGCCGCGCGGGCTCAGGAAGCGGGCAAGATGGGCGAGCCAGCGATTGGTCTGTGAACGGTCTACATGCGTAAACAGCGAGCCGACCCAGATGAGGTCGTACTGCGTTCCGAAATCGACTTCCGTCAGGTCGTCCCGCGAAAGCACCGGGACCGCGCCGAAGCGGTCGGCACAGAACCGGATGCCGTCCGCATCCAGATCGCAGGCATGAAACTCGGCATCCGGGAACATCCTGACCAGATGCCTCAGAACGCGGCCATGCCCACAAGGCAGGTCAAGCACGCGTTGGACGCTCGCAGCGTAACTCGACATCATGCCGGCCAGGATCACTTCGACGGCACTCCTGCCAACCTCGAAATACCACTGGTTATTCATCTGATCGTTGGGCGAGATCTCCGGATCGACGGGGTGCTCGTTGTAACTGCTTACGCACTTCTCTATCAATGACAGGTTATACATTGCCGCAACGCTCCTCTGCGTCGTTCCCTGTGTTTGCGCCTCAGTGCGAAGCAGGCTTGGTCGTACTTTATTCCCTTGAAGCTGCCAGATATGAAGGCAGCCTCCAGGTGCAGTAGCAACACCTCGCTCGTTCCCGCCAGCCATTCTAGGCAATGTCGCCATCGAATGACATGAACGAAGGAACAGCCACTTTCCAAGCTGTTCCGTTGATCCTCCCGACATCGGTCCCGTGCACAGGAACGCGCCCGCTCAGCGCCGCAAGACCTTCGGATTCAGGCTGCCCCAGACCGTGTACTGGTCGGCGAGGATCACGCCGGTGACTTCCTCGATCTGCGCCTGGGTGATTTCGTCCTCACCCTGGCGGCCGAACAACACCACCTCGTCGCCGGGTTCGACGCCGGCGATGTCGGTCACGTCGACCATCGTGGTGTTCATGGTGACGCGGCCGACCACCGGCGCGCGGCGGCCGCGCACCAGCACCGAACCCTTGTTCGAGTAGGCGCGGCGGTAGCCGTCGGAATAGCCGACGGGCAGGTTGGCCAGCAGCGAATCGCGCTGCAGGGTGAAGGTGCGGTCGTAGCTCACGGTGCTGCCGGCGGGATAGGCCTGGACCGAGGCCACCGACGTGCGGAACGAGGCCACGTGCACGAACGGCGGTTTGGGCGTGCCGCCGTAGCCGTACAGCGCGCCGCCGGGACGCACCATGTCCAGGTGCGATTCGGGCACGTGCTGGATGGCGAACGAGTTGGCCGCGTGCAGCAGCACGTCCTCGCGACGCAGCGCTGTGTTGGCGAACAGCCATGCGGTCTCGCGCTTGAAGGTCTCCACGCCGTGCAGCAGGTCGGGCACTTCCTCCCCCGGGAAGTGGGTCATCAGGCCGACGATGCGCAGCCCTTCGGTCGCCACGATGGCCTGCGCCTCCCTGCGCCCGCGCTCGTTGCCGAGCTCCAGCCCGTTGCGGCTCATGCCCGCCGAGTTCAGCGCCAGGTGCACGCGCGCGGGACGACGGCGACGACGCTTGCCTGCGATCCGGGCAACCTCGCGCGCCGCGTCCAGGCCGCCGACCAGTTCCTCGACCTCGTGCGGCAGCGCGGCCTCGATCTCCACCGACGTCGCCGGGCGCACGCGCATCAACCGACCCTTGAAGCCGCAGGCCCGCGCCATCCGCGCTTCCTCGGTGCTGGCGATGCCGACGTAGGGAATGCCGGCCTGGATGACGCTGGGCATCACCAGGTCGATGCCGGTGCCGTAGGCATCGGCCTTCATCACCGCGCAGGTCCGCGCGCCACCGCTCAGCATCGCCTGGATGAGCTGCAGGTTGTGCTCGAAGACGGCCGGATCGACCTCGATCCAGGCATTGGACGCCAGCGATCGTTTCCGGTCCTGCAGGTTGAGCAACGGCGCGGCCCGCGCCGGGAGCGCGAGCGCCACGGCCGCCCCCGCGGTGGCCGCGATGAAGCGGCGGCGGCTGAACGGGGCAGGGCGGTCGTTGTGCACGGTATTGCTCCGGTTTGATACCAGTTTGCGGTCAACCACATGGATTGCCGTAGGAGCGCCCCATGGGCGCGACCGGCGAGCGACGGTGCGCCGGTTGCTCGGGTCGCGGGCATGGCCCGCTCCTACATTTCTTCGCGAATGGGTATGAAAGCCCGCTTTCTCCGGGATAGGAAAGGAGAAAAGCCGCCGCCGGTTGCCCGGCGGCGGCTGGCCTTGCGACCCGTCAGGCGATCGACCGCCTCACTCGAACCGGTACTCGACGATCAGCCCGTAGGAACGACCGCGCGGATCGCCGACGCGGACTTCCCAGGCCGCGCCCGAGGCGAAGTCGTTCTGGTGCGCGGTGAACGGCGGGTCCTCGTTCAGCAGGTTGCGCACCACGAAGGTGAACTTCGCATTCTCCAGGCCGGTCCAGGTCACGCCGTAGTTGTAGGTGATGTACTCGTCCACGTCGGGGTTCCAGTCCGGCGGCGTAAAGGTGCCGCGGACCATGCTGACCGGCAGCTCGTCCTTGTAGCCGTCGCGGTAGACCTGGGTCAGCGTGTGCGCCCATTTGCCCTTGACGTAGCCGAAGTTCAGGGTGTGCTTCCACTTCAGCGGCAGGTTGAAGAAGCGCACGTACTCGCCGACCTCGTTGTCGCCGTACGGCACCTCCAGCAGTACCCGCTGCTGGAAGTTGTCGACGTAGCTGCCGTTGAGGTTGATCTGCCAGGCACCGCCGGCCAGTTCGCCGCGCAGGTTGGCATCCAGCTCGACGCCGCTCGTCAGGGTGCCGCCGGTGTTGGCGTAAGTGCGGTCGAGATAGTCGAGCGACCCGTCCGGGTTGCGCACCCAGCGATCGCTGAACAGGTGGTAGAAGTCGCGCAGCATGTTGATGTCGGGCGCGCGGATGGTGTTGAGGCGCTCGATCTCCCACCAGTCGAGGCTGATGTTGAAGCGGTCGGTGGGCGCATAGACCACGCCGATGCTCTTCTGCTTGGATTCCTCCGGCTGCAGGTTGATGTTGCCACCGAACACCTGCTCGGGCCGGTTGATGAACTCGCAGCCCGGGATGCTGGAGTTGGGGACGCCGCCGGGGCAGATCGCCGGGTCGGCCAGGTCGAGGCCGGTGTACTCGCCAACGAGCCGGCCACCGTACAGCCGGGTGAACTCCGGTGCCTTGAAGCCGGTGCTGTAGGCGCCGCGGAACGCCAGCGCGTCGAACGGTTGCCACTTGAACGAGTACTTCGGATTGGTGGTGCCGCCGAAGGTGTCGTAGTCGTCATGGCGCACGGCCAGGGTCAGCTCCAGGGTGTCGTGTACCGGCAGATAGGCCTCCAGGTACACCGCCTTGATGTCGCGGCTGACGTCGGGCTGGTCGTTGTTGACGTCGAACGGCGCCTGGTAGATGGCCCGGGTCGCGGCTTCGCCTTCCAGCTTGCCAGCGAAGCCAAACTCCTCGCGGCGGATCTCCAGACCCGTCGCCAGCTGCACCTCGCCGCCCCACAGGTTCCAGCCCAGGCCACCGGCGAAGGACGCGTCCAGCGTGGTGACGGTGGATTCGCCGCCGTACAGCTTGACGCCGGCCGCCGACGCGGCCTGCAGCATGGCCATGCCCTGTGGGCTCTGCTGCTCGCCGGGCATGATGAAGGGATTGATGTAACCGCTGCCCAGCGCCTGCTGGAACTCGGTGGTGAAGTAGTAGCCGTTGCCGAGGATGGACTCGCCCTTGCTGTTGGCGCGCGACAGGCCGACGTCGTAGTTCCAGGTGCCGATGTCGCCTTCCACGCCCATCAGCAGTCGCCAGGCCGTGGTGGTGGTCAGGACCTCGCGCGGGCCGCAGGCTTCGCAGCGCCAGCGGTATGGGATGCGGTTGCCGTAGACCAGGTTGCCGACGCTCGCCAGCGGTGTGGAGCCCGGGTAGAAGAATCCACGGATTGCCTCGAACACCTCGTTGTAGGTGTCGCGCGTGATGTTGTTGAGCGGATACCAGGTGCTCGGGTTGAGCGACCCGGTGGTTCCCGAGGTGATCTGCTGGAACTCGAACTGGCGGTTGGACTTGACCCGCGAGCGCATGCCCTCGATGTAGAACAGATGGCTTTCGCCGACCTTGAAGCTGGCGCGGCCCATCGTCTGCACGCTTTCCACCGGCTGCTGCATCACCCGCGCCGCCGGGTAGTCCCAGGCGCAGGCGTACTTGGCGCTGGCCACGCCCCACATCTGGTGTTCGTAGGGGCCCATCAGGTCGCCGCCGGCTTCGCAGCCGAGCCCGCCGGGCAGGTCGAGCGGGTTGATGAAGGACTGGTTGCCGCCGCCGGCGGGATCGGGCAGGGAGCCGGTGATGATGCCGCCGGCGGAGTTGGTGACGGTGGCGAACGGCGTGCCGCGGGTGTCCGGCGACAGGCCGCGGTTGGGCTGGAAGGTGGTGGCGAAGTCACGGTCGGAGCCGGTGAGGATCTCGTTCTTCTTCCAGTTCACCGTGCCCCACACGTTCCAGCGGTCTTCGTCGATGTCGCCGAGGCCGCCGAGGATGTTGTAGCTGTAGATGTTGCCGCCGCCGTCGTGGGTGACGTCGAAGCCGGCGTTGACGGTGATGCCCTGGTAGTCGTTGCGGGTGATGAAGTTGATCACGCCACCGATGGCGTCGGTGCCGTACACGGCCGAGGCGCCGTCGCGCAGCACTTCGACCCGGTCGATGGCGGCGAAGGGAATCGAGTTCAGGTCCACCGCCTGGCCGCGCAGGCCGTGGGTGGCCACGCGACGGCCGTTGAGCAGCACCAGGGTCGCGTCGGCGCCCTGGCCGCGCAGGTTGGCGCCGGACACGCCGTTGTTGCCGCGCATCTCGTCCGAGCCCACGCCCACCTGGGCGACGAGGTTGTCCGAGCCGTTGCCGGCGATGTTGAGGAACTGCAGCAGCTGTTCGGCCGAGGTGATGCCCTGCGCCTCGATTTCCTCTTTCTGGACGATGGTGATCGGCAGCGCGGTTTCGATGTCGGTGCGCTTGATGCGCGATCCGGTGACGCTGACCCGGTCGAGCGTGGTGGTCGTCTCCCGGCCGCTGTCCTGGGCCGCTGCGGGGGCAGCGATGGCCATCAGCAGTGCCGCGCAGAGCAGGTTCAGGCGGGGGTCTTGCTGGATTCGCATGATGTTACCTCGGATGGATGGGACTGCGGGCGAAAGAACAGGCGTGGTACGGAATCAGCGGGGGTCGGCGGGTTCGTCGTCGAGGAACAGCGCGCCGATCGCCAGCGCGGTCTGGTACGGGGTTGGATGGTTGCGGTTGCTCAGCAGGACGACGGTCAGGTGCTGCTTCGGCCAGCGCACGTAGGCGTTGCGGAAGCCGAGGCTCTCGCCGTTGTGCCACTGCCGGTCGCCGTCTCCGGTGACGCGCCAGCCGAAGCCGTAGTACGTCGCTTCCGGTTCGCTGGCGACCTGCACCTGCCTGCCGAAGGCCAGCGCGCGCGTCGCGTCACTGAACAGGCGATCATCGTCCAGTGCGGCGTCCCAGCGCGCGAGGTCGTCGATGCTGGAGTAGATGCCGCCGTCGCCGAGCACCGCGCTGTACGGGCTCTGGTCGGTCAGCACCCAGCCACCGTCGGCGGCGCTGTAGCCCCAGGCGCGGTAGCGGATGTCCGGGCCGCCGTCGACGCGCGCATGGGTGTCGTGCATGCCCAGCGGTTCGAAGATGCGGCTGCGCAGGTAGTCGGCGAAGCGCATCCCCGACGCGCGTTCGGCCACCAGCGCCAGCAGGGCGTAGCCGCTGTTGCTGTAGCGATAGCTGCTGCCCGGCGGGAAATGCAGCTGGAGCTGCTGTTCGAGCAGGGCCAGCACACCGGCGTCGACGATCTGGCCCTCGTAGGGCTTGGGCATCAGGTCTTCGTAGTCGGGCAGGCCCGAGCTGTGCTCCAGCAGGTGGCGCAGCGTGATGCCGTCGGCCGCGGCCGGCAGCGACGGCAGCCACTTGCGCACCGGGTCGTCGATGGCGAGCTTGCCGTCCTGCGCCAGCAGCAGGATCGCCGCCGCAGTGAACGGCTTGGTCACCGAGGCGAGCCGGTAGTTGGTCGCCGGGCCGGCTTCGGTGCCGCGCGCCAGGTCGGAACGGCCGTAGCCGCGGCGGATCACGGCCTCGCCATCCTTCAGGACCAGCAATGAAGCGCCCGGGGCGTCGCCGTCGTAGGGCTGCATCAGGCGCTCGATCTCCGCCTGCCGGCCCATGTTGTCTGGAATCGTCACCGGCACGTCGTACAGCGGCCCGGGCGGTAAGTCGGACCGCAGGCTGTAGTGCCACCACTCCATCGGATAGTTGCCGAAGCCCTCGGCCGCCATCGCGTCGCGCAGCAGGTCCCGGTTGGCGCGCTGCGTGGCGTCGACGTCCGCGGAGTCGGTATTGGCGCGGGCGCCGAAGAAGTCGAAACCCGTGCCCATGTCCAGCGGCTCGCAGCCGGCGTCGCGCGCGTCGCAGCGCAGCACGGTGAGGTCGACCGTGGTGCCGCGGCTGTGGCCGGACACCGGCGCGATGTACTCGCCGAGCAGCTGCGACTTGTCCAGGTCCGGGTAATGCGTGGCCTTGGTGCGCTGGTCGGCCGGGTCGTTCACCCAGCGCACGAAATGCGCCACCGCACGCGCCGGGCGGTAGCAGTCGAAGATGCGCAGGCGCATGTGCTGCCCACGCAGCGTCGCGTCCACCCGCGCCAGCGCCTCGGCCGCCTCGCGCTTGAGCCAGCAGCGCGGCGCCCCGTAGCCGTCCACCGGCGCGCCGACGAAGTTGTCATTCGTGGCGTAGGCGATCGCCTGCGACATGTCCGGCACCAGGCTGCGGATGTCGACCATCCCGGCCTGCTCGATCGTGGACGCGTCCGACACCACGGGCGCCTCGGCCGCCAGTGATGGCAGCGTGCAGGCCCACAGCGCGAACCCCCATGCTGTCTGTCTCAAGCCTGGAACCCCCGGTGCGTTGGATGCGGCCCCGGGGCCTGGGGCTCACTCCACCGGCGGTCCGGTCTCCGTGCCGGCGATGAAGTGGTCGAACAGGACCCGGTTGACCTCGTCCCGGATCCCCATGTCCCGGGTGCCATTGGTCATCACGACGAAACCATACTTCTTTTCGGCATCAAAAAACATGGAGCTGTACAGGCCGTAGGCGGAGCCGGTGTGTCCGGTCAGCACGACCCCGGGCAGCAGGGATGTTTCGGTGCGGATGGCCAGGCCGTAGCCGGACGCGCCGTCGATGTCGACGGTCGGCGTCTGCATCATCGCCGCATGCTCCGCGCCAAGGATGCGCACACCGTTCCATTCGCCCCGGTTCATGTGCATCAGCATGTAGGTGGCCAGGTCGGGCGCGGAGATCTTGACGCCGCCGGTCGGGGAGAACATCGGCGTGTCGTAGCCCATCACGTAGCCGTCCAGGCGCTTGCCCAGCGGCGCGTAGGCCGCATCCGAGCGCACGAAGCCCCCATCGTCGCGCCAGCGGTAGATGCGCGCGATGCGGTCCGGATCCAGCGCGTCCACCAGATGGCCGCCGTACAGCCCCAGCGGCTCGAGCACGTGCGCCCGGATGTAGGTGTCGAAGCGCTCGCCGGACACACGCTCGATGATCGTGCCGACCATGTTGTAGCCGAGGTTGGAGTACTCGTAGCGCTCGCCGGGCGCGCGGTCGGCGTAGCTGTCCCGCCAGGCCCTGCCGGCATCGGGATTGATGACGTCGAGACTGCCGTACTGCTCGCCGTCGGTGATCGACGAGGTATGGTTGAGCAGCATTTCCAGCGTGATCACCCGCTCGGGAAACGCCGGGTTGCGCACCTGGAAGCCGATCAGCGCGCCGACGTCGTCGTCCAGCGACAGCCGGCCCTGCTCCACCAGCTGCAGGATCGCGGTCGCGGCGAACGACTTGGAGATGGAGGCGATGCGGAAGACGTCGTCTTCGTCGAGGGGAATCCTCTGCTCCTGGTCCTTCCAGCCCAGGCTGTTGCGGTAGACGATGGCGTTGTCGCGGATGACCACGACCGCCAGTCCGACCGTCTCGTGTCCGGCCATCAGCTCGCGCAGCCGGTCCTCGATGTCCCGCGCCGACGCGAACGACGGCAGGGCGCACGACAGCACCAGCACTGCGCAGAGCAGGATGCGCCGCATCCTGCCGTGACCTGCCGTCGCGCGCCGGGCTTCATGCCAAGTAGCGATCAAGAGCATGGAATCGCGTAGGAGCGCCCCATGGGCGCGACCAGACGGCGACGATCTCTCGGCCGCGGCGGGTCGCGGGCATGGCCCGCTCCTGCCTTCAACGTTTGATCGCGAGTGGGTATCAGTCAAAGGACTTGGTCACCGTCAGGTAGTAGCCGCGGCCCAGGGCATTGTGCAGCGACGAACTGAAGCCCAGCGCGCTCGGCGTCAGCGGCGGTTCGCGATCACCGATGTTGCGTACCGTCAGCCGGACGCGGGTGCCGTCGAGGAAACTGTTGGTGTCGCGGAAACGGCGCTCCGCCCAGAGATTGGTGATGGTCCAGCTCGGCACCGGGTAGTAGTTGCCGAGGTTGGACACCGCACCGGTCGACTCGTATCCGTCGACGTAGCGGACGAACGTGCCCAGGCCCCAGTCGCCCTTGCGCCACGAGGCGCTGAAGGTCGCGCGCCATTCCGGACTGCCGTTGATGCCCAGCAGGTCGCCGGCGTTGCCGATCCTGAAGTTGTCGTCGATGAGGCCAGCTTGCTGTGCTTCGAGGATGCGGATCTCGTCCGCGGTCGACTCCTGCGTGATCTGGATCATGCGCGCCGCGTTGAGGTTGGCGTAGAAAGTCCCCGCGTTGTCGGTGCGCAGCCGCCAGTCGACGCCGAAGTCGATGCCGCGCGTGGTCCTGGGCAGGCGATTGATGTAGACGTCGTCGACGTAGTCGACCATGCCCACCGGCGCCAGCCCGGTGCCCTCGAACAGTTCGATCCGCGACTGGTCCGGGTCCAACCGCACGACGGCCGGGTTGTACGAGCCTTCCATGCGCAACAGGTAGTCCAGCGCGAGCTGGGTGGCCTCGCCGAGGATGCCGATCACGTCCTCCTGGTGGATCTCCCAGTAGTCGGCGGTGAAGGTCATGCGGGTCGACTCGGGCAGGAACTTCGGCTGGAACACGAAGCCTGCCGACCAGGTCTCCGCGGTCTCCGGTTTCAGGTCGCGATTGCCGCTGCGCATGGCCATGGTGCTGTAGCTGCGGCCGCAGCGATGCACGCCATCGATGGTGCCATTGCGGATGTCGGCCTCGCACACGTAGTAGTCGGTGCGGGTGTTGCTGACCGTGGTGCCTTCGGCATACATCTGCAGGATGTTGGGCGCAAGGAAGCTCTGCGACCAGTTGGCGCGCAGCATCAGGCCGTCGACGATGTCCCAGGCCAGCGACACCTTCGGCTTCGACACGCCGCCGAAGTCGGAATAGCGCTCGTAGCGGCCCGCGACCTGCAGGTCCAGCGCGCGCACCAGCGGCACCTCCATCGACGGCGACACCAGCGGGATCGCGAATTCCGCGTACAGCGAGCCGACGTTGCGGTCGCCGGAGTTGTCGCCGGCGGGGCTCGCGCCGAGCACGTCGCTGGTGATCGCGCCATTGGTCGGGTTGGTGTAGGTGAGCGTGCCGTCGAAGCGCGGGTCGCGGTCGTCGTCCAGGGTTTCGCGGCGCCATTCGCCGCCGAACGCGACGCCGACGTGGCCGGCGGGCAAGGCGAACAGGTCTTCCTTGATGAAGCGCGTGTCGACCTGGAACAGCGTCGCCTTGCTGTCGCGCACGACCGGCACCGTGAAGTGGTCGATCGCCGCCTGGTTCTGCGCCGGGTCCTTGGGTGCGCCCCAGTCCTCCAGGTTGCCGCCCCAGAACGGGTTGTAGGCGTCGGGCGTGTTCCACGACAGCGCCTCGGCGAACAGGGTGTTGCTGATCGATCCGTACTGCGTGTCCCGGGTGGTCGCGGCCGAGTACAGCACCGCGGCCTCCCAGTCGAAGCCGCCGACCATGCCGCGCACGCCGGCGAGCACGCGGTACTGGTCGTCGTCGACGGTGTACGGCCGCGAGCTGTCGGTCGCACGATAGCTGGTCAGGCGCACGTCCAGGCCACCCACCGGCGCATTGATGCCCGGCAGGCGATACGGGTTGAGCGAACCGTCGGTGCGGTACATGGCGCCAAACGGGTTGTAGTAATTGTTGCGGGACACGATCATCGGCGCCGCACCCAGCGACGCGGCCTGTTCGCGCATGCCCTCGTAGCGCGACTCGTAGTACGAGATCTCGCCAAAGGCGATGAAGTTGTCGTTGAGGTCCTGTTCGATGGTGCCGAACAGGTTCATGCGGTCGATCTCGCCGAGGATGTTGCGCTGGTGGTTGGGGCTGAAGCGCAGTGGCCGGTCGATGGTGGTGTTCTGCGCGCCGGACATGATGCAGACGTCGCTGTTGATCGCTGCGGTGCAGTTGTGCAGTCCCACCGGATCGATGTGGAACTGGCCGCTGGTATTGGTGACCAGCGCGTTGCCGGGACCGCGCACGGCGACGTTGCCCACGGTCTGGAACACGCCCCAGGCGGTGGCGGTGATGCGGTCGTCGAACGCGGCGACGCCTTCGAACTCGGTCCCGTCCATCAGCGCGCGACGGTCCATGTTGGCGCTGTAGTCGCGCGCGTCGGCCGGAAGGTCGGTGCGGTGGGTCCAGCCGCCGATGAGCGTGGTCCGCGTACGACCGTCGTTGAACCACTTGCCGGCCTTGAAGTTGAGGTTGCCCTGGCGCAGGTCGACATCCTCGGAGCCGCCGTACTGGCCCTGCACCTGGAAGCCCTGGAAATGCGTGTCGAGCACCACGTTGACCACGCCGGCGACGGCATCCGAGCCGTACAGCGCGGAGGCGCCGCCCAGCAGCGTTTCCACCCGGCGGGTGCCAAACAGCGGGATCGCGTTCATGTTGGCGGTCTGTCGCGGCACCAGCGCTTCGGTCTGCGTCCCCGGGTGCGGCACCATGCGCCGCCCGTTCACCATCAGCAGGGTGTTGCCGGTGCCGAGGTTGCGCAGGTTGATCGAGCCGACGTCGCCGCGCGCGGCGTTGAGGTTGGCCGCGGTGTCGGTGTTGTTGAACATCATGTCGCCGACCTGCGGGATCGCTTCCAGCAGTTCATCGCCCGAGATCGCACCAGTCGCCTCGATCTTCTCCTCGTCCATCACCACCACCGGCGAGGGACCTTCGGTGCGCGTGGTCGCGAGCCGGCTGCCCACGACCGTGACCGCGTCCAGGTCCTTGGCCGCGGTATCGGCCGGCGGTTGCGCCGGCGGTTCGGCGATATCCTGTTGCTGCGCGAACGCCATGCTCTGCAGCGTTGCGCCGAGGATGACGCTGAGCAGCGTCGGCTTGATGAGGCGATGGTGCATGTGGTCACTCCCTCTGGAAGCACGAATTGGCGCGCGGCTGCGTTCCCCTGGCCGACTGTAGCGACGTTGCCGCCGTGGGAAGCCTCGCTTTTTGAGCCCACCCCATAGCGGCAGGTTATGCCTGCGGCGAGGCTGCCTACTGCGCGACCGCCGCCGCGCCGGGCCGACGGGGATCGGCGGCGCCTTCGACGCGGTCCGGCGCCAGGAGCAGCGTCTGCGTGCTGCCGATGGTCTCTCCCGGCGTGGGCTGGTGGCCGCGTTCGCGCAGGATGCGCAGCGTGTCCGGGCTGAAGCCGCGCTCGATGTCGAGCTCGCCGCGCGTGGTGACCTGCTGGTGGATGCGTGGGAACGAGGTGGCCTCGGCGATGTTCATCTCGAAGTCGACGACGTTCACGATCACCTGCACGATCGTGCCGGGGATGGTGTTGCCGCCGGGGCTGCCGGTCACCAGCCACGGCTTGCCGCCGCGCAGCAGCATCGTCGGCGCCATGCTCGACACCGGTCGGCTGCCCGGCCGCAGCGCGTTCGCCGGTGGTTCGCGGCCTTCGCGCGCGGCGTCGAGCTGGGCCTGCAGCGAGAAATTGCCGATCAGGTTGCCGAGCAGGAAGCCGGTGCCTTCGATCATGACCCCGGAGCCGAAGTCCGAGCCGATGGTGTAGGTGGTGCTGACCGCGTTGCCGTCGCGGTCGACCACGGCGAAGTGGGTGGTCTCGCGGCTTTCCTGCGCCCAGATGTCGCCGGCGCGCACCTCGGCGGCGGGCGTCGCGCGGTCCATCGCGATTTCCTGGGCCCGCGCCGCGCCGTAGGCTTTCGACACGAAGCCGTCCAGCGGGACGCGCGCCGCTGCCGGATCGTTGGCATGCGCCTGGCGGTCGCGCCAGGCGCGCTTGGTCGCCTCGGCCAGCACGTGCAGCGCGTCGGCCGAGCCGGCGCCCATCGCGGCGAGGTCGAACTGTTCGAGGATATTCAGCGTCATCGCGATGCCCGGCCCGCCGCCGCTGGACGGCGGCATGGTCAGCAGGACGTGGCCGCGGTAGCTGCCGCGCAGCGGCTCGCGCTCGATGGCGCGGTAGGCGGCGAGGTCAGCCTTGCGCAGCAGGCCGCCGTGGGCGCGCATGCCGGCATCGAGCCGCTCTGCAATCGCGCCGCGGTAGAAGGCATCGGCGCCGTGCTCGGCGATCTGGCGCAGCGACCAGGCCAGGTCGGCCTGCACCAGGTGTTCGCCGGCGCGCAGCGCGGAGCCATCCGGGTGCAGGAAGACCTTCGCGCCGGCGGCGCTGCGCGCCAGCCGCTCGCGGCCCCAATCCAGCGCGAAGGCTTCGTCGCGGCTGAGGACCATGCCGTCGCCGGCCAGGCGGATCGCCGGCTGCAGCAGTTGCTTCCACGGCAGCCGCCCATGCTTCTCGTGCGCCAGCGCCAGGCCCGCGACCGTGCCCGGCACGCCGGCCGCGCGGATGCCTGCCGAATGGCCCTGCAGCCTGCCGTCTTCGCCGACGTAGGCATCGAGCGTGGCCAGCGCCGGCGCCATCGAGCGGAAGTCGATCGCGACCGCGCGGCTGCCGTCGGCAAGGTGGACCAACATGTAGCCGTCGCCGCCGATGTTGCCGGCGCGCGGCAGGGTGACCGCCATGACGAACGCCATCGCCACGGCGGCGTCGACCGCGTTGCCGCCGTCGCGCAACACCTGCGCACCGGCCTGGCTGGCCTGCTCGCTCTGGCTGACCGCCATGCCGCCGTCGGCGACCACGGGCTTGTGGATCTGCTCGTAGTTGAGCAGCTGCCGCGTCTGCGCCGAAGCCGTCGCGGCGGCCGCGGACAGGCACAGGGCCAGCAGCGTCGTGCAGATCCGGGTCAATGGCCTGCGCATGGTTCGGGGATCCTCCAGTGCTCGTCCGATGCCCGGCCGCGCGCCGCGCCGGCCGGGTCGCGTCCTGTCGCGGCGCCGCTTCCTTGCGCATCGACACTGCCGCAGCCGGCCACGGCTGTCGCGCAGCTTTTCTGCGGACGGGTATGCCGTGCGGCTATGGAGCACCCCGGCAAAGCGACGGGCGCGCGGGCGGTGATCGCGATAGCCTCGGCACAACCGCGTCCTTCCGGCGACGCGCTCGACAACGATCCGCACGGGAACCCACCCATGGCCTTGCCAGTGCCGCACGCATCCCTCGCAAGCCCATGCCGCGCGCTGCTGGTCGCCGGCATCCTGTGCCTGGCGGCCTGCGGCACCGGCGCCCGCATCGCCGCGCCTGCGCCGCTGGCGGAAACTGCGCAGGCGCGCAACACGGGCCTGGTCAGCAGCGCCCATCCGCTTGCCACCGAGGCCGGCCTGGACGTACTGCGCCGCGGCGGCAGCGCGATCGATGCGGCGATCGCGGTGCAGGCGATGCTGGGACTGGTCGAACCGCAGAGCTCGGGGCTGCTGGGCGGCGCGATTCTGCTGCATTACGACGCCGTTTCCGGCCGCATCGACAGCTACATCGGCCGCGAACGCGCGCCGTCGGGCGCCGGCCCCGCCATGTTCAGCGACGACGACGGCCGCGCGCTGTCGCGCGCCGAGGCGATGCTCAGCGGCCACGCCACCGGTGTCCCCGGCGTACTCCAGGCGCTCGAACTCGCGCACGCCGCGCACGGCAGGCTGGACTGGTCGACGCTGTTCGAATCCACCGCGCTGCGCGCCGGGCAGGGCTTCGCGGTGACGCCGCGCCTGCACCGGCACATCGCCGGCGACTTCCCGCAGGCGGCCGCGCCGGACGTGGTGGCGCTGTTCGCAGGCGCGGACGGCGCGCCGCCGCGCGTCGGCGACACCCTCCGCAACCCGGCCTACGCCGCCAGCCTGCGCACGATCGCCGCGCGCGGTGCCGATGCGCTGCGCAGCGGCCCGCTGGCCGAGGCGCTGGCCGCGCGCGTCGCCCAGGCGCCGCACGGCGCGCGCATGACGCCCGCGGACCTGCAGGTGAACGTCGCCGAACGCACCGATGCACTCTGCCGCCCGCTGCGCACCTACATCCTCTGCGCAGCACCACCGCCGGCCAGCGGCGTCGGCCTGCTGCAGCTGATGCTGCTGCTCGACGGCACCGACATCGCCGAACGCGGCCCCGGCGACCCACGGGCCTGGCTGCTGTTCGCCGAGGCCAGCCGGCTGATGTACGCCGACCGAGACCACTACGTTGGCGATCCCGGCTTCGTGACAGTGCCCGTCGACGGCCTGCTCGAACCGGCCTACCTGGCGAGCCGCCGTGCGCTGATCGGCACGCGCGCCGCTCCCGATGCACCTGCGTACGGCCAGCCCGCCGACGCCATCGCGCGCGAGGCCGATGCCACCTCCGAGCCCGCCGGCACCAGCCATCTGGTCGTGGTCGATGCCGCCGGCAACGCGGTGTCGATGACCACCACGATCGAATCCTACTTCGGCTCCGGGCGCGTGGTCGGCGGCATGCTGCTGAACAACCAGCTCACCGATTTCTCCTGGGGGCCGGGCGCGGCCGCCGCCAACGCGATCGCGCCGGGCAAGCGCCCGCGCTCGTCGATGTCGCCGGTGATCGTGCTCGACCGCGACGGCGGCTTCGTCGGTGCCATCGGTTCGCCGGGCGGCAACGCGATCCCGGCCTACATCGCCAAGGCCCTCGTCGGCTGGCTGTACTGGGACATGACCCTGCAGCAGGCGGTCGCGCTGCCCAACCTGGTCGCCCGCGGCGAGCGCTTCAATGGCGAGGCCAGTGCCTTCGCGCCACCGCTCCGCGCGGCGCTGTCCGCGCTCGGCCTCGATGTTGTCGCCGGCGCCGGCGAGGACTCGGGCCTGCACGGCGTGGCGTGGCGCAACGGCCGGCTGGAGGGCGCGGCCGATCCGCGCCGCGAGGGCGTCGCCGCGAAACCCGACTGAACACTCGGAACACCAAAGGGAGCGCCCTTGGGCGCGATGCTTTCCGTTCGGAGCCGGAGCCGGGAAGAAGGCGTCGCGCCCAAGGGCGCTCCCACATGAACGGGGCCAGACCTTTCGTCACGGGACACGCGGGGCGGATACGGCGATCATCCCTGCTGCCATCCACGAGCACCGGCCCACCATGCGCTTCCGCCAGATCGAAGTCTTCCACGCCGTCTACACCACCGGCTCGATCAGCGCCGCCGCGCGCGCGCTGCACGTGTCGCAGCCTTCGGTCAGCAAGGTGCTGCACCACACGCAGCAACAGTTGGGACTGGAGCTGTTCCGGCTGGTGCGCGGCCGCCTGGTCGCGACCGACGAGGCGCACGAGCTGTTCATCGAGGTCTCCGAGGTCTTCAGCCGGCTGACCTCGCTGCAGAAGACGGTCGGCAACCTGCGCAGCCTCGCCGGCGGACGCATCCGGCTCGCGGTCGTGCCTTCGCTGGGCCTGCACATCGCGCCGCTGGCGATCTCGCGCTTCCGCGAGCGCCACCCGGAGATCACCTTCGACGTGCAGACGCTGCACCACGACGCCCTGTTCCAGGCGCTGTACGAGCGCAGCTGCGACGTCGCCATCGCCTACGACCCGCCCACGCACCCGCGGATGAAGCGCCGCGACATCGACACCGGCGAACTGATGCTGGTGTTCCGCACCGGCACGCTGCCCGACGTCGGCGAACACGTGTCCCTGCGCATCCTCGACGGACAGGACCTGGTGGGACTGACCACGGGCGGGCCGGTCGGCGAGCTGCTCAACCGCGAATTGCGGCGCCAGGGCGTCGACGCGAACGAGGTGGTCTCGAACCAGACCTTCTACGTCGCCGCCGAGCTGGCCCGGCACGGCGTCGGCATGGCCGTCGTGGACGAGTTCACGGCACGCGTCGGCAGCGATCCGGCCCTGTCGCACCGTCCGTTCTCGCCGCCGCTGCGCTTCAAGGTGCAGTACGTGCACCTCGAGGACCGACCGCCCTCCGAGGCCGCGCGCCGCTTCCTGACGGTGTTCGCCAAGACCCTGCGCGAGGCGCGTACGGCTGGAACGTCGCCGCGCTGATGCAGGTCCCGGGCCGCACTTTTTCACCCGTCATCCCGGCAAGCATCCGTCATCCCGGCGAAAGCCGGGATCCATCTTGATCTTCCGCTGCTGGTTCTTGCGCGAAAGATCAACGTCAAGATGGATTCCGGCTTTCGCCGGAATGACGGCGTTCATGACGCCGGGAATCCGGGGCAGAGCCGGAGCCGGGACGAAAACGTCTCACACCAAATTCGCGTTCAAGACGCAGAACTGATTCAGCCCGCAGGTCGGGGCTACGCCCCCGACAGCCGGTCGAGCCGGATGCGGTTGGCGAACAGCGAGAACGCGAGCAGTCCGGCCAGGCCGTTCGCGCGCGCCACCCAGTCGGGCAGCCAGCGCGGTGGCTGCAGCACGCCGGCGTCGAACAGCGGCTCGAAGGCCTGCACGTCGTCGAGCGTCATCTTGCCGGCGAACAGGCGCCGGCACTGGCGCAGGCGGCCATCGCGCAGCGCGTGGCGGAAGAAGGTGTGCACCTCGACCAGGCCGCGCAGGTAGACCGAGTCCTTGGCGAAGGCCGCGCCGCCGGTCACCGGCACGCCGCGGAACACGCGCTGGGCCGAGGAGAAGCTTTCCGCGGCGTCCTGGCCGGCCCCGCGGAAGTATGCGAACACCTGCAGGAAATCCGCGCCCTCCATCGCCATCGCGATGGCCTCGGTGCGCAGGCTGATGCGCTTCATCCGTTCGATGTCGATGCTGCCGGTGATCTGTTCGGCCAGCACCGCCAATCCCTCCTGGGTGGCGGTGATGCGCGGCGAGGACAGTGCCAGGCTCGGCAAGGTGGCCTGCTCGCGACCGTTGAGCGCGGTCAGCGAATGCACCAGCGCCTCGTGGTGCAGCAGCTGCTGGCGGTCGTAGTCGCTGAAGGCCGCGCCGCTGCGCAGGCGGATGCGGTACGCGCCGGCCGCGGCCTTGGCGATCATGTCCGGGTCCAGCTCGACCGCGATCACGCGCCCGCCAAAGAACGCGTCGAGCGCGTTCTGCAGCTGCAGCTGCAGGGCGGTGGCGGAGATCGTGACCTGCTCCTCCGGCGCCAGCAGCTCGCGGTCGAGCTCGCTGGCGATGTCGGTGAAGTGCCGTGCGGCCTCGCGCGTGCTCGGCCCGCCACCGGGCAGGGGATCGTCGGGATGTCCGTACAGCGTCACCGACAGCGCGCCGGCCTCGGCCGTGCCCAACGCCTCGAGCATGCGCGCGGCGAGGTCCCACTGCTGCGCGGAGTCGACCAGGTAGCGGCCCAGCGGATGCGTCGGATCGGCGGCGTCGGCGACCGCCTGCAGCTCGCGCCGCGCATCGCCGAAGTCATGTCGCGGATAGTCGACCCGCGGCGGCTGCATCTCGCCGCGCGCATGGCCGGCGAGGAACTCGCGCTGCACCGACGCCGGCCAGCTCGCCAGGGTCAGCACCCGGATCCCGCGTGCGGCCTTGACCATGCGCGCATCGAGCGCGGCGTGACGGGCGATGTCGGGAGAGTGTCCTGCCACGGCTCAGTGCTTGCCGTACTTGTCGTCCAGCCGTTTGTGCAGGGCGCGCGTGAGCACCTTCACGCCCTGCTTGTCGGCCAGCCGCGAGGCGAGGCGGTCCGACGCGGCGGCGATCTCGTCGCGCAGCTTGAGGTAGTTGCGGAAGCGGCCTTCGTCGAGCTCGCCGCGCTCGATCGCGGCGCGCACCGCACAGCCAGGCTCTTTCTCGTGGGCGCAGTCGCGGAACCGGCACTGTCCGGCTAGCGCCTCGATGTCGGCGAAGCCGCCGTCGGCGAGCTCCTCCTCGCCGGTGGGCTTGAGTTCGCGCATCCCCGGCGTATCGATCAGGCAGGCACCCGAGGGCAGCGGGATCAGCGCGCGATGGGTGGTGGTGTGGCGGCCGCGCGCATCGTGCTCGCGCACCTCGGCGGTCTTCATCCGGTCGATGCCGAGCAAGGTATTGGTCAGCGTGGACTTGCCGGCGCCGGAGCTGCCGACCAGCACCGCGGTGTCGCCGGGGCGCAACCATGGCGACAGCGACTCGACCGCCGTGGCGTCCTTCGCGTTCACCGCCAGCACCGGCACGCCCTGCGCCTCGACGTCGGCCAGCGCGGCGCGCGCGGCGGCAGCATCCGCGCCCGGCTTGTCGGCCTTGGTCAGCACCACCACCGGCTGCGCGCCGCTGCCGTGCACCAGCAGCAGGTAGCGCTCGATCCGGCGTGGATTGAAATCACCGTCCAGGCCGCAGACCACGAACACCGCGTCCACGTTGGCGGCGATCAGCTGCTGCCGGTAGTGTTCGCCGGCGGCGCCGCGCTTGATCGCGCCGCGGCGCGGCAGCAGGGCGACGATGCGCTTGCCGCCCTCGACCAGCACCCAGTCGCCGACCGCGGGCCGTTCCTCCGGCGACACCGTGCCCTTGCGGTAGCCGGCCGGGCGCTGCCATTCGGGCAGCGACTCCACCGCGACGCCGTCGCCCGGACCGGTCGCCACCACGTAGCCGGAGCGATGCTGCTCGACCACCCGCGCCGGAACCGCCGACGGATGCGCGGCCATCGCCGCCTGCCAGCGCGGGTCGATCCCGGCCCGCCAGCCGATCGCCTGCAGGTCGGCGGGTGCGGGGATCAAGCGCGGGCGCAATGGATCGTCATGGTCGCGATTCTACCGCCGCGCGGCGGCAGCGGCTTGGCAAGCCTGCGACCGCCTGCGACCATCGGACGGCCAACCTCCCCGGGACTTGCGGATGACACCTGACCTCCACCGGCGCGTGCGCCGCCGCGCCGATGCCGATGCCCGCGTGCTCGTGCGCACGGCCAGCTGGCTGCCGGCGTTGCTGGTCCTGCTCGTGGCTGGTTGCGCGCCCCGCCCGCCGCTGGCGCCTCCGGCCGCGACGGTCGCGACTGCATCCACCGACGATTCGCGCGCGCTGGCGCAGGTCCGCCGGGACTGGCGCTTCGACGAGGACGGCATCGGTTTCGACAACCGGCTGCCGGCGGCGCGCCTGTCCGGCGTCGAACGACTCGGCGACGGCCTCTACCGCATCGACATCGCGCCCGAAGCCCACCCGATCAACCCGAGCCCGTGGTACGGCTTTCGCATCCGCAGCGATGCGCCGCGCGCGCTGGAGCTGAGATTCGCCTATCCGCACGACTATCGCCATCGCTACACGCCCAAGCTCAGCGACGACGGCCGCCACTGGCGCGAGGCCGACGGCCAGGCGTTCGAGGTCGATGCCGACGGCAACGCCCGCCTGCGCCTGCAGCTCGAAGCGGGCGAACTGCGCGTGTTCGCACAGCCGCCATTCCTGCCCGATGACTCCGATGCCTGGTCGGCGCGCGTCGCTGCGCAGGTGGGCGCGCAGCTGCACGCGTTCGGCAGCTCGGTGCAGGGCCGCCCGCTGCAGATGTTCGAGTTCGGCGCCGGCGCGGACGCACCACTGCTGCTGGTGGTCGGACGCCAGCATCCGCCCGAGAACACCGGCAGCCAGGCGCTGACCGGCTTCGTCGAGGCACTGGCCGCCGACACCCCGCAGGCGCGCGCGTTCCGCGGCAAGGTCCATGTGCTGGTGGTGCCGCTGCTGAACCCGGATGGCGTGGTCGAGGGCCACTGGCGCGGCAACGCCAACGGCGTCGACCTCAACCGCGACTGGGGTCCGTTCGTGCAGCCGGAGACGCGCGCGCTGCGCGAGCTGCTGGCGGCGCGCGGCATCGGCCCCGGCCGCGTGGCCTTCGCCATCGACTTCCACTCCACCTTCCGCGACGTCTTCTACACCGTGACCGAGGACCCCTCGCGCGCGCCGGGCGGCGTGCTGCACGCGTGGATGGCGGCCATGCAGGCGCGCTTCGATATCGACGACAAGCCCTCCGCCGCGCGCAGCCCGGTGTTCAAGAACTGGGCGTTCTGCCGCCTGGGCGCGCCGGCGGTGACCTACGAGGTGGGCGACACCACGCCGGTCGAGGTGCTGGGCGAGGTCGCCCGCCACGCCGCACACAGCCTGATGACCCTGCTGGCCGACGCGCCCGTGCCGGTGGCGGCCCCGGCGTGCCCGTCCTTCACCGGCTGAACCCGGGCCCGGCATCGGCCGGGCGGGGGCCGGCGGCGGCGGCCGTTTTCCGCTAGCATCTGCCCGTTTCCCCGCCTTTTCCGGTCGATCCGCGCCATGTCCGCCCCGCCGCTGCAAACCCGCGAACGCCTGTCCGAAGTCCGCTACGAGATCCGCGGGGAACTGGCCCGGCGCGCCCGCGAGCTCGAGACCCAGGGCCGCAGCCTGATCAAGCTCAACATCGGCAACCCCGGCGCCTTCGGCTTCCGCGCGCCCGAGCACCTGCAGCGCGCGATTGCCGACCATATCCAGCAGACCGACCCCTACACCCACCAGCAGGGCCTGCCCGAGGCGCGCGAGGCGATCGCCGCGCACCACGTCGCGCGCGGCACGCCGCAGGCCTCGGCCGAGCGCGTGTTCGTCGGCAACGGCGTCAGCGAGCTGATCGACATCTCGCTGCGCGCCCTGCTCAACCCCGGCGACGAGGTGCTGGTGCCGTCGCCCGACTACCCGCTGTGGTCGGCCGCGACCATCCTCAACGATGGCCGTCCGGTGTTCTACCGCTGCCACGAAAGCAACGGCTTCCTGCCCGACCCGGTGGAGATGGAGGCGCTGGTCTCCGCGCGCACCCGCGCGATCGTGCTGATCAACCCCAACAACCCGACCGGCGCGACGTATCCGCGCGAACTGCTCGAACGCATCGTCGCGATCGCGGCGAAGCACAACCTGTTGCTGCTGTGCGACGAGATCTACGACGGCATCCTCTACGACGACAGCTGCTTCGTGCCGGTCGCGCCGATCGCCGGCGACGTGCCCTGCCTGTCCTTCGGTGGCCTGAGCAAGGTGCACCGCGCCTGCGGCTGGCGCGTGGGCTGGGCGGTGCTCTCGGGCGACCCCAAGCGCAGCAGCGACTTCCGCCACGCCATGGACCTGCTCGGCGCGCTGCGCCTGTGTGCGAACGTGCCGGGCCAGTTCGCGATCGAGGCCGCGCTGACCGGCGCCGACACCATCACCCCGCTGTGTCGCCCGGGAGGCCGCCTGTACGAGGCCAGGCGGGCGGTGATCGACGCCTGCGCCGCCAGCGAGCACCTGAAGCTGACCGCACCGGCCGGCGCCCTGTACGCCTTCCCCGGCGTCACCGGCGCCGCCGCGCAGGGCTTCGACGACCACGGCTTCGCGCTGGAGCTGCTGGAAACCGAGGATGTGCTGATCGTCCCCGGCACCAGCTTCAACGTGCCCTACCGCAACCACTTCCGCGTCACCCTGCTGCCGCAGCCGGAGCAGGTGCGCGAGGTATTCGCGCGCATCGATCGCGTGCTCGAACGCCGCGCGCAGGCCAACGGCAAGGTGGTGTCGCTGGACAAGCGGGCGCGGCCGGCGGCGTGAGGAATTGCCCGACGCCTGCCGACTGCAGCGATGCAGATGCCCGCATCGCCCACATTGTCATCCCGAACGCAGTGAGGGATCTGCCCCTTCCCGGCACCGCAGATCCCTCTCCCGGATCGAGTCCGGGGTCGGGACGACACATGGATTGAAGTTCGCACCGTGTCCGCACACACAGTTCCACCGCTGCGCTACCTCGCCCTCGGCGACAGCTACACCATCGGCGAAGGCGTGGCCGAAGACGGCCGCTGGCCGCTGCAGCTCGCGCGCGCGCTGCGCGAGGACGGCATCGCGCTCGCCGACCCACGCATTATCGCCACCACCGGCTGGACCACCGACGAACTGTCCGCTGCGATCGACGCGGCTGAACCGCTGGGCGCGTTCGACTTCGTCTCGCTGCTGGTCGGCGTCAACAACCAGTACCGCGGGCGCGCCGTCGACGAGTACCGCGATCAGTTCGACGCCCTGCTCGCGCGCGCGACAGGTTTCACAGCCGGCCGTCCCGACCGCGTACTGGTGCTGTCGATCCCGGACTGGGGCGTCACCCCGTTTGCGCTCGAATCCGGGCGCGATCGCGACCAGATCGCGGCCGAACTCGACGCGTACAATCTCGCCGCGCGCCACGCCTGCGCCACGCGCGGCATCGCCTTCGTCGACATCACGCCGGCCAGTCGCGCACTCGGCGGCGCTCGCCGGATGCTCGCCGAAGACGGCCTGCATCCCTCCGCCGCCATGTACGCCGAGTGGACCCGGCTGGCACTGCCGGTTGCGCGTCGTTTACTGTCCATGGCATGAGCGGATCCCCTCCGCGGCCCATGGACGCCGCCGCCGCGAAGGCCATCGCCCGCGCCTTCCTGCCCGGGTGCGCGCTCGGCAACCGCTACGACTACTACTACACGCTGTCCAAGCTGCGCACCGACCCGCTGTACCCGGGCGTGCTCGACGCGCTGCGCGACAGTAGTGCACCGCTGCTCGACCTCGGCTGCGGCCTCGGCCTGCTCGCGCATGCGCTGCGTCGCGACGGCCAGGCGATGGCGTATCGCGGCGTCGACATCGACGCACCGAAGATCGAACGCGCGCGGTGCATCGCGACCAGGGCCTCGCTCGCGGATACGCAGTTCGACGTGGTCGACCTCGCCGCCGGCTATCCGCCGCACGCTGGCAGCGTCGCGATTCTCGACGTGCTGCAGTTCCTCACCCGCGAGCGGCAGGCGACGCTGCTCGACGCCGCCATCGCCATGCTCACGCCCGGCGCGGTGCTGGTGATGCGCGCCGCGCTCGACGACGGCGGCACGCGCATCCGCCGCACGCGCGCGGCCGACCGCTTCGCCGCCGTCACCGGCTGGATGCCGGACCGGACGAAGCACTATCCGACGACCGAAGAGCTGCGCGCCCGCTTCGATGCCGGCGGCCTCGCCGCCGACATCCAGCCCTGGTTCGGCAATACCCCGTTCAACAACTGGCTGATCGTCGCCCGCCGCTGACTCCCCCTGGGAGCGCGCTTGCGCGCGATGCTCCTGTCCTTCTCCCGCAACGCCATCGCGCGCAAGCGCGCTCCCAGGGGGTCAGGGCAGCGTCGTGCGATAGCCCAGCGCATCCAGTCGCTGCAGCAGCTTCGCGACCATCTCGACGTTGCGCCCGTGCGCGGCGCCCTCGTGCAGCAGCACGATCGCGCCCGGCGCCAGGCCGCGTTCGAGCTTCGCCAGTACGCGCGACACGTCGCCATCGACGGCGTCGAAGCCGCGCGCGCTCCAGCCCACGCGCGCCAGTCCGGCGTCGTGCAGCGGCGCCGACACGAAGGGATTGGCATGTCCGACCACCGCCCGGAACCAGCGCGGCGCGACGCCGGTGATCGCCTGCAGCTGGCGCTGGCCGCCTTCGATCTCGGCGCGCATGCGCGGCGGCCCCAGCACCCAGAACCGGGCCTGAGGATGGCTGCGGCTGTGGTTGCCGACGCCGTGCCCGCGCTGCTGCCCTTGCTGCGCGAGACGGCCGACGCGCTG
>ENA-UOUJ01000502-UOUJ01000502.1-activated-sludge-metagenome-genome-assembly--contig:-NODE-502-length-26058-cov-17.646502_pt1 | contig 26058 bp, 27 predicted proteins | sample MGYA00249839_ERZ747224 | MGnify/ENA primary metagenome ERZ747224 (study PRJEB28782, sample SAMN03220277) | activated sludge metagenome | biome: wastewater; feature: sewage sludge; material... | reverse complement strand
CTCGGAAATCCTCGAAAAATTGGATGTGCTGACCTAATTTGGACAACTCGGGAGAAAAAAACTGCGTATCTGCGGCTAATTTGTTAGCAGAAGTACTTTATCTACATACTCCGCATGAACCCTTTTCCTGTTTACAATGCTTACAGGAACTGCAATTCTTGCATGCTTTACAGTTCTTGCTTCCTGTGCAGGTAGCAACAGTTGAAATATCAGCTCCGGCATTTTGCGCCACAGCGGTATGCTGGTATTGCTGCATTCCTATTACCAGCATAAATACCATTGCCGGTAAAAGGATCACCAGCAAAAAAAGCCTTAATTTTTTAATAACCATAGGGTTTATATTTAGGGCAGTAAAGTGGAGCCATCTTTGCAAAACGTTAATAATTCCGTTCAAGTATAGTAAACCCGGTAAAAATGCCAAAAGTTTCGATGAATGCCTGCAGACAAACACGCTTGTTTTACCTCTCCTCTTTTTTCCCTTCTCCTCTCCTTATCTTTGCCGCCATAAAATACCTGCATGACCACTATACCCGATAACATAAGGGAAGCTGTTACCTATATTAAAAGCCGCTATAACATGCCATCTGAAATAGGTATTGTGCTGGGCAGCGGACTGGGCAATTTTGTAAGCGAAATGACGGTGGAAAAGGAAATCCGTTATACCGAAATACCTCATTTTCCTGTTTCTACGGTTGAAGGACATTCGGGCAGGCTGATCTTTGGTAAAATCGGCCAAAAAAATATCGTGGTAATGGCGGGGCGCCTGCATTTTTACGAAGGACATGCTGCTACGGAAGTTGCTTTTCCCATTCGTGTAATGAAACTCCTTGGTGTTCATACCCTGCTCATCAGCAATGCGGCGGGCGGTGTTAATACTGCTTTTGCTGTTGGCGACCTGATGATCATTACCGACCATATTAGCCTGGCAACCGTAAATCCTTTAATAGGCAAAAACGAGGACGCTTTTGGTACCCGCTTTCCCGATATGAGCGAACCCTATGCAAAAACGCTGATCAGCAAAGGAAAAGCAATTGCCGGGCAACTGGGTATCCCTGTAAAGGAAGGTGTGTATTTTGGCGTAACGGGACCTACTTTTGAAACGCGTGCAGAATATAAAATGATTCATGTGCTGGGAGGAGACGCCGTAGGGATGAGCACGGTACAGGAAGTGATTGTGGCGGTGCATGCCGGCATACAGGTATTTGGCATAAGCGTAATTACCGACATGGGCATACGCGAGGAAGATAATATTATTACACATGAAGAAGTGCTGCAGGCGGCATCCGCGGCGGAGCCAAAGCTTACTGCCTTATTTAAAGAGTTAGTTAAAGCTATTTGATCCACCCATTTTTTTCAACAGATATGAGCCGATTTCAGGTATTTTCGCCGTGAACAGGATTAAGCTAACAGCATTGAAGAAAATATTTACATACTTACTGTTATTTATATTGGTGGGTTCCGCATTGCCCGCCTTATCGCAGCAGCTTCCGGGCAGGCTGGGCAATATCAGTAATATGGGAAGGGGAGGCAGATCGGGAGGAAATGATTCTATCAAATTTGAGCACCGCGATCCCTTCGCGGATTCTGTAAGCATACGCTTTAAATATATTGATTCGGTGCGCTCTTACACTTTTGATTCATCTTTAATTGATTTTTATATAAAGATCCCTTTAAAGTCGGAGTATGTATGGCTGGGCAATAACGGAACAGCCACCACTTCCCTTTTGTTCAATCCATCAGCAGCACCGGGGTGGGATCCGGGGTTTCATGCCTTTGACGCTTATGCCTTTACTATTGAGCAAACGCGGTTTTATAATACCACCCGGCCCTTTACCGAATTAAATTACCTGATTGGCAGTGGTGCAGAGCAGTTCATTAATATCTTACATACACAAAATATCAAACCCAACTGGAATTTCGCTTTCCAGTTCCGGCTCATTAATGCACCCGGATTTTTTAAAAGCCAGAGCACCAATCATTCCAATTTGCGGCTCAACACTTATTACCAGTCGCCCAATAAACGATATGGCATATATTTTATAGGACTAACCAACAGCCTTCAGTCTGCCGAAAACGGCGGTATAGCCAATGACAGTTTCCTGGTAGATAAAACGGGTACGTATTCAGACCGCTTTAATATTCCCATCAATACTGCGGGCGATGCCACCTACAGCCGCGACCCTTTTAACACGCAATTAAAAACCGGGAATAAATATAACCAGATTAAGCTATTGATAAGACAACAATACGATTTCGGGAAAAAAGATTCATTGGTAACCGACTCTACGGTTATCAAACTTTTTTATCCCCGTTTCCGCATAGAACATACGCTTCAATACAACACGTATAAGTACCTGTTCCAGGATATTGCGCCGGACAGCGCCTTCTATAAAAAAAATTATGATATCGCATTAGACAGCAGCACCCAAAAACTGCTTTACCAGGATGCCTGGAAAGAAGTCATTAACGATTTTTCCATATACCAGTTCCCAGACATCAAAAACCAGCAGCAATTTCTGAAAGTGGGCGCCGGCATGCAAAATCTGTCCCTGAAAAGAACTGATTCCACACGCGACATGCTGTACAATATTTTTCTGCATGGCGAATACAGGAACCGCACCCGCAATAAAAAATGGGATATTGAGGCTTATGCCCAACTATATCCAACAGGGTTTAACGCCGGCGATTACAGAGCGTATATAAGCCTGGAAAGGCTACTCAGCAATACTTTAGGATCGCTGCAGGTGGGTTTCGAAAATGCCAACCGAACACCATCTTACCTTCTCCGCAATACCAGCGGGTTTCCGGTTAAGCCACCAGCAGACGGTACTAGTAAAGAAAATATTACACACCTGTTCGGCACGCTTACGGTGCCGGCTTTACAATTACAGCTCGGCGGTCATTATTATCTTATTGGCAATTATGCCTATTTTAAAAATTTTTATGAAGCAGACCAGCAGGCTGCCCCTTTTAACGTGCTGCAAATTAAAGGCAGCAAAGATTTCAGGATAAGTAAGTTCTGGCATTGGTATGCAGATGTGGCCCTTCAAAAAACAGCCGGTAATACACCGGTTAATATTCCTCTGCTCTACCTGCGCAACCGTATTGTTTTCCAGGGACAGTTCTTCAGGAACCTGAATATCGCTTTAGGGTTGGATTCAAGGTATTATACACCCTATACCGCCGATAACTATTCCCCGGTAACAGGACAGTTCTTTCCGCAGGATGGCATCCGCATAGCTAACTTGCCCGACATTGCGGCTTTTGTGAACTTCAGGATCAGGAGCTTCAGCGCTTTTGTACGCCTGGAGAACCTGAATACGCTGGAACTGGACGGTTTTTCTTTTACCAATAACAATATGGCCGCACCATTATATCCTTACCAGGGTTTACTTTTCAAGATGGGTATTTTCTGGAATTTTGTGAATTAGAGATCAGCGTGAGCGGTGAATAGGAATAAGTGAATGGGTTTCAGGTTTGAAGTTTCCTTGTCGCGTACCGGCAGGATAAATTGCCACAAGCAGAGCATCATTGTCATTTCTCTTTTAATTTCGATGGATTTTGATACGTATTCCAGAATCGTAATAATTCAATTTCCTTTTCCTTGCTATTAATACGATAAATCAATGACACTCTTTTATACAAAATAGTATGCCTGATATTTTGCTGTTTCTTGTTGCGGGGAGAGCCGATACCCGGTTGTTTTGATAAAACAGAAACCTTCTTTTCAACCGTGAATGCAAATTTCTTTACCTCCTTTTCTGTCCAGGCTGTTTCCAGGTAATGCATGTTTTCTATGTATGTTTGCAGGGCTTTCAGGGTCCACACTACTTTGTAAACCATTGTGGATATTTTTTCTTTACTTCTGCATGAGACAATACTTCACCTTTATCAGCCTGGCTAATTGCAATTTCGATATCCGCCTTTATTTCATCCGGCATCGCGTCCCACCAATCAGCTTCGGCATCTACTTCCAGCATTGCATGGATCATCTTTACCACTTTTTCATCAGCCGTATCAATGTATTTCTTTACTTCTTTACGCATCTGGTTTACTGCATTCATATTTATCATATTTGTACAAATTTAACTATTTAATCTTTCCCACAAAGGCTTCTGCCGGTCAGCAGCCGCGCCTGAAGGCTGATAGTTGGTAGCTTTTGATCATACATTCGTAACTTTGCACCCGGCATTGTAGTATTTACCGGATAAAAAGAAAAGATGACAACAAAAAAGATCATATTTTCCTTCCTGCATTTTTTAAAAGGATTATTTGTGAAAAAGGATTGCTGCAGGTAAACGTAATATACGGTCTGACCCTCCTTCTATCGGGTACCGACCGTAGCATCTCAAATTTTAAATTTCAAATCTCAAATAACCCTTATTTTTGCCGGCTATGACACAGGAGCACATAAAAGATATGAGGTCCCGCCTGGCGGGATTGGGGAGGTTTCTTTGACGTTGCTAACAGGCGCGACAAAATAGCAAATGATAAGCAGCTTACGCTTTCCCCCGGCTTTTGGGACGACAATGCACGGGCTACACAAATCCTTAAAGATACCAAGCTCAATGAGTATTGGGTAAAGTTGTATGAAGATGTGCATACAGCGGTAGAAGACTTTGCCGTGCTGTTCGATTTCTGGAAAGAAGGAGAAGGAACGGAAGAGGAAATAAAAGCAGCGTACGAGTTTGCCAACGACCGTATTGAAGAAGCCGAATTTAAAAGTACACTTAACCAGCCCGAAGATGAATTACCCGCCGTGCTGCAGATCAATAGCGGCGCAGGCGGAACGGAAAGCCAGGACTGGGCTGAAATGCTGGCCCGTATGTACCGGATGTACGGCGAGAAACACGGCTGGGGCGTTAGCGAGTTAGACTGGCAGGAAGGCGATGGAGCCGGCATAAAATCTGCCACGCTGCAATTTGATGGACCTTTTGCTTATGGATTTCTTAAGTCGGAAAGCGGAGTGCATCGCCTGGTGCGCATTTCTCCATTCGACAGCAATGCCCGGCGGCATACTTCTTTCGCCTCCATTTTTGTATATCCTCTCGTAGATGATTCCATTGACATAGCCGTAAGCCCTGCAGACCTGGAGTGGGAGTTTTACCGCAGCGGCGGCAAGGGCGGTCAAAACGTAAATAAAGTAGAAACTGCTGTACGGTTAAAGCACATTCCCTCCGGCATTATCGTGGAATGCCAGCAAAGCCGTACCCAGGGAGAGAACAGGGAGAAGGCATTAAAAATGCTGAAGAGCCGTTTGTATGAAGAAGAAATACGCAAGCGGGAAGAAATGAAGAATGCTTCTAACGCCAGCAAGAAAAAAATTGAATGGGGCAGCCAGATCCGTTCTTATGTATTCCATCCCTATAAGATGATCAAAGACCACCGCACGGATTATGAAGTAGGAAATGTGCAGCCTGTAATGGATGGTGAGTTAGATGGCTTTATCAAGGCCTACCTGATGATGGAAAAGGAAGCAGAAAGCCGTTCATAATTTGAAGCAGCAATACACGTGATAACCCGTATTTCGAAAAAATATCGGACAAGCCGGTATTTAAGCGTATATTCGTAAGGATAACAATTTGAGTTTCTCAGCATTCTGTAAGTGAATGATTCCTGCTATTGGTTAGCCATCTTTTTTACCGCTGCTTTTTTCTCAGATCATTTTTATTTTAAAATAATTCAAAGAAATGAACATTTATGTTTCAAATCTAAGCTTCGCCGTTGTGGATGAAGACTTAGTAAAACAATTTTCCCAATACGGCGTAGTGAGTTCCGTAAACATCATCATGGATAAAGTTACCAACAGGAGCAGGGGTTTTGCCTTTGTAGATATGCCTGAAAGCAACGCTGCCGAAAAAGCTATCCGCGAACTGAATGGCGCTTCCCTTGACGGGCGGTTTATTAAAGTAAACGAAGCCAGGCAAAGAGAAGAGCGGAATAAATCTTCCTATTAAACAGATCGGAAAAGAGGCTGTCTCAAAAGGGGCGGTATAGAAAATATGCCACTAAGACACAAGGGCACAAAGTCCTGATCTTCAGATTTTATTTTCTTCGTGTTCCTGCCTGCCGGCAGGCAGGTTCGTGACTTAGTGGCAAATATTACTTTTGAGACAGCCCCTTTTTACTTATGCTATAACTAGAGGAATGTACGTTTTGCAACCATTAAACTCAGCAGGGGTTTACCTGCCGGAATATGACAATTACTGACGCGGATAAAATTTTAAAACATTTAGTATTCAGTTTGTATAAAGACCTTTACAGATGCGATATCAGGTTAAGAAAAGAGGAGTTAATGAATCAGGTTATGGAATCTGATCTTAGCTTTTTTGGCAGATATACCATTAATGTTAACGATGCAGCATTGGCGTTGCCGGCTGATGAATTCACGGTTTGTCTTTCGCATCAGCTAAGTAAGATAGTGGCATTCCGGCGCCTGAGCCTGTTATCAAAAATAAAAGACATGTTGTTTTCAAGATACTCTCCCTCCTATTTCATTGGCCAGGAAAAAAGAGCCAAAAACATGACGGCAAAAAGGAGCAAACAAACGCCCAATGTTCCGGTAAACAATCAATAGCAATGACTATTGCACTTTTGACAACCGGGTAAACTCCATTCCATTATAAATCCTTGCCAGATCCCTGTTACCGGATACTTTGTATTCATCAATTTTAGACGCTCCAACGATCCGCCAGAAATTCTTTGATTTCAGATCGGTATAATCACCCGTTTTAATGAATAACCCAACAAAAGATTTACGTGTTTTAAACCCAATTTGTACCGGTAATTCTTCTGATTGTATGCGCATCAGAAATGTTTCGACTTCATCTTTTGTCATATATTCTTTTTAAATAATCCTGTCATTAGGAAACATACCTTCGCCAGAAGGAAAGTATGTAATGGAAAGAAATGCGGTGGTAAAGGTAATCTTTTGAAAGCGCCTGGATTTTATATTTTAAGATATGGCAGACCGTTTTCTTAATCATGCGTACTGCAAGCCTGTTGCCATAGCCGGTTAGCCATCTAATAATAAAATAGGTAGTGTTGTTTTATATACTTAATTTATCCGGAAAGTTTTTATATGAATATACAAATATCCAATATCAGTCTTAATACCGTTGATGCCGATGTAAGGAAGTTATTTTCTCCTTTTGGTACCGTGGATTCTGTAATGGTCATCCGCAACAAATTTAACGGGCGTTCAAAAGGCAGCGCCATTATAAATATGCCTTCCGATGCACAGGGCAGGCAGGCTATTATTTCTTTGCATCAAACGATGATGGATGGAAAAAGAATATCTGTAGATGAGCTCCGTGATCCATTATAAACTGAGATAGAATGAAAGGCAATACATATAAGTTCTTTCCTTCCGGCAGAACTTTGCAGCTTATCAAACACAGCCATACAAATGCAGCGGAAACACATAAAGTAAAAGGCCGCCTTTTAAAGCAGCCCTTCGCAACAATGAATAATGATTCTGTAATCTGTTTTAAAACCCTGTATTGTTTGGCAATAAATTAGGATTTACGTCTATTTCTTGTTTCGGTACAGGGAAAAGTAATTGTTTTTCAGTAAACGTAGCATTAAAAACTGTTTTATGGCCAACAAAATCATCCCAGTTGCCTGTAATATCGTTTCTTACTTTCCGTGTTCTCAGCATATCAAATCACATCTTATTTTCAAAACATAATTCAAAATAAAGACCCGTGCCTGACGCTTCAAATACGGATCTTTGTATAGGATACTATATTTATTTCACCACCGTAAGCACGCCATTCATGATCCTCCAATGCCCCGGGTAAGAGCATATATAGGGATAATCGCCGGGGATATCCGGCACACGGAATTTTAAGCTGAACTTTTGATCGGGATTAACCAATGGCGTTGCAAATAAAACATCCGGAACGGAAGGAATATACTGCATACTAACGCCTTCGGGTACCTGCGCCAGCTTATCCGCTGCCGCTCCTACCCTTTCCATGCTGCCGGGTTTTAATACCAGTAAATTGTGCTGCATGAAATCTATATTGTTAAGCACGATTTCCAGTATCGTTCCCGCTTTGGCTGTAATTTTTGTTTTCTCAAATTTCATTTCGTTCTGCACTGTTCTCATTATAATTACCTGGTCGGGCTTACCCAGATCGGCTTGTTGCGATTCGGCAAGCAGGGTTTCCATGCGTGCATCGTATACCCTTCCTATATTTCGTGCGCTGTCTTCATAATTGCCTGCTTTTTTTGCGCCGCTGTTCCAGTAATCATTCGCTATGCGGATGCCGGCATCACGCAAGGGTATGCCAAACAACCCTTTTGCTTTACCTGTAGCAATTTCTTTATCATTTAAAAGCAATTCCATAACACCTCCTTTGAAAAGTTTGGCGGTTACGGAAAAGGTATCGTCAACACTATCCCCGGATTGTATGGTATAAGATTGATTATTCTGGTTAACCTGGAAATGCAATTTTTTGGCATTATCAACATACACTGCATACCCGTTGGCTTTATTGCCCTGGGCCACAATTACTCCTTTCTTATGATCTTTATTGTTCAATTCCACATTTGCAGTAAAAAACAATTCCCTTCCCGTAAGATCGGGCAAGAGGTCGGGCCGGATATACGTATTTTGAGGCAGTGAGAGCACATTTAATTTTGAACGCAGCATTATACGATGGATCAAACCGGCTTTGCCCAGTTCCACCTGTTCGCTGATGCCGCTGGCTTTAAATGCTTTTTCAAAACCCTGCTGCTGTATGCCCGATGCAATAAACAATGCTTTTTGGATCCATTTGTCTTCGGCGCTACCGCCTTCCTTACTGGCAAGCTTAAATAAAACTTCTCCCAGTGTTTCCGATGCAGGAAGGTCGCATGCTTTTAATACGGCGGCCAGCACTACCCGCAAATCTTTATCTTTAAATATGTCAGCTTCAATCAGTGCTTTTGAAACCTCTTCCGTTGCCGGTAATACCTGTATGGCAGCCCTGCGCACGCCTGCCGAAGGATGCTTTAATGCGCCAATGGCAACGTTCAGCGCTTCCTTATTATCGCCGCTAAACGCTTTCAGACCCTGCAATGTCCATAATGCATGCACTGCAGGTGCATTTAGACCAATCTCATCAACTGAAGTGTTTTCTATGATCTTATATAATTTATCCACTATCCTTTTATCACCTGATTCAACCAGCAAACGCTGCGCGGTAGTACGCCAAAACATATTGGGGCTGCCCAGCGCATTGATCAGTCCATCTGTATCTTTTTTGTGGAGTGATGATATCTTATCTTTTTTCCCTTTTTTATAGCGGATGCTGTATATCCTCCCTCTTAAAGAATCCCGTATAGGATTTATATAGGCATTGCCTTTACCCGTTTCATATCCCTGCGGCGTTGGATTATGCTGAATAATAAAATTATACCAGTCGAGCATCCACACATTGCCATCCGGACCCACTTCCGCCTGTACAGGGCCAAACCAATCGTCGGCGCTGGCTACAAAATTCCACCCATCTTCACCCTCTTTAAAAGTAGAACCATTGGGTTCAATAATATTGCGATGAATAACCCTGCCGGTGGGCTCGCTTACAAAAGCAATCCTGTTCCAGTACGCTTTCGGGTAAGTACGCGCGGTATATAAACTATGCCCCGCCGCGGCGGTAAAACCATTGTGCACATCCACCTGCCGCAGGTTTTTGGTTACCACATGCATGGTATAATGACTTTCAATTTTATCTATACCAGTTTCCGCACCCTGTCCCGACATCTCAAAATAACGTTTGGGGATAGTGTACGCAGCGCTGTGCGTGTTGTTGGCGGTTGATATAAAAACATCGAAATCTTCCGAAAAGCCCAGCCCCCATGTATTGTTCGATGTGTTGCCCAGGAATTCCAATTGCTTTCCATCGGCTGTAAAATGATACAGGCCCTGGCTAAAGCGCATGGTATCTTTACTTTCGCCCACCACGCCTTTAAAGCCGGAATAACCAACCGTTCCCCATATTGTATTATCGGGGCCGTAACGGAAATTGGAAGGTCCCGCATGCGTATCAAATGTTCCCCAGCCCGAAATGATTTTTTCCCGTACATCGGCTTTATCATCACCATCCGTATCTTTCAGAAATAAAAAATCGGGCGCCTGTGCCACTACGATGCCGCCATTAATAAAGGCGAAGCTGGTAGGAATGTTCAGCTTATCGGCAAACACGGTAAACTTATCTGCCCTGCCGTCTCCGTCCGTGTCTTCCAGTATCTTAATCATATCTTTCCCTTGCTCTTTGTTATCACGCACCATGTTGGGATAATCCATGGTTTCCACTATCCATAAACGCCCTCTTTCATCCCAGTTCATGTAAATAGGTTTATTGATATCGGGTTCAGCGGCAAAAAGTTGTATTTCGAACCCTACCGGCACCTGTATCAGTTTCATAGATTGTTCAGGCGATAGTGGTTCCTGGAATTGCGGGGGCGGATCGCGCTTTTCATAATTGGGCATCCGTGCATCCGTATACTTCGGATCGGGCATATCGAATTGTTCTGCCAGTGATTTTGCATGATCGCCCACTGCCCACATGATACCGTTGTAAACTAATTTCAAAAAGCCGGGGTTCATCCATGTTTTTTCATCATGCCCGTAAGCTGTATAAAAAACCCTTCCCTCTCCATAATTACGTACCCAGGTATACGGTTCGCGATGATCGCCTTCTATACGTTCAGTAAGCACTTCTATATCTTTACTGATCTTATCGTGCACATAGGTTTCGTCTTCCGTAGAAAAGGCAGGCACATCTTTCATTACAGGATGATCCGGCTTAACAATAACAGCAGTAAAAGAATCGTATTGATGTGTTTTAAACTGGCCGCCGGTCATCTCCACCACTTCCGGTGAATTGCGGAAGCACCACGACGCGCAATGCAACGGAATAAATCCTTTACCCGAACGCACATATTCCAGCAGCGCCTTTTCCTGTGGTGCGGTAATGCTGTCGTGGTTAGCGTATAGCAGCAGCCCGTCATATAGCTTCATATCTTCTCCTAACAGATCATCCGGATTGGTAGTATAGGTAATATTGATCCCTTTTTTAAAATATTCCTGTGAAAGCAACTCTGCCAGCTTCTCCGAATCGTGGTGCTTGCTTTTATGTCCGAGAAATAATATTTCTAACCGCCGGGGCTTATCATCTTTTTCCTGCTGTTTGCAGGAATGTAACAGCAAAGTTAAAGAGAAGATACAAAGCAGGGATAGCAGGATATTGCGTGTCATTTGTTCGGTTTTATTTTGGTTTAGTGGTGAACTACCGGCATCATGGATGAGCAATTGCTGAAAAGAGCAATTATAGCTGATCCGTTCTGTGTTATATTATTATTGTAATGACAAACAATTCAGGACAAGGTGAAATCCGGCAGCTTAATAATTTCACCTCCCTTCTTTGCCGATTCATGCGCCAGTATGCCCACACAGGTGATATTGGCGGATTGCCTTGCATTGGGGAACGGTTCTCTTTTTTGTACCAGTGCGCTTACAAATTCATGCACCAGATGCGGATGTGATCCGCCATGACCTGCACCCTGCAAAAAAGAGAGATGCTGGTGCTCATCTGTATCATACACGCCACCCGTGGTAAACCCCTGAATAGGCTCCGGCAATAAATGAGCGTAATCGGGCGACTCCACTTCTTCGGGTATCTCTGGTTCCGGGCGTTTGGCGGTATGCACCACTAACGGTTTGCCTTCGATCAACGGCCATTCAACAGATTTTTTCGAGCCATATACTTCAAAGCTTTCGCGGTACTGCCGTGCCGTATCAAATAAAGAACGGTATACATAAGCGCTGAGGTCCGAATTCCTGAATTTGATATGCGTGCTCTCTACAGCATAAGGAGAATTGTAAAACGCATGCAGCTCTTCTCTTATGATTCCAGAGCCAAAGCAGGATACGTATTCTGCTTCCGACCTTGTTAATCCCAGCACCGGCCCTACGCAGTGTGTGGCATAATACATGGGAGGCAACCCCGGCCAATAATTTGGCCAACCATCCATATCCTGCTGGTGACTGGCCTTTAGAAACTGTATTTTCCCCAGCTCTCCTTTTTCATAGAGTTCTTTCATAAACAAAAACTCCCTGGCATATACCACCGTTTCCATCATCATATAGGTGAGCCCGGTATCTTTTACCGCCTGCACAATTTGTTTGCATTCTTCTACCGTAGTGGCCATCGGCACAGTGCAGGCAACATGCTTACCGGCTTTTAATGCTTTTAATGATTGAGCGGCATGATCAGGAATAGGCGTGTTAATATGTACCGCATCAATATTGGGATCCTTCAGCAATTCGTCATAATCCGTATACCTTTTGTCAATGCCAAAAGCATCTCCCGTGTTGTTCAGGCTCTCTTCGTTCCGCTGGCAAATGGCATACATGTTCGCATCGGGATGCCGCTGGTATATGGGAATAAATTCGGCGCCAAAGCCGAGCCCTATAATGGCGATGTTGATTTTTGGGGAAGACATAAAGCAATAGTATATATTAAATGAATAATTACAGGTTAAATGAACGCAGGTTAAAACACGGCTGCACAGCACCGCTTCCCTTTATTTTACAACTGAACCCATATGGGAAACCGGAAAAACACCGTACTAAATTACATTTAATTGTGCTTCTGTAATTTATCGGATTATGTCCAATACCGGCTTTATTTTATCCAAAAAATGGAAAAAATAGTGAAATCATGAAAAATCACAGGATAGAGAACTGCTCACGGTAGCGTTTCGGCGTCATTTTTATATACAGTCTGAACTGGCGGTTAAAGTTGGACAAGGTATTAAACCCGCATTCATAGCTTACCTGGCTGATGGTTTTACCATCTTCCTCACTTAATAATTTGCAGGCATGCCTGATACGCAGTTCAGTAATAAAATCGGAAAACGATTTGCTGGTTTTCATCCTGAAATACCTGCTGAAGGAAGTTGGCGTCATATTAAGCAGGTCGGCCACCTCCTGCAGGGCAATGCGGCCCCGGAAATGCTGGGCGGCATAATTATACACTACATTAATGCGCCGGGTTTCTGATTCTTTCAGCCTGTATATATAATCAGCATTGTGCAGCAAACGGTATGCTTTTGTTTGCGCCATTATTTCGAGCATCTGCAATAATTGTATAATGCTTGCAGCCCCATGAGCAGCAATAATATTGCTCATCATAGTGCCCAGCCGGCTAACGGTTTGCCCGTAATATTCAATACCGCGCCTGGCTTTTTTAAACAGGTCTTTCACCTGTTGCATCTCTTCTTTTTCTATAAGATCGCCGATGAAATCGCCCGGAAAATAAATAACCAGTCCGTGCGTAAGGAGCTTACTCCGCTTATCAAAATAGGCGCTGTCGCTCCTCCATAAATGGGGCACTCCCGGGCCAAGGAAAGTCAGATCGCCTTCGTTGAAAGATTGCACCGTATTACCGATGAACCGGGTGCCTGTACCTTTCAGTACCATAAACAACTGGTATTCGCTGTGCGCATGCCAGGTAGCATCGAAATGTTTTTCTTTCAGCTCTTTGGCTACAAATATCCTGGATTCCGGTATGGGAGATTTTTGGAGTGCGAATTTCATACAAGCTTTTTAACACTATGCTTATCAATAAAGATAATGGATTGAATGTAACATAAGTCACGAAGCAATTGACGGTAATTTCCGATTTTTACAGCATGAAGAAATGGCTGAACCATAATAAGCTTTTGCTAACTGGCGCTATCCTTGGCGGTGTGGGAGGTTTTATTTACTGGAAACTGGTTGGCTGCAACAGCGGAACCTGTGCCATTACATCTAATCCGCGCAACAGCACGCTTTATTTCGCCGTAATGGGGGCTTTGCTTTTTAGCATGTTTAAAAAGCCTACAAAAGACGCGGCATGATATCCCGCTTAATAAAAGAAAAGGTGTTACAATGCCAAATACAAGATCATCCAAAAATGTAATATGGTTCAGCAGGTTGCTGCGCTGGGGACTGGGTATTGCTTTTATGGTAACCGGATTCCTGTATTATAAAGAAGGAGGTTGGCCTGCCCTGTTATTTGGGGTTCTTCTTTTTGTTACGGGATTTTTGCGCCCAAAAAGATGTATAGCCGAAAGTTGCGATTTGCCTTCTGCCGATGACAGATAATTTCAAATCCGATGTAAATACAAAGCACCAGGAAACAAATCACAAAAAACAAATAAATTTCAAATCCGAAACCTGAAACTCTAAATCCGAAGCGAAATCCAACCGTAGACCACAAACAACAAACTATAAATTAAAAACCCCGAAGCCTGGAGTTCAAAATTAAAAGCGAAATGCAACTATAAACTATAAACTACAAACCATAAACGACAAATGAAAAGACCATACTATGCATATATCCTGACCGCATGTGCATTGATAAGCGTATCGTGCCGTCAGCCTGACACAGCAGCGGCAAATGACTACCGGGCGCAGGGAGACAGCATTATTAAAGCCACTTTTGACACCCTGCGCAACGCATTAACAATTGCCATACATAATAAAGGCTTGCAGGGCGCGGTAGCCTACTGCAATGAAAACGCCTATCCTGTTACTGCTGTACTGGCTTCCGGAAACATCACCATCAAACGGGTAGCGGAAAAATACCGCAACCCGAAAAATGCTCCGGACAGTACAGACGCTATACAATGGAGAGTGTTTACCGCGGCAAAAGCAAATGGTGATTCTTTACAGCCCGCTATTATTGCCGGCAAAAACATTGTTCACTATTATAAGCCCATACTGCTGCAGCCCATGTGCTCGGCCTGCCATGGAAAAACCGGAAAAGATATTCCATTGCCCGTTGCTGCTACTATTGATTCCCTATACCCCAACGATAAAGCAAAAGATTTTACAGTGGGAGATTTAAGAGGCATGTGGAAAATTTCGTTTGCTCAATAACACGGATCGTATCCCATGGAATAAGCTGAAGCTATGTTCTGATTTCCCTGCGCATGAAAAGATAATATGTCAGGGCAAAACAAACCATTGTTGCCGCCAGCAGTCCGGTAACCTGCGGCCATACGATCATCAGGCTTTCTTTCAAAGGCAAGGGAGAAGGAATGGCTCCCGCCATCTGTTCCATTGTCAATGGCCCAAGGCTTCTTACAGAGGGCATCAGCAATGTGGTGGCAGCGTCTGTATACAACTGGCTGGGCGCAAGCCGCAACAGAGACAACAGAAGATTATTATACGAGAGCAGGTCTTCCGGTCGAAGATAATCCGGCCCCGGAAGCATGGCATTTACTACCAGGTTTACAATGATCCGGTAAAAAACGGTAAAAAACAGCCATATGCCGATGCCCGTGAGCGCAGCAGTGGCAGCATTCCTGAACCTGACCGATAACAGAATGGAAAGGCTCAGCCAGAAGCCCACATACAAAATGCTCAACGCTACAAACCAGAGGATACGAAGCAACTCCACCGGCTCCGGCAGAACACCTGTGATGATCATTCCTACTCCTGTCATCAGCAGGGCAAGACAAAGAAATAAAATACTTACAACGATAAGCGCACCGCAAAACTTTGCCAGCAAGAGGTTATCGCGGTACACCGGTTGTGCCATCAGGCGGGTTAACGTACCATTATTCTGTTCCGCGTTTACCGCGTCAAAACCAAGCGCGATACCCAGTAACGGGCCCAGGAAGCTGATAAAAATATGAAAGGTAGGAAGTGTTCCATCCGATGTGGTAAGTAACTTCAGGTATACAAAAATCCGGTCGGGGTCTTTGATGTTAGCCACAGCCTTGCTGATATTGCTTAGAGATACATATATTGAACCCAGGAAAATAAGCGCGATCAGTGTGAGCATAACAATAAAGCGCCAACTGCGGATATGGTCACCCGTTTCTTTGCGTACCATTACCCGGAACGGACTCTCAGACTGCTGCTGAAGACTATTATGTGTTATTCCTTTTGAAAAAAGACCTTTGAAATAAACCAGTGGACTTTCCATTGGAAATATGTTTCTTTTGATTGTTCTCAAAATAACGGTGATAAATTTCATCCAGCCCGAATTCCTTTTTGTGCACACCTGTTATATTTAATCCTTTCTGAACGAGGAAGCGGACAATATCCGGCGTAACGTCTTCACTGCACGACACTTCAATGCTGTTTTCCTGTAGGGTTACATTCCTGATGCCTTCCAGTTTCTGCAATGCTTCAGCATGCGCCGCGAAGCCGGGCAATGCATCTCTGAGCATAATTTGTACTACACATGACTCCTCTCCGAATAAATTACGGGAAAGCGTTTCCATATTGCCTTCCACCAGCAGCCTGCCGTCTACAAAAATGCCTACGCGGTCGCAAACCTGCTGCACCTGGTGCAGTTGATGAGATGATAATAATACTGTAAGCCCCTGTTGGCGGCTGAGCCGGCGTATCAACGAAAGGAATGCTTTTATGCCACTGGGGTCAATACCGAGCGTAGGCTCATCAAGGATAATAACCTCCGGTTCCCTGATCAGTACATCAGCAAGGCCGAGCCGTTGCTTCATGCCGCGGGAATAGGCAGAAGTCTTTTTGTGCATCTCTCCGTCGAGACCCACTATTTCCATCGTTTTACGTGCCTGCGATGCTATTTCGTGTTCCGATATTCCGTTGAGCCTTCCTATATACATCAGGTTTTCAAGGCCTGTCATATCATCATAAAAACCCACGCTGTCGGGCATATACCCCACTTTCCGCTTCACCGCAACAGGGTTGCCGGTGGCATTAACGCCACACACCCTGGCACTGCCCGCATCAGGTTCCGCCAATCCCAGCATCATCAGAATGGTGGTGGTTTTACCCGCTCCGTTGGGACCCAGCAAACCGAATATTTCCCCCCGGTCAATCTCCAGGGAGAGATCGTCTACGGCCTTCACAGAACTATAGCATTTCGTTAAGCCTTTCAGCTCAATAATGGGGTTCTCCATAACAAATTATCTTCTTCCGTATTTACGAACCAGGTAATACACCATTCCCAGGGCGAGCAGTATTACCAGTATACCGATCCACCCCGAAAGCAGCGATGTTTTTACTGTCATCCGGAATACCGCATTAGCTGTTGTATAGCTGTTTTTAGCAGTAAAAGTGGTAACATAATCACCTGCAATGGTTTTGTCGGGAACGCTGAGTGTTGTACTTGCCTCCATTGTTTGACCCGGGTCAAGCCTTTCTATTTTTGACGGTTCAAACGTTGTGCTCCATTGCACGGGGGATTGCGCGGAAAGCTCCAGCCCGTCAAGCGGAAGTGAGCCCGTGTTTTTCAGTACCAGCCGAAGCTGCTTACTGCGCCCTTCGGTAACATCATCGCTCAGCCGGCCCGTAGGCGTAGTGAGCTCAAGACTGTAGTTGCCTTTCACTACGGCTTCCAGCTCAATGCGGAGCGAGTCGTTGTTACTGACGGCGCTCACCGGGATAGTATACTTACCCGGCTTTGCAATCGGGGAAGCCATGATTTCAAGAGAGATTTCCTGTGTTTTGCCGGAATCCAGCCTCACCGCGGTGACCTGGCTACCGGCTGTGCGAAACAGCGTTATCCAGCCATCCGGAGCCTGTACCTGCAATGCATACACCTGCGTATTACCGCTACCGTTATATAACGAAGTGTTGTACCGGAAAGGGTCCTTTACCACAGACTCAATATTGATGAGGTGAGCTGTAAAAGTGGATTTCTTTTTGCCTTCGGCCGGCTGGGCACGGGAAGAAGAACCAAAAACAGTAATAAAAAGAATAAAAGAGAAAACTGAAAAAATACGAACGTGCAGGTCGTTCCGCCGGAGATTGGGATACTGCGCTAGCATAGCATTAACAAATGTTGATTGTTTATTAATAAGATAATAGCTGCCTGAAATCAGATGCTGCGAAAATAATAAGCAATGAAAAATGGTTTTGTTAACGATTTTTAAAAAATCAACAAAAAGCCGGTGACAATGGAGCAAAAGGTATTAGGAAATCTGTCGTATAGCCGGTGTAGTGTTACCGAATGCGGATGAATATAAAACGTACACAGTATATTTCATATAGCATAAAAGCCCCGTATGGAGCTTTTGTAGCGGGATGGGGAGTTGAACCCCAGACCTCAGGGTTATGAATCCTGCGCTCTAACCGCCTGAGCTACCCCGCCTGTTATAAAAAAATTTCTTAATACTACATCCGACTCCTTTCAAGAATTAAAAAATCTATTTAACTCCTTCATTTCGGGCAGCAAAAATAGGGGTTTTATCAGTATGTTGTAAGATTTTCCGGAAGAAAGATACTGACCGGGCAGATAAAAAACGCAGGTGATTAGACAATCACCTGCTTACCAAAACATGAGAAAACTTCTATTCCTTCAACTGAGTTAAAATGATCCGGGAATGAGCTGAAGGCTAAATCATAGAAAAAAAATCCCCGGAGTGATTTTAATAGTATAATAATAAGCTCTTATATATCTGTCTTTCCCGTTATTGCTGATGGTACTTTCTATACAACAACAGGATTTTCATTGACTTTATCTGTTGAATGCCGCCTTGCATTAATAATATCAGTAAGTACAATAAGGATATCATCATTCCTCAAATTATACCGGAACTCGCATTCCTTAATATGCAGGTACAAAGTGTTTTTATTCATACCCCTGAACTTCTGTAAACGGCTTTTAGTATACTTCCAAAAACCTGTAATTTCCGGTAATGCATTGGCCACAGAAGAAGCTCCTTTATCTTCAGCCAGCCAGTATAAACGCCAGTTATTACAATCAGCCACTGCCTGATATGCTTCAAAACCGGGGCTTGATTCTCCATTCTTAGCCTCATGACCATTATACAATTGCTGAATTGTTGCCGGGCATATACTGTTAAGCCAGGCGGTGGAAACTTTCCCCTTCCTTAAGCAAAACCCATAACAGGCAGCAGGGTTATCATCCGGGCGGCATGTTCCTTCGGTATTCAACACAGGAAGCTGCTGCCTTGTATATAAACTTGCTTCAGCCTCACAAAAAGAAGCGATAGCAGAACGGATAATTCTGAAATAATTATTTACCGTTACCCTGCTCACCCGGCTGATGTCAGCTATTTGTGTGGCAGTAAGATCGTCACAAAACAGTTCTAATATTTCCCGGCATTTCCGGTCAGGCAAATGCCCTCCCTTGAGCAGTTTATAATTCATAGCTAAACAGTTAATACGAATGGCTTCGGATTTAAAAATCATTAGAAAAGGTGGCAGAGAAAACATAAAATACACCAGCGGGAGAAAGTCGGGGGTGAACGCAGTATACTAGATTAATTTGCCATTATGCTACAGTCTACGCTGATATCCTTAACACACCGCCATTCATCCAACAGGCGCTTTTGCCCGTTCATTTACTTTATGGATCCTTCTTTGTTAAACAATCCGGAAGGCTATTTGTTACAATAATATGGAGCAACGGATATAACGCAGGTAGCGCGGCAAATAAATAAGATGAGTGAAAAAAATTATAGCGCGGCACGCAAAGTGTATATTTTACACCCAGGCATGCATGCTGACAGGCTTGAAACCTACTATTGATCAGCTATTGCTTCTTTATATATACTTCAATGGTTCCCGGTTCTGAACTTCTTGGTGCGGGAAATGAGTCAATTTGCTGGTAATGCAGTCTTAACGAATCTCTTACCCTGAACGGATAAAAATTATTTAAGCCCGGCATGTATTCAAATAAAACAATATCATAATAATTATCCCGGATTCTATTTTCTAACATTTCTGCCTCTCTGTTAAACATCCCTACCCCTAAATGATACCATAGGGGAAACTTTGGATTCCGCTCAAGCGTATAAGGCATTTCTGCAGCCAGGAATGTGAGCTCAGACATATTCAGCACTCTAATGTCTTTCTTGTTTTTCGCAGCATCAAGTTCCAAAAGCCGCTGTATTCCTTTAACTGTAGGTTCAGGCAGCTTTATCTTTTTGAGTGCCGGAATATTAGAATTTATCCATTCTCCCTGGGAAATAACTGCAGATGGCCCCCCGGACTTAAGTCGTGCATTATGCAAACCCACTACATTTTCCCCGGTTGCCGAATATACAATCCCTTCTTCCCTGTTGGGTTTAATAAATATTCTTTGTATATAATTCCAATATAACTGACTCCACCACAACATTACACCGGCAAATAATAAAATAACTATCACAGGGCTATTTACTTTTACATTGAGATACTTCAGCAGATAGTGCATAATAAAAGCAAATGCAAAGCTGTGAAAAAAGATATTGCTATTGACAGGAGTGTAGCTGGTAATTTGAAAAATGGCAGCCAGGCATAAAATGCCTATTGTAAGCAATAAAAAAATCATCGATCTTTTGTCAGCAAAAAAAGACCTGGCATCTTTAAATCCTGCAACAGCAAGCAGTATAATAAGGAAAAAATAAAATTTCAACCACTGCGATTCACTGAAAAATTCATTTACGATATCAGCACCTGAAACACGTGCGTTGTGCGGAGCCTGCCCATAATTGAACCAGTAAGAAAAATCATACTGCGAGAAAAAAAGAACAGTAATGGAAGTAACTAAAATGGTTCCCCCAACATATGCCACAGATCCCAGCCACTGTTTTTCAACCCAGCTATTATACAATAACAGGAAAATACAAATTAAAAAAATAAGCCCCCCTGCATCCTGTTTGGAAAAAAAAGAAAAAAAGGTAAACACTGAAGCCAGCGAAAGCCATATCCACTTTGTTCTATGGTTTCCGCTAAAAACAAACTGCAATACAAATGCTACAGCAATCAGCCCATATACGATAGCGGTGTGATTATACCAGGGCCAAAAATTGAAAAAAGAAAAGGTTATCGTATATAATAATACGGACGCAGCCCTTACAACAGGCGTAACAGAGAGGGTTACCAGTATATGCCGGAATACCAAACCGGAAACAATATTGATGAATACCTGGGCTTTAACAAGCGTAATAAGTTGCGCCCCAAAGATTTTAAAAAAGATAGCGGGCACTACCCAATACATTCCTCCCAAAGGAATACCAAAATCACGGAAAGGCAGTTGACCATTGCTTAACCGGTATGCGCCTTCCCATGATAAGAATATATTTACCCTGAAAGGGAAGCTTAAAAACAGGGGGAAGAAAGCAAAAGCGACAATGATTAATATTTCAGAAATATTTAATATTTTTTTCTGAGCCATTTTGAACAATTATTCGGTGAAAATATACTACCCTTATCAATTCCAAACAATTGATCAGGGAATATATCAAATGCAAATACAAAGACTATAGCAAAATAACGAATTATCTCTTTCGTTATTGAAATAACTACTTTTATACATTAACTTGTATTCTATTATAACATATGTCTAAATACGGATTGTGATATATCTAAAATTACTGCGGCCCAAAGACTGGGCTAAAAACCTTTTTTTGTATATACCGCTGTTCTTTGCTGGTGAAATATTCAACTGGATCAAGGTATTCCATGTATTCGAAGGATTTGTTGCTTTTTGCTGTATTGCAAGCAGCATATATATTATTAATGATTATGCAGATAAAGAAGATGACAGGAAGCACCCCGAAAAGAAAAACCGGCCTATTGCCTCCGGGGCTGTTTCCTCCGGAACAGCTTTAATGATCTTCGCAATATTAGTTATTGTGGGGTTTATTATCGCGTATTTCATAAATACCAGGTTTCTCTTTCTACTGGCACTTTATTTTTCTTTAAATATTGGTTATTCTTTTGGGTTAAAAAACATACCCATACTCGACATTTTTATCATAGCCATAGGGTTTGCGCTCAGGGTGCGTTCGGGCGGAAGTATTGCAAAGGTGGATGTTACCATTTGGCTGAACATAATGGTATTTTTGCTGGCATTATTCATGGCCGCAGGTAAAAGAAGAGATGACGTGTTGCTAAAAATATCTTCAGGAAACGATATGCGTAAGGCGGTTAAAGGCTATACCCTCGATTTCTTAAATGCATTGCTTGCATTAATTTCATCGGTAATGATTGTTTCCTATTTTATGTATACAGTATCCAACAGCATGATAGAGCGGCATAATACAAGCAGACTGTACTTAACGAGTCTTTTTGTTATGGCAGGTATCATGCGTTATTTACAAATTATTTATGTAAATGTTGATTCAGGTTCTCCAACAAAAATATTATACAGGGATCGGTTTATTCAAATAGCGCTGCTGCTCTGGATGGCCAGCTTTTATTTAATCATTTATTCCAAAAACATGCCTTTCTTTTAACAATGTTTGCTTTTCCCGATTAAAACCCTATTTTCATTATTATAACAGCAATCAGTATGTCAACAGTACTTGTTCTTGGCGCAACCTCTGATATAGGAACAGCAATTGCACGGGAATTTGCACAAAAAAAATTCAATGTTCAACTGGCAGCAAGAGATAGCTCAAAGCTAACCCCACTTCAAACGGATCTATCCATTCGTTTTAACATCCGGTGTACTGTATATCAATTTGACGCTATTGATTTTGCTTCTCATTTGCTGTTTTATCAAACATTAAATCCAAAACCAGATATTGTGGTATGCGTTTTTGGTTATATGAAGGATAACGAATCAACGGTCAATTCAGATAATGAAACACTCCGCACAATTCACACCAACTATACCGGTGCAGTGAGCATATTAAATATTGTTGCGGCAGATTTTGCATCTCAAAAAAAAGGTACTATTGTCGGGATCAGTTCTGTAGCAGGCGAAAGAGGGAGACAAAGTAATTATATTTATGGAAGCGCTAAAGCGGGGTTTACCGCCTATCTTTCAGGGCTCAGAAATAAATTATACGAGAAAGGGGTGCATGTTGTAACCGTTCTTCCGGGCTTCGTGTATACTAAAATGACCGAACATTTAAACTTGCCCAAATTACTAACAGCACATCCGAACGATGTTGCCAGATCCATCTATAATGCGGTGCAAAAAAAGAGAAACATTATATATGTGAAATGGTTCTGGAGGTGGATTATGTGCATCATCAGGCTAATCCCTGAGCCTGTTTTTAAAAGAAAGAAATTGTGAAAAGCTCCATCGCTTTCTTTGATTTTGACGGTACCATTACCTCTAAGGATACTTTATTTGAGATCATCAAATATCAAAAAGGTAAGCGGGCACTGTACGTAGGACTGGTTAAACTATCGCCATGGCTGATAGCAATGAAACTGCGTATCATTTCAAACGCTGCCACAAAAGAAAAGGTGCTTACTTTCTTTTTTAAAGATACCCCCCTGCAGGACTTTCAGCGTAAATGTGATGCGTTTATTGCAAAAGAACTACCCCGCCTTATCCGCCCTGCCGCGTTACGGGAAATCAATAAGCACAAACAAAACAATACAACGGTGGTAATCGTAACTGCTTCTGCAGAGAACTGGACAGCAGGATGGTGCAGGCAAAATCAAATAAGCTGTATTGCCACAAAGCTTGAAATAAAAGAGGGAAAAATCACAGGTAGAATAGACGGTAAAAATTGTAATGGCATAGAAAAGGTGAATAGAATTAAAACGCTTTTCCGGCTTGATGCCTATGAAACCATATCAGCATATGGCGATACAAAAGGCGACAAGCCGATGTTATCGCTTGCCGCCTTTGCGTATTATAAACCTTTCCGGGAAAGACTATAGTTTAACAATTCTAACCACAGATTTGTACTGATAATCAATTATGATCTGTAGGAAATAAACACCTTTCGGCAGGCTCGCCATATCTAATTGGTGATTGACATACCTGTCGTCCTTAACAAATTCATTTCTTAAGACTTTCTTTCCGTTTATATCATATAAATCTATACTTGTCCTTCCTTTTGCCGGATCCTGTAATTCTATTAAAGCCGTTGTGTATACAGGGTTTGGAAACACTTTCACTACCGGCGTAAGATCACGCCTTGCTCCAGCATTATTTATCACAACCTTTACTGTTGCTTTACCTGAACGTCCTTTATCGTCAGTTACCGTTAGTTCAAATTCATATTCTCCTTCGATCAATCCGGATGCAATCATTAATTCATCATTTGGATATTCAATAAAGGCCGGGGAAGGTCCTGTAATCATTCGCCAATTATATGATTCAATACTGCCTGATTGAACGTGAGATCCCGAACCATCCAGCATTACCTCGTTTTCCGGCAATGTTAATACAATCGCCTGACCCGCATTGGCTACAGGAGGCGGCACAACAATATCTGCTGAAATCACATCTACTGTTACCTCTGCCGATGCTGTAGACCCGTTTGAGTCGGTAACTGTAAGTCTGAATATATATTCACCCGCTTCTACAGCTTGTATACCGGGTGTGGCAGCGTTAGAATTAATGATCATTACCGACCCTGGTCCTGCTATTTTTATCCATTGGTAACCTGTAATAGAGCCGCCTGGCGCATAAGAATGACTTCCATCCAACTGTAGTATGCCAACCGGAAGTTGTACTGAAAAGTTATTACCTGCATCCGCTACCGGAGGCTTAACCGGAGCAGGATTTACAATAACAGTAACACTTGCCGTAGCTGAATTACCATTGTTATCCGTAATTTTTAACTGAAACACATATGTACCGGCTATAAGCCCGTCAACTGCTGTAACAGCATTAGCAGCATTATTGATCGCACCACCTGAAGGACCTGATACTTTGCTCCATGTATAGCTCTTTATTTGTCCTGCGGGAGCAGAAGATCGTGTTCCATCCAGGGTAACGCTATTAGCAGGCAATATGATCGTTTGGGCATTACCTGCATTGGCTACAGGTGGTAATGGTGCCGCCTTTACCGTAATGAATACTGTGGCAGATGCAACAACGCCCCTATTATCTGTAACGGTTAGCCGGAACTGGTATTTTCCTTCTGAAAGCCCGGTTACAGCAGATGTAGCCTGGAAAGCATTAGTAATATTTCCACCCGAAGGTCCCGACACCTTACTCCATTCATAATTTGTAATGCTGCCACCGGACGCCGTGGATTTAGATCCATCCAGGCTGGTGCTGTTAGCAGGTAACGTTATTGTTTGATCATTCCCCGCATCTGCAACCGGAGGTGGCGGAGCGGCATTTACTGTTACAGTCATGGTAGCTGTTGCTGTTCCTCCTTTGTCGTCCGTCACTTCTAATTGAAACTTATATGTACCTGCTATAAGCCCCGTAACCGTTGTACTAATGCCGCCAGCGTCTGCGATAGCACCTTCCGCCGGCCCGTTAATTTTACTCCAGTGGTAGCTGATAATACTGTTACCAGCAGAAGCAGAAGAGCCGCTGCCATTTAGGGTTACACTATTATCCGGCAATGTTATAGTTTGCGCGACGCCTGCGTCGGCTACAGGTGGCAATGGTGCAGCTTTTACCGTAATGCTAACCGAAGCGGTGGATGTAGCTCCGTTATCATCGGTTACCCTTAGTTCAAAAGTATATACCCCTTCTGCAAGACCGGTTACCGTGGTAGCGGCACTGCCCGGAGATGTGATCACTTCTCCTGACGGACCGGATGTTTTGCTCCATGCATAGCTGCTGATACTGCCCGATGGTGCGGTGGATCCGCTACCGTCCAAGCTTACACTGTTATCAGGCAATGTTATGGTTTGAGCAATGCCCGCATCGGCTACAGGTGGTAATGGCGCGGCTTTTACCGTAATAGTAACGGAAGCGGTGGAAGTTCCTCCATTGTTATCTGTTACCTTCAGCTCAAAAGCATACACGCCTTCTGCAAGACCGGTTACGGTGGTAGCAACACTGCCGGGAGATGTGATCACTTCCCCTGATGGACCGGATGTTTTGCTCCATTCATAGCTGCTGATGCTGCCCGATGGTGCGGTGGATCCGCTACCATCTAAGCTTACACTGTTATCTGGCAATGTTATGGTTTTATCTGCTCCTGCATCCGCTACAGGTGGTAATGGCGCTGCTTTTACCGTAATGGTAACTGAAGCGGTGGATATTCCTCCATTGTTATCCGTTACCTTCAGTTCAAAAGTATATACACCTTCTGCAAGACCGGTTACTGTGGTAGCAACACTGCCGGGAGATGTGATCACTTCGCCTGATGGACCGGATGTTTTGCTCCATTCATAGCTGCTGATGCTGCCCGATGGTG
>ENA-UOUJ01000500-UOUJ01000500.1-activated-sludge-metagenome-genome-assembly--contig:-NODE-500-length-26100-cov-14.619965_pt1 | contig 26100 bp, 21 predicted proteins | sample MGYA00249839_ERZ747224 | MGnify/ENA primary metagenome ERZ747224 (study PRJEB28782, sample SAMN03220277) | activated sludge metagenome | biome: wastewater; feature: sewage sludge; material... | reverse complement strand
AGCTCGATCTTTTTGAACATTTATAAAAATGTCAACCTATTTTAGGCACGCACAATTTGGAACTTGCTATTTGTGATTTGGTGCTTTGCTCTCCGGATGCGGTCTGACCCTCCTTGTATCGGGTGCTGACCGCCCCTTCGGATTTCGGATTTTTTATCTTCGGATTTGTATTTGAATTTTTATTTGGTTCTTGCTATTTGTTATTTGGTGCTTTATATTTATTCCTGATCATTCTTCAAAACAATAACTCCTCCTGCTTTACAGGTCAGCTCAATAAATCCATTAACCGCTTTGCCTGTAGTTATGCCTTTGGCGGATACGATCTTCCATTGTTCGAAAGGGAGCTTCAGCTTCGTTTGTCCTCCTTTTTCCGCAACGATCTTTATCTCCTTTATCTTTCCGTTTTCCTTCCGGGCATCCACTAAAAAAGCGCCTTCGGCCCTGAGTTGCTGAAAGGAAATGTCTTTCCAGCTCTCCGGAACAGCGGGCATAATTTCAATAAATCCTGCATAGCTCTGTAATAACATTTCCTGCATCCCGGCAGCGAAAGCGAAATTGCCTTCCAGCGTAAAAGGCCGGTAGGTGAATTTGGAATAGCCCGATTTGGTTTGATCGCCATTTACATGAAAGCTATTGGGGAGGCAAAATGCTTTAGCAAAGATCTGTAACGAATTTGCCGCGCCTTCCCCGTCTTTAGCCCTTGCCTTTATATTTCCAAGCCAGGAGTAAGAATATCCGCACCAGTAATCCGGCCCTATCTTTTCAAGCAGCGCTATTGTATTTTTAATGACAGATTGCGCTTTTTCACCATCCTCCCATTTAATCAAACCTAAAGGATGAATGGCCATAAGATGCGAAAAATGCCGGTGCGATTCATTGTAGGGCAGGGTGGGAGCAAACATCAGCTCATCATTGGCCGTAATGGAATAGTCTCCGAATTCGGAAAGTGTTTTTTCCCAGCGGGCCGCTTCATTCGGTAGTCCTAAGGCACGCGCCATCTCTGCTGCTGCGGTAAAACTGAACTTCATCAATGCCAGGTCGTAGTTGGTATTTTGATGAAACCAGGCCTCCATGCGGTTATCGTTTATTTCCGGGCTGGAGCTGAGCGGCAGTTTTCTTAATCCTTTTTCATCCTTAACTGTTATGCTTGCCAGGAATGTGCAGGTTTCTTTCAGCCAGGGGTAAGCGCGGTTCTTAAGAAATGATTTATCCATACTATACTTCCATTGCAGGTAGTAGTGATGTGCCAGCCAGGAAGATACGGTTGGCGAAAGCGAATATTGCGTCCAGCCTCCCATTTCTGTTCCATCTAAGGTAGTTACGCCCGGTACCGCTAATCCTTCCTTACCGAAAAATAATTTTGTGTAGCGCTTATAGTTCGCTTTGTTCTCATCTAAGTGATCGAGGTAGCCCAGAGCTTCCTCCATATGGTTGGCACTGTAAGCGGGCCAGTAGCTCAGTTGGGTATTCAGGTCGTGGTGAAAATCGCCTTTCCATGGTGGTATTCTTCCGTTATCCGCCGTCCACACCGCCTGTAAAGAGATAGGTGGCGCTCCCCGTCTTGCGGCTGATCCGAATTTATACTGTTCAAGATACCATTGCTTTTCCAGCAGGAGATCGGGCACACGAATGGCAGATTTACTCCAAAAGTCTTTCCACCAGCTCATATGGGTTGCATAATCCTGTACCATTCCTCTTTGTACAGCACTGTTCACTACTGCCGGAGCAACAGCATTTATTTTTGTATCAGGGTATTGTGACGAAACACTCCATACGCCTTCAATAGTAGCAGCATTTATTTTTTTCCATTGTACGCTGATCTGATATACAAAACCGCCCCATCCTTCCTGTTTGTAGGTAATGCTGTTACCCTGTTGTTGCATGGTGCCCTGCTGGTATCCTAACCGGGCGAGGTCATCGCCTACGAGTGAATTTACTTCGCCGCCTTCTTTTATATCAGACTGGTAAGGAGGGGCGATAAGCTGGGGCTGTATATTTTCTGAAACGTTTTCGAAGCGGAACCATCCAACAGGTTGGCTGGCATGCACAAAAGTTTGTAACAGCATGCCATTTTCCCATTGCACTTCACATACCGCGTTGGCCAGTATCAGCCGTACAGACTTTACTTTTCTATCGGCCGGTATATTGAACTCCAGCGCGCCGGCCGGAATTTTGGAAGGCGCCGGTTCCCTGTCGTAAGGCGCATCAAAATATTCCTGTACGGGTTTATAATCTTTTTTATTTACCTGCTCTTCTATCCACTGGTAGCTGAACTCTTTCCGGTGCAATCCTTTCAGGGGGCGCATGTCCCAGATATCCGACCTGTCTAATGAAAAGCGCAAATGATCTCCTTTCTGCCATACCAGCGCACCAACGGTAGCATTGCCCAGCGGAATGGCTTCATCCCAAACGGTGGCAAGCTGTTTAAAGTGGAGATCGTGTTGCGGCGCCGGCTGTGCCAAAAGTAATGCAGGAAGCAGCAGTAAACTGAAGCAGGAAAGCATTTTATTCATCCTGAAAAATAACGATTTTATGTAATCAGCGGCATGAATGTTTAATTACTTAAGCTTAATGGTAATTTCTTTTATTGCCATATGAAAAAACGATGAGTCCTTTCCTTTTTTTATACCGGTTACTTGCATCAAACTGTGCATTATTGTGTTGAGGTTAATTGTGAAAGTGACGTGGTATTCAGGAAGGAACTGTTGATATTCAGCCACGAACAGCGTATATTTATGACGCTCCTGCTGTTTGTATATAACCAGACAAAAAAAATTGTTTTATGAAACAAGTAATGATATTGGCTTTAGGTTCTTTTATACTCTTAGCCGCCTGTAAAAGCGCTAATGTAAATAACACCCAAAGCAGGCAAACGGATAATTCCGGTATTGAAAAACTTAATGGCACGTGGGAACTGGAATACATATCGGGTCCCCGGATCGCTTTCCAGGGATTATATCCCGACAGGAAGCCGGTGATCACTTTTAGTACTTCCGACAGCAGTTTTGGTGGAAATACAAGCTGCAATGCTTTCAGCGGAAAACTAAGGGCAGATAACAGGAGCATAAGCTTCTCTGATCATATGGCTTTAACAAAGATGTTTTGCCCCGGCAGCGGGGAGCCGGTATTCATAGAAACACTGAAAAAGATTAATGCTTATACCGTACAGGATAGCACCCTTACGTTTATGATGGATGAAGTGCCGATGATGCGGTTTGCAAAAAAGCAGTAAACGCATATCACTTACGGTATTGGGTAACTGAAGACCTGCTACGCTTTTTGACCCAATTCCCTGATAAAGCGAAAGTGCGAATATACAGCCCGTCCCATAGTAGGAATACTGTTATAAGGTAAATTGAAAGCTTTACATTTTTCTTCAACAATTTTACTTAAGGCCGGGTAATGCACATGGCTGATGCGGGGAAACAGGTGATGCTCTATCTGGTAATTCAACCCGCCGGCAAACCAGGAAACAATTTTATTACCGGGAGAGAAGTTGGCCGTGGTTTTTACCTGGTGCACCGCCCATTCATTTTCTATCATTTTTGTTTCATGAATGCCAGCCACTTCAAATTCGGTTTCTTCCACCACATGCGCTAACTGGAATACAATGGCGAGCACAAATCCAAGACCTATATGCATGCTTAAGAAAAATACCAGCCAGCCCTGCCAGCCCATCAGAAGAACAGGCAAAGCAATATAAAATAATACATACATCAGCTTGCTGAACCAAAAAACGAAATGATCGTTTCCCGACATTTTACCTAAAGGACTGTTGTTTACTTTTCTTTTAAAATATTTTTCAAAATCCTGGAAAAGGATCCATATCAATGAGCTTATGGAGTATAACAGGGGGGTGTACAGATGCTGGATTTTATGCATCGGCTTCCATACCTGCGTTCTGCACATGCGTATAAAAGGGCTTTTTGCGATATCATCATCTACCCCGTCCACATTGGTATACGTATGGTGGATGATATTGTGCTTTTGTTTCCATATGAAATTATTTCCGCCAAGGGCATTGATGGAAAGTCCGAGCGTGCTGTTTACCCATTTTTTGCTGGAGTAGCTTCCGTGGTTGGCATCGTGCATTACATTAAACCCGATGCAGGCCATTAAAAAACCTAATGCACCGCCCAAAACAATAGTTAGTATTAAGGGCATGGAAACAAAAAGAAGAACGATATATATGGCAACGGCTGCAGGTATGAGGGTTAGTGTTTTAGTATATAGTAACCAGTTGCCTGTTTTTCTTAGATTTCTTTGTTTAAAATAATCGTCTACAGATGCTTTAAGTGATGAGAAAAATACGGCGTTTTTGTTGTTGAATAATACTTTGGACATTAATTGAATTGTGTTTTTATTTTACGGGATGATATGAAGATATGTTAAATATATGCAGGAACAAGCAGCGATCTTGCCAATCTTGTCACAATATTAACTGCCGGGAGGCGAAGGGGTTAAAGCAAACAGGGCGATTAAACCTCAAACCCGGGGCACTCACTCGCCCAATCCTGCTATAATATTGATCGTAAGCGCCACTATAACAGTGTTGTAGCCAAATGCGATCAGCCCATGCCACAGGGCCCACCGTCTTATTTTTTTGGATGTTACCGAAACATCGGATACCTGAAAAGTCATACCCAGTACAAAGGAAAAATAGGCGAAATCAAGAAAATCCGGTTTGTCTTCTTCCGGGAAATCCATTCCGCCGGCATGCGTTTGTGAATGCGATATATGATTGCTGTAATACAGATGTGCATATCGTACGGCAAAAACCGTATGCACCAGCGCCCACGATAAAATCATTGCGGTTATGGCAATGGGTAAATGCAGCTCTTTTGCAACCGGCTCCTGCTTTTTGGTGGTAAGCAATAGTATAACCGCCAGCATGCTCACGAAAGTTGAAATGAGAATGATGAAAAAAATAACGGTACGGCTTGGGTCCTCCTTAGCAGCCTGTTTGCGTATATGAAGTTGTGGTGTAGTGAAAAAGGAGTGCCAGTAAAACAAAAGCAGTAGAAAACAAAAACCATCCCATCCCAGCATTATATGCGACAAAGCGGCCAAATGCGTATGCGGAAAAGGGATCAGCCACGATAAACCTGTTGCTATAACGGCGCAAATCATTATTTTATAAGCAATATGCAGCCGGTTAAACCACGAAAGATTTTTTTTGTCCGCGGTATCATTCATAATGCTGTTTTAAACAATGGTGCTTAATACTACTGTCGGGGTAGCTATAGGAGTTCCAGGTCTCAAGTTACAGGTGCAGGGGTATTTCCTTGTAACATGGGCCCTGTAACCTGCAACATCTTTCACGTCTCACCTCTCACTTTTCTACCAACTGCCCGGGTATCCGGTAAGCGGCAATATCACTTATCAATGCATTTCCTTTGGTATCCTCAATTACAATGTCAACCGAGGTTACGGCAGTAGCATCAAAAGTAAGCAGCCGCTTATGCCCGATGGTTGTGCCCTCAATGGTTTTAACCGTTTCTTCTCCATTTTTCAGCAGGCATTTGAATTGTTTTATACTTTGTCCTAATGCAATGTATTCCTTCAGCAAAATACAATTGATCGTTTCTGCTTTGCCCGGATCAATGGTAATAATATTTTTATCGCCTCCGGCATTAATATAATCCTTCGCAAAGCCATTGTCAAAATGTATGGTAACCGGTTCACCTGCGGCATTCGTATACCGGACGCTTATATTTTTGAAAAGATTATCGGCAAAGCTTTCATCGCGGTATTTTTTAAATCCTGCCAGCGCTGCTGAATCATTAGGATGTATCAGCCCTCTTCTGTCGGGCGGAACATTCAATAAAAAAGAGGAGCCGCGTCCAACCGATTTGAGGTAGAGGTCAAACAGTTGCTCCGGCGTTTTTACTTTGTCGTCTTCTTCGGCGTGATAGAACCATCCCGGCCGGATACTCACATCACATTCTGCGGGGATCCAGTTTTTACCATTCACGTTGCCCTGGTTCAGGGTGTCCTGCGATGGAGCCCCGGCGCCTCTTGTAAATCCCGCGGTATCTAAAAGGTTCCAGTTGGTTTTACCCGCTATGCCGCTTTCATTACCTACCCAGCGAATATCGGGGCCAATGTCACTGAACACTACCGCATCAGGCGCCAGCTTTTTGATTTCTTTTTCAAACCGGGCAAAATCATACACCTGTTTTTTGCCGTTGGGGCCTTCGCCGTTAGCGCCGTCCCACCAAAACTCAAATAATGGACCGTACTGCGTTGTTACCTCAGCCATTGTATTTACATACACATCATTGTATTCGGGCGTGCCATATTCCGGGTGGTTACGATCCCAGGGCGAAAGATAAATGCCAAATAACAAGCCGTTGGCTTTGCAGGCTTCCGACAATGCCTTTACCACATCGCCTTTGCCATTCTCCCATTTGCTTTCGCGTACGGTATGTTTTGAATATTTGCTCGGCCATAAGCAAAAGCCATCGTGGTGCTTGGCAGTTAAAATAATTCCTTTGGCGCCGGATTGTTTGGCAATGGTTGCCCATTGATTACAGTCGAGGGCGGTAGGGTTAAATGCATCTGCAGGCTCATCTCCATGCCCCCATTCCTTATTTGTGAACGTATTGGGCCCAAAGTGAATGAACCAGTAAAATTCCAGGTCGTGCCAGGCAAGCTGCTGCGCGGTAGGAACCGGGCCAATAGCTTCAGGCGCTTTTTCCTGCTTTGCAACTGTATTACAGGACATGCTAAAGAGGGCGCAAATGGAGACAATAAAAAAAATCTTTTTCATGTTTACGTATTCAGGTAAATATTAGTGATGCTTATTATTGTTGCCAGGCAGATTTCAGCTTATATACTTCCATGCTTTCCACTTTTACATTTCCTCCTTCGCTGTAAAATTCCAGGTCATTGAATGTATATACCGGTATAAAGCAACCGGATAACGATATTTTGCCACCATTGGCAAATACTTCTAAGGAAGCCCTGTCTGCCAGTATACGTAATTCAATTTTTCCATTCACCGGTTCAAGGTCAACAGTCTTTCCCAATACGCTTAGCTTTTTGTTTTGTGCATCATAACGCACAGGAGTACCGCTTGTTTCGGAATTGCCTTTGCGGATCACAAAGCCAAATGCCGCTGCCGTTCCGGGTTCTATTACGGCCTGTATATCCAGCGCGTCTCCTTTTACGGCAGATAATATATTTGAGCCGGGTTGCACCTGCCTGTTTGTTACTGAAAATTTCTCCCCGTAAATATTTTCTATTTCCACCACCGGGTTCCTGCAAACACGCAGTCCTTCCGGAAATCTTTTTAAAGTAAGCACACAGGGAAAAGCCATTTGCTGGTTAAACGGTGCATCGGGATACGTGCCGCCATTCATCCACGCAATTTGAATACGCCTGCCGTCTGCCGCCGGAATATCGCTGTAAGATTGCGCGGCGTAAAAATTATTACCCACATCCATCTTTATCTTTTCCGTTTCAGGCGTAAAGGTGCTGCCGTTAAAGCTGCCAACAAAGTAGCCACCGTCTGCTCCATGCAGCACCCATTTTTTTTCTGCGGGATTACCATCCACGGCAAGTTCAAACAGGTCGGGGCATTCATACATTCCTTTAATAAAACTTTTTTGTTCCCACTGTAATAAGTTGGTTGAATTATATATGGCAATACCTCTTCCCTTTTCATCTTTGTCGGGACCGATATATAAAACCATTACCCATTTTTTTGCCGGCTCATGCCAGAAAACTTTAGGGTCGCGTTCATCCATCGTTCCGTTTTTCATAACCGGTATAACCGGGTTGGGATAGGTTTGCCAGGTTTTGCCGGCGTCATTGCTGTATACCAGCCGCTGCCCGCAGTGCATTGCGGTATAGATAAGTACAATCGTTTTTTCATTCCCTTTTTGTAAGCCCGAAGTATTATTCCAGTCTACCACCGCGCTTCCCGAAAACGCGGGACAGGTATAATTACCGGGTGTTCCTTCTAACGGGTAAACAGCTAAGGGCCGGTGTTTCCAGTGCAGCATATCATTGCTTACGGCATGCCCCCAGTGCATATTGCCCCAGCCTTTGCCATAAGGGTTATACTGGTAAAAAAGATGGTATTCCCCTTTATAATATACCAGTCCGTTCGGGTCGTTCAGCCAGTTTTTTTCCGCGGTAAAATGGAATTGCGGGCGGTAGGGTTCATTGTAATAAGACGCGCTTGTTTGGGCAAGGCCGGAAACGCCTGGCAATATTGCCGCAAGCGTAAAAAGGAACAGGAACGAACGGTGCATGAGATTCCACTTATGAAGTAAGAAAATGAGTATTAAATACAGGTTGAAAGATAAGGCTATTTCTATTTACCGGTTAATGGTAGCATGGTTTTTTATTCCGGCTATTTTGCAGTCGGTGATCATTCATTTAATATTTTCTTTGCCTGCCGCACCATATCTTCCGCGGGTATGGTCTTTAGTTTTTCAATGGCAAAAGGTTGTAAAACGTTATCTAATTTTTGTAATGACCGCGTATTTCCTTTTACGGTAAATTCTTTTTGCAGCAGCTTTATCTTTTCAAAATCCTGGATGCCTTCAATGAGCTTTTCAAAACGTACGGAGGTACGCGGACCGGGGTACACCTGGTACGTATCGCCTGCGGGCCAGCTCCGGAAGCGCGAATCCCTGAGCGGATCTGCTACCCAACTGTTATAAGCCCAGCGGAGGTAACCTGTAAAACCTTTTGCCGCCGCATACCAGCCAAGCCATACATGCTCGGCCGGAGGAGAGAAGGTAAATCCGTTGGGATAATTTTCGGTGCAGCAGGTGTAATACGTGCTGGGCTTGCCCTCGGCTATGCGTTCTTTCAGCACGGCTTCATCAAACTGCAGGTTAGAGGCCAGGCAATAGTCGTATATGTCTTTTTCTATTTCGGGATGATAGTTGCCGGCAAGCGCGATCTTCCATCCCGGATCAATGCTTTTAAGCAAGGCGATCACTACCTGCATATCTTTCATGGGGCGTTCATCCATAGCAATAGTGGTAATATCAAACCAGCCTTTGTGCTTTAAGTGCTGTGTGAAATCCTTCAGCATGCTTGTCCAGTGCGCGGTATATTCAACCGAGCCAATAGGTGCTTTAAGCATGGTGTCTTTACCTGCTGCTTCATCAAAATAGCGGAACGACAAAGCCCAGGGCACCATCGTATAACAGTTGATGCGTTTGTTAATGCCGCAGCTCATCACAAAAGCAACATATTTATCAAACAGGCTGTAATCGTATACCCATGAACCGTCTTTGTGTTTTGTCCATTTAATCAGGCCTGGAAAATCGTCATAGGTTTGATGTCCCCACGGTTCGTCCATAATGCTTGCCGTAATATTTTTTTGACCCGCACCGGCTAATAAGGTGTAATAAGGCTTCATCAGATCAAAGTGTTTATCGCTCCACAGGGGCACATCGTGTACTCTTGCAATTGCGGCCGGGTGCTGCCAGAGATCAAGATCAAATGTCCATTTATCCGGTGTTGGTAATACGCGGTCAATTACTTTAACGGTATAATATAACGTATAGCTTTTATCTGCTTTAACCGTAATGCTTCCTTTATAGTTTCCGGGCCGGGCGTTCTGCGGAACGTGAATGCTCAGCCATATGGGCTGAACAGTGCGGGCGTCAACCGGCATGGAAGATATGATATCTATGGCATCTGCCGCCAGCGAGGAATCGAAATCGGCAGGTTTACGGTAACCGCAGCCGCCGGCAAATTCATCTGTAATTACATAGCGGATAAAGCCGGCTTTGATATTCGGAGCCGGAATGGTTTGCTTTTTTGCATTTACCAGGTTGCTAAGTGTATAAGTTAACTGCGTTACAGGCTCGTTTGTCCATACCAGCAGTTGTGTGTGCACTTTTTCTCCTTTCCATGCCGCAGCGTTCCAGCTTTGCTGAACGGCTGTAAACGGAACTTTCTCTTTGGCATACCTGGTATTGCTGTTGGCGAAACTTACCATTACAGGCTGTTGCAGCGTTTGCCAGCTTTCATCAGGTGGCGAAAGCCGGATTGCGGCTTCGGTAAAATAACGATTGTCTTCCGTGCTGTAGCTTTTATCCTGCCCAAAGAGCAGGAAGGTGCAGAACGCTGCCGGCAATATCATTAACCATTTTTTCATAACTGTAAATTTGAACCAGGTTAAAACTACAGGAATAAATGGAAAAGAAACGGGGCAAACGATTGCATGATTGTTTTTGATACCCAAAAATATGCTGTTATCTTAGCTATCCGTATGGAGAAAAAGGTACCTACAATAAAAGAGATCGCAAAAAAGCTCAACATTTCTGTTTCAACGGTTTCACGGGCTTTGCATGATCACCCCAGCATAGGGCTGCGCACTAAAATGCAGGTGCAAAAGCTGGCAAAGGAAATAAATTATGAGCCTAACCAAACGGCTATTCAGTTCAAGCAGGGCAAAACGTTCACGCTCGGGCTTATCCTTCCCAACCTGCGCGAGGAGTATTTTTCTTCCGCTATAAGCGGTGTAGAGGATACCGCCTTTAAAAGCAATTACAATGTGCTGATCGGGCAATCGCACGACCTGCTCGACAGGGAGCAGCAGATCGTGGAAACCATGCGTAAGCACCGGGTTGACGGGGTGCTGGTTTCTATTTCAAAACAAACCAACAGCATTGAACATTTTGAGCAGTTAGACAAGTACAATATACCTGTTGTTTTTTTTGACCGCGTACCCAATGTGCCCAATATTCATTCGGTATGGTGCAGCTTGTATTACAGTACAGTTGAAGCTGTAGCGTTTTTGTTCGGCAGGGGACATCAGCGGGTAGGTTATATACAGGGGCCGTTATCTTTAAATATTAAGAACGAAAGGCTGGAGGGATATTACGAAGCGCATAAAAAGAAAAAAATACCCGTCAATGAATCATTGATCGCAACTACCGACCTTTCCAAAGAAAGTACGGAGCGGGCAATAGAAAAATTATTGTCACTTAAAAACCGGCCAACGGCCATACTGGCTTTTAACGATAATGTTGCGCTGGATACGATTCAATACGCTAAAAAGAAAAAGCTGAAGATCAATAAAGATATCAGCGTGGTAAGCTACGCTAACTGGCCCATCATCAGTTATCTTGATTTCCCTCCTATAGCTTCTGTAGAACAATTTCCCTATGAGCAGGGCAGCAGGGCAACGGAATTATTATTTAAGCTGCTCAATACCAAATCACCCGAAGGCGCTTTACCGTATGAAAATATTGTACTGAAAAGCGAGCTGATCGTGCATTGATCTTTCCCCGCCTGCCGGATGCGTCAATCGCCGGAATGATGTACATCCTTTCCATAATTATATAACAGCGGCGCCATATTATGGATTGAATTTTGCGTGAAATATAGTCAGCATCCGCAGTACCATGTATATGCTGTAAAAAATGAGTATGAAAAATCTTCTTTTTTTAGCAGGATTACTCGCTTCAGCTGGCGCCAACGCACAGCATGAACACCATATGCCCGCCGCCGATATTATGCATACGGCAAACGATACTATTCTGCCTCATCAGCATCACATGCAGCATGATATGGGTAATATGAGCCATGCTTTTTCTTTAAACCTGCCCATGAGCCGCAATGGCTCAGGTACAGGCTGGCTGCCCGATGCATCGCCTATGTATGGCGTAATGTATCATTCCCCCAAATGGATGTACATGCTGCATGGTAATATTTTTTTGCGTTATAACAACCAGGATATCAGCAAGAGCGGTTCAAGAGGCGGCAGTAAGTTTGACGCCCCCAACTGGATGATGTTCATGGGACAAAGAAAAGTGGGTAACAAAGGATTGTTCCGTTTCAGCGCCATGCTTTCCCTTGATGAGCTGATTGCCGGAGGATCGGGTTATCCTTTATTATTTCAAAGTGGTGAAAGTTATAAGGGAAAACCTTTGGTTGACCGCCAGCATCCGCACGACCTGTTTTCGGAATTGTCTGTGGGCTATACCTATGCCCTTTCACAACAAGCCGATGTATTCGCTTATTTAGGCTATCCGGGTGAGCCGGCATTGGGTCCCGTTGCCTTCATGCATCGCCCATCTGCGTTATATAATCCGGATGCTCCGCTTTCTCATCACTGGACAGATGCAACGCATATTACTTTTGGTGTGGCAACTGTTGGTATGCGTTTGGGTGAATTTAAAATAGAAGGTTCGTCTTTTACAGGAAGGGAGCCCGGTGAAAACCGCTATGATTTTGATAAGCCCCGGTTCGATAGCTGGAGCGGCAGGCTATCGTATAACCCTTCCGGTAACTGGGCACTGCAGGTGTCGCATGCTTTTGTTAACGAACCGGAACCCCTGCATATAAATAAAGATGTTAACAGAACTACCGCATCCGCCGTATACAGTTTGCCGTTAGCGCAGAACGGGTGGTTGAATGCTACTGCGGTTTGGGGCAGAAACAAAAGTAAAAACCATGATGCGGAGCGCGCTTTTTTGTTAGAAGGGTCATGGGGCAAAAGTAAACTGGCATTATACGGGAGGTATGAATATGTGCAAAAGTCAGTTGAGGAACTGGTATTAGATGACGCCATATACGGGCATGACGCCATTTTTCCGGTGCATGCTTTTACCGCCGGTGTTAATTACGATTTGCTGAATATTAATAAACTTATCGTAGCCGGCGGCACACAGTTCACGGTATATAAAACGGATAAGAAGCTGTATGATTTGTATGGCAGATATCCCATGGCTTTTGAAATCTATTTGCGTTTATACCCTGCCTTAATGAAAATGTGATCTGGCACGATAATTACCTTATTTATTAGTACTAAATAATGAAGTTATGGCAAGGTATTCCAAAAAAGCGCAGGAAAAAGTAGCAAGCGCTATGCATGAAATGAAGGAGGGGAAATTAGTAAGCGGTAAAAGTGGGAAAAAGGTTACCAATCCCAAACAGGCTGTTGCCATAGCACTTTCGGAAGCCCGCGAAGAAGGCGCCAAAGTACCGAAAAAGAAATCTGCCACTAAAACCGTTGCAAAGAAAAAGAAAGCCTCCGGGAGCAAAACAGCAAAGAAATAATATTGTATTTAATCTTTCCACTTTCTTTATATCTTCTTTGTGGTATTAAATGCACATGCTGCGCAGAATATTACCCATAAGCATTCAGAGAATCATTTGTTTATGCATTTATGGGTTACACAATGGCTGTTTACGCTTATTTCCCGACAAATTCAGACAGGCATGAATTTTTATAATATATTATTGTACTCAAAGCATAATGTGAATGGATATGAAAAGTATAAAATCTTATCTCCTTTGTATCTTTTTTCTTGGCGGTTGTACCACGCTTAAACAACAAATCGCTGTAAACGAAGCCACGCCTGTAAAACCTGTAGATTCACTGCCTGAACCATACGCCACCAAATCGGTCATGCATTTCAGCAATGTGGTAGGATGGAATAAAACAGAAATGCCCGTAGCACCGGAAGGATTTGCGGTAAGCCGGTATGCAGAAAGCCTGCAAAATCCACGGTGGATGTATGTATTGCCCAATGGTGATGTGCTGGTGGCTGAATCCAATACAGAGCATGGTTTGCTTGAAAAGGCTGGTGCAGTAATTATTGGCGCCAGTAAATCGAACGACATGCGAAAAAGCGCTAACCGCATTACCATTTTAAGGGATACAGATAAAGATGGAAAACCTGATGTCAGGGAAGTATTTCTAAGCGGTCTGAACCAACCCTTTGGCATGTTGTTGCTGAAAAATAAATTGTATGTAGCCAATACAGATGCGTTGTGGAAATTTCCCTACGAAAAAGGACAGCTAAAGATAAATGCCGCAGGGGAAAAGATCATTGATTTGCCTGCCGGAAAAAACAACAGGCACTGGACAAGGAATATTATTGCCAACGGCAAAGGGAGCAAGATATATATTGCTATCGGTTCCGGCAGCAATGTAGCAGAAAACGGACTGGAGGAAGATAAAGATAAGGCGAGGATATGGGAAATTAATCCCGATGGGTCAGGACTTAAAGTATATGCAAGCGGACTGCGCAACCCGGTGGGCATGGACTGGGCGCCGGGTACGCAAACATTATGGACTGCAGTTAATGAAAGAGATGAATTGGGCGACAACCTGGTACCCGATTATATAACAAGTGTAAAAAGCGGTGGGTTTTACGGCTGGCCGTATGCTTATTTCGGACAACATATCGATCCCCGCATTGAAGCGAAAGACCAGCGGCCGGATCTGGTTGAGAAAGGCATCGTTCCGGATGTGGCTTTAGGTTCCCATACCGCATCGCTCGGACTGCTTTTTTATACAGGTAAACAGTTCCCCGCAAAATACCGGAACGGTGCTTTTATTGCGCAGCATGGTTCCTGGAACCGGTCGGTACTGGCGGGCTACAAAGTTATTTTTATACCTTTTGAGAATGGAAAACCAGCCGGTAAGGAAGAAGATTTCCTTACCGGCTTTATCATAGAGCCCGAGGGGAAAAAAGTACATGGCCGCCCGGTAGGACTGGCCATGCTGCCTGATGGTTCTTTGCTGGTTACCGACGATACCAGTGATACGATCTGGAGAGTAAGTGTTGAAGATGCAAAAAGCACCAAAGCACAAAAAGCAAGAACCAAACTTGCCTACCGGCAGGCAGGCCTGTCCGCCGGGGCGGATAAATTCCAGGTTCCAAGCCGGATCCCGCATGTGCGGGACGAAATTCGAAGGAGACTGGCAGCCGTTAGCTATCAGCAATTAGCCACAGTACACTCACTTCTCACTTCTCACCTTTCTCCTCCCCCCTCACAAAAAGCCCGTAAAACCTGCTGCTGGCGGTATCAGCAATAGCTCCGCCTGGTGTTTTGTAAATAAAATATGCCGCAAGGTCTTCTCTCTGTTCCGTAAAGATCAATGCTTTTTCGAGCCCCATTGTCATCAGTACATTATCATAGGCATCCGCAGTAATAGCATCTTTGGCGAAAACAGTAACGCTGATCAGGTTGTTCCTGGTGGGATAACCTGTGCGGGTATCTATGGTATGACTGAATTTTTCCCCATTGCTTTCATGAAATTTCCGGTAGTTACCGGAAGTAGTAACCGCGCCTTCGTTAATGGTAATGATCTTTTGTATTACAGGAGCTTCAAATCCATAGTCGCCAGGCGCTTCAATGCCGATGCTCATTTTTTCGCCGCCCGGTTTCTTCCTGCCTTTAACCCTGATCTCACCGCCTATTTCCACTATATAATCGGTAATATGCTGTTGTTCCAGGAAATCCGCAACAACATCCACGCTGTAACCCTGTGCGATGCCGTCAACATCAATAGTAATGCAGGATTTTGTTTTGATGAGCCGGTTGCCTTCTAATTTTATTTTATCCGTTCCAATGCATTGAAGCAACGCGTGAACCTTTGCAGAGTCGGGATATTTTTTTACAGGTTTGGCGCTGAAGCCCCAGGCCTGTACCAATGGTTGTACGGTAATGTCGAACAGCCCTTCCGATTGTTGCCAGGCTTCTATGGATTTACTGACCACAGCGGCAAAATGTTCATCAATAGCAATTCCTTTTTTCGACGCGTTAAACCTGCTGATCAGCGAGAAGGGTTTATATATGGAAAGGGAGCTGTCTATACGGGTTAAAATGCTGTCTACCTGTATTTTCCTCACTATGCTGTCCTTTGCATAATAAGTAATATGCCATGTAGTACCCTGGGCGCTACCGCTCATTTGTATTTTCAGGAAATCATTGCTGCCGTTATATGAACGGAAAATAAGAAAGAGAAAAACTAATGGTGATATATACCAGGCCATGCTTCAAATATAGCGCATACAATGTTCGGGAATCGTTAATTGTATAATCACAAAGCACGGAAAGAATGCTCAAAGCAATGAAATAAATAGCCCGGGAACCCCTGCAATCTCTATTTCTGCCGGAAGCTGTCGCCTATGAAAGCCAGCGCATCGGTAATGCCGGTGCGCCAGTAGGTCCAGCTATGCGCGCCATCGCGTACGCGGTATTCATGCGCTACTAATTTGGAACGCAGGGCAATATGCAATAAAGCATTTCCTTTAGCCAGAAAATCATCATCGCCGCAATCTATCCAGTAGCGTACTTTATTGAGTTCTGCCCCCGACTTTTTTTCAATAATGGATAACGCCGAATTGTCGTACCATGCTTTGCTTAATCTTGCCTTCCCTTTCAAACCGCGCCCATACAATTGTCCAAACGTACGATCCCATTGCGCATCAGGCATGTTTATCATTTCATCGTCGCTGAAAACCGCGGCGCTTAAAGGTGCTGTGGCCACAAAATATTCGGGATATTTTAAAGCATATAGCAGCGATCCGTAGCCGCCCATGGAAAGCCCGGCAACAGCGCGGTATTTCTTTTGTGATTTTATGCGGTAGGTTTTTTCAATGGCGGGAATAAATTCCTGAATAAAGAAGTCTTCGTACTTTTCTTTCCCATCATACGCATTAATATACCAGCTCGAATCTGCATCGGGCATAATAATGATCATAGGTGGTATCGTTCCTTCGGCAATAGCCTTATCGGCATAACGGTTTATTTCGCCAAACTGCAGCCACCCGGTATTGTCGTCGGTATATCCGTGCAGCAGGTATACTACAGGGTAAGTTCTTTGCGAATGCTCATAATCAGCAGGCAGGTATACCGTATAGCTAACATCCCTGCCCAAAATAGTACTGGAAACGGAAGCTTCCTCAATTACTTTTCCGGGTTGCTGGGAATATAATACAGGTGTGGCACAAAGAGAAAGAAAGAATAAAAGGTATGCCTTCATATATGATTGCTGATTTTTTGATTTCTGATTTGAAATATCAAACACATTTTATGGGGCTGGCGTAAAAGTGTAGCTGAGTACCCGTTCTTCATAGTTAGCGAGCGTATACACCACTAAGGTTCCGTTTTTACGGATAAACGTATACCGGTACCGGTCGCTGTTCTGCTCTTTTTTACTGGGTTTTCTGAACCAGCGCTCCAAATCGTACCGCGTGGTATTATATACCTGTATTTTTTTTAACTTACCGGTATTGATCTTTTTATTGTTATAATCTGTATTGCCTTCAACGGGTTCAAATATGGCAGGCCGGTATAAAAAGCTGCCTGCCGTTTGGTTGCTGTCGAAAGTTATGGTTAAGGTATCACCCAGATAGCCATATACATACCGTTCGCCTTTGTCGCTTATGTTTTTTTTAGTAGGCTCTCCGAAAAGCCGCACTGTTTCGCCCGGAGTGGTTACCCCCTTCTCCAGCTTACGAACGCTTTCTTCTGATATGGGATGGTAAATGGCGAAAGGGGTGCTGGCGGGGTTATATCGTTTACTGCATCCCGTTAGTAATATCCCGCACACTACACATGCTACAAGTAAATGTTTATTCATAAGGAAAGACTTTTGATGAAAGCAAATTAAATGAAACTTATGCACTCCTTCAATTCTTTTTCGGTATAAGCCAGCCCATACTGCTTCAGCACATCATCGGGCACGCCATTCCACTGATTGGGCTGGTTACCCTGATATCCTATATCTTCAATGCCTATTTTAGAAGTATAAAAACCGGTACAGGTAAGATTACGCATCAGTGTAAAAAAAGAAACACCCTGCGACATTTCCGGCTTCGCTTTTTTTGGCCAGGCAATATCATCCACTACCTGCATACGCTGCGCCTGGTCGCTATCCTTAAAGTTTTTCTGGAAACGCTGATAGCACTGCCTGTCTATCCAGCGCAGTCCGCCGCGCATGGGCACCTGGTGACCGGGCATATCTTTTACAATAAATTCTATAAAATCGGGAACACCTGCATCGGTAGCGCTGCCGCTTACTTCATCTTTGGGAATGATGATATCCGCCAGTATGGCAATGGTTGCCATTTCATGTTCGGTGAAGAACTTAGCAGACACTACGTTGTTGTAATGCGCTATTTCTTCGGGCTGCCTGTCGGGCCCCGCATCGGGCGTGTTGCCGGAGTCTGCTAAAGTGGCGGCATTATCCGCCTTTTTCTTATCGGGTAATTTGCAGGCATCAAATAAAACAGTGGCAGACAGGGAGCCTAACCCAATTATTTTTAATGATTTTCTTCTGTCCATAGCTGAAAGATTTTTCGAATAATAGTTTTACATGTTTACAGCAATCAGAGATTCTGTTTCTTTAATTCATCAATAATGTATTCGGATGCCCGCATGGATAATGCAAGGATCGTCCATGTGATGTTCTTATCCGCCTGCGATGTGAAGGCTGCGCCGTCTACAACGAACAGGTTTTTGCAATCGTGCGCCTGGTTCCATTTATTGAGCGCCGAGGTTTTAGGGTCGCTGCCCATTCTTGCCGTGCCGCCTTCATGAATGATCTTACCGGGCGATTCGAGCCCGTATTTATTTTCCGGTCCATCATTTCCACCCCAGGTAATTACAGCGCCCATTTTGTGCATGATCTCCTTAAAGGTTTCTTTCATATGCTTCGCCTGCTTCACTTCATAATCGCTCCATTTTACATTGAACCGTAATACAGGGATGCCATATTTATCTACTACCGAAGGATCTATCTCGCAATAGTTGTCGCGCCTTGCCACGGCTTCGCCGCGACCGGCCATACCAACGCCTGCGCCATAAAAAAACCGCTGATCTTCTTTCAGAGAGGCGCCGTAGCCTCCGGCTTCTTTTTTCTTTCCGTTTACTTCGTATGCGCCGTTCTGACTTTCAATACCAAATCCAAAGCCATAGGAAGGCATGCCCATACCGCCCCAGTATTCAATATGATAACCGCGCGGGAAATCTAATTTTTTATTGTCTCCCCACCAGGGTGAATACACATGCATACCGCCTACGCCATCTTCGTTGTAACGTTTTCTGCCAAAGAGTTTGGGAAGATATCCCCCCAAAGCGGCGCCGGTAGAGTCATGCAGGTACCTTCCCACCACATCGCTGGAGTTAGCCAGTCCGTTGGGATGACGCGCAGATTTGGAATTGAGCATCAGCCTCGATGTTTCGCAGGCACTGGCAGCCAGTATCACTACTTTGCCATTTACCTGGTATTCATTCATATCCTCTTTATTTACATAAGATATGCCGGTAGCTAATCCCTGGTCGTTGGTAATAACTTCTCTTGCCATGGCATTGGCAATAACATCTACATTACCTGTGGCAAGCGCGGGGTTTACCAGCACGGAGCCTGAAGAAAAATCGGCATAAAACTGGCACGACCTTCCGCACTGCCCGCAATATACGCATACGCCCCTTTCATTATTAACGGTTTTAGTAAGCATGGAAAGCCGTCCGGGTATTACCGGCACTCCTGAACTAACAGCGGCATTTTTTATAAAAAGCTCATGCAGCCTGGGCTTGGGAGGTGGCAGGAAAAACCCGTCAGGATCATTCTCCAATCCCTCATTGGTACCAAATACACCGATTAATTTATCTACCCTGTCATAAAAAGGCTTAATATCTTCATAGCCTATAGGCCAATCTTCTCCCAATCCGTCAATGCTTCTTCTTTTAAAATCTTTAGGACCAAAACGCAGCGATATCCTTCCCCAGTGATTGGTGCGCCCGCCCATCATACGCGCCCTGAACCAGTCCCATTCCGTTCCGGATGCTTTGGTATAGGGTTCTCCGTCAATGTCCCATCCGCCATAGCAGGCATCAAAATCGCCAAACGGGCGGTATTTTGTGCTGGAACCGCGGCGTGGCGATTCGTAGGGCCATTTAAACTGGGTAACATTTTTTTTAGGATCGAATAAGGCCCCTGCTTCTAACAGGCAAACTTTAACGCCTGCGTTGGCCAAAATATAAGCAGCCATACCTCCACCCGCACCGGAACCTACAATAACCACATCATAATTTTTGGGGTTGGTCTTAATCTGAAAATCTCCCATACAATAATCTGAATTAAAAAAGTTCTTTAAAAGTGAATCCTAAATGTACCATTTTATCTAAAATGAAAATCGCTTTTTTTGTTTTACATAAAGTATCATTGCCTGTATTTAATGCGATAAAGGCCAGACAACTTAATTTTACCTTAACTCAATTACCTATGTCAATTATAATTGGTGCGGATATCGGAACCTCAAATATAAAGGTTATTGCTTTTAAAAATGATAAGGAAGTATTACTATCTGAAACGGCTTCCTGCACTACCATCCAACCCTCTTCAGAAAAAATGGAACAGGATCCGGAACTGATTTTACAATCTGTTAACAGCCTGCTGAAAAAAGTGCTATCGCAATTAGAGGGGAAGCCTGTTACAGGTATTTGCTTTAGTACTGCCATGCACAGCATTATAGCCATAGATGATCATAATAAGCCATTAACCAACGCCATATTATGGGGCGACACAAGAAGTATGCGCCAATGCAACCGCCTGAAAGAAAATGGTATGGCTGAAAAGCTGTACCGGCAAACCGGCGTGCCGCTGCATCCTGCCTTACCCTTATGTAAAATAATGTGGATAAAGGAAAATGAGCCCGGCATATTTAACCGGGCGCATAAATTCATTTCATTGAAGGAATATTTTTTCTTTCAGTGGTTTGAAAAATATATCATTGATCATTCCATTGCCGGCGCCACAGGCATGCAGGATATACACCGTTTACAATGGAGCGGAGCTGCATTGCAGGCTGCGGGCATACGTGAAGAGCAACTGTCGCGGATAGTGCCTGTAACACACACCGAAACACAGCTCACCGGATCGTACAGGAAATATTTCGGGATAGAAAACATACCTTTTATAATTGGTTCAAGCGATGGTTGTTTGGCCAATACGGGCAGCGGCGTTTTTAGTGCAGATGAAGCCGCATTAACTATCGGTACCAGCGGGGCAGTACGCACCACTATTCCGGCACCGGCGCTGAATAAGGAACCCACATTATTTTGCTACCCGCTGCTTGAGGATGTGTTTATAAAAGGAGGTGCGGTAAACAACGGGGGAAATGTGCTGAGCTGGTTCGCCGGAAATTTCATGAACCAAAAATTGTCATCCGAAAGCGACTATGCGTTACTGGTAGACCAGGCCCATACCGTGGATGCCGGGGCAAACGGACTGCTCTTCTTACCTTACCTGCAGGGAGAACGTGCACCCATTTGGGATGCGGCAGCAAGGGGTGTTTTTTTTGGCATGAATAATTTGCATTGCCAGCCCCATTTTGTGCGGGCCACATTAGAAGGCATTAACTATGCATTGTATGATGTTTTTTGTGAGCTCACGAAAGATCATGATCCTGTTAAAACGATATATGCGAGCGGTGGATTTGTACAGTCTGCCCCCTGGGTTCAGATGGTGTCCGACATTTTTAATAAAGAAGTGGTGATCAGCAACCAGGCAGACGCATCGGCTACCGGGGCAGCGCTGCTTGGATGGTATGCCACCGGCGCTTCAAAAAGCTTTATACCCTTATCTTCATCATTAAATAAAGGAAAAACTTTTTATCCCAACAAGGAAAAACATACAACCTATATGCGGCAGTTCGCTATTTTCCGCTCCCTGTACCTGGCGCTGGAAAAAGAGTTTCCCAGGCTGCATCAATAGCATACTCAATTTCCTCCCGCGTGGTAAATCTTCCCAATCCAAAACGGATGGAACTTTTAGCCAGCTCATCATCCAGCTTCATTGCCTTTAACACATGCGATGGCTCCGGGTTAGCAGAAGTGCAGGCGGAGCCGGAAGATACGGCGATGGTACGATTGATTGAGGTAAGCAGTTTATCACCGGGCATACCGGCAAAAGCCAGGTTGGTTACATTAGGCAGGCGATGAATGATGCTACCATTTACAGTAACGTTCTTCATTTGTGTCAACCCTTTTTCAAGCTGGTCTCTCAGCGCACCAATACGATGCGCTTCTTCCTCCATTTGCTGTATGCATAACGCGCAGCATTTGCCTAATGCCACTATACCGGGCACATTCAGTGTTCCGCTGCGCATACCTTTTTCATGACCGCCGCCATCTATCTGCGCTACCAGCCGGACCCGCGGATCCTTTCTGCGCACATATAAAGCACCTGCACCTTTGGGACCATATATTTTATGTGCAGACAGGCAGAGCATGTCTATATTGTCGTCTATTACATCAACAGGTATTTTTCCCACAGCCTGTGTGGCATCTGTAAAAAAAATAATACCATACGTTTTAGCGATAGCGCCTATTTCCTTCACCGGTTGTAGCACACCCGTTTCATTGTTGGCCGCCATGATGCTTATGAGGATCGTATTTGGCCGGATGGCAGCCTTCAGCAAATCCAGGTCCATTATTCCTTCACGGTTCACCTGCAGGTAAGTTACCTCTGCGCCCAGCTTTTCCAAATGCTTACAGGTATCCAGCACCGCTTTATGCTCGGTAACGCAGGTTATGATATGATTGCCTTTTGTGGAATACATTTCATAAACACCTTTCATGGCCAAGTTGATCGCTTCAGTAGCCCCGGAAGTAAAAACAATTTCAGAAGGATCCGCATTGATCAGTTGCGCCACCTGTTCCCTCGCCTGTGTTACCGCTTCCCCGGCTGTCCACCCAAAACTATGACTGCGGCTGGCGGCATTGCCAAAGTGCTCCGTAAAGTAAGGAAGCATAGCCTGCAGCACCTGCGGATCAACCGGTGTTGTTGCATTGTTATCTAAATATATGGGTAGCTTTAACATATGTTGTGGCAAATGAATGTGCGCTCAAAATTACTTGAAATAAAAGGAATGAGTTAATGTGAGAGATGTGGAGATGTGGAAATGTGGCATTTGAAAATGGAGCGATCAACAAATAGGTATCAGGAGAATAACTACTAACGACAGAATGAACACCCATTCTTTCACTCTCAGCTTTCTCTTCTCCTTCGGATTTCAGATTTGCTACTTCGGATTTGAATTTGGCGTTTGAATTTTATTTGGTTCTTGATATTTTGTATTCCTTCGGATTTCGTATTTTAAACATTCGGGCTTCATCTTACACTACCATTAAATTCCTGCATACCATAAAACTGAAAATGGTTTTGGTTTTATTATTGATCTTCACAACCATTGATTTATCGAATGACTGTACTTCCTTTATTTCAATGGAGGAGCCCAGGGTAAGCCCTATGGAATCGAGGAATTGCAAAAAAGCAGCGTCATGGTTGGCCACACCCGCTAACTTGTAGGTAGTGCTGAGATGTCCATCCGACAGCGGAAAGGACTGGTATACCGGCAGCTTGCCATTGGCATCGGGGATAGGCTCACCATGCGGATCAAATTGAGGATGTCCGAGCATTTCGTCTATGCGGTCAAAAAACCTGTCGGACTGAATATGTTCGATCTGTTCAGCAATATCGTGCACTTCTTCCCAGCCAAGACTCATTACTTCCGACAGGAAAAGTTCTGTTAAACGGTGCTTGCGTAAAATATACAAAGCCTGCTTCCTGCCTTTTTCCGTGAGCTCTATGGCCTTGTATTTTTCATACTTTATAAATTTCTTTTCAGCCAGCTTTTTTACCATACTGTTTACCGTAGGCATTTTAATGTTCAGGCTTTCGGCGATGTTTTTAACCGAAATTTCCTGGTTTTCCTGTGCAAGCCGGTAAAGCGTTTTCAGGTAATTTTCTTCTGTAAGTGAAACCATCCGGTAAAGATAAAAGATTCCCTTCTTTACTTGAATAGTAAAAAGAAATAACAATAAACCCGGTGCTCCGAATTGCTATGAACCCTGTGCAGGTATTGTAGCTTAAACGTACAGGAAGAAATAAATATGCAGAATAATTTTGTTAGTTTAATCTAACTTATTATTTTTACTATTGAAATCAATGAGTTGGTATGAAATGTATGCTTTTGCTTATAGGTTTTTTTCTTTATTCAACTGCGCTTATTGCCCGGCAGGAGGTAATCGTAAAGGGCAGGGTAATGGCAGCCGGTAAACCGGTAAGCGGAGCAACGGTGCGTGTGCTGCAAAGCCACCTGGGTACAGTTACCGATTCATCAGGCTATTTTAGTATAGCCGGTATTCAGCAAAAAGCCGTTACGATACAGGTATCTGTTGTGGATTTTGTAACCATTACGCGGGAGATCAGCCTCCAAAGCGATATGGATGTATTGCTTACCATCGAATTGCAGCCTGTTGCAGCCGACCTGTCGGAAATTGTAGTTACAGGAACTATGAAAGAGGTGAGCCGTATGCAAAGCCCTGTTCCTGTTGAAGTGATCACACCTAAGCTCTTTCAAAAGAATCCAACGCCCAGCCTGTTTGAAGCCATTGGTATGGTAAACGGGGTGAAGCCGCAGCTCAACTGTAATGTTTGTAATACGGGCGATATACATATCAATGGCATGGAAGGTCCTTATACCATGATCCTGATTGACGGTATGCCTATTGTAAGCGCTTTATCAACGGTGTATGGCTTAAATGGTATACCCAATAGCATTGTAGAACGCATTGAAGTAGTTAAAGGCCCGGGCTCTTCTTTATATGGTTCGGAAGCCATGGGCGGTATCATTAATGTAATTACCAAAAATCCACTTAAAGCACCTGTTATCAGTGCCGATATATTTGCTACTTCCTGGGGCGAATACAGCGCTGATGCCTCAGTAAAATTTAAAATGGAAAAAGTTACCGGGTTGCTGGGCATCAATTATTTTAACTACCAGCATCCGGCAGATAAAAATAAAGACGGCTTTACGGATCTGACCCTGCAGGACCGGGTTTCGGTTTTTAATAAATGGAATGTGGAAAGAAAAGACAATCGTTTGGCAAGCCTGGCTTTACGGTATGTTTCGGAAAACCGCTGGGGTGGTCAAATGGAGTGGAACAAAACCTGGCGGGGCAGCGATAGTATCTATGGTGAAAGCATATACACGAAACGGTGGGAAGTTATAGGCATGTACCAGTTGCCGGTAAAAGAAAAAATAATGACGCAGTTTTCCTACAACAGGCATCAGCAGGATTCGTGGTATGGCGTTACGCCTTACCTGGCCGAACAGCAGGTGCTGTTTGGGCAGATGTACTGGGACAAGCAGTGGGGGAGCAGGCATGATTTTTTGCTGGGCGGTTCTTACCGTTATACTTTTTATGATGACAATACACCTGCTACGGCTTCAGCCGATGGGGTAAAGAATGCCGCTGCGCGTACACCGCTACCGGGTGTTTTTGTGCAGGACGAGTGGATGATAAATGAAAAAAGCACGCTGCTGGCAGGGTACCGCTACGATTACAATACATATCACGGTAATGTGCACTCGCCGCGGATAGCGTATAAGTTTGCCCCCAACAGCCGCAATACCATCAGGGCCAGCTTTGGCACGGGCTACAGGGTAGTTAACCTGTTTACGGAAGATCATGCAGCTTTAACGGGTGCAAGGGAAGTAGTGATCACCGAAGCGCTTGAGCCCGAAAGGTCGTACAATGGCAATCTCAACTATGTATTAAAGATTCCCATGCAGGATGCCTTTGCAGGGCTGGATATTACGGGGTTTTATTCTTATTTCACCAACAAGATCACAGGCGATTTTGATACAGACCCGGGTAAGATCATTTATGATAACCTCGATGGCCATGCGATATCGCGGGGCATTGCGCTGAACGCAGATTTCAGCTTTACCTTTCCTTTAAAAATATTAGCCGGTGTAACCTACATGAATGTATATTCAATAGAAGACAGGTTGAACATGCCACGTAAGAACATCCAGCTTAATGCGCCGGAATGGTCGGGGAATTTTGTAGTAAGCTATGCTTTGCCTTACGGGTTTGCCATTGATTTTACAGGTAAATGGGATGGGCCAATGCGGCTGCCCGTTTTACCCAATGATTACCGTCCGGAATACTCACCCTGGTTTTGTATAGCCAACCTGCAGCTTTCCAAAAAGCTGGAAAAGGGCATGGAACTGTACGGCGGTGTAAAAAATCTTTTTAATTTTTTACCGAAGGACCCCATCATGCGGCCATTTGATCCTTTTAATAAATACGTGAACGATCCCGTAACTAACCCCTATGGCTATACATTCGATCCCGCTTATAATTATGCGCCGTTGCAGGGCATAAGGGTATTTTTGGGGATGCGGTATAATTTGTTTAAGTAGGTGTGGGGTATAAGGTATAGGGTATAGGGTATAGGGTATAAGGTATAGGGTATAGGGTATAAGGTATAGGGTATAAGGTATAGGGTATAAGGTATAGGGTATA
>ENA-UOUJ01000499-UOUJ01000499.1-activated-sludge-metagenome-genome-assembly--contig:-NODE-499-length-26143-cov-4.756440_pt1 | contig 26143 bp, 25 predicted proteins | sample MGYA00249839_ERZ747224 | MGnify/ENA primary metagenome ERZ747224 (study PRJEB28782, sample SAMN03220277) | activated sludge metagenome | biome: wastewater; feature: sewage sludge; material... | reverse complement strand
CCCTGGCCGTGAGCGCCCCGACCGCCGCCGTGGCCCAGGCCAACGGCGTCACCAACTGCGACGCCCCCGGCGGCCGCCAGCAGGCCGGCGCCCTGATCGGCGCCCTGGTGGGCGGGGTGGTCGGCTCGAACGTGGCGCGCAACGAGCGCACCCTGGGCACGGTGGTCGGCGCCGGCGCCGGGGCGGCGGCCGGCTCCTACATCGGCTGCAACCAGCAGCGCACGCGCGCTGCGGCCCAGTCTAACGCCAACATGTACCGCGCCACGTCCAACCTGCGCATCCGTTCGGGCCCCGGCACGCAATATCGCCAAGCCGGCAGTCTGTCGGCCGGTCAGCCCTTCACGGCCACGGGCTCGCAGGGCGAGTGGGTGCAGATCGCCGGCGGCGGCTGGGTCAACGCTCGCTACGTGGCGCCGAACTGATCGGCGGATTTCTCCCCCGCGTCGATCACATGCGAGGGCCGTCCCGAAAGGGGCGGCCTTCTGCTGTTATTGGCTGACCCACAGGATGCGGGCCATCCACCGGATCTGGCCGCGCGGCAGGATGCGCGGCTCATAGTGCGGATTGACCGAAGCTAGAACGACTTCGCGACCATTCAGGGCGGCGATTTCCTTGGCCAGGGTCTCGCCCTCTGCCGTGCGAACCACCACCCGGTCGCCGCGCCGGACCTCGGTAGCGTCTAGGTCGACGATGACCCGGTCGCCTGGCCGATATACCGGCTCCATGGAGTCGCCGTCGATAGTCAGACTGAACAGACTGTCTTTGTGGGCAGGCAGTTCGGTCTGATCCCAGCCTTCCGCCATCGGCAGGCCGGCGTCGTCGAAGAAGCCCTCGTCTCCCGCGCGAGCGAGGCCCAGAAGCGGTATGGCGCGAGGGTGCGGCGCGGCGTCATCCGCAAGTGCGGCGAACTCGCCCAGACTTAGACCGCTCGCCTGAAGCACGCGCATCAGGCTTTCCGTCGAAGGCCAGCGGGGGCGAGGAGGCTGGCCGGGCCCTAGCCGCTTGGAGGGATTGAAGCTGGTGGCGTCCAAGCCCGCGCGTCGCGCCAGACCCGAGGCCGAAACGCCCTCTCGTCGCGCCAGGGCGTCGATGGCCTTCCAAATTTGGGCGTGGGACAAAGGCAATGGCGCACGTTCCAAGAAACTTGAGGCGTCAGTCTACTTGGATGAAATAGGAATATCTACCTATGAAATTTCTACGCCTGCCGCACGACGCTCTTGCCAGGCGAAAAAGGTTCCAACGCCTAAGGCGATGATGATGCCGTATCCCGCCATGTTGACGACTGTGTAGAAGGCGGAAATCTCAGGCCGTAATTTCATGAGAACCATGACATGGCTGGCGACGGATAGGAGTTGGAAAGCGCTGGCCCACACGGGCCAAGTCCGGGGAGCTTTCCAAGCTAGAGCCACAAAAGCCGCCAAGGCGATCAGGTCGATCAGCAGTACCGGCCATTGGGTGGCGACATAACCCAAATAGCGTTGAGCCAATATCGAAAGGAACCACCCGCATAGAACGACGATCGCGCCTATCCGCTCTGGATGGCCTCCCTTTGTCAGCGCAAAAAAGCACACGAGCAGGACGCTCGCGGCGCCTATGTAGCCTGCGATGAAATCAAACAACGAAAGGCCCCCATCGCCTCTAAAACGATGGGGGCCAAGCTACACCAAGCTAGTTTGAAGCCGGATAGCTGATACGTAATATTACGCCGAATTCACGCCACGCGCAGGTGACGCTCCTGGCTGCCCATGGGGCGGCTATCCCATTCATTGGGCTTGTCGAGCGGACCCAGGGCGTAGGTGCCGTAGCCGAGACGACGATGGTCCTTCTCGAGTTCGGCGTGGCACGCGATCAGGGCTTCACGAGCGGTGCTGAGAGCGGCGATGGCTTCCATGGCCTTGGTCTGGGAGCCTGCTGCGGCGACGGCTGAGAGCGACAGAGCCGAGCGTGCGCCGATCATGGTCTGAACCAGGGTCGCGGCGTGGGCGATGGCGTCATCCAGCGCTTTTTCGGTGGCGTGCAGTTCGCCGGCGACACCGGCGATGACTTCGTTGCGATCCATGACTTAACCCCTCGTTGAAAAGAACAACGAGAAAAGGTTAACGCGTATTAACTAATTTGAACAGGGCTTTCTTTACAAAATTTACAATTGACGTTGTCGCTCCATCGCTCGTCAGGAGCCTTCACTTTCGGGGTCCAGCAGGAAGTGGGCGGTAAGAGAGGCTATCGGGTCTTGCCGGGCGTCCTGCCACGCTTCGGCGACCACATGGGCGACGCGGCGTCCGGCCTTGTTGATTCTGGCGCGTGCGTAGACGTCGATCGGGCGACCCGAACGAAGATAGGCCACGGTGACGTTGATCGGGCGCGGCAATCGCAACCTTGGATAGGTGAGAGAGACCTGGGCCATGGCCGTCATCTCCAGCAGGGCCGCGGTTGAGCCGCCGTGCAGAGCCGGCAGCATCGGGTTGCCGATCAATTTGTCGGCGAACGGCATGACGACGGTGATCTCGTCGCCGTTCATCTGAGTTTGAAGGCCCAGGAAGCGGGCGTAGGGCAGGCTGTCGAGCAGGGAGGCGGTCATGCGATGGTCCTGGATTTCAGGTTTGCGCCGGGGCGGTGATCGCCTTCCGCGCTCACGATATAGGCGGACTGGGCGGCGGCGACGGGATCGGTCGGATCATCTTCGAAGGCCCAGGCGCGCACGAAGGCGAGATTGCGCGTCAGGCGATAGCACCGCGCCTCGGCCAGCAGATCACGACCGGGCGCTGCGGCGCGCATATAGTCGACGCGAAGATCGAGCGTCGCCACGGGCCGAAACGTTCCCAGCCCCACCCAGACGGCCAGACCGCCGACGTGGTCCAGCAGGGTGGTGACGAGGCCGCCGGCCAGGACGCCGGTCTCGGGGTCGCCGATCAGATCATCCCGATAGGGAACGCGAATGCGGACGCGATCTCCGTCCAGGCCTTCGAAAGCGAAGCCCAGGGCGTGGGTGTGCGCCGCGCCGGATGCGAGTTGCGGCAATAGAGTCTCTAGGAACGAATCCATCATCGAGGCGTCCTGTGTTGCGTCTCGTCTTGGTCGCCCGTCAGGGGCGTCCTTGTCCAGCGAGCGGATAGATTGATGATCCGACCTCAAGATCTTCTGAGGCCCGCGCCAGCCGGTCTCTACTGCCCGATTGGCGATTTCTATGTGGATCCCGTGCGTCCGGTGGATCGGGCGGTGATCACCCACGGCCATTCTGATCACGCGCGGCCGGGGCACGGCGCTGTATTGGCGACGCCCGAGACACTGGCCATCATGGCCGAACGATACGGACCCGACTTCGCCGGATGGGTTCAGCCCGCCGCTTACGGAGAGACGACGACGATCAACGGCGTGGCGGTGCGCTTTGCCCCCGCCGGGCATGTGCTGGGCTCGGCTCAGGCCGTCATCGAGCGAGACGGCCTGATCATGGTGGTGTCTGGCGACTACAAGCGGCGACGCGATCCGACCTGCCTGCCGTTCGAGCCGGTTCGCTGTCATGTGTTCATTTCGGAGGCGACGTTCGGTCTGCCGGTCTTTGTTCATCCTTCGGACGTGGAGGAGATCGCGCGCCTGGTTCATTCTCTGGCGCAGTTTCCTGAACGCGCCCACCTGGTCGGGGCCTACGCCTTGGGCAAGGCGCAGCGGGTGATCCGCCTGCTACGCGAGGCGGGCTGGGATCGGACCATTCATGTTCACGGCGCGCTTGAGCGTCTGAACCGCCTTTATCAGAACGAAGGGATCGACCTGGGATCGCTCGCTCCCGCCACGGGGCTGAAGGCGGGGGCCTTGGGCGGCGAGGTGGTGATTGCGCCGCCTTCGGCCATTCAAGACCGCTGGGCGCGCCGGTTCGCTGATCCGGTGACCGCCTTCGCCTCCGGGTGGATGGGCGTGAGGGCGCGAGCGCGTCAAAGGGGCGTGGAGCTGCCCCTGGTCATTTCGGATCATGCGGACTGGCCCGAACTGATCCAGACCTTTGAAGAGCTGGCGCCGGAAGAAATCTGGATCACACATGGGCGCGAGGAAGGCCTGCTGCGCTGGGCGGAGCTGAAGGGGGTGAAGGCGCGCGCCTTGCGTCTTGTCGGCTATGACGAGGACGATGAAGAAATGCTGGGCGAGTCGGCGACGGCTTGATCGCCTTCAGGCGACGTCTCGCGCCCGCGCAGGGGTGGCGTTCGCCGGTTCCAGCGCGGTGTTCATGGCCAGGCGCAGGCGTTCCGGCTTGATGGGCTTCTCCACCACGGCTGCCATGCCGGCGGCCAGATAGGCCTTGGCGTCGTCCGGGTCGGCATTGGCGGTCAGGGCGATGATCGGAATGTCGCGCTGAGGGCCGTCGAGGGCGCGAATGGCGCGTGTCGCGCCGACGCCGTCGAGACGCGGCATCTTGATATCCATCAGGATCAGGTCGAAGGGGCGCGACTGGACGGCTTCGACCGCTTCCTGACCATCTTCGACGGTCTCGGAGGTGCAGCCGAACATCTCGCACAGGGCCTGGGCCACCACGCGGTTGGTGGCGTTGTCGTCTGCGATCAGCACATGCGGACGCGCCTGAAGATGAAGGCTGTCCAGATCGGCGACGTTGGTCGGTTCGTCACGCTCGATGAAGGCGATCGGCGCGGACAGGTCGAAGGCGAAGGTAGCGCCGCGCCCCGTATTGTTCTCGGCCCAGATGCGACCGTCCATGCATTCGATCAGGCGTCGGCTGATCGCCAGGCCCAATCCGGCGTCTGGCGCCGAAGGATTTAGCAGGCCGCTGGTGCGGCTTTCGTCAGCGGGACCGTCATCGCGGATGCGAGCCTCGATCTGCACGCGGTCGCTATAGGCGTGGGCCTTGAGGCTGGCCTCGACCATGCCGTGGCGGGCAAAGCTCAGGGCGTTGCCGATCAGGTTGTTGAACACCTGGCGCAGGCGATCTGCGTCGACCATGGCCGCCAGTTCCGTGTCGCCTTCATAGCCGACCATCAGGGTGACGCCGTCCTGAGCCGCGCGCGGCGACCAATGGCTCTGCAACTCATCCATCAGGGTGCGCAGAGGGGTGGCGGTTGCGCTGATCTGCAGTTCGCCCGCCTCGGCGCGCGCCAGGTCGAGGGCGTCGCGCAGGTTGTCCAGCATGTCCTCGGCGGAATCCATGATGGTCCGGGCATGGGCCTTGGCGGCCTCGTTCAGCGGCTGGCGATGCAGCAGCTCGGCCACGGCCAGCACGCCGTTCATCGAGGTGCTGAGTTCGCGGTTCAGCAGGCTCATGAAGCGGCTTTTGTCCCGCGCCGCGGTCTGGAGCGCGCGCTCGGCCGCGTCGGAGGAGCGGAGCTGCTCGACCAGGCGCTGGTTCTCGTGACGCTGGTCTTCATTGATGGCGCGCAGCAGGGCCACGGCCGTGCCGACGCCGCGATAGGCTCCGCCATGCGTGACGATGAAGCCGCGCATCAAGGCGCCGGGACCGCTCTTCAGGATGATGGAGGAAAAGGCGTCCACCCGAACGCCGGATTCGATCACGGCCGGTTCCGGGTCCATCACATGGACGACCTCGCGGGCGCCGTACAGGCTCTGGCCCAGGGGGCCGGCCAGCTTCAGCAGGAAGTCTCCGCGCTCAATCAGGCCGATAGGGCGATCGCCGTCGACGACCGGTATCACCAAGGTGTCCGGTTCGCGCTGGAACCGCGCGAGAATGTCGCCGGTCATGGCGGTTTTCGCCACCGGCTCCACGCGGTCAGTCAGCACTTCAATCGTCGGCATTCGGCCGGCTCCTACTGAGGTTCTTTTACAATCTCAGAGAATCTTTTGCAGAAGGGTTAAGCCGCCTTGTTTATTGTCAATCTCGCGTCCTTTGCCGAGCCCGTCGCTCTGGCGTATAGGGGGCGACGTCCCATCTATCCGACCCTGGTTCCTTTTTTCGAATGCGCGCGGCCTGCGGGCCGACCGCAGGCTTGTCATGAGCGCAATCGTGCAACACTCTGAAAAAACAGCTCTTGTTCTTTTTTCCGGCGGGCAGGACAGCGCCACCTGCCTGGCCTGGGCGCTGGAGCGTTTCGATCGGGTGGAGACCGTTGGCTTCGACTACGGCCAGCGTCATGCGGTCGAGATGCAGGCGCGCCAGTCCGTTCGCGAGGAACTGGTTAAGGCCTTGCCGCAGTGGGCCGACCGCCTGGGCGACGATCATGTGGTCGATCTGACGGGCTTCGGCGCCATCGGCGAGACGGCGATGACGACCGAGCGCGCCATCGAGGCGGACGCGCGCGGCCTGCCGAACACCTTCGTGCCGGGGCGCAATCTGATCTTCCTGGTCGCGGCGGCGGCCCTGGCCGACAGGCGCGGGCTGGAAGTCCTGATCGGCGGCATGTGCGAGACCGACTACTCCGGCTATCCCGACTGTCGCAACGACACGATCCAGGCCACGGCCCGCGCCCTCTCGCTGGGGCTGGACAAGTCCGTGCCGGTCGAGACGCCGCTGATGTTCCTGACCAAGGCCCAGACGTGGGAGTTGGCGGATCAGATCGGCGGTCGAGCCCTGGTCGAGGCCATCATCGAGTTCAGCCATACCTGCTATCTGGGCGACCGGACGCATCGCCATGTCTGGGGTTATGGCTGCGGGGCCTGTCCGGCCTGCGAACTGCGCGCGGCGGGCTATGCGCAATGGGCGGCCGCATGACCTATTCGGCCAAGGAAGTCTTCCTGACGGTGCAGGGCGAGGGCGGGCAGGCGGGCCGCCCCGCCGTCTTCCTGCGCTTCGCCGGATGCAATCTGTGGAGCGGGCTGGAGCGGGACCGTGCAACGGCGATCTGCACCTTCTGCGACACGGATTTCGTCGGGGTGAATGGCGACGGCGGCGGCAAGTTCAAGACGGCCGACCTGATGGCTGACCATGTCGCAGGGATGTGGCGTGGTCGCGAAGGCGATCCGAAGCTGGTGGTCTGCACGGGCGGCGAGCCGCTGATGCAACTGGATACGCCGCTGATCGACGCCCTGCATGCGCGCGGGTTCGAGATCGCGATCGAATCCAACGGCACCTTGGTCGCGCCCGAGGGAATCGACTGGATCTGCATCAGCCCCAAGGCCGACGCCCCCGTGGTTCAGACCTCAGGACAGGAGCTGAAGCTGGTCTATCCGCAGCTCCTGGCTATGCCCGATCGGTTCGAGAGCCTCGACTTCCAGCATTTCTGGCTGCAGCCCATGGACGGTCCCGACCAGGCCGCCAACACCGCCGCCGCCATCGAATATTGTCTGACCCACCCGCAATGGCGGCTCAGCGTTCAGACGCACAAGTACATCGGGGTGCGGTAGGGCGAGGGCAGGGCGGCGAACCGCCCTGCCGGATGCCTTAGGCCGCCAGAAGCATCTGGGCGTTTTCAAAAGGCAGACCTGAATCGTCCGTCGCGCGGCGCGATTGCTCCTGGAAGCCGAGGGCTTCGTAGAAGCGCATCGCCTGATCATTGTCCGTATAGACTTCCAGCATCAGCGTTCCTTTCAGTGAAAGGGCGTGCGCGACCAGGGCGCGTCCGATTCCGTGGCCCTGCTGGTCGGGGGCGACGAACAGGCCGCCGATGAAGCTGTCGATCAGGCTGATGAAGCCGACGGGACGGCCTCCACGGCAAGCGACCCAGGTTTCCGCGCTGGGAAGGTATTGGCTCTCGATCAGGCTCTGCTGTTCGAGAAGGCGGTCCTCGCCGATGAAGGCGTGGGCGAGAATCGAGGCTTGAAGCCAGATGTCCGACAGCGAGGCCGTGTCGGTCGACGGGCTATAGGCACGAATGATCGTGTCCATGTGTGGCATGAGTTTTCCGCAGATAGATATGCAAACAGAGACTGCGCCCGATCAGGCGCAGGAAAATCCCGCGTGGGCGGGCCTAGTTGAGGGCTCTGCGCATAAATCTCCTTCTGCGAGCCGAGGCGGTTAGCAGGCGGCGGAGAGAGATTCAATGGAGTGTCGGCGAAACGCCTTGGAGCGAAGGGGACTTAGCAGGCCTTGCCCTGTCGCTGCCGTTGTTCGCAGCGGCGCTGTTCGCGTTCATACTCGCGTTGTTCGCGCTCGCGCTTGGCCTTTGTTTCTTCGTCCGAGGTGGTGACCGCGTCGAAACCTGCGCCGACGGCGGCGCCCGTCACCTTGGCCGCGCCGCCGACGACGGCGGCTCCTGCGCCGACGACGGCGCCTGCGACACAGCCCTGAAGCATCAAGGCGCCGGACAGACAGAAGGCGAGGGCGGTAAGGCGCTGGATCATGACGACAGTCTGCCGCGCCGCCTGCCTTCTGTCAGCGCGCAAAAGAAAGGGGGCGCTCTTTCGAACGCCCCCTGTGATCTTTCGATCAGCGTAGGCTTACAGGCTGTCGACCATGACCAGTTCGGCGTCCTGCTTGGCCATGATGGTGATGGTCGACTCGTCGACGATGCCGGCGCCGTCGCGAGCGTTCAGCGTGGTCCCGTTGACCTCGACTTGCCCCACGGCGGGGACCAGATAGGCGCGGCGACCGGCGGCCAGGTCATAGGAAAGGCTTTCGCCCGCCTTCAGCGTGGCTGCCAGGATCTTGGCGTCGGCGTTGATCGACAAGGCTTCGTCCGCCGGATCGCCCGAGGCGACGACGGTGAAGCGGCCCGAGCGATCGTTCTTGGGAAACTCACGCTGGCCCCAGGACGGTTGAGCGCCCGGTTTGTCGGTCTCGATCCAGATCTGGAACAGGGTGGTCGTTTCATTCTCGAGATTGAACTCGGAGTGACGCACGCCTGTACCCGCGCTCATCACCTGAACGTCGCCCGCGCCTGTACGGCCCTTGTTGCCCATGGAGTCCTCGTGGGTGATGGCCCCGGTGCGGACGTAGGTGATGATCTCCATGTCGGCGTGCGGGTGAGGCGGAAAGCCCGACCGGGCGCCGATTTCATCATCGTTCCAGACGCGCAGGCGGCCCCAGCCCATCCGCTTGGGATCATAGTAGTTGGCGAACGAGAAGTGGTGTTTTGCGTTCAGCCAGCCGTGGTTGGCGCCGCCGAGGGTGTTGAAAGGTCTGACGTCGATCATGGTCCGGTCTCCCATCCGAGAAATGCTTGAAACCTAGATAGGATCGCGCGTCCTTATTCGCAACTGTTATTGTTTCTGATAGCCTCAGCCCATCTGAGCTCGGTGGCGCAGCATGGCGTCGGCCAGGACGATGGCGGCCATGGCTTCGACCACCGGGACGCCGCGCAGGGCGACGCAGGGGTCATGACGTCCCTTGGTGCGCAGGTCGACCTCATCGCCGTCGCGGTTGATCGTCTGGCGCAGAGTCAGGATTGAGGAGGTCGGCTTGAACGCCACGCGCGCCGTCAGCGGCTGGCCGGTGGAGATGCCCCCAAGGACGCCGCCCGCCTTGTTCGACAGGAAGACGGGCTGGCCGTCGTCGCCCAGCCGCATTTCGTCAGCGTTGTCCTCGCCCGACAGTTCGGCGGCGCCGAAGCCCGCGCCGATCTCCACGCCCTTCACGGCGTTGATGGACATCAGGCCCGCGGCGAGTTCCGCATCCAGCTTGGCGTAGAGGGGCGCGCCCCATCCGGCCGGGACGCCCGTGACTTCCAGCGTGACGACGGCTCCGATGGACGAGCCCGCCTTGCGCACGTCGTCCAGATACCGCTCCCACTCAGGCACGACCTCGGTCGAGGCGGCGAACAGGGCGTTGTCGTAGACGGCGTCGAAGTCGACCGCCTCATCTGGGATTCTGTGCGGGCCCAGTTGGACCACGCCTGCGCGAATCCGCACATCCGGGCCAAGGACTTTGCGGGCGACCGCGCCCGCCGCAACGCGACTGGCCGTCTCGCGCGCTGACGACCGGCCGCCGCCGCGATGATCGCGCACGCCGTATTTGGCCTGATAGGCGTAATCGGCGTGGCCGGGACGGAAGGCGCGGGCGATCTCGCCGTAGTCCTTGGATCGCTGGTCGGTGTTCTCGATCATCAGGCTGATTGGGGTTCCGGTCGTGACCGGGCCGTCGCCGTCATCATAGACGCCTGACAGGATACGGACCTGATCGGCCTCCTGTCGCTGAGTGACGAAGCGGCTGCCGCCGGGCTTGCGCAAATCCAGCCAGGGCTGGATATCGGCTTCAGTCAGTGGGATCAGCGGCGGACAGCCGTCGACGACGCAGCCGATGGCGGGGCCGTGGCTTTCGCCCCAGGTGGTGACGCGGAACAGGTGGCCGAAGGTGTTGTGCGACATGATGGCGAGGCTTAAGCCGCCATCCGCTCCGGCGTCCAGACCCGAGTGAAGCGAAGCAGCATATCCTCGGCGGCCGAAGGCAGGTCGTCAGAAGGAACCAGCTTGACGAACAGGTCGCCGGCGACCCGCTTGCCCCGGGCAGGCAGGCCGAGGCCGGGAAGGCGCAGTCGCACCGGTTCGACCATGTCCGGCACCAGCCAGGCGGTTTGTGGTCCGGCGTGCGTGTCGATCTCGATCCGTCCGCCGTCCCGCATCAGACGCGGCGCGATGGGCCAATCCATGAAGAGATCCGCTCCCAGAACGGACAAGCCGTCGGCCGGTCGGATCAAGACGCGCAGCAGGGCAGGGCGGCCTTTCAGGCGAATGCGGTCGGCGGTCCTCACGCCTGGAGGAACGTGGATCAGCAGGCTCCGTCCCCAGGCATTGACGATCACGCTGCCTCCGGTGAGCGCCTGCATCGGCGTCAGCACGATCAGTGGCGGCGGAGGAGAGGCGGTGCGCGCAGTGTGGACGCCTGGAGCCTCGGAATTTCTGCGTGGTGCAGGCAGGGCGCGCGTTTCGGTTTGCAATAGGCGATAGGCGGCGATCACGCGCCGGAACCGTTCGGCGTCGCCGCCGGGCTGATCCGGGCGAGAGGCCTTGATCGCGATGCGGAAGGCGGCCGCCAGAGCCTGCGGCCCTGCGGGGCCGTTGAGGCCGAGCAGGCGCCGAGCGTCCATGAAGGAGAGGCTGTCTGCGCGCATGGCGGCCACTGTGCGGGCCGTATGGTCAAGACAGGGTTAACCTTATTTGCAAAGCTGACGCAGGATTGAACGAACGCCATGTGACGCGAACCGCGAGCGGGACTATAGGTCCAACATGACCCAGTCAGTGATCCCCCCCAGCCCGTCTCGCGAAGACTATGCCGCCCAGCTCGAGGCGAACGCGGATGAAAGCCTGTTCGACCGGGACGAGCCTATCGCCCTGTTCGTGGAGTGGCTGGAGGATGCGCGAGCATCAGAACCCAATGACCCCAACGCGATGGCCCTGGCTACGGTCGATGTCGACGGTCATCCTGACGTGCGGATGGTGTTGCTGAAGGATGTCGATACGCGGGGATTCACCTTCTTCTCCAATCAGGAAAGCGCCAAGGGCGGTCAATTGTGGTCCAGCCCCAGCGCCGCCCTGCTGTTCCACTGGAAGAGCCTGCGCCGCCAGGTGCGTGTTCGCGGCTCGGTCGAGCCGGTCAGCGTGGAAGAAGCCGACGCCTATTTCGCCAGCCGGGCGCGCGAAAGCCGAATCGGCGCCTGGGTGTCGGATCAGTCGCGCCCTCTGGCGGACCGGGCGACGCTGGAACGGCGGGTGACGGAACAGACCGCGCGCTTTGACGGTCAGGAGGTGCCTCGTCCCGATCGCTGGACCGGCTGGCGGGTCAAGCCCGTACAGATCGAGTTCTGGCGCGATCGTCCTTTCCGCCTGCACGACCGCCTGCGCTTTGATCGGGCGATGGAAGATCAGCCTTGGCACCGCAGTCGTCTGTGGCCCTAGGCGGTTTTGAAGCGGCTCAGGCGGCGTAGCGGGCCAGAAAGGTCTCCACGGCGTCTTCGGCGATGGCGACGGGAGATCGGGTAGGCAGAACCTGGTCCCCGGTCACTGTCGGCACAAAGAACAGTGGGTGCTCCACCATGCCCATCAACTGGCTGGCGGCCCACGAAGGCTTGTGGAGATTCAACTCGCCCTTGGCGGCCATTTCGGCCAGGGCCGAGACCAGCACTGTGCCGAAGTCGTGCTTCGCTTGCTCATAGAAGGTGGTCGCTAAGCTCTCGAAGCGGCGCCGCTCGGTCATGACCAGGCGAAAAATGGCCCTGACGAACGGGTCGCTGATGAAGTCGGCGTAAGCGGTCAGGAAGCTGTTCAATCTCGGCTGCGCCGGGCCGCTGCAGGTTTTCACCTTGGCCATGCGTTCAGCGAAATCTGCGGATGCTTCATCGATCACCGCCGCGAACAGCGCCGCCTTGTTTTCGAACATGGCGTAGAGGGTCGCCGTCGATACGCCCGCTTCGCGAGCGATCGGCTCCATCTTGGTGCCGGCGTAGCCTTCTTCGACAAAGTGCAGACGAGCCTGGCGCACAAGGGCGTCGCGTCGAGGGTCGTCGAGGACATGGACCGAGACGGTCATCGGATTGTCACCAGCCGTTAGACGGTGATATTGCCTTTAATTTGCCACGATTGCAACGATCACGGTTAATACACTCAACGAGGCCCGTTACTTCAGCCAGGGCTCGAGCAGAGGGTGGGCCAGCACGGGCGCGGCCAGACGCACGACGGCCTGAGGGTCTTCTAGACGTACGGCGGCGGTGGCGTCTGCGACAATGAAATCGGCATGAACCCGCGAGGGTTCCGTCAGGCGTTCGTGACCGGGACGGACGGTGGCGAGGTACTGATGGATGACCGATTCCGCCGTTCGTCCACGCTCTGTCTGGTCGCGCAGCAGCCGGCGAATGAAGCGGATATCCGCCGGGGTGTCGACGAAAACGCGAATGTCGAACAGGGCGGTCAGGGCCGGCGTGCACAGCAGGTGCGTGCCTTCGACGACGACGACCTGGGCGGCCGGCACCGGTTCGCCGCCCGGTTCGCGTCCATGATGGATGAAGGAGTAGAGAGGGGCGGTCACGCTGCGCCCGGCCTTGAGGTCGGTCAGATCGGAAATCAGCAGATCGTGATCGCGAGCGGCGACATCGTCAAAGTCATGCGTCGCGGCGTCGAAGCCCGGCACGGACGCCGCGTCCAGATAGTAGGAATCCTCGCGCAATAGGGCGGCGACGCCCTCCGGCAGCGAGGAAATCAGGGCTTCGGCCAGGGTGCTCTTGCCGGAGCCCGAGCCGCCGGTGATAGCGATCAGTATGGTCATGGGCGGCTCATTCACCCGGATGCAGCCGGATGCAAGCCTTGATCGTGCGCTGAAACGGCGATCTGTCGCGGCCTGCCTTCCCTTGCGTCACGTTGCTTGTCGCTGTTCACCTGTCTTAGCGTGGGCGCAAGCGCCGCTTTCAACCAAGGCGCATAGACGAGGGAAGACGCCGAATGCTGGGTATGATGCAGGACTGGCCGTTGACGGTCGACAAGATCCTCGATCACGCGAAGAACTGGCACGGGGAGCGTGAGGTCGTCACGCGTTCGGTCGAGGGGCCGATCGTCCGCACCAACTACGCGGCCATCCATGAACGGGCGCGTCGCGTGTCGAACGCCCTTCTGGCCTGGGGAATCAAGCCAGGCGACCGCGTCGCGACACTGGCCTGGAACACCGGCAACCATATCGAGACCTGGTACGGAATCATGGGGATCGGGGCCGTATGCCACACCCTGAATCCCCGCCTGTTCCCAGAACAGCTGGCCTACATTATCAACCACGCCGAAGACCGGATCCTGTTCACCGATCTGACCTTCGTGCCGCTGCTGGAAGCCGTTCTGCCGCATTGTCCGACGGTTGAGCGCGTCATCGTCATGACCGACGCCGCCCACATGCCGCAGGCCAAGCTGCCGAGGGCGGAGGCCTATGAGACTGTGCTGGAGCAATCGTCGAGCGATGTGACCTGGGGCGGGTTCGACGAGCAGACGGCCTGCGGCCTCTGCTACACCTCAGGCACGACGGGCAACCCGAAGGGCGTGCTGTATTCGCACCGCTCCAACTTCATCCATACGCTGCTGGGGATGCAGGCGACGGTCGTCGGGGGCACGCCCAGCGAAGTCATTCTGCCCGTGGTGCCGATGTTCCACGCCAACGCCTGGGGCATCGCCTTCGTCGGCCCGGCGGCGGGCTCCAAGCTGGTCATGCCGGGCGCCAAGATGGACGGCGCTTCCATTTATGAGTTGATCGAGACCGAGGGCGTCACCTTCTCGGCCGCCGTGCCCACGGTCTGGCAGGGGCTGTTCGGTCACATGGTGGAGAACAATCTGAAGTTCTCGACTCTGCGAAAGGTGCTGATCGGCGGTTCGGCTTGCCCCGAGGCTCTGATCCGCGGGTTCCAGGACAAGTTCGGCGTCGAGGTGGTTCACGCCTGGGGCATGACCGAGACCTCGCCCATCGGCACCATCGCCAATCTGACGCCGGAGCTGAAGGCGCTGCCTTATGATCAGCAGATGGCCTGGCGCATGAAGCAGGGCACGCCCCCGCTGGGCGTTGAGCTGAAGATCAAGAACTACGGCGGCCAGGACATGCCGCATGACGGCAAGACCTATGGTCGGGTCATGGTCAAGGGACCGACCATCGCCGGCGCTTATTTCAAGGGCGAGGGCGGCGATATCCTGGATCACGAAGGCTTCTTCGACACGGGAGATATCGCCAGCGTCGATTCCCAGGGCTTCATGCAGATCACGGACCGCGCCAAGGACGTCATCAAGTCGGGCGGGGAGTGGATCAGCTCGATCGACATCGAGAACATCGCCGTCGGCCATCCCAAGGTCGCGCTGGCCGCCGTCATCGGCGCGGCCCATCCCAAGTGGGACGAACGGCCGGTGCTGCTGGTCAAGCTCAAGGAGGGCGAGGCCGAGGACAAGCAAGAGCACCTCGACTTCCTGCAGGGCAAGATCGCCAAATGGTGGATGCCGGACGATGTGGTCTTCGTCGATGACATTCCTCTGGGCGCCACCGGCAAGATCGATAAGAAGACGCTGCGCGAGCGGATGAAGGATTACCAACTGCCCGCCGCCGGCTGACAGCGACGGAGGACGCCATGTCGACCACACGCCCCAAGGGCCAGTCTCTGGCCGTGATGTTGCTGCTCGTTGCGCTTTTGGCGCCGACGTTGTTGCTGGTCGCGATCTGCGGCGCGCGGGTGGGCGTGTGGAGCGCTGATTTCAGTTTGGGCGTGCTGGCCCTGAAAGCGGGGCGGTTGCTGGCATATCTGGGCTTGGCGGCCGCCCTGATCGCCTGCCTGATGGCGTTTCGCGAGCGTCGACTGTTGGGGATTGCGGGGGCGGCCCTGGCGATCGCAGGCGTGACCCTGGGCGGCTATCTGGTTCAGGAGCGCCGTTTCACCGATGCTCCGCGCGATGTGGCGACCGATCCATCGGAGCCGCCGGCCTTCGCGCGTATTCTGGCGGCGGAGCGGCGCCTTGCGGGCGTGCCCGAAACCCGGCCTCAGGCCTGTGAAGGATTGAGTCCCGCGCCGACCCAGGTCGCGCCGGAGACCGCCGCCTGGGCGCTCGAAAAGGCGGGGTTCACGGTTCTGGGCACGGCACCTTTCCGTGTGGACGGGCGCAAGGAAGGCGCGTGGTTCGGCCTGACCCATGATGTCACTGTCCGGATTCGTCCTGGCCGCACCGACGTTCGCGTCGCCGGGCGCGACAGCCTTCAGGTCGGGGATGAGGCGTGTCGTCTCGCCAAGGCCGTCGTCGCAGAGCTGACGCCTTAGAGGGCTGGATCGGTCAGTCGCCAGTTCGCGGCCATCTCTGGCTGAGGGGATGCCTGGACGCGTCCGTCTTTCGCCAGCTTGATCAGATGGGCGAGCACAGAAAGGCTGGCGGCGGGCCACAGTCGCGGATCGACGGCGGCGTATAGGGCGGGCACCATGTCTGCGATCATCTGGTCGCCTGACGCGAGCCGAGCCATGATCTGGGCCTCACGCTCCAGCCTGTGGTCGCGATAGGTCTTCAGGAAGGGGGTGACCTGGGTGATTGCCGGGCCGTGCGTCGGCCATATCGTCGAAAAACCACGCGCTAGGACGGCGTCCAGGCTGTTCATGTAGTCGGCCATATCGCCGTCCGGCGGAGCCACCACTGTGGTCGACCAACCCATCACATGATCGCCGCTGAACAGGGCGTTCTCCTGTCGCAGCACGAAGGCCATATGGTTGGAGGCGTGCCCAGGCGTGGCCATGGCTTCCAGCGTCCACCCGTCGCCCTCGATCCATTCGCCTCCGGCTAGGAGCACGTCAGGGTGGAAGTCGGCGTCATCATCCTCATCCAGTGCGGCTGAGACGTGCAGGGGCCGCTCAGGCGGTCGAGCCGCCAGGATCGGTGCGCCGCCGACGGCCTCGGCCAGCGAGCGGGCGAGGGGGGCGTGGTCGCGATGGGTGTGCGTCACAAGGATGTGGCTGACCACGCGGCCTTCAATTGCGCGCAGTAGGGCCGACAGATGAGCGTCATCGTCCGGTCCGGGATCAATCACTGCCACTTCGGCGCCCGGCAGGCTGCGTCCGACGATATAGGTTCCTGTACCTGTGAAGGTGAATGGCCCCGGATTGTCGGCGATCACGCGTTGAATCAACGGGGAGACCTGATCGCGCCGCCCGTAGGCGAAGTCGAACTGACGGAGATAGGGGATCATGGCCAGCCTCCCTGCGTGTGCGAATCCAGCAGTCGCTTCTCCACAAAGGAGAGCGGCTCGCACCATAGCTGGACTTGAGAGTGAGTGCGTGCCGTTTGCTTTTTTAGACTACTGCCGCTTGACGCGAACTGCCCGGCTTTTGCCGGCGGTTAGCAGGTAACTGCCCAGAGCTGCACGGCGCACCCTGACTTCCATGCCGCTCCGATTCTGGAAACGGACAGGCGCCGAATCGATCTGCCGCCATTCGCCGCCGTCAGCCAGACGGAAGGTCCATTTGCCCTCATGATCCTGACCGGCGCTCACCAAGGTCGTTTCAAGGGAGTCGACCTCCGGCTCAGCATCCGTCCCGCCGCCGCCTCGGCTGAAGAGCGCAGGAAGGGCTGGAGCGCTGAAGCCGAAGAGCTGGCGTCGTGCTTCGCGAATCTGTTGGCGCTCCATCACCACCAGCTCGCCTTGGCGTTCCGCCGTATCCAAGGCGTCTGCCGTTCGGTCGAAGCAGGCCAGGCGAACGGCGGCGTCCGGCATGGCGCGGCATTCGGAAAGATCGCTCAGGAGCGTCGAACGTTCAGAGGATTGAACTTGCGCCAATGTGTCGCAGCTGAGGCCAAATGTGCCGATCGCGGCGACGCAGAAGGTCAACATCGTTCGCATTTTTGGCGGATTCCGAAATCATGGTTTTGAATGTCTCGGGCCATATTATGAGATTTTGCGGCTGGTCGCCAGAGTCATTCCGTGGCGAAATTGCGACATGCTGGAGGCTCAATCATGAAGTTCATGTAATTTGCGTGGTCTGTAGTCACGTGTCGTGCCTACCCTTTCGATCGGGTAATCGGGCGCGCCTTCGAAACGGGCGACGGTCGAGACTATCCCGTGGTCGACGGATGAAGGCGGACTTCGTCAGAGTCGTCCACAACTTAGGAGGATAAGCATTGAATTTTCAGATCAAACGTGAGCGTCTTCTGGCGTCGACGATGATCGCGGGCCTTGCGCTGGTCGGCTTCGCCGCGCCGGCTGCAGCCCAGACCACGCCGAGTCCCGAGGCCGATCAACCGAGTCAGGTGAGCGACATCGTCGTTACCGGCTCGCGCCTACGTCAGCCGAACCTGACCACCACCAGCCCTGTGACCCAAGTCACGGGCGAAGACATCGACGTTCAGGGCGTGACCCGCGTTGAAGATCTGGTCACCCAACTGCCTCAAGCCTTCGCTGCCCAGAACTCAACAGTCTCCAACGGCGCCTCGGGTACTGCGACTGTGTCGCTGCGGAACCTCGGAGCGTCGCGCACCCTGGTGCTGATCGACGGCAAGCGGATGGGCTACGGCTCGCCGCAGGACGACGCGGCTGATCTGAACCAGATTCCTGGCCAAATGGTCGAGCGCGTCGAAGTGCTGACCGGCGGCGCCTCGGCCGTCTATGGTTCGGACGCTATCGCAGGCGTTGTGAACTTCATTATGCGTCGTAATTTTGAAGGCATCGAGATCGACGCCCAGTACGGATTCAATCAGCACAACAACGACTACGACGGTCCGGGCAATGTCCGTAGCGTTATAGAGCGGCGCGCCGCCACCAACCCGTCCAACTTCAAGATGCCGGACGATAACGTCTACACAGGCTTCAGCCGTGAAGTGAACATCCTGATGGGTGTGAACGCGCCGGACGATCGCGGCAATATCACCCTGTATGCCGGCTACCGTAAGAATAACAAAGTTCTCGGCCGTGACTACGACTATTCCGCCTGCTCTTTCGGCGCACCCGCAGCGGCAACGCCGAACGAATTCACCTGTGGCGGGTCGGGAACGTCCTATCCGGGCCTGTTCTCTGATTTTGGCGGCAATGAGTTCAAAGTCGGCGGTGTTGACATCAATCCGATGCCTGGATTCGATCTCACGGTTGGAGGTAATGGGTTCCGTAATTACAGCGGAGCTACGGATGCATATAATTTTGGGCCTCTGAATTATTATCAACGTCCGGATGAGCGTTATACGTTAGGAGCCTTCGGTCACTATCAGGTCCATGATAAGGTCGAGCTTTATACGCAACTGATGTTCAGCGACTATTCGACAGTCGCTCAGATTGCGCCGTCTGGAAACTTCTTCGGTGAGTTCAGGGGCGGATTCCGCACGACGGACGGTTCATCGTTCGTGAATTGTAATAATCCTCTTCTGAATGCTCAGCAGTCTGCTGCGATCGGTTGTGGAGCGCCGGCCCTGGCGGCTTACAATACCTTTGTGTGGATGAATCCGGCCACCGAGGAGTTTGAACTGTCAGACGCCTCTAATCCGGATGCTGTACGTCTTCTTGATGATCCGAACTATGTTCCGATGTTCATTGGTCGACGGAACATCGAAGGCGGCGGACGTCAGTCGGACATGCGCTTTGAATCGTACCGCGGCGTGATTGGCGCTCGAGGCGATCTGAACGACGCGTGGAGCTATGATCTGGCGATCCAGTATTCGCGCGCCCAGTACAACGAAATCTATCGCAACGAATTTTCAAACACCCGTTTGGCTCGAGCCTTGGATGTCGTGACGGACCCGAATACAGGGCAGCCTGTGTGCTCGTCTGTTTTGGCGGGCATTGATGCGGACTGCATTCCCTACAACATCTTTGCTCTGGGCGGTGTGACGCCGGAAGCGCTCAACTATCTGCAGGTTCCGCTTGTTTCGACGGGTTGGACGACGCAACAGGTCGTGACGGGCTCCATGACTGTCGATCTCGGCTCTTATGGGGTTCAGAGCCCCTGGGCTTCGCGCGGCGTGCAGGCGGCCTTCGGCGCCGAGTATCGTCGGGATGCTCTGGATCTGACGCCAGACGTGTCGTTCACCTCGGGCGACGGCGCCGGTCAAGGCGGTCCGACGCTGGGCCTCAACGGCGCCAACCAAGTCTACGACGTCTTCGTGGAAGCGCAGGTGCCAATCGCTGAAGGCATGGCCTTTGCCGATCAGTTGTCGGTTGATCTGGCCTACCGTCATTCGGAGTATGACCTGGGCGGCGGTACGGACTCCTGGAAGTTCGGCGCCGACTGGGCTCCAGTGCCCTCAGTTCGTTTCCGGGCGAGCATGCAGCGCGCGGTCCGCGCGCCGAACGTGATTGAACTGTTCACTGCCCAGGGCTTCAGCCTGTTCGACATGGACAACGACCCCTGCGACGATCTGAACGACGATGGCGTTGTGAACGGCAGCATCCCTGCGGCCTGTATCGGCAACAACGCCTGGCAGGTGTCGCAAGCCCAGTCTGAAAGCGGCGCGCTCAATAGCCCGGCAGGCCAATACAACTTCCTGCGCGGCGGTTCTGCCGATCTTCAGCCGGAAGAATCGGACACCTTGACTCTGGGGGTCGTGTTCACGCCGGAGTTCCTGTCTGGCTTCAACCTGACGCTGGATTATTTCAAGATCGAGGTAGACAACCTCGTGTCCTCGATTGGCGCGCAGAATTCGCTTGACGCTTGCTACACGGCTGGTTTCCAGACTGCGTGTAATAACATCGAACGGAACGCAAATGGTCAACTTTGGATCGGGTCGGGCAATGTGCGTGACTTGAATACCAACATCGGCGGTTTGAAGACGTCAGGCGTTGATATTGCGGCGAACTACAACGTCGACCTGGCTGATTTCGGTTGGGGTGAGGCTGGGCGGTTGGGCTTCGCCATGGTCGGCACCTGGATCGACAAACTCGAAACGGACACCGGTCTTGGTTTTGCAAACTCGGTGTATGACTGCGCCGGCTTCTACGCCAATCAATGCGGCGTTCCGAACCCGGAATGGCGTCACCGCCTGCGCGTTGATTGGGGCACCCCGATCGAAGGCCTGAACCTCAACGGCACCTGGCGCTACTATGGCGCGTCTGAGGTAGCTGTCCTGGGGGCTGATGGCAGCTTGAACAACGCTGCGGCCAGCCGCTTGGATCGTGAGCTGGATTCGATCAACTACTTCGATCTGGCCGGCACCTGGCAGGTTCGTGACAATGTGTCGCTTCGTGCGGGTGTGAATAACGTCTTTGATACCGATCCGCCGTTGTCTTATAGTGTTGGCACCACTGGTAATAACAACACTTATCCGCAAATCTATAATGCTATGGGGCGTTACTTCTTCTTTGGCGTAACGGCCAACTTCTAGGGCGATCCTAGCAAACAAATAAGGTGGCGGCGGATTTCGTATCCGCCGCCATTTTTGTTTCGAAAGGCTGTTTTTGTAGGTTACTCGCGCCGCACGCGGACGGCTCGATTTGAGCCGAGATTAAGAAAATAGCTGCCTAGTGCCGCCTTGCGGACGCGAACCTCTTCCCCTTGGCGGGCCCTAGGGTTGGCGACACGCGTGTTGTCGATCTGTCGCCATGTCGAGCCGTCTGCAAGGTGGAAAACCCAGGCCCCGTTCGCAGCGGCGGTGGCGCGCTCCAGCGTTGTCTCCAGGCTTTCTATGGCATCTCCTCCGAACATGGCCGGAAGGTTAGGCGCGGAGAAGCCGAAGACCGCTCTCTTGGCGGCGTCAACCTGCGCGCGCTCCATGATCACAACCTCACCGCTGTTCGCTGCGGCGCGTAGAGCGGCCATGCGCTCGTCGTAACAGGTCAGTCTTTGTTCGTTTGCGGTGAGGCCCTGACATTCGGACAGTCTTTCGAAAGCAGTGGGGCCGATTTGGGCCTTAGCGCTTCCGGCGATGAGCAGGGAGAGGGTGATAACGGCCGAAAAGCGGCAAATGGGGGGAGATATTGTCAACATTTCCATGATTTTTGAAATTCTTTTTTGAGTTGAAGGGTGGTTTGTAAGTGTCAATTTCTAGGCTATTTGGATGCATATGTGGCGATTTTGAGACACGTGAGGGGCTAACTCGCGTCAATATCGTAAAGGCCAATGAACAATTTCAAATATGAAGATAGATGCACAGTCAGCCGCGGTTTCGAATCGCTAGAAATTGAGGCTGGGTTGGGGGTGTCGGCGTTTTTTGGGAATATCCGCTTTCCGCTGCGCTCCTTCATTTTAATGGAGGAAAGAATTGATTTTCATGGAACATCGCAAGCGATTGCTGGCGACCACGATGATCGCCGGAGTGGCCGCCATCGGCTTCGCTGCACCTGCGTTCGCGCAGAGCGCGCCGCAGGAGGAGGTCTCCCGGGTTGATGAAGTAGTGGTGACGGGTTCGCGTATCGCCCGTCGCGATGCTGTCGCCGAAAGCCCGGTGCTGACGGTGCAACAGGAGGATATTACTCACTCCGGTTCGACCACCGTCGAGCAGTATCTGAATACCCTGCCGCAAGTGACTGCCGGCCTCAGCTCTCAGTCGAACAACCCCAGTTCCAATGGTCGGGCCTTCATCGATCTGCGTGGTTTGGGTTCGGGCCGCAACTTGGTGTTGATGGATGGTCGTCGTCCCATGGGCTCGACCGCGGGCGGCACCGTCGATGTTAACACCATCCCGGCTGCGCTGATTGACCGCGTCGAAATCATCAGCGGCGGCGCCGCCTCGACATATGGTGCGGACGCCGTGTCAGGTGTTGTCAACTTCATCATTAAGAATGACTTCGAAGGCGTCCAACTCGACTCTCAATACCGTCTGACCGAGCAGGGCGACGGGCAGGAGTGGGGCGCTGACATCACCTTCGGCGGCAACTTCGCCGACGGTAAGGGTAATGCGGTATTTAACGCCAGCTATTTCAACCGTGAAGTGATGTACAAGGATGCCCGCGAATTTGCAGGGCAAGCCTCGAACACCACGTCGATCTTCCCGGGCGGTGCGGTCGGCCTGGGCGCTAACACGCCGGGACAGGGTGTCGTTGATGGCGTCTTCGGGGGTGCGAACCGCTGTGATGCTTCGGGTGGCTGGGCTGGCTTTGGCTTTAATCCCGACGGAAGCCTGTTCTGCACAGGCCTAGAAACCAGCAGCGTATATAACATCTATAACTACAAGGGGCCGGAGTCCGCTATCGCGACGGCTTTTGCTCCGAATATCTTCTCGTATAACTTCGAACCGGACAATATCCTTGTCTTGCCGATGGAGCGTTGGAATCTGTTCACGCGCGTGAACTATGAGCTCAACGACCACTTCAAGCCTTACGCGCAGGCGCTGTATACCAACTATAACGCCAAGCAGGAGCTCGCTCCCACGCCAGCGGGCGGCGCGACGGGTTGGAATGTAGCGGTTAGCAACCCGTTTATTGGGTCTCAGTTGGGCTCTTTGCTGGCTGCCCGTGCTCGTCCGAACGACCCCTTCGCGTTCTCGAAGCGATTCAATGACCTGGGGGGGCGCACCGGATTCAACACCCACGACGTGTGGCAGGTCTTGTTGGGCACCAAGGGTTCGCTGCCCCGCACCAACACCTGGACGTACGATGTTTACGCTTCGTACGGCCGCACGTCTCTGAATGAGATTCAGGGCGGCAATGTGCGTCGTGATCGTGTCGGTCTTCTGCTCGGCCACATTGATGGCAAAGCGACGACTGAAAGCCAGGCCGCCTATGACGCGCGCGTGGCCGCGTTCAGGGCACCGACGATCGCTCAGCAAGCGGCGCTTTCCGGCGGAGCTTGCGCCAACGGCCTCAACCTGTTCGGCGCCGCGCCGATCGATGCGAGCTGTGCTGCATGGATCAGCCTTGAGGCGAAGAACCTGACTGTCGTTGAGCAGTCCATCGTCGAGGCCGTTGTTAACGGCGACCTGTTTGAACTGCCCGCGGGCCCGCTCCAAGGGGCTTTCGGCGCCAGCTATCGCGAGCTGGATTTTGACTTCCGTCCCGATAGCGGTTTGCAGCCTGGCCTAGTGGCTGGCTTCAATCAGCAGTTACCGATCTCCGGCTTCCTGAACTGGAAGGACATCTTCGCAGAATTGCTGGTGCCCATCGTCAAGGATGTCGCGTTCGCTCAGGACGTGTCTTTGTCGCTCGGCTATCGTGTTTCGGAAAACTCGCATTCGGGCACGACCAGCAGCTGGAAGGCTAACCTCGAGTGGGAGGTCAATGATTGGCTCCGCGCTCGTGGCGGCTATCAAACGGCTGTCCGTTCGCCGACCATCTCCGAATTGTTCGCTCCTCAGACGAACAACTTCCCGTCGTTCAATCGTCTGGACCCGTGCGACGTTCGCTTGCCGGCCACTGCGTCTTACAGCCGCAACGGTCCGAATGGCGCTAAGGTGACTCAACTCTGCCAAACGCAGTCGGCCGTGGCGGGCGGAGCGAACTTTGCCTGGTCGGGGCAGATTCCTGCGATCACGGGCGGCAACCCGGACCTGAAGCCGGAAGAGGCCAATTCCTGGACCGCCGGTATCGTCGCCCGTTCGCCATTTAACACGGGTGGCTGGGCCGACAGCCTCTATATGTCGGTGGACTATTGGTCGATTAAGATCGAGGACGTGATCGCCTCGCTCGGCGTCGGTACCATCGTCCAGCGCTGCTTCAATCTGGACAACGCCAACCCGACCTACGATCCCAACAACGCTTGGTGTCAGCTGTTCGAGCGCAATCAGGCCAACGGCTCGGTTCAGAATGTCGTCCAACTGTCGCGTAACCAAGCGATGACGGAAACCAGCGGCGTTGACCTGAACTTCGGCGTTGAGTTCGGACTGGGCAACGCTGGTGCGCTGAACTTCAATGTTCTGTCGACTTGGGTTGAGAAGTATAAGTCGCAGACTACCTCGCTGGATCCAGTGCGCGATTTTGTCGGCACCATCGGTTCGGGCACGGGTTCTGCGACGCCGGAATGGCGCCACACCATCACCGGTAACTGGCGTCTGGATCCATTCTCGGTCACGGCTACGGCTCGCTTTATCGACGAAATGGTGCATAGCAACACCGTCACGGGCGGCGCTGGCACCGGGGTGGATTCGATGTGGTACTTCGACCTGCGTGCGACCTACGACGTCAACGACGCCGTGTCGCTGCGTGTTGGCGTCAATAACCTGTTCGATGAGCAGCCGCCGATTTACTCGCCGAACATTCAGGCTAACACCGACCCGTCAACTTATGACGTGTTGGGACGTCGTTACTTTGTGGGTTTGACCGCTCGCTTCTAATTAACGAGAATTCCTTCATGACTGGACGGCGGATCGATCGATCCGCCGTCCTTTTTTGTGGGCTTTTGCTCGTTGGTCAGGAGCCGCTCAGCGCATGTGCGCGGAAAGTCAGGGCAAGACGAAGCGCGTCTTGTCATGTGAAAGCGGCTTTGTAGATGTTGTGAAAGCAAGGGCGAAGGGCGGGAGCGGCGCGCCACTCCCTCATTTCTGAGAAGGAGTGGCGCGAGTGACGGGGCTCGAACCCGCGACCTCCGGCGTGACAGGCCGGCACTCTAACCAACTGAGCTACACCCGCGTTTCTCTCCCCGCGAGGAGGAGAGGAGGGGCGAATACGGTTCGTCGCGCTTTCGGTCAAGCGCATTGTGGCGCTTTTGCTAAAAAATCTGCGAATTCAGACTCTAGCGGCCGCAATCCAGGCCGTCGGCGTCGGGTGGCGCCGCGCCGCCGAGACTGAGCGCCTTCTGCATGAAGACGACGTCGCGCCAGCCGTCGAACTTCCACCCGGCGTCGCGGAAGGCGCCGACGTGGGTGAAACCCGCCGCTTCATGCAGGGCGATGGAGCCGGTGTTGGCGCTGTCGCCGATCACCGCCACCATCTGACGCATTCCCAAGGCCTCGCAGGCGCTGAGCAGGGCGTCCAGAAGCGTCTTGCCGACGCCGTGTCCACGAAACGCCTCGGCGACGTAGATCGAATCCTCGACCATGAAACGATAGGCCGCGCGCAGGCGATAGGGCGCGGCATAGGCGTAGCCCGCGACTGATCCGTCAACTTCGGCGATCAGGACTGGCAGGCCCAGCGCGGCGGGCGCGGCCAGCCGAGCGCGCATCTCGTCGGCTGAGGGGACGTCCAGTTCGAACGTCCCCGTGCCGTGCAGCACGCTGTCGGCGTAGATGGCCGTCACGGCCGCCAGATCGGCTTCCGCGAACGGCCGGACGATCACGCCTTCTCCCAGCCCTTCTCGACCGCCCAGACGGCGAAGGCGTAGTCGTGGGCGATGTCTTTCAGATAGTCGAAGCGGCCCGACGAGGCGAAGTGACCCGCCTCCATGTTGATCTTGAGCAGCACCGGCTTGCCTGACGTAGAGGCCGGGCGCAGTTTGGCCACCCACTTCTCCGGCTCCCAATAGGTGACGCGCGGATCGGACAGGCCGCCGGTCGCCAGCAGGGCCGGGTAGGGCCTGGCGTCGATCTGATCGTAGGGGCTGTAGCTCAGCATGTAGTCGTAGGCGGCTGCATCCTCGAGCGGATTGCCCCATTCAGGCCATTCCGGCGGGGTCAGGGGCAGGCTGGTGTCGCTCATGGTGTTGATGACGTCGACGAAGGGCACGCCGCCGATCACGCCCGCCCACAGGTCCGGCCGCATATTGGTGACGGCGCCCATCAGGAGGCCGCCCGCGGATCGGCCTTCGGCGACGATGTTTCCGGCCTTGGTGTAGTTTTGCGCGATCAGGTGTTCAGCGGCCGCGATGAAATCGGTGAAGGTGTTCTTCTTGGTGAAGCGCCTGGCGGTCAGGAACCAGTTCCAGCCCTTGTCCGAGCCGCCGCGGATGTGGGCGATGGCGTAGATGAAGCCGCGATCGACCAGCGACAGCCGGTTGGTCGCGAAACTGGCCGCCATCGGTATGCCGTAGGAGCCGTAGCCGTA
>ENA-UOUJ01000498-UOUJ01000498.1-activated-sludge-metagenome-genome-assembly--contig:-NODE-498-length-26143-cov-15.905205_pt1 | contig 26143 bp, 24 predicted proteins | sample MGYA00249839_ERZ747224 | MGnify/ENA primary metagenome ERZ747224 (study PRJEB28782, sample SAMN03220277) | activated sludge metagenome | biome: wastewater; feature: sewage sludge; material... | reverse complement strand
AACCACAACCAGCCGTTTGAAAAAAGAATTATTCTATTTTTACCGGACAGCAATGTTTTGGAATCGACGATTTTCTTTTAAACCGGTACAGTGTCCGTACACCTACACCTATCAGTTCAGCAACATCTTCGATACTGATCCAGTCGCCTTTAGGTTTTTCCTTTTCAGGCATAACTGTAGGTATTCCTTTACTTAACGACTGTTTCAGTAATTGATCATTGGTTTCAAGAATTGTCCGGGTGATTTTTTCTTCTTTTTTTCTTTTCTTGTAATTACGTCCGGCGCATTTGAGAGAGCAAAATTTAGTGACTGTTTTTTGTGCGATAAATGACTGCTTGCAATGCTGGAAAATTTTCTTGACACGAATGTTTGAACTCATTTTACCTGGTTTTTGGCGGTTAAAGTATCAGTCAATTGTCCGGTTAATTAACCGTTGCTCTGCCTTGAGCTGCCCCTAACTGACTGGAACTGTATAGAACTGCCTGTAGCTGTCGCTATTTGGCCACCCCTATTTTTTTCGCTTCGATCTCATTGCCTTTTTTGGCAAAAGATACAAATGGGGCCAAACCCTACAATGAAAGTTCGGTAAAATGCAATAAATTTAACTTTTGTAAACAATTGCTTTTCAGCAAAATAATTAAGTGAAGGTAAAATAAGTTAACTGAAATAACCCCGCCTATTTTCCGATACAAAACTTCCCGAATATCGTTCCCAGTATATCGCGATCAATTTCTACCTGCCCGGTTATTTCACCTAAGTAATGCAGGCAGCGGCGGATATCTAAAGCCAAAAGATCCCCGGTAAGATTATTATCCATACCGGTTTTAATATCGTTCAAACACTCCAGCACTTTTTGCAGGGCGGCAAAATGCCGGGCATTGGTAACAATGGTATGCTCGGTTTGGATGGTTTCCCCTATGGCTTTTTCATACATCACTGATTTCAGTGCTTCAATGCCCTCTTTATTTTTGGCAGATATGTATATCGCCGCCGGATCTTTTCCGGAAGCATTTGCATGAAGATTTGCGGGGGAAAGCTGGTCATATTTATTATATACTTCAATAACCTTTTCACTGTATGGCTTCAACCATGTAATTCCCGACTGGTCTGTATCAGTCAGGTCTCTAAGGTGAATAATAATATCCGCTTTTTCTGCATTGTGCCTGCTGCGTTCAATACCCAGCTTTTCAATACGGTCGGTAGCATGTTCCCGGATGCCCGCGGTATCTACCAGGCGAAACAAAACGCCGTTAATATTCAGCACTTCTTCAATAGTATCCCGTGTTGTGCCCGCTATGTCGCTTACAATAGCCCTTTCTTCATTGAGCAAAGCATTCAGCAGGGTTGACTTACCGGCATTGGGCTTGCCAATAATGGCTACGTTAACCCCATTTTTAATAACGTTTCCTAATTTGAAGGAGTATAGCAATTGTGTGGCAGAGGCCGTTAACTGCGCAATGAGCTGCTCCAGTTGCGGGCGGTCGGCAAATTCTACATCTTCCTGCGAAAAGTCGAGCTCCAGCTCAATAAGGGCCGCAAAGCCAATCAACCGGTCGCGCAGGTCCTTTAAATCGGATGAAAAGCCGCCCCGTAATTGTTTAAGCGCTGTTTGTTGCGCCGCCAGGGAATGCGCCGCAATAACATCCGCAACGGCTTCTGCCTGGGTAAGATCCATCTTTCCATTTAAAAATGCCCTTTGGGTAAATTCACCCGGCTTAGCCAGGCGGGCTCCTTTTTGTATACAGGCCGCTATGATCTGTTGCTGAATAAAGGGTGAGCCATGGCAACTGATCTCTGCTATATTTTCGCCCGTGTAGGATTTGGGCGCTTTGTACAGTGATATCACCACTTCATCCAGTTCCTCTTTTTCATTTTTTAGCATCCCCACATGCAGGGTATGAGTGGCCTGGCGCAACAGGTCTTTGCCTGTAAATAATGCATCTGCAATAGCAATACTATTTTCACCGCTTAGCCGTATAACGCCTATTGCTCCAATACCCGGGGGAGTAGCCAGCGCTACAATCGTATCATCCCATGCTGAAAATGTGTGCAACATGCGGCAAAAATACAATTTGGTTAAGGTGCAGCCGCCAGTAATTTTTTATCTGCTTCATCCATATCAGCCATAGCATATTTTTGTATGCCGCTTATCGTCATCTCATCTAATGCGGCTACTAACTGCCGGTAGTTGCTTTGTAATCCCGGTTTAATAATTACCATTAATGCTGCCTAGTTGCCCAATGCCTGCCGCTTTTTTGTAATTATATTACGCAATGCTGCCTGATCAAGAAACAGGTTCATCATGTGTATACCGGATGGCTTTTGTGCAAAACCTTCATAACATACCGTATTGCCGTTTTGCCCTAATAATACCGTTAGCGTACGGCTTTCTGCAAAAGGTGCAGCCGGTCCATCGGCAGGCAGCAGCAGTTGCATTGCTGTAGGTTTGTTTAACACGGTATTAAAAATAAAGAATGTAATAAGTAAAAAGCCCAGGTCCACCATGGGTGTCATATCAATGCGTAAAGTTTTGATTCCGGCAACGCGGTATTTTGCTTTTCCCTGTACCGGAAGGTTAAGATCGGCCATAGCATTCGTTTATATCATAAGACAGGGATTTCATGCCTTTCCATAAATTGTTTTATGATTTCTTTGGAGCATAAAAAATCCCCGCTGTTTGATAACAACGGGGATCGTATAAACATGATTATTAAAAAACTACTATTCCTCAGCGATCTGGAAAGTAACCGGCTGTTTACGGTACGCCTTTACTTTACGTCCGTTTTGTTCTGCCGGTGTCCATTTGGGTCCTCTTTTGATGGCATTTACGCAAATTTCTGCCAGCTTGGTTCCTTTCATGGTCAGTGCTTCCACTTCACTTATATTTCCTTCCCTGTCCACAATGAACTGAACTACACAGGTACCTGCTTTACCGGCATCCTGCAATTCATCAATATAGCGGTTTATTTCCCGTTGAATGTACTTTGCCCAGGCTTTATCTCCTCCGGGAAACTTGGCTTCAATTTCCACCTTCTGAAACACTTTATCCTCATCATCCACCACCGGTGCGGCAACTACGCCACCCTTGTCTTCAACAGGGGGGGCAACTATTCCCAGATCTTTTACACCTTCCTGGTTAATGGTGCTAATGGTAGCTTCTTTTAACTCTTCAATTTCTTTCATTTCTTCTTCCGGCTTCACCTCTTCATCCTTTACCACTTTAGGTGGGGTAAACTTGGCCATTTCAACCTTTGGCGGATCTGGCGGCTTTGGCGGCGGCGGCGGCGGCGGTTCTATTGGCTTTTCCTCCTGCACATTGGTCAGTTCCACATCTTTAGCTTCTATTACTACTGCTTTTTTAGGCCCTTCCAGTTTTTCTCCCAGTAAAGACGCCAGCACAATAAATAAAGCCAGGGATGCGGTAATGATCAATGCGGTAGTAAGCCTCTTGTTATATTTTGACCGCAGTTCATAAGCGCCGTAGGATTTATTTCTTCCCTCAAATATAATATCGAGAAGACTGGCGCCAGGTATTTTGCTTACATCCATGATGACCTTTTTTAATTAAATTAAGATGCGGGGATTTGCATAAATCCACAAACTTTTACTGAATATTGTTGGCTTTTTCTGTTGCCACCAGTAATTCATTTTCAACCGGTGAAATAGATACCAACGCATATTTCTTCACTTCAATAATAGCCATTTCATCCAATATGGCCACTACATTCTTGTAGCTGGCTTCATCATTGGGTTTAATTACCACTACAAAATCATCGGGTTTGGTTGATTTCTTTTTATTGATAATAACTTCCCTTACATCTTTGTAGTTGGTATTCTCTATTTTAGTAGGATCATCTCCTTCATAATAATACAACCCGTCTGATTTACCCAGCATGATCGTTAAAGCACCGGAAGCCTTTACCTTGGTTTGTTCGTCCAGGTTTTCGGTATCCTTGGGCATAATCAACTGCATAGCCGTAGGCTGTGCCATGGTTGTGGAAAATATAAAGAAGGTGATCAGCAGAAAACCAAGATCCACCATCGGGGTCATGTCCACCCTGGTAGAAAGCTTCTTGGCTTTTTTGACGCCCGGCCCTTTTTTCCCGCCACCACCTGATACATCTATATCTGCCATAAAACTGGTTTTAAATGATTATTAAATAGGTTCAACTTTATTAACTGCCGCCGGCTTTTTTAATGATATCCTGCTTTGTATTCCAAAGCGGCGTGCCAACGGGAGCATCCTGGAACTTGGTTACCAACTGAAACTTATTGATATCATTTCGCTTAAAAGCTTCCAGTACGTTTCTAACAACCGGGAACTTTGTATCACTATCCGCTTTGATCAGCCAGGTTATTTTTTTACCGGCGTAGGTAGATTTTGCATCCCTTACCCAAAAATACAATTCACCTCCGGTAGAATCAGGAACGGGAATACCCGGCTGCCTTACATTTTTTTGCTGTTCGGGGTCCATAGACAACAGCTCTTTCATTCCGGCAAACGGCACACCCAGGCTGGGCGCATTGGTAAAAGCCTTGATATTGGCTGGGCTAAGCCCCAGTTGCCGGGTTTCATTTAAGTTATTGGCTATGGATTGCCTGGCATTGGGGTCATCCATCTGAACAAATACCCTTCCATCCTTATCTATGGTTACCAGAAACGCATCCATTTCAGGCACTTTATCGGCCGAAACGGAACTGGGGAATTTTACTTCCACCGGTTCTTCCGGCTTAAACTTGGTAGCAAGGATAAAAAAGGTAAGGATCAGGAAGGACACATCCACAAAGGCGGTCATATCAACCCAGGTACTTTTCCTTACTATTTTAGCTTTACTCATTTCACAAATATTTTAACTGACTTATTAAGATGCAATACCGCTCACATTCCATACGCCATTGCTCAACTTATTTATATTGAGAGGCGAAGCTCTGTGTAAGCGTAAATCCTGATTCGTCAATACCATATGTAATACCGTCAATCTTAGTAGTAAATATATTATACATAATAAGGGCGAAAGCTGAAGTGGCAATACCAAGAGCGGTATTATATAATGCTTCAGCAATACCAACTGCCAATGCAGCAGCGGCGCCTGCTCCGCCTTCTTCACCTAAGGCTCCGAACGACCGGATCATACCCATTACCGTTCCCAGCAACGCTACCAGTGTACCTACGGAAGTGATGGTAGACAAGAAAACAAGATTTTTTTGCATCATCGGCAATTCTAAAGCGGTGGCTTCTTCTACTTCTTTTTGAATAGCCACTACTTTTTGTTCTGTAGTAAGTTCAGCATCGGTGATCAGCTCTTTATAGCGCCTGAGACCCGCTTTCATAACATTACCTACAGAACCCTGCTGCTTATCGCATTCGGCAAGCGCAGCATCTACATTTTTGTTAGCCAGGTGATATTGCACTTTTCTAACAAATTCAGAAATAGATCCTTTTCCGGATGCTTTACTGATGGTAAGAAACCGTTCAATAGAAAATACAATTACCATTAAAAACATGCCGATTAGTATAGGTACGATAATACCGCCTTCATAAATACCGTGCAAAGCACCAATAGGGCCTGCATGGCTCGGCCAAAATCCACCTTCCGGATCAGGCTTGGTAAAGCCGGACGCACTACCCAAAATAAATCTCCAGATAATATACCCGGCAATAATACATACAATAGGAGCCAGCCATGAAATAATGTTGCTGCCTCCTCCCTTTGGTTGAACTGATGTTGATGCCTTCACAGCAGACGCGGTTGGTTTAGTTTCAGCCATAACTCTTGTTTTTTTGAATTAAAGATTTTACAATTTTAAAAGTGTGTGGTTTTGATTCACAATTCTACTGAAAAAAAAAATTAAATTGTTTAAATACCAGCAGAAAAAGTTTTATTTGGGAGGCACAATATAGCAAATTTCTTATACCAAACAACAGATTTGCATTTTGTTTTTATAACCTCAAACGGTTACCAGCATCGTTTGTGTTAGGCAAACAATATATTTGCACCGTCAAAATACCGCTTCCTGTAAAAACAGTATGATTTTTTTGTTACCGGTCATTTCATCCCGCAACCTTAAATATTATTTACAATGTATATGAAACAATTCATTTTAACCTGTTTGCTGCTTACCGCGGCAGGAACCCTGACTGCACAGGATAAAAAAAAGCCTGCTGCACCTGCCCCTGCCGCACAGGCGCCGGCATCTCCTCCTGCCCCTCCTAAAAAAGGTCCTCAGCTTTATAAAGAAGTTATTACAAACAAAGCCAGAACAGATAGCGGGTTGTTTTGGGTACATAAAGTAGAAGACAAATATTATTTTGAAATAGCAGATTCCCTTTTAGGGAGGGATATCCTTGTTGTAAACCGCATTTCAAAAGCCGCAGCCGGTATGCGCAACTTCTTTTTCGGATATGCCGGCGACCAGATCGGGAGTAACGTGATCCGGTTTGAAAAAGGCCCCCATAATAAATTGTTCCTCAAAAAGGTTTCTTTCGATGAAATATCCAAAGACTCAACACAGGCAATGTATAAAGCCGTTAATAACTCCAACGTATTACCTATTGTAGCTGCATTCGATATTAAAGTTCTACCTACAGATTCCACTGCAACCGTTATAGATTTTACAGATTACATTTCGGGCGATAATGATGTATTGTTTTTTTCGGGAAATGCTAAAAGCACTTTCCAGGTTGGCGCTTATCAGTCAGACAAATCGTATATCACCGATGTAAAAAGCTACCCGCTTAACATCGAAATTAAAACCGTAAAAACTTACAGCAAAGGTGGTGGCGCAGGCAGCCTTGCCGCCGCCAGACCTCCGGCAACAGCCGGCTCCACGCAAAGCGTAATGTATACCCTTGAGCTCAACAGCTCTATGGTATTGCTTCCTGAAACACCTGCCAGGCAACGTTTTTTTGACCCAAGGGTAGGGTATTTTGCCAGGCGCTATACCGATTTTGACGCTAACCCCCAGGGTGTAAAAGATATTTCTATTATCGTTCGCTGGAAGCTGGAGCCCAGGGAGGAAGACGTGGAAAAGTACAAAAGGGGGGATCTGGTAGAACCTAAAAAACAGATCGTATACTATATTGACCCGGCTACACCTAAAAAATGGGTTCCCTATCTTATACAGGGCGTTAACGACTGGCAACCGGCGTTCGAGAAAGCGGGATTTAAAAACGCCATCGTTGCCAAACCGGCGCCGGCGCCCTGGGAAGACTCCACCTGGAGCCTCGAAGATGCCCGGTATTCCGCTATCGTATATAAACCTTCCGTTGTGGCCAATGCCAGCGGACCTAATGTACACGATCCCCGCTCGGGAGAAATATTAGAAAGTCATATCAACTGGTATCACAACGTAATGAACCTGCTTCGCGACTGGTATTTTATTCAATGCTCCCCAACAGACCCGCGGGCCCGTAAAATGGAATTTGATGATGAGCTCATGGGGCAGCTGATCCGTTTTGTTTCATCGCACGAAGTAGGACATACGCTTGGACTCCGCCATAACTTTGGCTCAAGCTCTTCTACGCCGGTTGAAAAACTAAGAGATAAAGCATGGGTGGAAGCCAACGGGCATACCCCTTCCATTATGGATTACGCCCGGTTTAACTATGTGGCGCAGCCAGAAGACAGCATCTCCCAAAAAGGTTTATTTCCTCGTATAGGCGATTATGATAAATGGGCCATTGAGTGGGGCTACAGGTGGTTTCCCGGGGCTGCCACACCAGAGGAAGAAATACCTGTTTTAAACAAACTGACCATTGACAAGCTAAAAGACAAACGTTTTTGGTTCGGCACCGAATCCAACGCCGATGATCCGCACTCTCAAAATGAAGACCTGGGCGATAACGCCATGAAAGCAGGCGCCTATGCCATTAAGAACCTGCAGCGCATTGTACCCAACCTCATGGAGTGGACCAGGGAACCGAATGCGGATTATGAAAACCTTTCCGCCTTATATAACCAGCTCACCACCCAGTACGGACGGTATATGGGGCATGCCGCTAAAAATATTGGCGGCATATATGAAACGCCAAAAACAGTGGAGCAGCAGGGACCCGTATATGCCTATACGCCAAAAGCCATTCAGAAAGAAGCAATGGCTTTTTTGATCAAACAATTGTTCGTTACCCCGCAGTGGCTTATCAACAACGATATCCTTAACCGCATTGGCAATACAGGCATATCGGTAGTGAGCAGCAGGCAGGAAGCTGTTTTAAACCGTATCATCAGCACCAACACCATCAGCAAATTGCTGAGCATGGAAGCCGAGCTCCATAATGATGCTTACAAGGCAGCCGATATGCTGGATGAGCTGAAGCAGGGTATATGGACGGAGCTTAGTGCAAGGAAACCGATTGACATTTACCGGCGGAACCTGCAAAAATCGTATGTAGAAAGGATTGGTCAAATCATCAGCCCGGCGTCTGTATCTCCTTTAGGGGGCATTTCATTCCGCATTGGCGCCCCTGCAGCTATGACGGATACCCGGAAAAGCGATATCATTTCAGTGCTTAAGGGTAACCTGCGTGCCTTGCAGGCAGAAATAAAAGCGGCATTACCGGCTACCGGTGACAGAATGACCAAGTATCATTTGCAGGATGTGAATGACAGGATTGGGAAAATACTGGATCCGGGGAAATAGTGCTGTGTTAAACGTGAGAAGTGAAAGATGGTGAATTGTACTCACTATTCGTACCGCAGCGCCACAATGGGATCTAATTTAGAAGCCTTCCATGCCGGGTAAATGCCTGCCGCCAGTCCTACGGCAGAACAAATTAGAATAGCTATCAATATCAACAACCAGGGCACAAAAAACGGCACCTTCATCAGCATGCCCACCAAGTTGCCTACAATGATGCCCAGTATAATACCAATGGCAGCTCCCATTAAACTGATGAGGATAGATTCAAAGAGGAACTGTTGCCGGATATTCTTCTTTTTACCCCCCAGGGCCTTTACCAGTCCTACTTCTTTTGTTCTTTCCGTTACCGCTACCAGCATAATATTCATTAATCCTATGGCTGCTCCCACGAGGGTGATAAATCCTATACCCCCCGCCGCTAATGAAATACTTCCCAGCAGGCCAATAAAGGTTTCGGCCAGGGCATCGCTTTTATCAATATAAAAATTACTTTGTTCGGTAGTAGTAAGATTCCTGATAGGACGGAACGTGCCTTCCGCCTCTCCAATGGCATCATTCAACTGGTCTACATTATCTACCTGCACGCCTATATAGTAGGAGGAGTTACCTACCGTAAATAAACGCCGCAGGGTATTATAGGTAGTAAATACCGCATTATCGGCCTGCATAAAGGAACTGCTCCCCCGGCTCTTTAAAACACCTATCACCCTGAACTTGTTGGCGCCAACTCTTATAATCTTATCCAATGCCCTTTCTATCCTGTCGCCAAAAAATTTGTTTGCCACATCATACCCCAATACGCATACATTTCTGCCGCTTTCAATATCTAACTGACTAAAATTGCGACCATGCTCGACTTCATAACCGTTCAGGGCAAAATAATTTTCATCGCCCCCCGACACACGCACATTGGGATTGGTTTTTTTATTTTCAAAAAAAATGGTTTGTGAGCTTACACCACCCAGGCCTATGCTTACTTTTGCCGGGTAATTGTACCGCTGCTTAAAAGCTTTAGCCTGCTCATAGGTAATAGGCTTACCGGTATTTGATTTTTTTATTTTTTTATTGGTGCTGCTGGTGGTTTTGGTAACATCCCCGCCGCCGCCGTCGCCAAAACGGATCTGTCTTTCCCTGAAGCGGATGCTAAAGGAATTGGCGCCCATAGTAGCAAAACTGTCTTTTAAGCTGGAGTTCATGGCCTGAATGGCGGTGATAATGCCTACCAGCGCCATTATACCAAATGCTATAATGGCAACAGTAATGCCGGTACGCAATTTATTGCCACGAACGGTTTTATACGCCAGCCCAATGGTATCCTTTATATTCATGCGTGCATAATGTAACTTAAAATTACGGATACATCTTCCATCTGCAAAATGGCTTGTGATGAACGGAACAGGTATTTTTAATAATACAGTCCCTTTAGCAGCAAATTGGGGAACACACCTAAAAGAATAATAAGCGCAGCGGTGATACATAAGGTAATCCTGAAAACAGGAGAAACCGCTGTAACCTGCGCATTTCCGTCTTTAAAATACATGGACTGAATAACACGGAAATAATAATAAGCGCTTACGGCAGCCATTAATACGGCAAAGATCACCAGCCATAAGTGGTTACCGTTTTTTACAGCGCCCATGAGCATATAATACTTGGCAAAAAAGCCGGCAGTTAGCGGAATTCCTGTAAGCGAAAGAAGAAAAACCGTATTCGTTAAAGCAAGCAGGGGTTGTGTTTTGCCCAGCCCGTTAAAGCCCTCCAGTGAAAAATCTTTCATTTTGGCCAATACGGCAAAGCTGCCTATTGTTGCTAAACTGTAAGCTGCAGCATACAGTATCAGTCCTTCCCGGGCAAAAGTATTTAATCCAAACAATGCAAACATCATAAAGCCGGCATGCGCTACACTTGAGTAGGCCAGCATTCGCTTTACACTTTGCTGAAAAACAGCGGTAATATTCCCGATAAATAAAGTAGCAGCAGTAAGCAGGGCAATTAATAACTGCCATTGGCTATGCATTTTACCAAAGGCGTTATCAAACAAATGAAGGAATGCCATGAAGGATGCCACCTTAACGATGGTAGCCATAAAAGAAGTAACCGCCGTAGGGGCGCCATCATACACATCAGGCACCCAAAAATGAAAAGGCGCCGCACTCACTTTAAATGACATGGCAACCATCAGCAGCACGATGCCGATAACCATCATAGGCTGCAGCGCTGCAATGCCTATGTTCATGCTTTCAATATAAAAAGTACCTGTAGCTCCGTATAAAAAAGCAATGCCCATGAGCATGATACCGGTAGAAAAAACACCCATCAGGAAATACTTAAGCGAGGCTTCATTGCTTTTAAGGTTTCGTTTGTCGCTGCCTGCCAGTATATACAAGGGAATGGTGATGATTTCAATTCCGAGGAACAGCATCAGCAGCGTGTTAAAAGAAACCGCGATGCCTACGCCACAAAGCACAAAAAAGATCAACGCGTAATATTCATATACATCCGGGCCTATAGCTTCAAACTCTCTTGCGTTCAATATAAAAAAGAGTAAAGTACAGGCAAAAGCAGTAGCATTGAAAATTTGGCCGAAAGGAGTGAATTTCAGCATTTGCCCGATATCTGCGTAGATATACCAGATATTGTAATATTCAAGAAAGTTAACCGTCAGCAGCGCAACCATTCCCAGCAGGGCAATATACTTTGCCAGGGATTTCTTTTTCAGAAAAATTCCACTGAACATCATTACCACACCCCATAATGCCGATAATATAATTGAACTCATAATATTATAATAAACCCTTTTTGAGTTGTTATTTCATTTTTTTAATACCCCCTTCTCCCTCTTACTATCTTACTATCTTGCCGTCTTACCATCTTACCTTTCCCCCTACAATCCCATTAACCGGTTCATAAATACATTTACGGTATCTTTTGTAAGTTCCGATAACAGCTTAGGATACACGCCCAGCAAAAGAATGATGATCAACACCACCGTTAGCGCTGCCGCCGTGCTTCTTTTTATTATACCCGTACCTGAAACGGTAAGGTTATTGGTGTTGCCGTAAAATACTTTTTGCACCATGTTGAGCGTATAAACCGCCGAAAGGATTATCGTTGTTAACGCGATGGCTGTAGTCCATTTCCCATACTGGAACAGTCCGTTAAACATTAAAAATTCTCCTGCAAAAGCGTTGGTCAGCGGCAAAGCAATATTAGCCAGGGCAATGATCACTAAAAAAACGGTGAGTGCCGGAGCGCTGGATGCTAATCCGCCCAGTTCAGATATCTTTCGCGTACCAAAATGTTTTTCTATCAGCTCCACTACTATCCATAGCCCGATAATATTAATACCATGGTTGAACATCTGCAGCATTACGCCTTCGGTTCCGCTTTGATTACGTGCAAATATAGCGGCGCACATTAATCCCACGTGCACAATAGAAGAATAGGCAACCAGGCGTTTCAGATCGTCCTGCACCCATGCAATGCAGGAAGCGTAAACCATTCCTGCCACTGAAAGGCCAATGATGATATGCGTAAACTGCACGGTAGCATAAGGGAATACCGGTATCAGCCAGCGGATGAGGGCAAATACACCCATTTTTACCATTACCCCGCTCAGGATCATCGTAACCGGCGATGCCGATTGTTCATAAGTATCGGGCTGCCAGGTATGAAAAGGGAAGAGAGGCATTTTTACAGCAAAAGCGGCAAAGAACAGCCAGAAAACCAGCTCTTCCTTTCCCGGCGGAAGCTTGGCTTTCAGAAATGAATGAATCGAAAAGCTACCGTCGGGCGTATGCAGGTATACATAAATGATACCGATCATTAACAACAGCGATGCAGCAAAAGTGTATACAAAAAATTTAAATGTTGCCTGTATGCGTTTCTCACCACCCCATTGTGAGGCAAGGAAATAAACAGGAATAATAGCCAGTTCCCAGAAGAAGTAAAACACCAGCGCGTCCATAGCGCAAAACACACCCATTAAACCCGCCTGGGACAGCAGCATCAGGCCATAAAAATTATTGGGCTTTGAATAGCTGGTATTATACGTAGTTAAAAAAGCCAGCGGAAAAGCCAGCGCAGTCAGCAAACACAGCATTCGCCCCATACCATCATACATGAGCGCAAAGCTGCTTCCGATGGAAGGCATCCACACATAGCTTACATTATTAAAATGAAAATAATTTTTATCTGTAAAAAAGAAACTGACAGCTACAATGGCCACTGTAATAAAAGAAGAAATAAGCGCCCATCGTTTTGCCTTACCGCCTTTCGTTAGAAAAAAAGCTACCAGCCCGCTCAGCAGGGGGAACCATATCAGCAATTCCGGGAATGTAATTAAAACGTCATTAGGGTTCATAGCTTACAGTACAAACAATTGAATAATAAATAAAATCAACAATGCCACCACCATCATCAAAATATACGCACCCACCTGTCCGTTTTGCAGCAGCCGTAACTGGCGTCCGCCATAGTTAACGAGTTTGCCTACGCCATTTACCATGCCGTCTATTCCGAGTTTTTCTACTACATTGTTCAATAGTAAAGATAACCGGCGCAATGGCTGAACAATAACCGCATTATAGAGTTCATCTACATACCATTTATTTTCCAGCACTTTGCCAAAACCTGTTGCAGGCTCCATATCCGGTTTTTTGCTGAACCGGCTTATCGCGTATAGTATGGCAAGCGCCGATAAGCCCGCGGAAACACCCATGAGCAGGTACTCTGTTGCATGGTCCAGGTGAGGAGCATGTTGCAGTGCAACAGAACCGGCAAAAACAGGCGAAAGAAAATGTTCGAGCTCATGTGTGCCACCCAATACTGCCGGGATGCCCAATAACCCTGCAGCGGCAGATAGTACTGCAAGAATGATCAACGGCCAGGTCATCGCCCTAGGGGCCTCATGCAGATGCTGTTCCTGCTCCTGTGTTCCCCTGAACTTTCCGAGGAAAGTTGTGGCGTACAGCCGGAACATATAAAACGCGGTGAGCACCGCACCCAGCACACCAATGATCCAGTAGATTTTATTTACAGAAAACGCCGCGGCTAAAATCTCGTCCTTTGAAAAGAAGCCGCTCAGCGGCGGAATGCCCGCAATGGCAATACAGGCTACTAAAAAAGTCCAGTGCGTAATGGGTAATTGCTTTTTCAGTCCGCCCATTTTCCTCATATCCTGTTCCTGGTGCATAGCGTGTATAACAGAGCCGGCGCCAAGAAACAATAACGCCTTAAAGAAAGCATGCGTCATTACATGAAATACTGCGCCGGTATACGCACCCACCCCTAAACCCAAAAACATATAGCCCAACTGGCTTACGGTAGAATAAGCCAGCACTTTTTTTATATCATTTTGTTTTAATGCAATAGTTGCCGCGAAAATAGCGGTAGCCAGCCCAATTACAGCAACCACTCCCTGCGTGGTGGGAGCGAGCGTATATAAAATATTACTTCTTGCTATCATGTAAATACCGGCGGTAACCATGGTGGCGGCATGTATGAGCGCCGATACGGGCGTAGGGCCGGCCATGGCATCGGGCAGCCAGGTATATAAAGGTATCTGAGCGCTTTTGCCAACCGCACCCAGAAAAAGCAGCAGGGTTATGCCTACCAGCGTAGTATCATTTAATGGCATGCCGGCTGCCTTACCCAGCACATCTGTAAAATTTAAAGAGCCAAAATGCTGGATCATCCAGAATACCGCCAGCAGGAAACCGAAGTCGCCAATGCGGTTCATAATGAAAGCCTTTCTGCCCGCAGTGCTGAAATCCTTATTCTTAAACCAGTAGCCTATTAACAGGTAAGAGCACAGGCCTACACCTTCCCAGCCAATGAACATAATGAGATAGTTGGCGCCAAGCACCAGCAACAGCATGGAAAACACAAAAAGATTAAGAAAGGAGAAGTACCGGGCATAATGAGCGGAGGTTTCTTCATGCATGTATGCAGTTGAATATACATGAATCAAAAAACCCACGCCTGTTATGATAAGCATAAAAATGGCAGACAACTGGTCTACCTGGAAAGCAAAGGGTATTTGCAATGAACCAATGGAAATAAAGTCGAAAAGCTGTACAACGCCGGTGTGCCCCGCTTTTACCTCAAAAAACAGGATAACGCTGATAATAAAAGAAGCCAGTATAACCCCACTGCCAATGATGCCGGTGAGCGATTTGGATAAGCTTTTCCTTGCCAGACCGTTGATCAGAAAACCGATCAGCGGAAAGAGAGGAACCAGGTAAACTAATTTACTCATATCAGATCAGGTACAGCAGATAAATGAAGAAAGCCTTGATTTATCACCTGTACATTTAATGTTTTAGTCTGTTCAAAAAATTCACGTCAATGGAATGCGTATTACGGTACATCATTACAATAATCGCCAGCCCCACACTTACCTCGGCTGCGGCCACTACCATTACAAAAAACACGAACAACTGCGCGTCTGTTCCCGCTTTCGTGGCCGCATCAAAAGCAGAGGCAGACAAGTAATGCATTTTTGAAAATGCCACCAGCAACAGGTTAACCGCATTCAGCATTAACTCAACACACATAAAAATAATGATCATGTTGCGGCGGGTTAATACACCTATAATGCCGATGCAAAACAACGCCACTGATAAAAATATATAATGATTGATGGTCATATTCGTTATACAAGTTTCAGGTTGCAAGTTTCAGGTTACAGGTTACAAGTTTCAGGGTTCAGGGTTCAGGGTTTATATTACAAAATGCGCTTCACTTACCACTTACCCCGTACCACTAACCATTAACTCTTCTTCCCTATCACTACTGCCCCAACCATTGCGCTTAAAAAAAGCACACTGCTTATTTCAAAGGGCAATATATAATCTTTAAACAATACCATTCCCAAATTATTGATCAGCCCAATATCTCCTGTTTGCATTTCCACTTCACGGCGCATAGCTTCTGTATCTTTTAAAGCGGCTACCAGTACCAGCAGCAGGCTGCCTCCGGATAGTACACCCGCAAAGGTGAGCCACTTCTTTTTTAGTAGCGGAGGGGGCATATTAAGGTTCATAAGCATCACTACAAAAAGAAAAAGCACCATAATAGCGCCTGCATAAACAATAATATTTACAATGGCCAGGAACTGCGCGTTGAGTAATACATAATGCCCGGAAATAGCAAAAAATGTTACGATCAGCCAAAGTATGCTGTATACAGGATTTTTGCTGAAAATAACCATCAGCGCACTGCCAAGTGTTAATACAGTAAGGAACCAGAAAAGAAGCTGTGTTATTCCCATTATTTTAATTCGTTCGTTTTGGTATGTTTCAGGGCAAGATTTTTCTTTTTATCTATAAGTCCTTTTGCCCTGGCATATTCTTCCGGCCGGGTAACCGGATCGGGGATAAGGAGATCGGGCTTGCCATAAATAAAGCTCTTGCGGTTGTAATTGGCAGGTGCAAAGGTTTCACTTAAATAGATAGCATCTTTAGGGCAGGCCTCTTCGCATAACCCGCAAAAAATACAGCGCAACATATTGATCTCATATTTGGCCGCATATTTTTCTTCCCTGTATAAATGCTCCTCACCGGGCAAACGTTCGGCTCCTTCCATAGTAATGGCTTCCGCCGGGCATGCTACTGCGCAAAGCCCGCAGGCAGTGCATCTTTCACGGCCTTCTTCATCACGGTTCAATATTTGCAGACCCCTGAATACCGGGCTAAAGGGACGGGTTTGCTCGGGGTATTGTATGGTTACTTTCTTTTTGAAGAAATGTTTGAGCGTAATAGCCATCCCCTTAAATATCTCCCACAGATATATCCTTTCGAGCCAGTTCATCGGCCTCCGGTCTACCATTTTGGCTCTTTGAGTTAACGCATCCATAATTGCTCCTTTGATTCTTCCGTAAAGGAAGTTTTAAAAGTTGTACAAAAGTATTTTTATCAGCTATACCACCCAACTAATTCAATGCTATTTCATCATAAGCAGCACTACCGCCCCGGTGATCACCATATTCAACAGTGCCAGCGGAATTAACGTCTTCCATCCTAAATTCATCAGCTGATCGTAACGGAACCTCGGCAAGGTCCACCTTATCCACATGAAAATAAAAATAAGAATGAAGGTTTTGCCGAATAACGCCAGCAATCCAACCAACAGCGCCGTAATGCCCGAAAGCTTTGCTTCATCAACAAAAGGCATATCATACCCGCCTAAAAATAAGGTAGCTATAATAGTACAACTGATGAACATGTTGATATACTCAGCAAAAAGGAAAAAGCCCAGTTTCATAGAGGAGTACTCCTGGTGATATCCCATATTCAGTTCGCTTTCCGCTTCGGGCAAATCAAAAGGAGCGCGGTTACATTCTGCCAGTGAACAAACAAAGAACAGGAAAAAACCTAAGGGCTGGTAAACGATATTCCACCAGTTACCCTGTATCTGCTGTTCGGTGATGGTTCTTAAGCTGAGCGATCCTGTAAGCATAAGCAATGCAATAAGTGAAAGTCCCATTGCCAGTTCGTAACTGATAGCCTGGCTGGCACCCCGTAGTGCCGCCATCAGAGAATACTTGTTATTGCTTGCCCATCCTCCTATCATCATACCATAAACACCCAGACTTACTACGCCAAAAATATACAGGATGCCGATGTTAATGTCGGCTACCTGCAAATCAACGATCCGCCCGCCCAGTTCCACTTTGCCGCCCCAGGGTATTACCGCCGAGGTCATCATAGCAGTTAGCATGGCCAAACAAGGGCCGAGGATAAACAAAAATTTACTGGAGTTACTGGGGATCACCTCTTCTTTGAAAAATAATTTCAACCCATCCGCCAGCGGCTGCAGCAGTCCGAATGGACCCGCCCTGTTAGGACCAAGCCTGTCCTGCATAAAGCCGGCCACTTTTCGTTCGGCATAAGTAGCATACATGGCCACTACTAATGACACAGTAATGATAATGGCGATCAATATCGCTTTTTCCAACGTAAAAGCCCAATCAAAAGCGAGTAATGTCATACGTTTTATATTCAGATAATCTGTCAATTGGTTGAATCATGCTTTACAGGATTAGCTGCTTCACCGCCGGTTGGCTCTTTTTTCTCATTTAGCTTTCACTTTGCGCCGGTGACGGCTTGTCATTTATCTCTTTCTTTTTCTTAAAATCGCTGGAATGTGCCGGGCCCGGTATGGCTGCCAGGTTAAGCTCCGGCGGGTTCACCTCACTTACATTGTGTATATTCATTAGCAGGTTGGGCTGCCTGCCCTTCATTATTTTGCTGAAGGTTTCATTGGGCTTTGTTGTTCCCACCTTCCCGGAATAATGCCCCTGGGATATTACCGAATGACGGTTAATTTCAGCAGGCCCTTCAATTTCCCAATCATGGATATCTTTCTTTTCAAACCGGCATTCATTACAAATCCAGTCTTCCACTTCGCCCCACTGGTCTTTACGGCCGGTAACGCGCAGTATTTCATCGCCTCTTAGCCAGGCATGTACTTTACCGCAGCATTTGCTGCAATTGCGGTGTGCCTTTACGGGTTTGGTAAACCATACCCGGTTTTTAAAACGGAAGGTACGGTCTGTTAAAGCGCCCACAGGGCAAACATCAATTACGTTGCCTATAAAATCGTTATCCAACGCTTTTTCAATATGTGTGGCAATCTCTGCATGATCTCCCCTGTCTAATATGCCATGCACTCTTTTATTGGTTAGCTGGTCGGCTACGTATACACAGCGATAACACAGGATGCACCTTGTCATGTGCAGTTGAATGTAGGGCCCCAGGTTATGTTTTATGAATGTTCTTTTCTGAAACTCGAAACGGGTGCCTTCCGTTCCATGCGCATAGCTCAGATCCTGCAAATCGCATTCGCCGGCCTGGTCGCAAATAGGGCAATCCAGCGGGTGGTTGATCAACAAAAACTCCACTACGCCTTTTCGCGCCTCCAATACTTTTTCACTGGTAATATTTTTAACGATCATGCCATCCATTACGGTGGTTCTGCACGATGCCACTAATTTGGGCATGGGTCTCGGGTCTGCCGTTGAGCCGGCTGCCACTTCCACCAGGCAGGTGCGGCATTTACCACCACTCCCTTTCAATTTGGAGTAATAGCACATAGCGGGTGGCGTTACCTCACCTCCAATTTGCCTTGCGGCATTGAGGATGGTGGTACCCGGCTCTACCTCAACGGTGATGTTGTCAATAGTAACCCTGAATATTTTTTTTTCTTCAGCCATAGTTTATGTTTCACGCAAAGCCACAAAGGAGGCTAAGGCACAAAGTTTTATAAGTTATTGACTATTTTATGAATACCATCTTTAATTAAAACAACATTGAAGTTTACCAAAAGCCCCAGCCTTATATCAGTCAGTTTCAGATAAGTTTTTACCTGGCTGAAATGTACAGGAGCCAAAGTTTCAATAGATTTCAATCAATCAATACTTTATTATCAATGATCACATCCGCTCTGTAACACAGGTTAACAATCAATCTTGACAGCTTATTTTCTGTCATATTTTGGTGTTATTCTTTTCAGGTTAGTCCTAAGGCTTATTTATCCTTTGCGCCTTTGCGTGAAACTACACCGCCACTTCCCTCGGGTCAGCGTAATGCGCCAGTCCATAATTTCTTCTCAAACATTCTTCCGGATTAAGCACATGCCATTCAAACTCATCGCGGAAATGACGTATTGCCGCCGCCACCGGCCATGCAGCCGCATCGCCCAGCGGACAAATGGTATTGCCTTCAATTTTACCCTGTATGTCCCACAATAAATCTATATCGCTCATCTTTCCTTTGCCCGTATCTATATTCTTTAAAATCTTTTCCATCCAGCCCGTTCCCTCACGGCAGGGGCTGCACTGCCCGCAACTTTCATGACGGTAAAACCGGGCCAGGGTATAGGTATGCTTTACTACACACTGGTCTTCATCCAGCACCACAAAGCCGCCGCTTCCCATCATGCTGCCTGTAGCAAAGCCACCATCGCTCAGGCTTTCGTAATTCATATAGCGCGTTTCGCCCTTAGCGGTTTTTAATAATAAATTAGCCGGCAAGATAGGAACGGAAGAACCACCCGGTATGCAGGCTTTCAGCTTTTTACCGTTGGCCATACCGCCGCAATATTCGTCGCTGAAAATAAATTCTTCCACGCTGATGGTCATATCAATTTCATACACACCGGGTTTGTTGATATTACCACAGGCCGATATCAGCTTGGTGCCGGTTGAGCGCCCTACGCCAATTTTTGAATAGGCTTCGCCACCCATATTAATAACCGGCACAATAGCCGCCAGGGTTTCTACATTATTAACCACGGTGGGCCTGTCCCACGCGCCTTTTATTGCCGGGAACGGGGGTTTAATACGGGGATTACCTCTTTTGCCTTCGAGCGACTCGATGAGTGCCGTTTCCTCTCCGCAGATATATGCCCCTGCCCCGCGATGTACATATATCTCACAGTCGAAACCGGAGCCTAATATATTTTTTCCCAGGAAACCATTTGCCTTTGCTTCTGCAATTGCCTGCTCCAGTATATCGGGTATCCATGCGTATTCACCGCGGATATAAATATAAGTGGCGTTACTGCCTAAGGCAAATGAGCTAACGATCAGTCCTTCTATGAGCAGGTGCGGAATGAATTCCATCAGGTAGCGATCCTTAAAAGTGCCCGGCTCGCTTTCATCGGCATTACATACCAAATGGCGGGGAACACCTTCTGGTTTGGCAATAAAGCTCCATTTTAAACCTGTAGGAAAACCCGCGCCACCCCTGCCGCGTAAACCGCTCTTTTTCACTTCTTCCACAACAGCTTCCGGCGTCATTTCCTTAAACGCTTTTTCCACGCTGGCATAGCCGCCATTTTTACGGTAGGCATCGTAATAGCGGATACCTTCAACTCCCGCATGTTCTAATAATAATTTTTTACTCATATTATAATTAACGATACTATACTTTAGATCGTTTAATTTTTTATTTCACCTCTCACCATTCACCACTTCTCACAACAGCCTGCCGGCTGGCAGGTTTCACGTTTGACTCAGCACTAATTATTTACCGCGGCATTTTTCCTGCAATCTTCTATAATTGTATCTACTTTTTCTTTGGTAAGATGTTCTTTATAATGTTTTCCCAACTGCATCATAGGCGCATACCCGCATGCTCCAAGGCATTCCACTGTTTTCAATGTAAACAAACCATCGGAAGTTGTTTCACCCGGTTTAATACCCAGGCGTTCGCCAATATAAGCAATAATATCATCGCTGCCATTGATCATGCAGGGCCCCGTTTGGCACACTTCAAACAGGTATTTACCTACCGGCTTCAGGTTATACATCGAATAAAAAGTAGCTACCTCATATACTTCAATAGGTTCCAGGCTGAGCAAAGAAGCTACATAGTCCATGGCTTCGGTACTCAGCCAGCCCCACTGTTCCTGTGCCATGTGAAGCACCGGCAATAAGGCGCTTTTTTGTTTCCCCTGGGGGTAACGCGCAATGATCTCGCTTACCTTTTTTAATTTTTCTTCCGAAAATTCCATTTTAAAATTTTCAAGCCAACCTTGCGGCCGGCAGGTTTGGTTTTCAAAGTCCTGTATGCGGTCTGACGCTCCTTCGTCGCGTACCGACCGTCCACATTTTCACATTTTCTATGCATCCATTTCTCCTGCAATCAAATTCAGGCTGCTCATTATCACTACGGCATCGGCAAGCATGGAACCCTTAATTAATTCCGGATATGCCTGGTAATAAATAAAGCAGGGTCTGCGGAAGTGGAGCCGGTAAGGCGCTCTTCCGCCATCGCTGATAAGATAAAAGCCCAGCTCGCCATTACCACCTTCCACGCTATGATATACTTCACCAGCCGGGATCTCGGTTTCCCCCATAATAATTTTAAAATGCCAGATCAGGGCCTCCATTTTCGTGTATACATCCTGTTTAGGAGGAAGATAATATTCCGGCACATTGGCATGGTACACTTCGGATGCCGCGCCTTTGAACTGCTGTATCTTTTCGTATGCCTGCCGTATAATTTTTAAGGATTCCCACATCTCCTGGTTACGCACCAGCCAGCGGTCGTACACATCGCCCGTAGTGCCAACGGGGATATTAAATTCAAAATCCTGGTAGCTGCTATAAGGGGTGTGCACCCTTACATCGTAATCTACACCCGATGCCCGCAGGTTAGGCCCGGTAAAGCCATAGTTCAGCGCCCGTTCAGCGGTTATTGGCCCGGCGCCCACCGTACGGTCTATAAATATCCTGTTGCGCTGCAGCAGGTTTTCAAATTCCTTTAAAGCAGCAGGAAACTCATTTAAAAACTTGTCTAATTTTTGCCAGGCGGTAGCATTAAAATTTCTTTCAAACCCGCCTATCCTGCCAATATTTGTGGTGAGCCGCGATCCGCAAATTTCTTCATAGATTTCGTATACCAGCTCGCGGTACTGCATTACATACAGGAATACCGAAAGCGCACCCGAATCTACCCCTATCACCGAATTACAGATAACATGATCGGTTATCCGGGCCAGCTCCATAATAATAACGCGCAGGTAATCTACGCGTTTCGGCGTTTCCACGCCAAGCAATTTTTCACAGGTCATGTGCCAGCCCATATTATTAATAGGACTTGAGCAATAGTTCAGCCTGTCGGTTAATGTGGTGATCTGGTAGAGGGGCCGCCGTTCTGCAATTTTTTCAAATGCGCGATGGATATAGCCTACCGTTGCCTCGGCCGATACAACCCGTTCCCCGTCTACTTCCAGGATATTCTGAAAAACGCCATGCGTTGCAGGGTGTGTGGGCCCGAGGTTAAGCGTGGTGGTTTGCTTTTCAATGGAACCATCGGGCAGTTTTATATTTTGTTCGCTGCTATATTGTAATACGTCTTCTGTCATACATTACCCTTACGGGCATTTTCTTGTATTGATTAAATCGCGCCCTCATCATCTTATCTGCCAAACATTTCATCGTCTTTATCAACCCTTGTCTGGTCTTCCAGCGGGTATTCTTTCCGCATCGGAAAATAATCCATTTCTTCTACGTTCAATATGCGTTTAAGACCGGGATGACCAACGAAATTAACACCAAAGAAATCATAGGTTTCTCTTTCCATCCAGTTTGCGCATGCATACAACTGCGTGGCGGTATATACATCCGGCTTTTCTATAGCGGTAAATATTTTAAAGCGTATGCGTACATTATCCCTGATATTGTGCAGGTGATATACTACGGCCAGTTCCCTGCCCTTATTATCGGGGTAATGCACGGCCTGCAGATCAGTAAGAAACTGAAACCCCAATTCAGGATCATCATATAAAAACTGAAGCACCTTAAGATTGAGCGCTTTGGGCACCTCAAACGTAAGCATACCGTATGGTTCTGTGAAGTTGGCCGCTTCATCGCCAAACTGTTCTAATAACCGTTTTTTAATATGATCGTTGGTTAACTCCATCTAAAATCTTTATAATGATCCTTTTGTTTTCAACATGGTGCGGAACTCCTGTATCCCCTTACTCCTTATCCCTTACCACCTAATATTACTGTATCCCGTAACTCAGCATTAGCTGCTGATACTTTTCTCCGTTCCTTCTCCTGATGCTTTCTTTGCCTACCAGTTCCTGCAGGGCCAGCACACCGTCTAATATGCCTTCGGGCCTGGGCGGGCAACCGGGTACATAAACATCTACCGGAATGATCTGATCTATACCCTGCAATACGGAATAGCTGTCAAAAATACCACCGCTGGATGCACAGGCGCCTACCGCTATTACCCAGCGGGGCTCCGACATTTGTATATACACCTGTCGTAACACAGGAGCCATTTTTTTTGCTATCGTGCCCATTACCATCAGCATATCGCACTGGCGGGGGGTGAACCCCATCCTTTCTGAGCCAAACCTGCCGAAATCATAATGCGCTCCCATGGTGGCCATAAATTCAATACCACAGCAGGAAGTAGCAAATGGCAGCGGCCACAGTGAGTTTTTACGCGCCAGCCCAACTACTTCGCTGAGCTTTGTAGTAAAAAAACCTTCGCCTGTGTATCCTTCAGGAGCATCTGCTATACCAATATATCCCCCGTGATCTCTTTCTTTAGGTGTTATATTAAACCGAACCGGACGTGCCATAATTAAAAATTTAAAGTATCAACTGCTACTAATCTTCCCATCTCAGGGCGCCCTTTTTTATAATATAGTAAAATCCCGCCAGAAAAAAGCCAACAAAAGCAAGCACAGCCACAAAGCCTTCCCAGCCCAACTCCCTGAAATTTACCGCGTAGGGATAAAAAAAGATCACTTCCACATCAAACAATACAAATAATATAGCTACCAGGAAATATTTAACTGCAAGCGGCTGGCGGGCATTTCCACTGATTTCGATGCCACTTTCAAAATTCTCCAGCTTTTCGGCTGTGGGCCTTTTTGGACCCAGCCAATGCGTTACGCCCATCATAACCACTACAAACCCAACCGCAAAAAGCAGTTGCAGCACAATAGGAAAGTAATTAAATGAATTATTTACATCTGTGGCCGAAGACGCCGGAAGGGACTGAAGTAAAAAATAAGGTATCATTCTCGTCTTAAGATTACTTTTTCAACAGTAAACGGAAGAGCAGCATATATTATTTGCAAGACGGAACTGCTAATTTCCGTTTCCTGTATAGTGTAGCTTTAATCCAACCGCAAAAATAAGGCAGCATTACCTAATAACCATTATTTAAAAAAATAAAACCCCAAAACCAGTATTGATTTTGGGGCATTGTATTTAAAGCTTCTTTTACCTATTTCTTTTGTGGCTTGGCCGCCGTGCTGCTGCTTTTATTAGCCGCTCCTGCTTTGGGTTGTGGCCGGTCTAATGCTTTTTGCAGGATATCCCTGTTGTTCTTTGCATCAATGTTATTAGGATCAAGGCTGATCATTTTATCGAGATAATATATTGCCTTCTCGTATTCTTTCAGCGTGTTGGCATTATAACCTGCCAGGTATCCATAGGCTAACATTAAAGAAGATTTATACTTTACGGAATCAACGCCTGCAATTTCAATGAACCTGTTAGCATCTTCAACAGGTGCAACAGAAGGTATTCCTGAAGCTACGGCACTGGTATCTGCCATCCATTTTGTACGGAATCCTCCATAGTATCCCTGCATATCATCCGGGTATTTTTGCTTATATAAATTGAACACACTGTCGGCTGTTTCATATTTTTCGCCATAAAAATTCTCCCAACCTGCATAATAGAGATCTAATTTACCATAGCCGGTATCTATAGACAGTATCCTGGTAAGCCAATCGGCTGATTTTGCCCTGTTGTCAATTTTCTTGTACATATTAGCTGCCGCGGTTGCAAAAGCAACCCTTTCTTTAACAACTGTGTCCATTTGGATGGCTTTATCAAAATAGCTGTCGGCCTGTTCCAGCTTATCGGGGAATTTGGCCGATATTTCCGCCATTTTCACAAAGTTGTCGGGCAAAAACAGTGACGAATCTCCTTTAGAAAAAAACAACTCCATATTTTGCAGCGCATTCAGGGAGTCGCCTAATTTATCGTACGCGTATGCTTTTACGCGGTACAGTTTGGCACTGGCATTATCCCCTTCTTTCTGTAACTTTTCATCTGCCCTGGCAATGGCACCTTTAAAGTCGCCCGAAGCATATACCAGGCTGATCTCTTCTGCTTCAACAGAAGGCGTGAAATCGGTATTTGCCTTATATTTTGCGAAATAATCCCTTGCTTTATTTACATCACGTGAATACCAATAGGTATATAAATCATAATAAGCCGGGGCATAAGCCGGATCAAGCGCTAAAGCCGCTTCATAATGTTTCAGAAATATGCCGGCCTGCTCCTGTCCCTGTGTAACGTAAATTTTACCGATCTTATACTCCGCCTCTGCCAGGTTAGGATCAAGCGAAAGTGCATTCTGATAGGCTGTTACCGCCGCGCCGCCATCTAATAATTTCCGGTATGCATCGCCCATATTAATGTATACAAAAGGCTCCTTAAACCGTTTCACCTCTGTAGCCTGCTTTAATTTTTCAATGGCATATTTTGCGTCCCCATCGGCCGCATCCACATTAGCGCGGCCCACTGCGTTCAAAATATTCACCTCTTTACCTTTCGTAAGGCTAATGGCGGTTTCAAAGCGCTGACGTGCATCGTTGCCCTTATGCTCAAGCAGTTCAACGTGCCCCATGCCAACCAGCAATAAAGGATCGCTGCCTTTGGCCTGTAAAGCCGTTTGATACACTTTTGCCGCACCTGCAATATCATTTAACTCAATTAATGTTTGCCCCAACCAATAAGCGGCATCCACATCACCGGGTTTCGCTGCAAGCGCTTTTTCAAGGGTTTCTTTTGCGCTATTATACTTTTCGTAGTAAAAGAATTTCCTTCCTTCATCTACTGATTGCGCAAAAGCAACATTGCACAGTAAAACAGCAGCTACCATAAATCTGAGTGTGTGCTTCATCATTTTTGATTTGAAATTTTGGTTTTGGTAAATAAATATATTAAAAATTA
>ENA-UOUJ01000497-UOUJ01000497.1-activated-sludge-metagenome-genome-assembly--contig:-NODE-497-length-26167-cov-10.332070_pt1 | contig 26167 bp, 20 predicted proteins | sample MGYA00249839_ERZ747224 | MGnify/ENA primary metagenome ERZ747224 (study PRJEB28782, sample SAMN03220277) | activated sludge metagenome | biome: wastewater; feature: sewage sludge; material... | reverse complement strand
CGTGGAGATGCAGGCTTCGCGCCTTGCGGCGCTCCTACAGCAAGGCGTGGCCTTTGTAGGAGCGGCGCAAGCCGCGAATGCTTTCCCGTTCAGTCGCGGAACTTCGGCGGTTGCTTGGTCAAACCGGCGCGGATCGCGGCCTGCAGATCCTCCGACAGCAGCATTGCCGCGTTCCACGTGGCGACGCGGTCGAGGCCGTCGGCGACGCTGTGGTCGCGGGCGTGGTTGAGCATGTCCTTGGTGCCGCGGATCGCCAGCGGCGATTTGGCGGCGATGGCGTGGGCAAGCTGCATCACGCCTTCCATCAAGGCTTCGGAGGTACCGAAGACGCGATTGACCAAGCCGATCCTGCCGGCCTCGTCACCATCGACCCTGCGCCCGGTGTAGGCGAGCTCGCGCACCATGCCGTCGCCGATCAGCCTCGGCAGGCGCTGCAGGCTGCCGACGTCGGCGACCATGCCGAGGTCGATCTCCTTGACCGAGAACTTCGCATCCGCGGCGCAATAGCGCATGTCGGCACAGGTGATCAGGTCCACCCCGCCGCCCACGCAGGCGCCGTGGATGGCGGCGAGCACCGGCTTGCGGCAGCTCTCCAGGCTGGTGAGCGTGTCCTGCAGGTCGAGGATCAGGTTGCGCAGGTTCTCGCGCGTGCGTGCCTCGCAGGCGTCCTTCACCGTGGGCAGGATGCTCATCATCATCTGCAGGTCGATGCCGGCGCAGAAGTTGTCGCCGGCGCCGTGCAGCACCGCCACGCGTACCGCGGGCGTGCGATCCACCCACTGCATCGCGGCGCGGATGTCCTGCCACATCTGCAGGTTCATCGCATTGGCCTTGTCGGGGCGGTTCAGCGTCACCAACGCGACCTGGCCGTCGACGCCGATGCGCAAGGTGTCGAACTGGGGCAGGGGGATGCCGGCGCCGCCGGAGGAGGCCGGGAACTGCCCGGCGAGCAGGGCAGGGGTGGAGGCGGCCTTCTCGATGCTTGCGGCCAGCTCGATGCCCTGCTTGATCGCGCGTTTGGCGTCGAGCTCCGCGGCCACGTCGGCGCCGCCGATCAGATGCACCCGCATGCCGGCCTCGACAAGCGCGGCCTGCAGCTCGCGCTGCGGCTCCTGGCCGGTGCACAGGATCACGTTGTCGACCGCCAACACCTCGTCCTTGCCCGCGATCGTCACATGAAGGCCGGCGTCGTCGATGCGGTGGTAGGTGGCGCCCGCGATCATCTTCACCCCGCGGTTCTTCAGCGCGGTGCGGTGGATCCAGCCGGTGGTCTTGCCCAGGCCTTCGCCGACCTTGCTCGCCTTGCGCTGCAGCAGCACGATCTCGCGCGGAGCGGTTTCCAGATGCGGCTTGGTCAGGCCGCCACGGTGGGCGTAGTCGGCGTCGATGCCCCATTCGGCATAGAACTTCGCCGGCTCCAGGCTGGGGCTCTTACCCTCGTGGCTGAGGTATTCGGCGACGTCGAAGCCGATGCCGCCTGCACCCAGGATGGCGACGCGACGGCCTACGGGCTTCTTCTCCCTCAACACATCCAGGTAGCCGAGCACCTTGGGATGATCTACGCCCTCGATGTCCGGCACGCGCGGCACGATGCCGGTGGCGAGCACGACCTCGTCGAACTTTCCGGAGAGCTCGGCGGCGGAGACGCGGGTGTCGAGTTTCAGCACCACCCCGGTCTGTTCGATGCGGCGGCCGAAGTAGCGCAGGGTCTCGGCGAACTCCTCCTTGCCGGGGATCTGCATGGCGATGTTGAACTGGCCGCCGATGCGCGCGCCGGCCTCGAACAGCACGACCTTGTGGCCGCGCTCGGCGGCGGTGGTGGCGAAGGCGAGGCCCGCGGGGCCGGCGCCGACCACCGCGATGTTGCGCGGGGCCCTGGTCGGCTCGATCACCAGCTCGGTCTCGTGGCAGGCACGCGGGTTCACCAGGCAGGAGGTGATCTTGCCGCTGAAGGTGTGGTCGAGGCAGGCCTGGTTGCAGGCGATGCAGGTGTTGATGTCCGCGCCGCGGCCTGCCGCCGCCTTGTTCACGAAGTCCGCGTCGGCGAGGAAGGGGCGTGCCATCGACACCATGTCGGCCTTGCCCTCGGCGAGGAGGGTCTCGGCAACCTCGGGCGTGTTGATGCGGTTGGTGGCGATCAGCGGGATGCCGACATGGTCCTTGAGCTTCTGCGTTACCCAGGCGAAGCCGGCGCGCGGCACGCAGGTGGCGATGGTGGGGATGCGCGCCTCGTGCCAGCCGATGCCGCTGTTGATCAGCGTGGCGCCCGCGGCCTCGATCGCCTGCGCGAGCTGCACCACCTCCTCGAAGGTGGAGCCGTCCTCGACCAGGTCGAGCAGCGACAGCCGGAAGATGAGGATGAACTCGCGGCCGAGACGCTCGCGCGTACGGCGCACGATCTCGACGGCGAAGCGGATGCGGTTGGCGTAGGCGCCGCCCCATTCGTCCGTGCGCTTGTTGGTGTGGGCGACGATGAACTCGTTGATCAGGTAGCCCTCGGAGCCCATGATCTCGACGCCGTCGTAGCCGCCGTCGCGAGCGAGCTCGGCGCAGCGCACGAAGTCCTCGATCGTGCGCTCGACGTCGGCGCCCGAGAGTTCGCGCGGTGCGAAGGGCGAGATTGGCGCCTGGATCGGGCTGGGGGCGACCAGCTCGGGGTGGTAGGCGTAGCGGCCGAAGTGCAGGATCTGCAGCGCGATCTTGCCGCCCTCGCGATGCACCGCGTCGGTCACCACGCGGTGGCGGGCGGCTTCTTCGGGCGTGGTCAGGGTGGCGCCGCCGCTCCATGGGCGGCCCTCGAGGTTGGGGGCGATGCCGCCGGTCACGATCAGGCCGACGCCGCCACGCACCCGCTCGGCGTAGAACGCGGCCATGCGCTCGAAACCGCCTTCGGCCTCTTCCAGGCCGACATGCATCGAGCCCATCAGGAAACGGTTGGGCAGGGTGGTGAAGCCGAGGTCCAGGGGACGGAAGAGGTTCGGGTAGGTGGCCATCGTCTCGCTCGCGGATTTTTATAGGGGGCTGGTCGCATGGCCGGGCGGCAGGGGAGGGCCGCCGCGCGCGCGGGAGAGGGGAGGGAGATACGCGCGGGGCGGGGGAGGCCTGCGCCACCCACCGGCCTTCCGACTATGCAACCAGTTGCAAGACTGTAGAAGATCCGCGCCAACTATGCAACGCGTTGCATGTTCGCTTAGTGCGCGGCTAGACTTCGTCCATGTCGCTCGCCCACGCCCTGCTCACCTCGCTGCTCGAACAACCTTCGTCCGGCTACGATCTGGCGCGGCGTTTCGACAAGTCGATCGGCCATTTCTGGCAGGCCACCCACCAGCAGATCTACCGCGAGCTCGGCCGCATGGAGAAGTCGGGCTGGATCCGCTCCGACGCCGACCCCGACGCCGGCCGCACGCGCAAGCGCAGCTACAGCGTGCTGCCGGCCGGGCGCGACGAGCTGATGCGCTGGGCGGGCGAAGCGGCGCCGCTCCCCGAGCTGCGCGACGAATTCATGGTCCGCCTGCGCGCCGATGCGGTTGCGGGACCGCTCGGCCTGCTGCCGGAGCTCGAGCGTCGCCGCACCCTCCACGCCGACAAGCTGCGCGCCTACCGCGCCATCGAGGCGCGCGACTTTCCCCCGGACGCCAAACCCACGCGCCAGCGCCGCATCCACCACCTCATCCTCAAGGCCGGCATCCAGTACGAGCAAGGCTGGATCGCCTGGTACGACGAAGCCATCGGCGTGCTGGAGGAGTGAGCGCCGCCCGGCGAACGCGCGCAGCTCAGGGCTGCACGCCGCTGCGCAGCATGTCGACCATCGCGTCGGCGATCTCGCGCGGTGTGCGCTTCCCCTCGCGGTACCAGAGATAGACCCAGTTCATCCCGCCGAGCAGGAATAGCCGCAGCAGCGATCGATCGGTGCCGGGGCGCAGGGGAAGGGCGTCGATCAGCGCCTTGAACACCGCTTCGTAGGATGCGCGATGAGGGCGGATCTCGTGCAGCAGCTCGTCGTTTTGCGCCACCGCCAGGTTGCTTCCCGCCAGGCGGTCTACCGAGGAGCCGCCGACGATCCCTTCGACATGCGCCTCGCAGGCGCGCCGCAGGCATTCCCAGGGATCGTCGCTGCTCGCGGCCGCCTCCCGGACCCGCTCGAGCGTGTGTTCGAAGCCTTCGCGGTGCACCGCCAGGAAAAGCTCGCGCTTGGACGGAAAGTAGTGATAGACCGAGCCGGGCAGCAGGCCGACATTGCGCGCGATGTCGCGGATCGAGGTGCGGTCGTAGCCCTCGGCGGCGAACAGGCGCGCCGCGGCGTCGAGGATCAGGCGCCGGCGCTCGGTCGGCTCCTGATCGCCGGCCGAATCGCCCTCCGTATTCTCCCCACGTGCCAGGCGCTCGGTGAGCATGCCGCGTTCCAGCAGGCGACGCTGCGCCTCGGTGAGTGCTTCCGCTCCCCTGCCTTCCTCCAGCGCCTGCAGGCGCTTCACTGCGGTCTCCAGGCCGTGCTTCTGCCACAGGTAGCGCACGCCCGAGGGCGAGATCCGCAAGCCTTCGCTCCGGAGCCGTTCCGCCACCGCGACCTGGCCGAGCTCGGGCGCCTCGCGCGCGAGTCGGAGGATCGCCGCTTCCGCGTCGGTCATGGGCGCCACTGCGGTGCCGTCGGTTTGTGCTGCGTTCATGGGCGCTCGGGTTCGGGTCGAGTTTCTCATCCGGGGGAATTTTCCGCCGCATTGCAGCAAAAAGCGAGCGGTAGGCGCGGACTCTTGGCCCGGGGGACGACTGGATATTGCGGGGAATCGAGCCCAAAGTTGAATGGAAAAGTAATTGAACAAGTGTTTGACAAGTTAGTTAGTCTGGCGATATCTTGCGCAGACCCTACAAGAGCTGCAGCCCCCCCCGGAAAGCAGTCACCGGCCGCCGGCCAACGCCGACGCGGTCACCACACCAGTCAATTGGAGGAAACATGAAACTCGCCAAGCTCGTCGTCGCGCTCTCCGCCACCTTCGCCCTCAGCTCCGCCGCGTTCGCCGACATCACCATCGGCGTCTCGCTCTCCGCCACCGGTCCGGCCGCCTCGCTCGGCATCCCCGAGAAGAACACCCTCACCCTGATGCCCACCGAGATCGGCGGCGAGAAGGTCAGGCTGATCGTGCTGGACGACGCCACCGACCCCACCGTGGCCACCAAGAACGCCCGCCGCCTGGTCACCGAGGACCGCGTCGATGCGATCATCGGTTCGTCGAGCACCCCGGCCACCGTCGCGATGGCCGAGGTGGCCCATGAGGCGAAGACCCCGCTGGTGACGATGAGCCCGGTGTCGCTGCCGGCCGAGCGCAACGAGTGGGTCTTCCGCGCACCGCAGCGAAATGAAGTGATGGCGAGCGCCCTGGTCGAGCACATGAAGTCCAAGGGCTACAAGACGCTCGGCTTCATCGGCTTCTCGGACGCCTATGGCGAGGACTGGCTGAATTCGGTGACCAAGCACGCCGCGGCGGCGGGCATCCAGTTGGCCGTGGTCGAGCGCTACGCCCGCAACGACACCTCGGTGACCGGCCAGGTGCTCAAGCTCACCATGGCGCGCCCGGATGCCGTGCTGATCGCCGGCTCGGGCAGCCCCGCCGCGCTGCCGCAGAACACGCTGGTCGAGCGCGGCTACAAAGGCCAGACGTATCAGACGCACGGGGCCGCGAACCAGGCCTTCCTCAGCGTCGCCGGCAAGGCGGCCGAAGGGGCGATCTTTCCGGTGGGGCCGATCTCGGTCGTCAAGCAACTCCCCGACAGTCACCCGTCGAAGGCGCCTGGCGTCCTGTTCCTGAACCAGTACGAGGCCCAGTTCGGTGCAGGTAGCCTCTCGGCTTTTGCAGGACATGCTTACGACGCCTACCGCCTGATCGAGGCCGCGGTGCCTGCAGCGAAGGCGAAGGCTGCCCCCGGCACTCCCGAATTCCGTGCTGCACTGCGCGAGGCCCTCGAGGCGAGCAAGGAGGTGGTCGGCGTGCATGGCGTGTTCAACATGGGTCCGACCGATCACTTCGGTCACGACGAGCGCGCTCGCGTGCTCGCGCGTGTCGAGGGGGGTGCGTTCAAGCTGGTCACACAGTAAGCACGACTTGCGACGACGCTACGAAGAGGAAACAAGGCCATGAGTGAGATCATTCGCGATGCCGCACGCCTGTTCGCCGACCCGGACCTGATCATCCGGCACCGCCCCAACGGCGACCGCATCCTGCGCTCGGGAATCGAGCTGCCGGACGCGATTCCGCGCTGCGTGGGCGACTGGCTGGAGCACTGGGCTGCGGTGCAGCCCGACGAGGTCTTCCTCGCCGAGCGCAACACCGACGGCGAGTGGGACCGGCTCAGCTATGGCGAGGCCCGCCGCCGCGTCGTTGCCATCGCCACCTGGCTGCTCGGCCAGAAGCTCTCGGCCGAGCGGCCGGTGGTGATCCTGTCGGACAACGGCATCGAGCACGCGCTGCTGGCGCTGGCGGCGATGCACGTCGGCGTGCCGGTGGCGCCGATCTCGCCGGGCAACTCGCTGATGTCGAAGGACTTCGGCAAGCTGCGCGGCAACTTCGAGCTGCTGCGCCCGGGCGTGGTCTTCGCCGACCCGCTCGAGCGCTTCCTGCCCGCGATCGAAGCGGTGGCCGACCTGCACGACGGCGTCGTCGTCGGCGGCAGCCGCAGCCAGCCGCAGCCCGGCGTGCTGCCCATGGCGCAGGTCGAGGCGCGCGCCGACGAGGCGGCCGTCATGGCGGCCTTCGCCGGCGTCGGCCCCGACACCATCGCCAAGTTCCTGTTCACCTCGGGCTCGGTGGGGACGCCGAAGGCGGTCATCAACACCCAGCGCATGATGTGCTCGAACCAGCTCGCCAAGGAGCTGGTGTGGCCCTTCCTGCGCAGCAACCGCCCGGTGGTGTGCGAGTGGCTGCCGTGGAGCCACACCTTCGGCGGCAACCACGACTTCAACATGGTGCTGCGCTGGGGCGGCAGCTTCTACATCGACGACGGCAAGCCCACGCCCGCGCTGATCGAGAAGACCCTGCGCAACCTGCGCGAGGTGTCGCCGACGATCTATTTCAGCGTGCCGCGCGCCTACGACATGCTGGTGCCCTACCTGCGCCAGGATGCCGCCCTGCGCGAGAACTTCTTCCGTCGCCTGCAGGTGATCATGTACGCCGGCGCGGCGCTGCCCCAGCACCTGTGGAACGAGCTCGAGGCGCTGTCCGAGGCGAGCGTCGGCGCGCGCATTCCCATGGTGTCCTCGTGGGGCTCCACCGAGACCGCGCCGCTCGCCACCGACTGCCATTTCCAGGCGGTGCGAGCGGGCGTGATCGGGGTGCCGGTGCCCGGCACCGAGCTCAAGCTCGTGCCCTCGCACGGCAAGCTCGAGGTGCGGGTGAAGGGCCCCAACGTCTTCACCGGCTACTGGAAGCAGCCCGAGCTCACCGCGAAGTCCTTCGACGAAGAGGGCTACTACCTGATCGGCGACGCCGTCGAGTTCGTCGATGCGGCGCACCCCGAGCGCGGCCTGCTCTACGACGGCCGCGTCGGCGAGGACTTCAAGCTCCTGACCGGCACCTGGGTGCACGTCGGTTCGGTGCGCGTGGCGGGGATCGACGCGATGTCGCCGATCGCGCAGGACATCGTCGTGACCGGCCACGACCGCGACGAGATCGGTTTCCTTATCTTCCCCAACCTGCCCGAATGCCGTCGCCTGTGCCCGCATCTCGCACCCGACGCCGACATCATCGACCTGCTCCTCAATCCCGTGATCCGCAGCCGGGTCGCGCAGGGCATGGCGGCGATGATCAAGAAGGGCGGGGGCTCCTCCACCTATCCGACGCGCGCCATCCTGATGGCCGAGCCGCCCTCGGTCGAGGCGGGGGAGATCACCGACAAGGGCTACATCAACCAGCGCGCGGTGCTCACGCGTCGCGCCGACCTGGTCGAATTCCTCTACGCCGACGTGCTCGACAAGACCGTCATCACGGTCCATCCGGCGGTGTGAGTTTCATGAAAAGGGAAGACGCAATGACCGAACAGCTCGTCAAGACCACGTCCGAGGACGGCATCTACACCATCCTGCTGGCCCGTCCGGACAAGCGCAACGCGATCAGCGACCGCCTGCTCGCCGCGCTCGAGGCGGCGCTGGTCGCCACCCCGGAGGGCACGCGCGCGATCCTCCTCGCCGGCGAGGGCAAGCACTTCTGCGCCGGGCTGGACCTCTCCGAGCACCAGCACCGCGACGCCTTCGGCACCATGCTGCACTCGCAGTCCTGGCACCGCATCTTCGCCCGCATCCAGAACGGGGGCATCCCGGTGATCGCCGCGCTGCAGGGCGCGGTGATCGGCGGCGGCCTGGAGCTCGCCACCGCGGCGCACATCCGCGTCGCCGAACCCAGCACCATCTACCAGCTGCCCGAGGGCCGCCACGGCATCTACGTCGGCGGCGGCGCCTCGGTGCGCGTGGCGAAGATCGTCGGCGCCGGCCGCATGTGCGAAATGATGCTCACCGGCCGCATCCTCGACGCCGACGAGGGCCAGCGCCTCGGCCTGTCGCACTACCTGGTGGGCGCGGGCGAGACGCTCGCCAAGGCGCAGGAGCTCGCGCGCCGCGTCGCCGAGAACGCGCCGATGGCCAACTGGGCGATGGTCACCGCGATCGCCCGCATCGACAACATGGCCAGCGACGACGGCTTCTTCGTCGAGTCGCTGACCGCCGCGGTCGTCCAGACCAACCCCGAGATCGCCGCACGCATCGGCGAATTCCTCCAGCGCAAGGGCCAGGGAGCACGTCAATGAGCAAGCAGGGCATGGGCAATTTCGCCGCGTCGGAGGCCGCCGCGCGCGGCATCGCCTACGACGACATCTGGCTGGTGGCCGGCCGCCGCACCCCGTTCGCCGACTACAACACGGTGCTGCGCGACGTCTCGCCGACCGACCTCGGCATCGCCGCGGCGCGTGCGCTGTTCGAGCACAGCGGCATTCCCGCGACCGCGGTCGACGCGATCGTCGCCGGCAACATGGCGCAGTCGAGCTTCGACGCCTACTACCTGCCGCGCCACATCGGGCTGTATTCGGGCGTGAGCCCCGCGGTGCCGGCGCTGCTGGTGCAGCGCCTGTGCTGCACCGGCTTCGAGACCATCCTCACCGCCGCCGACCACATCACGCTCGGCAAGGCCAACGTCGTGCTCTGCGTCGGCGCCGAGTCGATGTCGCGCAACCCGGTGGCGGCCTATACCCACCGCGCGGGCTTCCGCATGGGGCAGGTCGAGTTCAAGGACTTCCTCTGGGAGGCCACCCTCGACACCGCCCCGAAGACCTCGATGGGTGGCACCGCCGAGAACCTCGCGGTGCGCTACGGCATCGGCCGCGACGAGGTCGACCGCTTCGCCGCGCAGAGCTTCGCGCGCGGCGTGGCGGCCTGGGAGGCGGGCTGGTTCGGCGACGAGGTGAGCGCGGTGGAGAACGCGACCTGGGAGCTCGACGGCTACACGCCGCGCGGCATCCGCCTCGCCGACCGCGCCAGCGTGTGCGATCGCGACGGCCACGTGCGGCCCACGCCGCTCGAGACCCTGCAGAAGCTCAAGCCGGCCTTCGGCGGCGTGCAGACCGGCGGCAACAGCTCGGCCATCGTCGATGGCGCGGCGGCGGTGCTGGTGGCGCGCGGCGACTGGGTGCGCGCCCACGGGCTGCAGCCGCTCGCGCGCGTGGTCGCGGGCGCGGCGGCGGCGGTGCCGCCCGAGATCATGGGCATCGGCCCGGCGCCGGCGATCCGTGCCGCGGCCCGGCTGGCCGGGATCACGGTCGAAGACCTCGGTCGCGTCGAGATCAACGAGGCCTTCGGCGCGCAGTACCTCGCCTGCGAGCGTGAGCTCGCGCTCGACCGCGACAGGGTCAACGTGCATGGCGGCGCGATCGCCATCGGCCATCCGCTCGGTGCTTCGGGCGTGCGCCTCACCCACACCGTGGCGCGCGCCGTGCGCGCCGCCGGGCTGCAATACGGCGTGGCCTCGGCCTGCGCCGGCGGCGGCCAGGGCGTGGCGGTGATCGTGGAGAACGTCGCCTGAGCGGCGACAAGGAGAGCGCAATGAAATTCGCAGGCAATACCTTCATCGTCACCGGCGGCGCATCGGGCCTCGGCGAGGCCACCGTGCGCGCCTTGCACGGCGCCGGCGCCCATGTGGTGATCGCGGACCTCAACGCGGAGCAGGGCGAGAGGCTCGCCGCCGCGCTGGGCGAGCGTGCCGCATTCGCTCGCACCAACGTCGCCGACGAGGTTGACGCGAAAGCGGCGGTCGATCTCGCCGGCAGCCGCTTCGGCGGCCTGCAGGGCCTGGTGAACTGCGCGGGCATCGGCAACGCCGGCAAGGTCCTGGGCAAGGAGGGCCCGCAGCCGCTGGCCGACTTCGCACGTTCGGTGCAGATCAATCTCATCGGCACCTTCAACATGATCCGGCTCGCCGCCGAGGCGATGAGCAAGGGCGCGCCCCAGGCCGACGGCGAGCGCGGCGTCATCATCAACACCGCCTCGGTGGCGGCCTACGAGGGCCAGATCGGCCAGGCCGCCTACGCGGCCTCGAAGGGCGGCATCGTATCGATGACGCTGCCGATCGCGCGCGAGCTGGCGCGCTTCGGCATCCGCGTGATGACGATCGCGCCCGGCCTGTTCATCACCCCGATGATGCGCGGCCTGCCGCCCGAGGTGCAGAAGTCGCTCGGCGAGAACACGCCCTTCCCGCAGCGCCTCGGCGAACCCGAGGAGTTCGCCAGGCTGGCGCTGAGCATCATCGACAACGTGATGCTCAACGGCGAGACGATCCGGCTCGACGGCGCGGTGCGCCTGGCTGCGCGCTGAGGCGGGGGCACCATGGCACGCAGCCACCTCCACCGCATGCGCATCGCCTTCAGCGACTGCGACCCCGCGCAGATCGTGTTCTTCGCCAACTACTTCAAGTGGTTCGACACCGCCTTCCGCGAGTTCTGCACCGCCTGCGGCGTGCCGAGCTGGCGCGAGACCACGGCCACGCGCGGCATCATCGGCGCGCCCCTGGTCGATGCGCAGGCGAAGTTCCGCAACTCGGCCACCTACGGCGAGGACATCGAGATCGAGTCCTGGGTCGAGGACTGGGGCGGCAAGAGCTTCGTGATGCGCCACGTCGCGCGGCGCGGCGACACCGTGCTGTGCGAGGGCAGGGAGGTGCGCGTGTTCGCCGTGCAGGACCCGGAGGACCCGCTGCGCATCAAGGCGATCCCCATCCCCGAGGACATCCGCGCCGCCTGCAGCTGAGCGCGCGAGAACCAGCTCGACACAGAGGAGACCCCCGGATGTACGACTACCAGCCCCCGCTGCGGGACATGCAGTTCATCCTCGCCGAGCTCGCCGGGCTCGACGACATCTCGGGCCTGCCCGGCTGCGAGGAGGCCGACGCCGACGTGATCGGCGCCGTCCTCGAGGAAGCCGGCCGCTTCGCCGCCGGCGTGCTGGCGCCACTGAACCGCGTGGGCGACGAGCAGGGCTGCCGGCGGCTCGAGGACGGCCGCGTCGCCACCCCCGAGGGCTGGCAGCAAGCGTACGCGCAGTTCTGCGCCGCGGGCTGGCTCGGCCTGTCGCTGCCGGTCGAGTTCGGCGGCCAGGGCCTGCCCAAGCTGGTGTCCACTCCGGTGATGGAGATGTGGAATGCGGCCAACATGGCCTTCACCATGCTGCCCATCCTCAACCAGGGCCAGGCCGAGGCGCTGCGGATCGCCGCCAGCACGGAGCAGAAGCGCACCTGGCTGCCCAGGGTGGTGAGCGGCGAGTGGGGCAGCACGATGAACCTGACCGAGCCGCAGGCCGGCTCCGACCTCGCCGCCACGCGCACCCGCGCCGAGCCGCAGGCCGACGGCAGCTACAAGCTGTTCGGGCAGAAGATCTTCATCTCCTACGGCGAGCACGAGCTCACGCCCAACATCGTGCACCTGGTGCTCGCCCGTCTGCCCGACGCGCCGGCGGGGGTGAAGGGGCTGTCGCTCTTCATCGTGCCCAAGTTCCTCGTAGAGGCCGACGGCAGCCTGGGCGCGCGCAACGACGTGCGCTGCATCTCGATCGAACACAAGATGGGCATCCACGGCAGCCCGACCTGCACGCTCAGCTTCGGTGAGGGCGGCGGCGCCACCGGCTGGCTGGTGGGCGAGCCCAACCGCGGGCTCGAGGTCATGTTCGTGATGATGAACGAGGCGCGCTTCGGCGTTGGCGTGCAGGGCGTGGCGCTCGCCGAGCGTGCGTACCAGATGACGCTCGGCTACGCGCGCGAGCGCGTTCAGGGGCGCGACGCGGTGAGCGGGGCCTCGGGGCAGCCCATCCTGTGCCACCCCGACGTCAAGCGCATGCTGCTGTCGATGCGCGCGCGGGTGATGGCGATGCGGGCGCTGCTGTACACCGCCGCCGGCTGGTTCGACATCGCCCACCACCACCCCGATGCCGCGGTGGCGGACAAGCACCGCCGCTATGTCGACCTGCTGATGCCGGTGGCCAAGGGCTGGTGCACCGAGGTGGGCAACGACGTGTGCGACGAGGCCATCCAGGTCTTCGGCGGCATGGGCTTCGTCGAGGAGACCGGCGTCGCGCAGCACTTCCGCGACGCCCGCATCATCACCATCTACGAAGGCACCACCGGCATCCAGGCCAACGACCTGGTCGGGCGCAAGATCCTGCGCGAGGGCGGCGCCACGCTGCGCGAGCTGATCGTCGAGCTGCGCGCGAACGCCGCGGCGCTCGCGGCCGCGGGGCTCGCCGAGCTCGGCGACGGCCTCGGCGAGGCGATCGACGCGCTCGAGGCGGCCACCGAGTGGATCCTCGCCAGCGGGCGCGACCAGCTCGGCGAGGTGCTCGCCGGCGCGGTGCCCTTCCTGCACCTGCTCGGCACCGTGTGCGGCGGCTGGCAGCTCGGGCGCGCGGCGCTGGCGGCGCGTGCGCGGCTGCAGGCGGGCGAGGGCGATCCGGTGTTCCTCGGCAGCATCGTCGAGCTCGCGCGCTTCTACATGGCGACCGTCGGCCCGCAGGCCACCGCCCATGCCGCCACCGTCCGCGAGGCCGGCGGCGTGCTCACCCGTTTCGACGAAGCGGCTTTCTGATCCCCATCCACCCGGCAGGCCTTGCCTTGCCGGGCCCCGAATCTGGAACTGGACCAATGGCAAAATCGAAAGTGATTCCCGCCGCCGAGGCGGGCAAGCTGATCAAGGACGGCGCCACGCTGTATTGCAGCGGCGTGGGCCTGGCGGGCTTCGCCGAGGAGGTCGCGATCGCGATCCGCGAGCGCTTCGAGGCCACCGGCCACCCGCGCGACATGACCATCTGGCACGCCTGCGGGCTCGGCAACGGCAAGAACCGGGGCATCTTCCACCTCACCCAGCCGGGCATGATCAAGCGCATCGTCGGCGGCCACTTCGGCGTGGGCGGGCCGGTGCTGATGCAGCTGATCATGGAGAGCCGCATCGAGGCCTACAACCTGCCGCAGGGCGTCCTGGTGGTGCTGCCGCGCGAGATGGCGGCGGGCCGCCCCGGGCTGATCACCAAGGTCGGCCTGGAGACCTTCGTCGATCCGCGCATCGAGGGCGGCAAGCTCAATTCGGCCACCACCGAGGAGATCGTCGAGCGCGTCGACTTCGACGGCCAGGAGTGGCTGTTCTACCGCGCGCCGCGGATCGACGTGGCGCTGATCCGCGGCACCACCGCCGACGAGAACGGCAACATCACGGTCGAGGACGAGGGCATCTTCAACGAGTCGATCTCGATCGCCCAGGCCGCGAAGCGCAACGGCGGCATCGTCATCGCGCAGGTGCTGCAGGTGGTGCAGAACAACACCCTGCATCCGAAGCAGGTCAAGGTGCCGGGCATCCTGGTCGACCACGTCGTCGTCGGCCGCCCCGAGAACCACATGCAGACCATGGGCACGCAGTACAACCGCGCCTTCGCCGGCGACATCCGCGTGCCGGTCGGCTCGCTGCGCCGGCTGCCGCTCGACGAGCGCAAGATCATCGCGCGTCGCGCCGCGGTCGAGCTCGGCCATGGCGCGATCGTGAACCTCGGCATCGGCGTGCCCGCCGGCATCGCCTCGATCGCAGCCGAGGAGGGCGTGCAGGACCTCATGGCGCTGACCCTGGAGACCGGCCCGATCGGCGGCATCCCCGCCGACGGACTCGACTTCGCCCACGCCAGCAACGCCGACGCCACCATCGACCCGGGCTACCAGTTCGACTTCTACGACGGCGGCGGCCTCGACGTGGCCTTCCTCGGCCTCGCCCAGACCGACGTGCATGGCAACGTGAACGTGTCCAGGTTCAGCGGCCGGCCGGTGGGATGCGGGGGCTTCATCAACATCACCCAGAACGCCAAGAAGGTGGTCTTCTGCGGCGCTTTCACCGCCGGCGGGCTGGAGATCCGCGCCGCCGACGGCCGCCTCGAGATCGTCCGCGAGGGTACGAGCCGCAAGTTCCTCGACCACGTCGAGCAGATCACCTTCAGCGGCCACTACGCCGCCGGCGTCGGGCAGACGGTGATGTACGTGACCGAGCGCGCGGTGTTCCAGCTCACCCGCGAGGGCGGCATGGAGCTGCTCGAGGTGGCGCCCGGCATCGACATCGAGCGCGACATCCTCGCCCACATGGACTTCGTGCCGCGCATGGAGCGCGTGCGCGAGATGGACCCGGGCATCTTCAGCGCGCGCTGGGGCCGGCTGTACGAGATCCTGCACAGCTGAGGCGAGGCATCGGGCCGCATCTGGCCTCCGGGCAGCAGCCGGCGCGGAGGCTGCCCGCCGGTCCGCCCGGGTCACGCCCCCGCGTAGCGCTCCAGCCAGTGCGCGTACGGCGCCGGCAGTACCCAGGTCGGGCGCTCGACGCCCAGGGCGCGCGCGGCATGCATCGGCCAGTGCGGGTTGGCGAGGTGGGCGCGGCCCACCATGACCAGGTCGAGCTGGCCGTCGCGCACGCAGGCGTCGGCGATCGCCGGGTTGTCGATCCCCCAGGCCGCGGCCACCGGCAGCCCGGCCTCGCGGCGCACGCGCGCGGCCACCGGGGCGAGGAAGGCGGGGCCCCAGGGCACCTTGGCCTTCAGGGTCGAGAAGCCGACGCTGACGTTGAGGAAGTCCAGCCCCTCGCGCTTGAGCTTGCGCGCGAGCTCGACCGACTCGGCGAGCGTCTCCTCGTCGCGGCCGTCGTATTCGATCACGCCGAAGCGCACCGTCAGCGGCAGGTTCTCCGGCCACACCGCGCGCACCGCGCGCACGGTCTCGACCAGGAAGCGGCTGCGGTTCTCGAAGCTGCCGCCGTAGGCGTCGCTGCGCTGGTTGGCGTGGACCGAGAAAAAGCACTGGCCGAGGTAGCCGTGGGCGAAGTGCAGCTCCAGCCACTCGAAGCCGGCCGCGCGCGCGCGCTTTGCGGCGGCGATGAAGTCCGCGCGCACGCGGTCGATGTCGTCCACCGTCATCTCGCGCGGCACCTTGGGCAGGTGGGCGCCGAAGGCCGTGGCCGTGGGCGACAGGGTCTCCCAGCCGCGCGCATCGTCGGCTGCGATGTGGTCGTCGCCCTCCCACGGGCGGTTGGCGCTGGCCTTGCGGCCGGCGTGGCCGATCTGGATGCCGGGCACCGCGCCCGCGGCCTTGATCGAGGCCGCGATCGGCGCCAGCGCGGCGGCCTGTGCGTCGTTCCACAGGCCGAGGCAGCCCGGGGTGATGCGGCCTTCGGGCGCCACCGCGGTGGCCTCGACGATGAGCAACCCGGCGCCGCCGCGCGCGAGCGCGGGGTAGTGCACGCGGTGCCAGTCGTTGACCACGCCGTCGGTGGCCGAGTACTGGCACATCGGCGGGATGGCGATGCGGTTGCGCAGGGTGAGGTCCTTGAGCTTGAAGGGCTGGAAGAGGGCGGTCATGCGGGGTTTCCTGTGTGGTCGCTTCAGCGCGCGGGCTGCGGTTTCTTGTTCGATGGGGAGCGCACTATCGCGCAGCTTGCGTTGCGCACGCAACCGCACCAGCCGCACCCGTCGCGCGCGGAGATGGCACGGCTGCGCCGCGCGCGCCCATAATCCGGCCATGGCCCAGACGCTCTTCCTCTTCGACCGCCCCGAGTCGGTCGCCACCTGGTCGGCGATCGACGATCGCGTCATGGGCGGCGTGTCGCGCAGCGCGCTACGCTTCGATCCGGCCGGCCACGCGGTGTTCGCCGGGCTGGTGTCGGCGGACAACAACGGCGGGTTCGCCTCGGTACGCAGCGCGGTCGTCCACCGCGCCTCCGGCGAATTCGATCCGGAAGCGTTCGACGCCATCGAACTGGACGTGCGCGGCGACGGTCGTCGCTACAAGCTCAACCTGCGCACCGACCACGGTTTCGATGGCGTCAGTTACCAGGCCGGCTTCGAACCGCCGGCCGGCACGTGGACCCGGGTGCGCCTGCCACTGGCGGCCTTCCGGCCCTCATGGCGGGGCCGCCCTGTACCGGACGCGCCACCGTTGCGCGGGGCGCGCATCGAGCAGGTGGGGCTGATGATCGCCGACCGGCAGTTCGGCAGCTTCGAGCTGGCGGTCCGGGGGGTTTGGATGCTGCGCGAGAGCGGAGAAGAAGGGCGTTGAGCGAGCTGCGGCGAGCCCTGTCGGCAGAGCGGAGGCCTCGGCCACCCCTCAGTGATCGTTCCCCGCGTAGATCCACATCGGCACCGTGCGCCCGGCGCGGGTAAAGCCCATCGCCTCGTAGAACGCCACCGCGTCGCCGTCGGCGGTCAGCATCAGCTGGTGGAAGTCGCGGTAGCGCGCGAGCATCGCCGCCATCAGCCGGCGCCCGATGCCCTGGCGCTGGAATTCGGGCAGCACCAGCATGTGCGGGAAATACGCCACAAGGTGCCCGTCCGAGATCGCATTGACCAGGCCCACCAGCCGCCCGTCCACGCGCGCGGTCGCCAGCGCGTGCGAATCGCGCAGCGCGCGCATCAGCAGCTCGGGCTTCTCGGCGGACGACCAGCGATTGGCGACGTAGAGCGCCAGCACCTCGTCGTGCTCGATGGTGTCGGAGAGGGAGACGACGACGTCGGGGGGCATGCGCGGAGACTCCGGGGGCAGTGGCGGGGGGATTGGGGAGGCGGGCTGCAGCTCAGATCGCCGCCAGCATCGCCTGCAGCGTCTGCGCCCCGTAGGGCGACAGCAGCCAGGCGAGTGCCGCGCAGTTGAGCACCACGGTGACCCGGTACGTCGTCTGGAACGAGGCCTTGGAAGACTTGTGGCGGAACAGCCGCTGCGCCGCCAGCGCCCCCGGCCAGCCGCCGAGCAGCGAGAACAGGTGCAGCGTGTTCTCCTTGACGCGCCAGACGTCACGCACGGCGGCCGACTTGTCGTGCCCGTAGGCGAGGAAGGCCACCACGCTCGCCGCCGCGTACAGCCCGAGCACCGCCAGCGGCAGCAGCCCGAGCCAGGCCAGCACCCCCAGCAAGACGAAGAAGCCCGCCGCGAACAGCGGGGGCAGGGCGCTGCGCCCGGGCGCGGCCCGCGCCACCGCGCGCTCTCCGACGAAGGCGACGGCCTTCGCCTGCGGCCGCCCCTTGGCATCGGTGGCGAGTTCGTAGCTGACGAGCTCGTTGCCCTCCGGCCGGCGCTGGCGGTTGGCGAGGCTGCTGACATGAAGGAAGACCGGCTCGCCGCCGCCGTTGGGCGTGATGAAGCCGAAGCCTTTGTCGTCCTTCCAGGTGGTGATTTTTCCTTGGTGGCGCATGGGCTGGGGGGTGATGCGGGGGAGTGGCGGATGATGACAGGGGGGACAGAGGATGTCTGTGACGGATGACTGGAATCGAGCCCCTAGGCGTCCCAACAGATCGGCGTTATTGGGCGCTAAGGCATGCTGCTCGCGCGTCACATGCCGATACGCTTAAGGAATCAGTGACCAGCTCCAACCGACGCGGCAAGAAGGTCTGTCGTACAAGATAGAGTCACGGGTTCTGCGCGGTCATATCGCGCAGCGCCCGTGTGGTCTGCCGGCTCGGACCTTGTGTCGGCTACCAACTGACGCTTTCGGGCTTTGTCCAATCGAGACTGGCACCCGTCCACGCGTTTGTGCCACCACGATACCAAATGACATCCTTGTATCCGGCCTCAAGCGCGTACAAGGACGCGTTGTAAGACAGCCAACACTCTGAACTAATGCAAAGAAACACGAGAGGGCGGGTCTTGTCACCGCCAGTGAGCTTCTCTAACGCGGCGGCGAACCTATTTTTCTCTGCGGCAAAAAACTGTCCATCGCCGGCGCCGGATAGCCAGAAAGCTCCGGGAATAGATCTCCTGTTCTTTGAATCAAGAACATCGACTACCACTACGTCCTTGTTTACATCAAGAAGCGCTTTGAGTTCGAGCGTCTTGATTACGCGTGCGCCCGGAATAGAAGTTGGTGTTGGCGCGTGAGGGCGACCTCTATGTGGTGTTGTGGGTGCTTCGACGTTCCAATCCTTGTCCTCGAAAGAGAAGGTGGCCATGGGCTGCGGTAAGGGGGGAAATGGCACTTGCCCGAACGCGAGCGCTGGGAGTAAGCAAGTGAGGAACAGAGCAAATATTCGGATCATGACTGCCTCCAGGTTTAATAAGAAAATGCCTAACTTTTTTCCTTCCAAAATTCTCTTGCGTGAAAGCGGAAAGCAGAATGAAAGATGAGTGGGCGGAGTCATGTCTTTCATCTGCTCATGCGTCAATGGCTGAGTTCGACCCGTTCCTGCCTTTGAATTCTGAGGAAAGCTGTCATTCAACGCAGAAGTGACGGACCTGCGCAGCTTCTCGCGCAGGTCCTGTTGAGACTGCCGGGTTAGCCCTTCCGTGCCTTACGAGTACGGTGCTTTCCATGTGTGTGTGGTTTTCTTGATTGCGACGGACGGTGCGTCGTCTGCGGGTCCTTGGTGGTCATCTGCTTACCGATATCCAAAGCTTTGGCGATACCGGGATTCAGGAGAAGAGTCCCCGTTGTCATCACTTTTGGAGCGATGTTATTTAGAGATCGCTCGCGATACGACCAATGGAAGAAGGGCTCGTTATCCGTTGCTGCTGATTCACTGTAGCCAATAACATTGACGTCATAGAAGAACTGCAAGAGTGCTTCTGGATCGCGCAAATAGTCAGTAGCCTTAATAGGCTCTCCCTTTACCCAGCCCTTGAATTGCGTATAGGCGTCTTGAAATTCGAACCAAGTGAATCGATTCTTGCCATGTAAGTACTGAAAGAACTTGATATACCGACCGAAGTCCTCCTGGGTCATGTAGAAGGCCGCATAGTTTCTGACTTCGCCGAGGAGATAATCGGAAAACTCACGGGTGAAGGCCGGGCTCGTTCTCAAGTCGTGGGCAAAAACATCTGCATCGCCTTGTCTGGACTTGATGGCCATTGATCTCGTGAGCCTGATGAAGGTCAAAATGTCACGTGGTTTATGGAAGGTCGTCTTTAGCAGCTTCTTGAAAGTTGATCCGCCTGTACGAGCCTCATCATAGTAATGATCCCACGCCTCCTGCGAAGTGACATGAGTCGACTGCTGTGTAGAAAAGTATTTTCCGCTTACTTCATAAAGGCTGGATGCTTCATATTCGCGCTCAGTAGTAGACCAGTCGAGAAAAACTGTGTTGTCCTGAAGGCGCGAGTTGGAGTTGTATAGATTGAGGGCATGAAATACGTCTGGCCTCACAAGCAGGACAACCTTAATTCGACCCCTGGAATCTTTAATAGATCCAAAAAACTCGGTATTTAGCTGCCATACCGCCTCCCCTAAGCCCTTGATGCATTCGATGTATTCTGAATAAGAAACCGCCTCTGGGCGATAGTCAATACCATCAACGAAAAGAATATGATTTTTTGAGATCGTGAGTGACGAAATAGCTTCCTTTAAAGAATTCTCAGCCTCAAGTAAGTAATGGCGAATGGTTGGTGACTTTTCGGTCTGTTGTGTTCGTATCTCTCCGCCGACTTCACCGACTCCCTCTGGTTTAAGCGACGCAGCAAAAGCCTCGCTGCTGATAGCTTCAAAAGCGCTCTCAATCTCCGGATTCAGAGCATTCTTGCTCCACTTCTCGATCTCTGCTTCTACCTTGGTGAACTTTCTTGTGATCTTGTGCAGGAAGTTCTTCGATCTCGTTACCAGCATACGTCCGACAAGGAACAAGAGCATAGATCGCCAGATGTTTGCGTAGTCGCTGTATGCCAGCTTACCCTGTCGTTTGAGCGCAATGAATCGCTTGTACTGCGTCTCCGTCATTGTGGTGACTTGGCAGCGAGACTCATCGACGGAGTTGTTTTCTAAGTACACCGCGTATGCGGTCTTTCCCGTCCCCTTTTCGCCCATGAGAAAGTACGTAGAAGGAGCAAGACATTTGCGCAGTTCCTCTGTACGAAGGAAAACCTTATTGAAGAACTCCTTTTGCGCCTTCGTCTTGTAGTTGAGGGCGTCATTATAGGGCTCGGTGAGCGTTTTAATGGGTTTCCATTCGTTGTTACTCATTCTGTCGCCGTTTCGGTGAGATGGAGAAGTGCCAAGTGCGTTGGGATATGGCTAGGAAGGGGCTAACTTGTTTTGCGAATTACCGTTTTGAAGCAGAAACTACGCGCACCACAGAATAGCAAGACAAGAGAAACAGCAACCGACGACCTAGCAGGACGATGCGACCCATCTGGCGCATAGACTAATAGCATATCGTGTCGCCGGGATGACCGCTATCCGGATTGGGTGGCCAGTGACGGCTTCTGGCCGCGACCCGCCCGGCAGACCTCCTCACCCATCCGCGACCGCCAATCTTCTTGGAGTCGCGGCTCATCGTGCGATTGTCCTCGACGGGTGGCAGCACTTGAACGCGAGGGAGCCCCGGGATGCGAGCTCGCAGGCAATGTCCTTGTGAGCGGAGGTGCTACCGGCTCGGTCCGCCTTGGAGCGGATGCCGATGGCGCCGGTGGCCTCGATCCAGCGTTTGGGGCGGGGTCACGTTGTTCAGCTCGTCCCGCCGACTCATTGCCCCGTGGTCCGGGGCCCCTTCCCCTCGGCCAGCGCATACACGCAGGCCTCCACCTCCGTGCCGTCCGCCAGGATCGCCCTGGTCGGCTCGCGCACGTAGTCCTCGCCCTCGAAGGCGTCCAGCGCGGGCCAGTGGGCGGCGAGGTTCGGCGACACGAAGACGTGTCCGGCGATCTCGTCGCCGTGCTCGTCGAGGACCAGGGCGGGGAAGCCGGATCGTTCGAATCCCCAGCCGGCGTGGACAAGGCGGCCGCGCACGCTGGCGGGCTGCCAGCTCCCGCCGATCTTCTGCATCACGTGCTCGTTTGGGCGCCCGGGGTCGAGCGTGCCGTAGACGAAAAGACGTTCCATGGGAATCTCCGGGTTGGCGCGCGGCGCTGGGCTGCTAGCATGGAAGGGCCCGCCAGCGAGCCCCTCGCCCTCGATTGGACCACAACGTCATGCCGCCCACCATGCCCGACGATTCCACGACGGAATCCTCCGCCTCGCGCCGTTCCATCCCCGGCTTCTGCGGCCTGTGCAAGTCGCGCTGCGGCTCGCGCATGGTGGTGGAGAACGGCCGGCTTGTGGCGCAGCTGCCCGACCCGGCGCATCCGACCGGGCGCGCGCAGTGCGTGAAGGGGCGGGCGGCGCCCGAGCTGGTCTACGACCCGCAGCGCGTGCTGCGCCCGCTCTTGCGCACGCGACCCAAGAGCGATGCCGATCCGGGCTGGCGCGAGATCTCGTGGGACGAGGCGCTCGGCCGGGTGGCGCAGGCGCTCTTGCGGGTGCGCGCGGAGTCGGGGCCGGAGGCGGTGGCGTTCGCGATCGCGACGCCGAGCGGCACGCCGATCGCCGACGACATCCGCTGGATCGAGCGCCTGGCCAACGCCTTCGGCAGCCCCAACGTGGCCAACGGCACCGAGATCTGCAACTGGCACAAGGACTTCACCCACCAGCTCACCTTCGGCCGCGGCATCGCCACGCCGGACTTCGCGCACAGCCGCTGCATCGTGCTGTGGGGCCACAACCCGCGCGACACCTGGCTGGCCAACTCGCTGGCGATCCGCGCGGCGCGCAAGGCGGGGGCGAAGGTGGTGGTGGTCGATCCGCGCAGGGCGGGCTTCGCGGCCGACGCCGACCTGTGGCTGCGCGTGCGGCCCGGTTCGGACGGGGCGCTCGCGCTCGGGGTGGTGCGGGTGATGCTGGCGCGGGGCTGGTTTGATGCGGCCTTCGTGCGCGATTTAAGCAACGCGCCGCTGCTCGTGCGGGGTGACGACGGGCGCCTGCTGCGCGCGGGCGAGCTTGCCGCGCCGCCGGCGGGGGCGGGGGCGGACGACTTCGTCGCGCTCGTGGGGGATGGCGGCTGGATCGCCTGTGGCCGGGGTGTGCGCGGGTCGGCGGGCAGCGGGGTGGAGCCCGTGCTGGCGGGCAGTGTGGATGCGCATCTGGCCGACGGGCGGGTGGTGCGCTGCGAGACCGTGTTCGCGCGCTTCGAGCAGGCCTGCGCCGAGTACACGCCCGAGCGCGTCGCCGCGCTGTGCTGGATCGAGCCCGCGCAGGTGGAGGCGCTCGCCGGCCTGCTCCACGAGGCCGGGCCGGCGGTGTCGTATTACTGCTGGGCAGGCGTGTGCCAGCACACCAACGCCACCCAGACCGACCGCGCCATCGCCACGCTGATGGCGCTCACCGGCAGCTTCGACGCGCCGGGCGGCAACGTCGCGTTCACGCCCGCGCTGGCGAACGACGCCAGCGGCAAGGACTTGCTCGGCGCTGCGCAGCGCGCGCGCTGCATCGGGCTCGAGCGTTCGCGGCTCGGCCCGGCCAGGCTCGGCCTCATCGGCTCGGACGCGCTGTGGGACGCGATCCTGGAGGAGCGGCCGTACCCGATCCGCGCCCTGGTCGGCTTCGGCCGCGACTTCCTGCTCAACCATGCGGATGCCGAACGCGCCGCCGAGGCGCTGGCCGCGCTCGAGTTCTGCGTCTACGCCGACCTCACGCTGACGCCCACCGCGGCGCTGGCCGACATCGTGCTGCCGATCTGCACGCCGTGGGAGCGCGAGGCCCTGCGCGTGGGCTTCGAGGGCAGCCAGGCGGCGGAATCCTGGGTGCAGCTGCGCCCGGCGGCGATCGCGCCGCTCGGCGACAGCCGCGCGGATGCCTGGGTGGTGTTCGAGCTCGCGCAGCGGCTGGGCTTGGGCGAGCACTTCTGGGGCGGCGACCTGGAGGCCGGGCTGGCTCATGTGCTCGCGCCCACCGGGCTCACGCTCGAGACGCTGCGCGCGCACCCGGGCGGGCTCGCGCTACCCGCGCCTACCCGCTATCGCAAGCAGGTGGAGGAGGGCTTCCGCACGCCGAGCGGGCGCATCGAGCTGTATTCCGAGACCCTGCTCGAGCACGGGGAGCCGCCGCTGCCGCGCTTCGAGGAGCCGGCCGACTCGCCCTTCGGGGCAGCGTCTGCGGCGTTTCCGCTGGTGATGACCACCGCCAAGCTGCGCCACTTCCGCCACGGCCAGGACCGCCAGGCGCCCTCGCTGCGCCGGCACTCGCCCGAGCCCTCGGTGCATCTGCATCCGGACGCGGCGCGTGCGCGCGGAATCGCCGAGGGCGACCCGGTGCGGGTGCGCACCGCCAACGGCGCCATCCGCATGCAGGCGCGCTTCGATGCGGCGCTCGATGCGCGCGTGGTGTGGGTGGAGTACGGCTGGTGGCAGCCGGGCACGGCGGGCGCCGCGGACGGCTATGACGCGCGCTCGGAGGACGGAGCGAACTACAGTCGCCTCGTCTCCGACCGCCGCGTCGATCCGGTCGCCGGCTCGCAGCCCCTGCGCTCGGGGCTGTGCGAGATCGAGCCGCTCAGTAGCTCAGGTTGAGCTGGTAGACCGCCGTGGTGCCGCTGACCTCGTTGCCGACCAGGAGCAGCGGCTTGGCGTTGGGCGAGTCCTTGGCGGGGATGAAGTGCAGGCCTTCGGGGCCGAGGTCGCCGACGCTCGCGAGCACGGTCGCGGGGTCTTTCGTGGTCCAGTCCTCGCGCGGGTTCAGGTAGTCCACGCGCGTCGGCGCCTGCGGGTCGGTGATGTCATACACCAGCACGCCGCCCATGCGCTCGAGGCCGACGAAGGCGAAGGTCTTGTCGCCGATGCGTCCGAGCGCGACGCCTTCGGGCTCGGGGCCCTTGTTGTCGCTGCGGTTGTCCAGCGTGTCGCCTTCCTCGTGGTTGGCGTTGAACCAGGTCGCGCACGGGATGTCCCGCGCGGTGCCGAGCTTGCACTCGTTGCTGGCGAGGAAGCGCTCGATCTCGGCGCCCGAGTCCCACACCAGCTTGCCGTCCTCATCGCGGATCGAGAACGAGCGCCCGCCGAAGGCGTAGAGCGTGTCGTACATCAGGCGGGTGCCCGCCGGGCTCTCGTTGCCGGCGGTGTCGAAGAGGATCGGCCTGCCGTCGGCGTCCTGGCGATAGCCCATCGTCCAGGTGATGTTGAGGCGGCCGAGCTGGTCGTCGTCGCGGCACTTGCCGGGGCTGCCGGCGACCGCGCCGCAGTAGGCGAAGATCGTCGGGTCGAGCAGGCCGCCGTCGGCGAGCGCATCGAGTTGCGGCGGCAGGTCGTCGCCCTTGCGCCTGGTCCAGCCCCGGGTGTCGGTGAGGTGCTTGACGCGGAACTCCTCGACGAAGCCCTTGCTGGCGTCGCCATCCCAGTAGGCGTCGTCACCCTCGCCCCAGGTGCGCGCGTCGCCCTCGTTGGCGGTGACCAGCAGGGTGCGACCCTGGTGGCTGTACGAGGCGATCGCGTCGGGCAGGTAGAGGCCGCGTACGCCCGGCCACGCCTGGATGACGGCCTTCTTGTCGGTGTCGGAGGGATCGAACGCGTTCGCATCCAGACCGTGGTCCTTGTCGCCAAGCGGCAGGATCGCCTCGACCGTGGCCGTTGCGACGTCGATGCGGGCGAGCGCGTTGTTCTCCTGCAGCGTGGCCCAGGCGGTGGCGCCATCGGCGGACACTGCGATGTACTCGGGCTCGAAGTCCTGCGCGGTGCTCGCGCCGGGGCCATAGATGCGCACGCCCTGGGCGCGCAGGGCCTTCTCCTGGCCGTTGAAGGCGGCAAAGCCGGCGCTGCGCGCGACCGGCGCCGAGGGGGTGGAGACGTCGATCACGCTGATCGAGCCCTCGGGGTCGATCGAGTAGTCGTCGTTCGGCTCGCCCTCGTTGGCGACCAGCACGGTCTTGCCGTCGGGGGTGAAGGTGAGCATGTCGGGCAGGGCGCCGACCTCGACGCTGCCCAGGAGCGACAGATCCGCCGCGCGGTAGAGCGCGACCCGGCCCTTGTCGGTCTTCGGGCTGGCCTGGATGGCGACCGCGACCAGGCCGTTGTGCACCGCGACACTGTTGATCTCGGAGCCGGCGAGCAGGGCCTTCGAGTCCAGCCTGCCGACGGAGACCGGAGCGGCGGGGTTGGCGAGGTCCAGCACATCGACCGCGCCGGCGTCCGCGTTGACCACGAAGACGCGCTTGCTGGCGCTGTCGTAGGCGGGGATCTCCGCAGCGCTCTTGCCGAAGAGATTGGTGGCGTAGCCACCGATGCGCTCCAGGCGCAGCGAGGTGGGCGTGGGCTCGGGGGCGGGGGGCTGCGGGGTCGGGACAGTCTCCGCTGCCGGTGGCGGCGACGGGGTGTCTTCGTCGCTGGTGCACGCAGCCAGCGTGGCGGCGGCGAGGAGGCTCAGGGAGAAGGTCTTCAGGGCGTGGCGCGGGTGGTGGCTCATGGTGTCGTGGGGCAGTGGGCAAAGGCCCCCGAATCTATGAGCACGGCGTGACCAGGGTGTTACAGGAGGATGAAGACCGCCCGCGCATTCCCCGTGGTCGTGCAGCCCTGACGCCGTATTCGCGCCTTGCGGCGCTCCTACATGAACCTCGGTCCTAAAGTGGGAGCGCCGCAAGGCGCGAAACGGCGCTCGGCCTCAGCCCCAATGTAGGAGCGCCGCAAGGCGCGAAACGCGAGCGACCTCAGCCCCAATGTAGGAGCGCCGCAAGGCGCGAAACGGCGCTCGGCCTCCGCCCCGATGTAGGAGCGCCGCAAGGCGCGAAACGCGAGCGACCTCAGCCCCAATGTAGGAGCGCCGCAAGGCGCGAAACGGCGCTCGGCCTCAGCCCCAATGTAGGAGCGCCGCAAGGCGCGAAACGCGAGCGACCTCAGCCCCAATGTAGGAG
>ENA-UOUJ01000495-UOUJ01000495.1-activated-sludge-metagenome-genome-assembly--contig:-NODE-495-length-26218-cov-17.194550_pt1 | contig 26218 bp, 19 predicted proteins | sample MGYA00249839_ERZ747224 | MGnify/ENA primary metagenome ERZ747224 (study PRJEB28782, sample SAMN03220277) | activated sludge metagenome | biome: wastewater; feature: sewage sludge; material... | reverse complement strand
GCCGTTGATGAGAATTGAACTCACGACCTCTTCCTTACCAAGGAAGTGCTCTACCCCTGAGCTACAACGGCAATCTCAGTTTAAGAGTTTTCAGTTTGTAGTTTCCAGTTGTCCCAACTTCAAAACTGTAAACGCCAAATCTAAAGAGCGGGAGACCGGGCTCGAACCGGCCACCTATAGCTTGGAAGGCTATCGCTCTACCAAATGAGCTACTCCCGCTTATCATTTCAAATTTGAAATTTGAAATTTCAAATTATTCTGTGGGCAAGGATGGATTCGAACCACCGAACTCCGAAGAGGACAGATTTACAGTCTGTTGCCGTTGGCCACTTGGCTACTTGCCCAAAATTGTGTGTAAGCCTGTTATGAAAACAATATGATGGCGACGGCAATTGCTGCCTCACAAATTCATACCCGAAAAAATACAGTAAAGCGCTGAGCCAGTGGAGGGATTCGAACCCCCGACCAGCTGATTACAAATCAGCTGCTCTGGCCAACTGAGCTACACTGGCATTTTGTTGAAATTCAATCCTGTAAAGAACTTTACCCCAAGCAGGCTTACCACCTCATTTTTTGGGAAGGCAAAGGTAATGGAAATCTTTAAATGCAAAAATTTATGAAGATAATTTTTTAGGAAGGAGAAGCCGTTGGCAGATAATAATGATACAGAGCGCCGAAAACACTGATTATTCCGAATAAAAAAGGCCCCGTGAAGAGGCCTTCTTTATTTACGCAGCTTGCATTTGTTTATCTTTTTTTCGTTTAATCTGCTCAATAATGGAATCTAAAGCAGCGTCAAACGATTCTTCGAAAGACTTGGAGGATTCCTTGGAGAAAAAAGCGTAACGCGGCACCTTCACTTTAATTTCTGCAATCTTGTCTTTGATCTGGTGCGACACATTATCCAGTTTCAGGTACACATCAATGGTGGTAATCCTGTCGTGGAAATTGTTCAGTTTTTTGATCTTTTTGTTAACATGCTCAAGCAAATTTGATGCGGCATCAAAATGCACCGTTTGAATGTTTACATTCATGATAATCCAGTTTAATTTCTGTGAACAATTAAGAATAACTAAAGAAAGAACTTATTGCTGTAACTGCAAAGCTGCAACATCCTCAAGTTAGGCCTTTATGCATAAGATTTCAAATAAAATTTTATTGCAAAAAGCGCTCTTTTTTTATTTTAAATGCCCGATTGTATCAGGCTTTGGGGTGGGCTTTCTGGTACACCGCTTTCAGCTTTTCTATGGTATTATGCGTGTATACCTGGGTAGCGGCAAGGCTGGAGTGACCGAGCAGCTCTTTAACTGCATTAAGATCTGCCCCATGATTGGTGAGATGTGTAGCGAAAGTATGGCGAAGGATATGCGGACTTTTCTTTTTAATGGTGGTAACAAGCGTAAGGTATTTTTTTACAACGAGGTAAACATATTTCGGATACAGCTTTTTCCCTTTACCGTTAACCAAAAGATGCAGTTCATCGAACGACTCATGTACCCTGCGCTTTTCTTTTATATACGCGTCAATACTGCCGGCTATTTCCGTATTAAGCGGAATCATCCTTTCCTTATTTCCCTTGCCAAGCACTTTAATGCGCTGCTGCTGAATGTCTACCTGGTTTTCTTTAATATTGATCAGCTCACTTAACCGCATTCCGGTAGTGTAAAGCAGCTCAAGGATCAGCCTTTCTGTGCGGCCTTCCCAGCCTTCTTTAAATGCAACATGATTAAAAAGGGTTTCCGTATGCTTTTGTTCCACAAAAACCGGTAGCCGTTTTGCAACTTTAGGCGATATTACGGTGGTCATTGGCGTGGTTTGGAGCAAACCGGTTCTTAAATGATATTTAAAAAAAGCTTTAAGCGTTGATATTTTCCGGTTTACCGTTTTACCGGTGCGTTGATTTTCCATCAGGTTGGCCAGCCATGAGCGGATATGAATAGCTGCAATATCCTGCAAGGGACTGAACGGATAATCTTTTTCTTTAAGATAAGTAAAAAACTGCTCCAGGTCTTTCCTGTAAGCAGTAACAGTATGCTGCGAATACCGCTTTTCAAAGCGGATATAATTTATAAACGACTGTATTTGCGGAATATGAAGCGAACCAGGCATAAAAAAGGTAGCCATAAAGTTATATACTCTACGGCTACCTGATCAAAATTATTTAAAAAAGACGGGCTTACTTGGGCTCAATCTTTCCAATAGCTATATTCTGCTTGTAAACTGCTTTCAACACCTCTCCCCTGCGCCTGATAGAAGGCTTGGTAAAGGACTGGCGGCCTCTTAATTGCAGTAAGATTTTAGCTTTTTCAAACTTCTTTTTGTACTTTTTAAGCGCCTTGTCTATATTTTCGCAATCTTTGGAATCAATAATCAGCATAATGTAATATACCTCCTTTATCAGTTTTTAAGGAGTGCAAAGATAATACAAGAAAACTAAAATCCAAAGCAAATTCAAAAATTCAGCCGGGTACAGTAATTTGCGTTTATGTTTACAGGCATCATTGAATCGGTAGGCAGCGTTATTTCGGTAAAAGATGAGGGTTCCAATAAGCAATTTTGGATCACATCGCCCCTCAGTGCCGGGTTTAAGCCGGACCAGAGCATTGCCCATAACGGTGTTTGCCTCACCGTTGAAACCGTTAAGGATAATACCCACCGGGTTACCGCCGTTCAGGAAACCCTGCAAAAGACGAATATCAGCGAATGGAAGTCCGGCGACTACATCAATCTTGAACAATGCTTAACGCTGAACAGCCGCTTAGACGGACATATAGTACAGGGACATGCAGACACAACCGCTGTTTGTATAGAAAAAGAAGCCCTGAACGGGAGCTGGAAATACCGTTTTCGTTTCCCTGAAAAATTTGCTCCCCTGATCATTGAAAAAGGCTCTGTTTGTGTAAACGGCATCAGTCTTACCGCTTTCGATGTAACCTCAGGCAGCTTTGCAGTAGCTATCATTCCCTATACCTATGCGCATACCAATATGCAGCAAGTAAATAAGGGAGATTCCGTGAACATTGAATTTGATATGATAGGTAAATATGTGGTGAGGGGAGTGGAATTGGGAAACAGATTAAAGTAACTCATAACAACTACTCACTAAACAAACTCCTTCGTAATAAACTATTGTTGTATTGCTGAATATTGGCACGGATTATATTTTGTAATGCTTCTTTTTCACCGCTGTATTCCGGGTCATCTGCCAGGTTCCGTTTTAATCCAGGGTCTTCGGGGTAACAGTAAAGATATTGTACTTTTTCGAGCGGTTCATTGTATCCCAATACAAATCTATCTGTAATAATCTGGTGGATAGAGTTCATTCTATTCACCACATAACGGTTTGTAAAAGTGTTGTCTAATAAACTTCTGCCAAAGCCTGTATAATCTTTTTTTTCTGCACGCAGGATATTTAAAAAATAAGTTGCGTCAAACTTATATGATTATGTAGCTTATTGCATTATATTTTTCAGTTTTAACGCCGGCTTTTCAATACAATGCCACGAAAACCAGCAAAAAGGTATTAATACTAACAGTGTTAATATCATTAACTCCAATGGAGCAACTTTATCCGATCCGGTATGCAAAAGAATTTGCTGCACAGGAAAGGCATAAATATATGTGGAATATGAAAAATCATTTTTTGAAAAAAAATTCTTCCCCAGCACGGGTGTGCTGAAACTAAGAAATAAAGTTAAATACGAAAAAGCAATAAGTTCCGTGAGCTTATTTATAATTATAATATGCCTGGTAAAATACCAAAGTACTAATACAGCCAGCAGGATAGCCAAATTCATTTTTATCTTATCCCGAACAAAGAAGACAAAAGATCCTAAAAAGAAAAACCCAGCCCATGAAATATATGGCGCCAGATAAATCCAAATTGGGTTAATACTGAAATATGGTGATGCCAGATAGATGAAAAGAAAGAGCCCGGGAAAGAGAATATACAATTTTATTTTTTTTAGTACCCCGGTAATGAAAAAAACAGCCAATAAAATATAGAACCTGAACTCAACAGGTAAACTCCACAAAGAGCCGTTTACCCCATGTTCATCAAAAACACCCGGCAAAAAAAAACGTAATCTTATAAGTGAAATACCGCCGAAAAAGTATTCCCATGTCTGGCCATTTTTAAAATATGCACCAATGGGCATTGCAGTAAAAACAGGTCCTAGAATAAATACAGTTAAGAAAATTAAAACGATTAATGCCGGATATATTCTCAAAACACGTTTCCACAAAAAATGTGTAATGCCTGCAGAGTTATACAAACTTTGTGTGATCAAAAGCCCGCTTATAAAGAAAAAAAAGATCAAACCAATACGACTTAAAGATGTAGCACCACCGGATAACAAACTCAATGGCTCAGCCGCTGATCTGTTCAGCAGATCAAATGAGTGGCTGATTAATACAAATATTGCCGCAAAATGCCTGAGTAATGTGACATTATTTGAGGTTTTCGAAACATCAGTAGAAAGGCCAGTCACCATCAAGCCATTTTTATTTTATTATCAATAATATTGTTACAACCAGTCAAAAAGCATTAAATTATAGGGATGGATTTTTATACAACACAAATCGTACGGGCCAACCACCAAATACCTTTAAAGATATCCAGTCCTTTTTGAAAGAATTCAATTGTTCATCGGTATAGTCATTTGAAATATTAGAATAAAGTACATAAGGTGATTGTTCGGGCGGAAGTTTCGAAAAAGTCGTAGTATCACTGTTCAGGTCAATGCATTTTCCTGTTAAATTATACGGGAACCCACCATTTACCTTTCCGAGAGGGATATTTTCTGCTTTTATAAAATGCAATGCTTCCTTTCTCAGTTTATAATAAGGTAAATGAGCCAGGGTAGCATCCCAGCCTTTGGCAATGGGATCGGGGAAAACCCATAGATTACCCGATAACAGCCCCACAAGGGAAAGTAACCATACGCGTTTAAATTGCTTAAGGGTCAACCCCTCTTCCGCTAAGGAACAAAAAACAAAGGTGGTTATTGCAATTAAGGGCAATAAATACCTGTGCAACAATGAGTGCCTGTAGAAGAACTGGAGTAATACAGAAACCAGGAAACATAAAATCCACAACAGCAAAAGCTCCGTTGTTCGTTTGCTTAAAGCTATACTTCCTTTCATCCGGGAAATAATTGCAATTCCCATAAAAATCCAAATGAAAACCATCCCCATATCAACCATCCTAAATGAAAAAACAACTATATTTCTGGCAAATCCTTTTATTCCTGCGCTGTCAAAAGAATCTGCCCATGGAGAATTGGCATGGTATCCTATCCAGCCTGAATGAGCATAATGCAAAGACAGAAATGCAATAACAACCAGGATGCCTGGAGAAAAAATGAGCGCAAACCTTATAATGGATTTAAATGAAAGGCCTTGTCTGAGAACAGCAAACAGGCAGAGATACGCTACACACATCATGCCCCGCATGCTGATTGCGCCGAGCACTAACGCACCAATTAATATTTTCAGTTTACTATTATCAAGTATTCCATTGAGCGTAAAAAAAAAGAAGCCAAATAAAACAATATCGGGGCTCACCAGGGTCGCCTGTCCTAAAATAATCGGGTTAAAGAGCACCAGTGCTGCAACATATGGAAACCTGCTCTTAAAATAATATTTACATATTTCTGTTACTTCGCGAATCATAAGAATGATAAAAGGCAACATCAGAATATGTCCAACCGGTACCCGCACACCGAACATCTTCCACATCAACGCTAACAACATTGCGAAGAAGGAAGGATGTCCACTGTCAATACCTGTTGGTAAAAAAAAATATTTAAAATTATTGTCATAATACCACCATGCCTGAAGCGAAGCTAAATGGGTGGTGTCCCAAAAAAAACCATTGTTCAATGACACTGCAAAAAGGATAAGATAAGCTATAAGAAAAAACAAGAATGGATTTCTCTTATTAGCGGTATGTTCATATTTCATCTCAGTTGTAAGTATCACTAAATAACTTTTGCTATTCAATTTTCTTTAGTACCCATTTATCCTGTTCGGGTGATTTATGATTTTTCTCTCCGGCAATAAATTCAATAACTTCAAATTTATTCTTTATGAGCGATTTTATGAAATGTGGTGGTTGAAAGGCAGAAAACAAACGATTTCCCTCCAATACCCTATCCCTGATAATTAATTCTGCTTCGTTAAACTTATGCCTTTCATCTGCTGACAATTTGTATTCATAAGATTTCCCCTGCGTGGTAATAAACAGTATTCCACCTGGTTTAATTATCCGGTACAATTCGTTCAACCATGCATAGTGACTTAACTCCGAAAGGTGCGTAAAAACAGACAATCCCATTACAATGTTAAAATAAGCATCAGGATACAATGTGGGTGGAGAAATATTAGTTTGCTCAAACCTTATGCCTTTAATTTTTGATTTACACCAATTTATATACTGTTCATTATAATCAACAGCATGTAACTCAGCTTCGGGAAGTAAGCCCGGCAAATGACGAGTTACTCTTGCTGGTCCGCATCCCCAATCCAGGCACCTGGTCCCTTTGTGCAAAATATCATACTGCTTTCCTAACAAACTAATAATTTCCCTGGCTGTATCCAATCCGTCATTATAATAAACCTCATAATTTAGCATATAAGTTTCGTACAGGAAAAAGTCGGGTGGTATTTCAATATCCGGGTGCTTATTCAAATACTTAGTATTGGAATTTTTAAAAGTCGCCTGATTCAAAAGAAAACGAAGCTTTTCTACCCCGGCTAGTAGTCCGAATCTCCGTAAAAATCCTGATATATAAGGTTTGATCACATTCTATTTTGAGACTGTAACAGACAAAATAAATTAAACCCAGAGTAACAATGCTATGACATCTAAATCACTTACAACTTTCAATCTATCTCATCAGGTACATCTTACCATAACCCTTATTAAAATATTGATCCGTATTATCACCTTCTGTTTTAAATTTATCAAGGGATTTTCCATTCAGATTGGTAATTACCCGGTAAAGATATATTCCATTTGCCAGTTTCTGACCATACTGATCGGTACCATCCCATTTAAATGAAGTAATATTTCTACCAATTCTTAAAGGTCCAAGTTCTTCTTTTGTTATCTCCCTCACAATTTTTCCGGTTATGGTTAGTACCTGAATACGGATATTCTGAGGCACATCACTACCCGTTAATGTGAATACAAAAGCTGTTGAAGTAGTAAAAGGATTAGGATAATTGAACATATTAGAGATCATGGGCTTATTAATGATCTTAAACCCAACCCTGTATTCTGCCTGTCCGCTTTTGTTACCACTTTTATCCCTACCCGAAACGATCATTTCATAATCTCCGTCTTCCAGGAAAGACGGATTGAAATCAATTGTGGCCGTATTATCGTTTACATTTCCCGCATTCAAATTTGCCGGTGTAAATCTTAAGGTGTCACTGGTAAAGGAAAACGTTCTGATCTGATCATCCGGGAACCTCACCTGCACTTTTATTAAAGCAGTATCATCCAGGGCCAGGAACTTGTTTTCGTCTTTAAGCCTGATCAAAATATGCGGCTTTGCCGACACAATATCATTGTTCAGTATATGAACCCCGTCAAACGTTACATCAAGCAAAGGATTCCCATTATCCGGCCTCACATAAAAATTATGTATCGCGTAATTATTAAAATGGTATTGTTCCGGCTGATCTTCATCCGGATTAATTTCCACAAACAATGAGTTTGCCCCCGGGTAATCCTTAGTATCAATTTCATAAGAAAAAATCAGCGTATCGCCCGCAACAAGCGGCTTACGTCTGAGCAAATCAATAATATGCTGAACATTTTTACTGTCTGTTATTCTCGCCACAAGCTTTAAGCTGTCGAAGCTTGTCTCACTTATATTCTTAAACGCTATTGCAAAAACAAACTTCTCACCCATTTCCAGCGTATCTTTTCCTTTTATATATAAATTGGGTGCAATGGACCCTTCCGGAGGAAGCTTGCCATTAATTCGCCAATAACCAAGCTGATAGGGCGTAGCATTTACAGAATCGCCGGTAAGCATTTTCAATTTTAGATACGGGTATGCTTTGCTATCAATAAATTCAATGGTTGTATCGCGTGCATTACGAACAGTCGCCAATAATTCAATATTTCCATTGCCATTTTTTCCGTATACTTCAATTTCTGATTTATCAGATAAAACCTGATCAGCACTTTCGCCATCCCAGTGTAATGCATCCCATTTTAATGCCGGACCAAACCATGGAGATTCAACGGATCCTTTCTCCAGAGATTCTTCCAGCGTAAAATTTTCAACTATATAATCATTGGGAGCAGTGCCCGTTCTTTGAAAGACCGGGGCATCCGGATCCCCTTTCTTAAAAAAGAAAAGGAAGGGGATGTTACGGGTAAAACTATCAATTTTATTTAGTCCGAAACTCTTCAGCTTATGATAGAGTGATTTGTTGGTGCCCAGTGTTGCGGTATCTTCCATCCAGTTGCTGATAAACGATTGATTAGCGGGTGTAAAGGTATTCACAGATACTCCAGCCCAGTAAATCATTACCATATTATCATCGGGAATAGAATCAAGCATTTGCATCGCTTTTCTTCGCTGAGCCGAATCTGCAAAAAGGTAAGAAAAGGAGTAAGGCTTGAGGTGACATATTGGTCTGCTACCAAACCTACCCTCTGTTGCACTTACATTAAAATTCTCCCACGGCTTCGCTGTGTTTGCATCAAATACCACTATTTGCAAAACATTAAAATCACACATCCAGTCTGCTATAACATCATCATTTCTGCTTATTGCAATTTGACCGCCTACAAATGCGGGATATAATCCCACTTTTGCATTAATATTCACTGATTGCTTATCAAAATAAAACCGCCTGTCAGGCTTCAAAGCCATTGAATCATAAGCGCTATAGGTATGCTGAAAGTAGTGAGACTGGTTATACCCCGGTGTACTTTGTGTATTATAAAGAAAAGACGCGTTATTCCATACCGCATTATCCCCCGATGTAGTGGTGCGCCAGTAGTATACGGTATTATTAACCAGGCTGATATTGGGACGAAACTCAATAATGCCGCCTGTTCCGCTTTGCGTTACTGCTTGCTTAAGCGCCGAATTGAAGAATCGGGTTGTATCAATTTCCATTATATAGTGAGAAGCTTCTTTACCTGAATGGGGAGCATAGGCATAGAATGAGATACCGGCTTTGTTAACAATAGAAAAATCATAAGGGTAAACAGGCCTTACTTCATCTTCCAGTATATAAAAAGATTTGATAAATGTATTATTCGTTTCGGTTACCTCATCTGCCTCCTCATCGGCGTCAACCTTAATGATAAATTTATTCTCACCCTTTTCAATTGCTCCATTTATTGGAATCATCACGGCTATACTATCGGCATATTTTATTGCTTCAATCCTTTTTCTAAGAACGGAAATGATATTACCATCGGGTAATTGGCGTTTGATCTCTACAGTAATGGAATCATCAACCGCTTTTCCTATATTAAAAAATTTTACCTCCAGCGTAAAATTATTATCCGCAACGGATATCAATGAAGGGATCTTTATCATCTGGTCTTCCACTACGTAATCGGGCTTTGCCTGGGTATAAAACCGGATAGCCGGATCTCCATGCAAAGTAATTTCCTCCGCATGTATCCTTGCAAAAAAATCAGTTCCCCAAACGCCCTGGAGATAACGAAACGATTCTTCCATTATCTCCCCTATGGAATGCCCGTAATCTTTTTGTGATATGGCCTTGTAGAGTCCGTTAAGATATGAGTTAAGATAGTTTACAATACCAAAATGCGAACTCGCTATAAAGCCTATGCTGCCGCGCTGATTTGCCAGCATATACTTTTCCGACAAAGTGGTTATTACCGTAAACCTGTTTTGATCGAATGTAAAAATGTCACCCGCGAGGCATCCGTTTACAAAAAAGAAAGGATACTTTCCCTGGTTGTCGTAAATGGATGGATCGTCAATATTGAACTCCAGGGTGCTGGCTGAAGAATGCCCGAAATAATTAATGATGCCAATACCCTCTGCAAACAATTGCTTCAGCCCTTCGGAGGAAAGATCGCTTGTAACCGCGGATGATTTGGTGAAACTTTTAACCTTAGCACCATATAACGTATCTTCTATTGTGGTTTTGAGCTGATTCATATACCCTCCGATCTGGGCCGTAAGCGCAGCATCGCCCCCTCCAATGGCATGTACTACGTTTTTCATCCATGCACGGCCGGCAACTGTATGCGGGGCATTACTGGCAGTAGCTTCATATTCTTTTACTTTTTCGAGATATACCTCAATTTCAGTAGGTATAACCGCCGACAGCCGCCCGACAGGTATGCTGGAAATGATTTCATTTCCTCTTGCCACCAGCAAATTATCAGAAGCAGGATGGCCGAATGAAGGCACAAGATTTAACCGTTCCAGCAGCGGGTTGCTCTGGTTGGTTCTTGCATCTATATAATTCACTCCTTTACCAATAAGGAAAACAGCCATAGGCGCTGTTTGAAAATTATCTTCCGCGTATTGCACAAAGTTTTTAACGGCCCCCGGATGCCGCTTGATGCCAAAGGCAAACTGATCGGTGAGCTGATCTATATCGTATATTTTTGCGATGTAGCTTCCCCCTGCAGCTGAATTGCGGTATTGCGCATACGCCTCTACCGGATTGCCATTAGATCCGTTATATAACAGCCGGTTGCTAATGATAAGGTAATTGCCATGATGATCCGGTTGCCCGTAATCAATAAAATTACGGGGAGTCAATGCATTGATCATCGTAACATTGGATGCCAGCGCATTCATCAAGATCAGCTTTCTTTTCTGTACCGAAGGCGGCAGGGCGAATTTTATAACACCCGATTCAGCAATATCACCGGTATATCTTTTATGATTGGAGAGGTCATAAAGTATAGGGGCGGCGCTACCCCTGTTAAAGTTGGTAATCCTGAGAAAGTTCCCAGTGGCTGTAGCGGGCAACTCAAATATAAAATTAGTATTGTTGCCAAAATTGAATTGCCGGGGGTAAGTGATCTCATACCTCGATACCACCATCCTGTCATTGGGATTAGCGGAAGTATTGGTGATCCTTACCGCAGCAGTACCCGCACTGATTAAACTTACCGGCAGGGTTACCTGCTGGCGCGTGTCATTAAAAACATTCATCACCACATCCACAAGCTGGGTGTTATTTACCTCAGCCTTAATGTTGCGGTTATACAACGCATTGCCCGATGCAGCAATATAAAAGGTACCGTCCGGACCTCCCGCATACGGAAATAAATTATTAATAACAGGTTCATTTAACGGAGTGGCAGGCCGAATATCACCACTGGTATACCCTTCTCCCTTATCGTAGGATGATGAATATACGTACTCCCCTACCAGCCCCGCGTAACCCGGATTGATCCTGTTTTTAAAATACTTGCCGTAGGTATACATAAAGTAGGGCTCGGGAACCAATGTGTTACCTGCTATATTATTAGCTTCATTAACCAATCTCAGGTTACCGCCTGAAGGATTAACCGTTAAAAAAAAAGAAGCCGTATCTGTTTCAAGGCTCCATTTATCTGATAACTGGTCATTGATATTCCTGTATAATTTGGTATCGGGTTTGCCATCGTTCATTTCTCCCCAAAATTCCAGATACCCGGCTGCATCTAAGAGGCCGGAAGCAACGGAAGTATATAAAGGCACCTGCGTGCCATTGCGCCATAACTGGAAATATTCAGCGGGTGTATTGTCTAATCCGGCAGCCTGTAAAGTAGATTTTGTAATCCGGTGTAAGCCATCTTTTGCAACCGGGAATTTATAATACGTTTTGCTGTAATCTATCCACTCATTGTTATACTGCCCCCTGGCCAAAAAAGAGCTTAACGTAAATAGTATAAACAGTACCTGTTTCATCATACGCTATTTTGTTTTAACGCTTTTGGTCTTTTCCTTTTTCACTAAATCTAACCGGATAGAAAAGATATGCGTATATAAAGGGTTGGATTGATTGGCAAGGTTCGTAAAAGCATAATCTATGGCAATATGCTTTAGCTTAAAGCCGGCGCCCAGGCCCGGCTGGTATATCCATACTTTTTTCTGATTAAGGGTATCGCCATCGGCCAGTGCCCGCTGGAAATTATAAATACCGCTTCTTACAAAAATCAGGTCTTTATATCCCAACTCAATGCCCAGCCTCGGGTCAATGCTTACCGGGTCGGCACTAACAATTACATTTCGTTTACCGTCAAATGTAAGGTCCGCATTGGCTTCGGCCAACAGGTTAAAATTTTTGCCCAATGCAAAATCATAGGCTGCACCCAGTACCAGGCGGGGAGCTGTTAATTCGGTTGATTTTACCGGTATTTCATTATCGGTGAGATAAAGCACTTCTTTTTCCTCTTCTGTGAAGCTAAAGCTCCAGGCATTAAACGTTGTGGTAACATCCCTGGCGGCAATGCCCAGCTTCCAGCGTTTGGTTTGCATTTGCACACCGGCATCCAAACCAAAACCCCAGGCTTTTGCAAATGTTCCTACATTACGATGAATAACTTTGGCATTAACGCCAAAGCTGAATAGCCTGTTGCCCTTTTGCTTCAGGCTTTGTGCATAAGAAAAAAGAAAAGCATAATCTGCAGAAGAAAAGGAACGGATATTATTGTAGTTGATAGAGCCGTCGGGCTCAACAAGGTATAAGGTATTGGGAATATCATCTACACCGAAACGCAGTAAAGATAACGCAATCGTCCTTTTTTTATCACTTAAGGGAATGGCTACACTACCGTAATCATATTTACCGATACCCGAAAAATATTCTGCATGCATAAAATTTACAACCGGGTTATCTTTTATGTGCACAAGCCCGGCAGGATTCCAGTAACCCGCATTGCCATCGCTAACCGAAGCTACCTGCGCTCCACCCATTCCAAGCCCCCTTGCCCCGGCTCCTATATTTAAAAACTCATTGGAATATTTACGAAACTGGGCATAGGCATGCATACTACTACTTAACAGAACAATCAAAACTATTCTCAGAAGCACTTTTTTCATTCAACTTATTTACTGATAAGTAATTTCTTCTCATTTTCCGGCATTTTGCAGCCGGTTGGCAATACAAATATACACAGGAACTTTTGCAGGGATAAGCATTAAAATACAAGCTTTTATAACGGATTTACACCCAAATTATTGCCTTTTGAAACGGACTTGATAAACTAACATTATTTTTGCCCAAAACAACTTGAAAATGACGCTTATAGAAGAGCTGAAATGGCGGGGTATGCTGCAGGATATTATGCCCGGAACGGAAGATCAGTTAAATAAGGAAATGACTACGGCTTATATTGGCTTTGATCCTACCGCCAACAGTTTGCATATCGGTAGCCTGGTTCCTATATTATTATTGGTACACCTTCAAAAAAAAGGACATAAGCCTATTGCGCTTATCGGCGGCGCAACCGGTATGATCGGCGACCCCAGCGGTAAAAGCGAAGAACGGAACCTGCTGAGCGCCGAACAATTAGACGTTAATGTAGCAGGGATCAGGCAACAACTGGAGAAACACCTGAACTTTGACCCTACCCTGCTGAACAGCGCTGAACTGGTAAATAACTACGACTGGTTCAAAAATATCAGCTTTATTGAGTTCCTGCGGGATGCAGGAAAATATATTACGGTTAACTACATGATGGCCAAAGACAGCGTAAAAAAGCGCATTGAAGGCGATACCGGCATCAGCTACACGGAATTTGCCTACCAACTCATGCAGGGATACGATTATTACTGGCTATACACCAATAAAAACTGCAAGCTCCAAATGGGTGGCAGTGATCAATGGGGTAATATTACTACGGGCTCGGAGCTTATACGACGTAAGGCAGGCGGCGAAGCTTTCGCGTTTACCTGCCCCCTTATTACAAAAGCTGACGGCGGAAAGTTTGGTAAAACAGAAAAAGGAAACATATGGTTAAACGCGGAAAGAACTTCTCCTTACCAGTTCTATCAATTCTGGCTGAATGCTTCGGATGAAGATGCGGAAAAATGGATTAAAATTTTCACCTTTTTATCTCCGGCAGAAATCAATACACTGCTTGCACAACATCATCAAAACCCGGCCGAACGGTTGTTACAAAAAACACTGGCTAAAGAAGTAACCATTTTCATTCATGGTGAAGAGCAGTACAGCAAAGCCGTTGAAATAACGGAAAAATTATTTGCGCAGCAAAACGCGCCTGCCACAGCACTCAGCGCCGAAGACCTTGAAAGTATGGAAGGCGTTATAAAATTTGATTATTCCAAACAAAAAATAAACAGCGGTATTGACATTGTTTCCTTTCTGGCGGAAACGGGCGCTTTTTCAAGTAAAGGAGAAGCCAGGAAAATGGTTCAAAGTGGTGGCGTAAGCATTAATCGTAATAGAATAGATAATATTTCAAAGGAAATTAATGCAGCCGATCTTTTACATGATACATACGTATTAATCCAAAAAGGAAAGAAAAATTATTACTTGGTTAAAGCCAATTAAATATCCGGCAATGAAATTTGGTTTAGATGCGGCGAGTATTTACTTTTGCAGCCCTTAAACCTGCTTTTAAGGAAGGATTGCCCGATAGTATAATGGTAGTACGACAGTTTTTGGTACTGTTTGTCTTGGTTCGAATCCAGGTCGGGCAACCAAATTGGATAAGCCGGTTCCCTGACCGGCTTTTTCTATTTTTCCTTCTTTGCGGGTTTTGTCGGGCTTGTTAATGCCTGGTTTGGAAAGAAAGACCGGCTAATTTGACTTTAAAAGAGAATGATAATATCGTAAAAGCCGCCGGGTTTGGTACCCGGCGGCTTTTGAATAACATCTTACCAATGAAATTATTTATTTAGCGGTAAGAACAAAGCTGTTAACTATTACTTTTTCGTATCCGGTGATGACTTCATTGCCTGTTCCATCGTCTTCATATACCGGTTCCAGGAATACTTCCTGCACTTTTAACCTGGCATTGCTTAACTCCAGTATCTTGAAATAATGATTATTATTTGCCTCATCCTGCCCTGCTGCATAAGTCACAATAGCATCGGGCTCTTCAGGATGCCACTTCCAGTTTATAGATTCAGCGTAATCCGGATATTGCAGTACAAAACTTCCCGCAGCCGAAATAATCATATGAAAATCGCCATCTATTTCATTTTCTTCGTAAAAGGTGGCACCATCTTCTTCTGTGGTCAATTTCCAGGTGTTCAGCAGTGCTTTCCTGTTTTCATTTACCTCTATATTAGGCCTCTTCGCTGCTTTTACAGTCATCGGAATATCATAATACGTGAACGAAAAGCTTAAAGAATCCCCATATGTCCTGATATCTGTAAGCGGTCCCAGCCCATCCAGGTTAAAGGTAATGCTGTCGGAAACAGAGATAGTGTGAACCAGTCCGTAATAATAATTCAATGTTATGATGCAGGTACTGTCACTGAAAAACTCTACGGATGTTACTGCACCTATGTCCAGCTTCTCCTGGTTTTTAAAAGATGCATGCGATGACTTTTCCTGCTTCCTGCCAAAAAAAGGTACATCAACATCCCATCTGCCCTGTACCAGCTCAAACAGCGTTGGCGGCGGAGGAGGATTCGATGCAGGAGGAGTGGATGCAGGGTTGTCATCCTTTTTACAGGAAAAAAATAAAACCAGGGATAAGCATGTAACCAGGTACAAAAGATTAGAACGGGTTCTCATTGAATCAGGAATTTAGTTAAAATGAAGAATGTAAAATGAAAATTTCACTGCTGAAACGATTCTTTTCCTGAAGAATTGTAACACGGCCTTCTTTTTCGTTTATACTATACAGTGAGTTAGCATAAACATATAGCCCGTACTACTGGTAATTTTCAAATGGAGATTTACGGTTATACCTTAACGTAATAAACAGCAGGTTGCTTATCTTACACCCGGGGTCTTAACCCGCTCACCTGTTAGTGTGGGGTACTTTTAAATTAATAGTGATATGTTAATAGTGATATGCGGGTGAGATGCCTATTTAGACACCTGGAACTTTCCCGATTCAATAATCTTTCCATTTTTATTGCGCAACTGGAAAATATATACACCCCGTGTAAAATCGGAAAGATTTACCTGGTTGGTAAGACTTATACCGGTAAGCTCAAAAACCTTTTTGCCCAAAAAATTATATATTACCAGGTTGTATGACCTGTCGTAATCTTTCTGAAAATCGAAATTGATGATAGTAGTAGCGGGGTTGGGGTAAAACTTCAGGATCTTTACGGCAGGCTCTTTAGCTGCAAAGAGATAGTTTTCCTGGCTAAAGCCGGAAAAATGCAACATCACTCCCATTAAAAATATCAGCGTAAAGGTCTTCACTCTATAAAATTAGGATTTTATCTGTAAAAGATAACGCAAATTTTGTCTTTCAAAGTATAGCAGGAAAATTGAAAAATGGTAATTTGATATAATGTGAGAATTTAAAAATGTGGAAATGGGATTTGCAAGCGCTGAAGCGGCAGGTCATAGTACGCCTGTGTGAAAGTGAAAATATCAGAACCGCGGACAGCGTAAAATATCTTTGGTGCTGCCACTGGTATTGAGAAAGCCGATGTAACTCAGCGAAATTTCAAATCCTCCTCTTCCCTGGCTTGATGTGCGGAGCTGAGATATGTTCATATCATAGCTGAATGCTACCGAAAAAGGATGATAGTCTAATTTTACTACCGGTATAATCGCGTCTTCCCATCTCAGGTAGCCGCCCATATGCACTATATAGTCCGGCGCCTCTTCATCCCCTATTTTCCGGGAATACATCGCTCCCCCGATCAGCTCCCTAAAAGGCCCCTGCACGCTTATATCAGCATTAATAGTAATGTAGGAAAGATCACCCATTGTAGTTCTTAAGCCACCCGAAGCTACCCACTTGGGCAGGTGCTGCAACTTTTGATAAAAAGAGTTAGCGGGTTTATTAAAATGATGATATGCCAGTCCTGCAAAAAAATTATTCTCTTTATTATCGCCTATTGAGGAATTGTAGCTCATGCCCACACCAGCGTCAAAATAGGAGTAGTTGGATGCAAAGGTTTCACCGTCGGGCAGTGAGCCATTGTAGCCAAACCCGTCGTACTGGTTGTTAGTGGTTACTTTTGAACGGTCTAAGCTCCGGGAAACCAACCCTCCTATAAAGCCAATGGAAACATACCTGTTTTTATCGGCGTTCATAGACTTATGATAATTCACCGCGGGCAGCAAATGCGTGGTGTTAAGGGCTACCGAGCCCGCCTTATCCCATAATACCTGCAACCCCGCGGTCATAAAATCATCTCCCCGGCCTATAGCAAACTTATACTCCCCGTTGAGCGAGCCTGTTTGATAGGGTGTGGTTACACTTCCCCACTGGTTGCGGTATACCAACTGCGCCCTTACATCTCCTTCAAACAAACCGGCAAGCGCGGGGTTACGCAGCAGCGGCGCCTCATAAAATTGTGAGAAGTGAAGATCCTGCGCTTTCGGAGCAACAGCCAACAATATCAAAAACACCAAAAAGCACCACCTCACCGGCATGCCAAATAATGAGTAGTATGTGTTTTTTTTATTGAGCATTCATTTATCGTATTAATGTTACATTTCCCTTCATGGGTACAATTTGCGCATTTTCGCAAATAAATTCAACCATATATACGTACACATCGGGAGGCACGGCCTGGTTACCCATTTTTCCATCCCATCCTTTAGTGGGATCGTTCGCTGAAAAGTTTCTCCTGTCGAAAACCAATTGCCCCCAGCGATTGTAAATTTTCATGGATTGTACACTTGCCAGTCCCCTGCCGCGCGGGTAAAACACATCATTCATGCCATCGCCATTGGGTGAAAAAGTATTGGGTACAAAATAGTTTTCCGTTTTACAAACTACTTCCACCATGATGTCTGCAGCATTGGAGCAGGTATTGCTATCCGTTACCTGTATATGATAAGTGGTAGTTACTTTGGGTTTAGCCAAAGGCGCCGGGCAGCTGGTGCAGCTTAATCCATCGGGAGGCGTCCAGGTATAGTGGCTTATGCCGCTGCTGTAGCTTACCGGCATTACTATTTCTCCTCCCACCGGTATAACCACGTTTTGCGTTGTAATAACCGGCAGCGGGGCTACCATTAAGGGATGCGTTGCCATATCCTTGCAACCAAAATTGTTGGTGGCGGTAAGGGTTACGGTATAGTTCCCGGGGTTATCATAACTGATGGTATTATTCCTTTCGGCAGATGTTCTTCCATCACCAAAGCTCCAGTTCCATAGTATAGCCGTATCCGGCGGCTGGGCAAGCGAACCATTGAAAGCAATGGCACGGCTTATACAGGTAATATCACCTGCCGCTATTACGGGGTTAGGGGTACGGTACACCCTCACCGTGTCGGTATAGGTTCTTTCGCAGCCGCTCTGCGTGGTAGCGGTAAGTGAAACGGGGTATAAGCCGGCCTGTGGAAATATATGGGCGGGAGGGGTTTTATCTATTGAAGTTTGCCCATCGCCAAAATTCCAAAGCTGGGAAACAACAGGGTCATTGCTTATGGTATAATTGGTAACGAATATGGTACCCGAATCGCAAAATTGTTTTTTGTCAATATTGAAAGCCGGAACAGCACCCCTTACATTGATAGGTGTTGGTCCGGATACACTCACCCTGCAATCCTGCGCATCAACCAGCGCCACGGAAGGCCGGTAGGTGTTTGGATAATCGTAAAGATGGTTCAGTACGGTTTGACCGGAAGAATCTATATCACCATCTCCAAAAGCAAACTGAAATTTAGTGCCCGGCGGCGTAACGATATTAAATGCTATTGGCACTTCATTACAGATGGGAGACGGAGGCACAGTATAATTAATCCTGGTATAGGCAAGAGGATCATACACATTCACCTCTCCTACTGCCGAATCCACACAGCCACCATAACCGGTTACGTAAAGCTTCACCACGTAGCTCCCATACACATCATAAAAATGCCTGGGTTCTGCCAGTGTAGAGTTGGTACTATCGCCAAAATCCCAGTAAAAGGATTCGTAATTCTCCGACCTGTTAAAGAATTTGGCTTCCAGCAACTGGCAGGTAGACGAAGTATCGGTTGCTTCAAAGGCCGCCACAGGGGTTCTTACGTCTATATACTCTGTTCTTGTTAAAGAATCGCTGCAGCCCAGGCTATCGGTTACCACTAATTTTACGCTATACTTTCCATCAGCATATATATTCGATGGGTTTTGCGCTGTTGCTGTTTGCCCGTTGCCAAAATCCCACGCATAAGTAAGTCCTTTACCGCTGGACGAATCATTAAACGCTAACGGCATACCCGGACAGAACAAGGTTTGCACGGCGCCAAAATAGGCTTTGGGGGCCGATATTTTTACAGGGTCTGCAAGGGTAAATGCATCTACACAGCCATCCGCATCTTTTACGGTAAGCTTAACAGCATACGTTCCGGTATCGGCGTACTGGTGCGTAAACGGGGGCGCAGAAAAGGTTTGCGTTGTATTATCCCCAAAATCCCATAACCATTCTGCAATGGCGGTTCCGGAAGGGGTGGACTCGTCGGTGAAGCTAACGGCATCGCTTCCGCAGTTTACCGCAGCAAACGAGGTAAATTGTGCCGTGGGGCCTTTCACCTGCAGCGTTTTGCTTTCCGTTGCCGAACAACCGTTTTTATCGGTTACGGTTAGCTCAAGCAACCTGTTGCCGGGTGACTGGAAAACGGTATCAAATGACGGCTCATTACGAACTGCCTCAGCGTCAACAAACCAGGTATATGACGCAATCCTTGATGTATCCTCCACTGAATTGAAAACAAGCTGTGTGTTTTTGCACATGGCAGCAGACGGCAACGTAAAGTCGGCATTAACGGAAAAAAGATCTATTTGCCGCACATATACCGCAGTACAGGAACCATTAATAACCGTAAGCTGCACATTGTATTGCCCGGAAGCGGGGAAGGTATGCCCCGGAGGATGTTGATCTGTGGAAGCCTGACCATCGCCAAAATCCCATTGGTAAATAGGAGTGCCGAGGCTGGCATCCACGATAGAACTGTCGGTGAATTTTACCAGCAGGGGGTTGGAACAGTTCACTTCAAAACCAAAATTGGCCACCGGCGCATCTTTATGGAATATATCTGCTTTGGTTATTGCCGGGCCCGGGCAGCCGTTATTAAATGGTGTTAGTTTTACTGTAACCATGCCGGTATCCCGGAACAAATGAACCGGGTTTTGCTCATCTGAAGTTTCGCCATCACCAAAATCCCATAACCATTCATTGGCGCCACTGGAAGTTCCATAAAATTTTACGCTATCCGATACACAATTGCCGGTGTTATCAAAGGTAAAATCCGCAGTTGAAGGCGGTGTTCCAACCCTTACATAGTGAGGAGGGGTGGTAACCGTACATCCGTCAACCGTAGTAACCGTAACTTTCATGGGAAAAACGCCGGTACCGGTATAGGTGTGGGTTGGGGTTGGGTTAGTGCTGGTAATGCCATCACCAAAATCCCATAGATAGGAATCTATAGCGTCAACAGTCCGGATCTCTGTTACCGGATGAACTGTAACAGCATTTACACAGCCTTCATCAACAGCAGTAATAATTCTAACGGTTGTGGGGATCACCCGCACAAACCGGGGTTTGGTAATGGTATTGCCGCAACCGTTGGCGGTTGTTACCGTAAGCGTAACATCATAAGAGGCAACACTGGTATAAGTGTGGGAAGGATTTTGTGCTGTAGAAGTATTCCCGTCGCCAAAGTCCCAGAGCCAGCTTACAGCGCCGGGCGTATTGTTTTGAAACTGCACTTCAAGCGGCACACCACAACCTAAGTTATTAACAGCCGTAAAATCAACAGCGGCTTTTGGCGTTATTTTAATGGTTTTACTTACGGAATCGCTGCAATGCGCATAATTACTGATCAGCTTTACGGTATAGCTTCCCGCCGCTCCGTAGGTTTTTACGGGGTTAGGCTCTGAAGATTGGGTACCGTCGCCAAAATCCCATAATAAAGATGCACCACCAGCCGCGGAAGTATTTGCGAAATGAACGGGTTCAACCAAACAACTGCTGTCGGGGCTGCTGAACCCCGCCGCATAGGTAGTAACCGTAACCGTTTTTTGAACCGTATCCTTACAGCCATAATTGCTTTGAGCGATCAGTTGAACGGCATAATCGCCATCTGTAGCAAAATTTACCACCGGGTTGGCGGAATCTGCTGTACTGCCATTTCCAAAATTCCATGTATAGGTAAGTCTGCCCGGCCCGCTCGACTCATTGGTAAAAGCCACGCCAAACGGCGGCGTGCATGCTGCCGAAGGGGTATTTACAAAATCGGCAACAATGCCCGATACCATGCGGATATACCTTCCCCTGCTTACCCGCCGGCTGCAGCCGTTGCTGCTGGTTACCGTGAGCGCCACATTGAAATACCCCGTTTCGGTATAGGTATGTTGGGGGTTTTGCTGGTTGGATGTTCCCCCATCGCCAAAATCCCATGACCACTCGCTGATCGTTCCCACCGTTGTGGAAGCGGTACCCGTAAACTGGATGGTGGCCGGTAAGCACGCGGTAGTAATATCTGCCCGGAAATCAGCAGTAGGGGAAGGATAGACCGTGATATAACCCGTTTTGGTAACCGCGTTAACCCCGCTTTGATTGCGCACCACCAGGGTTACCGAATACGTGCCGGGCTGATTAAAAGTTATACCCGGGTTTTGCTGATTGGCCAACTGGCTAAAAGAGCCGCCGTCTGTAAATTCCCAGTCCCAGTACTTAGGATCGCCGGTAGATAAATCCTTAAAGTTTACGCGGAGCGGCGCACAACCCGACAATACAGATCCCGAAAAATCTGCCACAGGTGTTTGTGCCTTCACAGCCTGAACAAGCAACAATACTAATATGGTATTCAATATTCCTTTTTTCAAGCCGCATTACATTTATACAGGGTCAGATTATTAAACGGTAAACTACTTGCCCGATGGCAAATTTGGCCAAAACTATCGTATTTTTTATATAGTTCAGGACCTGTATATAATAACTTTTCGGGGGTAAGTCAAAGGACAGGATACTAACCAGCTATACGTTTGGTTATTCAGGGAAGTTGGGTTATACAAGGGCGGTTACGCTTTTTTTACCAGCTTTAGATATGCCGTACGACTGGTATTAAAGGGTTTGGCTTCAACCAGTTTGGTTGTGTTGTTGGTGATCTTCCAGGTATCATTAAGCCTTTGCAGCGGCTCACCAGCACCCGGAAAGTTTGAAAATATGGTGAGGTCATTTACATTGCCCTCCCAGGTACCCATAACCTGTTCGGTTGTTGCTGTTTTTATGGCAAATACCTTTCCATCTTCTTTAAACTGAAACTCATAGCCATCGAAATTTGCAGTAATGTCAGCATTATCATCTGTAAACACCTGCACGATCCACAGCCCGCTGGTCATGGCATTTATAATAAATCTTTTCCCTATGTCCTCCTTCACTTTCTTACACTGAAGCCCGCTTAATGAAAAAACAAGCAAAAACAGCAACCCGTAACAAACACTATTTTTTTTCATACCATCCTATTTGATCAAAAATGATACACTGCTCTGTATTTATTGGTAAGATACTGCATAAAATACTTCAATTGCAACGGTTCATCTGTTATTTTATTGCATAATTCGCTGCTGGTATACGCCCTTCCGTATTGATATACATGTGTTTGCAGCCATTGATGGATGAGCGTGTAATCACCATTAGCTATCTGGTCTGTTAGCCCCGCATACTGTTTTTGCATACCGGCAAAAAACTGTGCAGCATACAAACTACCCAAACTATAGGTTGGAAAATAGCCAAAGCTCCCGTGGCTCCAGTGAATATCCTGCAGGCAACCGTTTTTATCATCCGGCACATCAACCCCCAGTAAGGTTTTGTACGATTCGTTCCAGAACGATGGGATATCTTTTACATCCACACTTCCCTCTACCAGCTTTTTCTCTAAGGCATACCGGATCATTACATGAAAATGATAGGTCAGCTCATCCGCTTCCGTACGGATAAGGGAAGGCTTTACCTTATTTACCGCGGCAAATAGCTGTTGCGCACCCGCCTGGTTTAACTGTGGAAAGTATTGCCGGATCAGCGGGATATTATGCTCTATAAAAGCTTTATTCCTGCCAATGCAGTTTTCCCAAAGCCGGCTTTGCGACTCATGTATACCCAGGGAGCAATATTCGCCGAGCGGTAACCCGTATTGATTTGCCGGTAACCCCTGTTCATACAAAGCATGACCGCCTTCGTGCAAACAGCTCCATGTCATTGAGGTAAAATCATTTTCATCAATACGGGTAGTAACGCGCACATCGCTGGTATTAAAACTGGTGGTAAACGGGTGTTCTGAAATATCCTGCCTGCCTGCTTCAAAATCGTATCCCATCCGTTTCAGCATATCAAGTCCAAAACGCCATTGAGCGTCCTTATCAAAGTGCTGGTGCAAAAAGCCGTCATCCGGCTGTGGCCTTTGCATAACGGTTGAAAGCAATGATTGCAAGGGTTGCTGCAATTCATCGAATAAGGCATCCAGCCACGCAACCGTGGCGCCTTTTTCAAATTCATTCAACAGCGCATCATAGGGATGCTGCTCAAACCCCAAGATATGCACTTCTTCTTTTTTAAGCCGGATAAGATCACCAAGGCTTTTTTCAAAAACACGGAAATCATTTTGTTTCCGCGCTTCTATCCATGCATGGTAACTCCTGCTGGTAGCTTCAGCAAGCTCACGTACAAATGCCGAAGTATATTTTTTATTCTTCTTATAATCTTCCAGCGTTAATGCCACATTGCGCTGCTGCATGTCAGTAAGTCCGCCCGCTGCCGATAATTCATTCAGTAATGAGCCTAATTTTTCTTCTGCGAAAAGCTGGTGCGCTATTTCGCTGAGCGTGGCCATTTGCTGGCCCCGGAGCGATGCTCCTTTGGCAGGTAAATACGTTTCCTGGTCCCATTGCAAAACCGCCAGTGCATATTTTACATCCGCTATTTTATGCATTTGGGCGGTGTACTGCTCATATAGTTGTTGAGATGTCATACGATTGTTACAAGCAGCTTTCAGCGAATAGCTATCGGCTTTCAGCTTTCAGCACCGATGGTCTGACGCTCCTTCGTTGCGTACCGGCCGCTGCTTTTTTTCTTTCAAATTCCTCCTACCACAAAAGTTTCCCATCCCTCATATTTTCCAAAATAATGTAATGCCAGTTCCCACAGGTACAGGCTTACTTTATCAATGCTGTTATAATCTACTTTATCCGTTCTTGAAATATGCAAGCTGTAAGGGCGATCTTTTACGCCGATTTCTTTACCGGCATTTTCTACCGTAAAGCCGTTGTCCTGCACCACCCCTGCAAATTTTTTCCTGTCTGCCTCTGTTTTAAAAAAGAGAAAATGATCTACTTTACGGGGTGCGGTCAGTTGGTCTCCTTTTGCATGCAGGGCATCCACCATACGCCTGTTTTGTATACGTTCCATTTCTTTTTGGGTAGGATACAATACATTGAGATAATTGCTGAGATCATCATCGCGGTTCACCAGAACAGTCCAGGTATAGGTAGAAAAATGCTGCAAAACAGTTGCAACATGCGTTATACAGTTTGAAGTATCGTTACTGTAAAAATAAAAATCCCTCTTTCCATCCCGGGTATAACGCCCGGTGTACTGTGCGCTTAAAGCACTGCTTAAGCTGTTCACCAGCCCGTTTTCTATACTGTCTAATGTTTTTATTTCATTTCCTGCAGGCATTCCATCAGGTTGCACCCGCTTCATGTTAAGCTGCACAATGATCACGTTCCGTTTTTCCTTAGCTTCGGGGGAATTGCCAAAATCGAGGTCAACAACAACAGACGCCGGCTTATGATTGATTTGCACCACATAAGCGTCCCAGTTGCCTTTATATTGCTGGGCTTTTATTTGCAACAGTGCAATACAGCTAAATAAGAGGAACAGTATTTTTTTCATGATCATATACCGGCAAAGCCGCTAAAAACAATTTCGCAGCAAAGTAATGGCTATTTTTATATTACTTTTTGAAGAGCTATGAAAATTAAGGACATCATTAACGTTTTGGAAAATGCAGCGCCTCCCGCGCTGCAGGACTCCTATGACAATGCCGGCTTAATTACCGGCGATGAACGGCAGTACTGTACAGGTGTGCTTTGTTCGTTAGATGCAACAGAAGCCGTGGTTGATGAAGCCATTGAGCGCAAATGTAACCTGATTGTAGCGCATCATCCGGTTGTTTTTAAAGGGCTGAAACGCATTACCGGCAAAACCTATGTAGAGCGTACGATCATTAAGGCCATCAAAAATGAGATCGCTATTTACGCCATTCACACTAACCTCGACAATATTATTGCCGGCGTAAACGGGCGGATGGCCGACAGGCTGGGGCTCATCAACAGGGCCATATTACAGCCAAAAGCATTAACCCTTAAAAAGCTGTATACTTTTGTGCCCGTTGAGCAGGCCGAAAACCTGCGAACCGCCTTATTTCATGCCGGGGCGGGACATATTGGCAACTACAGCCAATGCAGCTTCAACAGTGAAGGAACCGGCACTTTTAAAGGAGAAGCGGGTACACATCCTTTTGCCGGCGTTACAGGGGAGCTTCATTTTGAAAAAGAAGTAAAAATAGAAGTCATTTTTCCCGCCTGGATAGAGCAAAAACTGGTACAGGCACTTAAGGCCGCGCACCCCTATGAAGAGGTTGCTTACGATGTGGTGCAGCTCGAAAACACCCACCAGCATACCGGCGCCGGACTTACCGGGTTGCTGCCTCAACCTATGGAAGAAAAGGAATTTTTAGGCTTTTTGAAAGAAAGTTTTCAGCTCCGGCTGATACGTCATACCCGCCTTACCGGAAGCCCAATACAAAAAGTAGCGCTCTGCGGAGGAGCAGGTAGCTTTTTGATTTCCAACGCTTTACACGCAAACGCTGATATTTTCATAAGCGCCGATATCAAATACCATGAATTTTTTGATGCTGATAGCCGGATGGTAATAGCAGACATAGGGCATTTTGAGAGCGAGCAATATACGATTGACTTATTGCATGATATTTTGCTGGAAAAATTTCCTACCTTTGCCGTCCTAAAAACAGCGGTAAATACCAACCCGGTCTTTTATTACGCTTAATTCATAAATCGTATAGATCATATGGCCAACGTAAAAGAATTCTC
>ENA-UOUJ01000494-UOUJ01000494.1-activated-sludge-metagenome-genome-assembly--contig:-NODE-494-length-26222-cov-4.987389_pt1 | contig 26222 bp, 19 predicted proteins | sample MGYA00249839_ERZ747224 | MGnify/ENA primary metagenome ERZ747224 (study PRJEB28782, sample SAMN03220277) | activated sludge metagenome | biome: wastewater; feature: sewage sludge; material... | reverse complement strand
GGTACTATTGATTCATGACGAGATGTTTCAAAAAAAATGGGAAGAGAGTGAACTAAAACAATTGGTTAACAAATTGAAACAATCCGATAATTACGTTTTTGAACAAATCCGCTTTTATCCCCAATAACTAAAACCGATTTATCTTATCCTCAAAAAAGCTATATTAGCTCATGTTATTTTAATCAGTAAATTTATTTGCTATATGAAATTTAAATCTTTGATTACCGGTATTTTAATGATATTTTTCATTTACGGAACAAACGCTCAAAAGCCATTTTATTTTACCTCCACCCCTACCCTGACACCGAAGGGTGATGAAGTAATTTTTAGCTACAATGGTCAATTATGGCGTTCTTCCGTTACGGGTGGAACCGCCTATCAAATCACTTCTCTTCAGGGCATCAGCAACCGACCACGTGTATCGCCCGATGGCAAGTGGATTACATTCAGCAATAGCCAATACGGCAATAGCGATATTTATATTATGCCATTAAGTGGCGGAGAAATCAAAAGGCTTACATTCCATAGCGCCAACGACTTGGTAGAATCATGGTCATGGGATAACAAATGGATTTATTTTACGAGTAATCGTTATGACCGAATGAGTACATACAAGGTAAATATTGATGGGGGAACACCGAAAAGAGTTTTCAGTTCCGATTATTTTGATTACACCCACGATGCTGTAGAGCATCCGAAAACCGGTGAAATATTTTTTGATGACACCTGGGGAAGTTTTAATTTTTATAATCGCATTGGTTATCGCGGCGCTTTTAATCCCGAAATTCAATCTTATAATCCTAAAACCAAAGAGTACAAAAAATACACAGACTGGCAAGGAAAAGACATGTCGGCAAGCATTGATAAAAACGGTAAAATCTATTTTATTTCAGATGAGGATAATGGACAATATAACCTTTACACATTTGATGGAAACAAGAAGACAGTACTTACTCGTTTTAACACCTCTGTAATGAGGCCTTATGTAAATGCAGAAGGCACTGATATTGTTTTTGAGAAAGATTTTCAATTGTATATCTACAACATAGCCGGAAAAAAATCTAAACTCATCCCTTTGCAAGGATTCACAAACAATAGCCTTCATTCCGAAAAAGCTTATGATGTATCGAGAAATATCAGCAATTTTGATATTTCACCCGATGGTAAGAAAATCGCTTTTGTATCGAGGGGCAGATTATTAGTATCCGACATCAAAGGCAAATTTGTAAGAGAGTTGAATACTCAAAGCAATGAAAGAGTTGTAGAAGTATTCTGGCTAAAGGATAATGAGACAATTTTATTTACGCAAACAAATAAAGGATTTAAAAATTTATATACCATTAAGGCCAATGACAATCTGCCTCAAAAACAAATAACAAACGAACTCAGAAACAATCGCTCCCTAAGCTTCAACAACGATAGATCAAAAGCGGTTTACCTAAATGGCAATGATCAGATTTGCCTGCTCGATTTAAAAAACATGAAACCCGAGGTTTTAGTTACTGATGAAATATGGGGTTTGAACTCTTCAAACCCTGTCTTCTCGCCGGACAACCAATATGTCATGTATAACGGAATCAGAAACTTTGAGGCAGATATTTTTTTGGTACGTTTAGCCGATAAGAAGGTTTTCAACATTACCAATACCGGCGTTGCTGAGGTTGATCCTGTATGGTCTTCGGATGGAAAATATGTTTATTTTGTAAGCAATCGTACTACTCCCAGTTATCCTTACGGTATGGGAAATGCAAAGATTTACCGGATGGCGCTCGAAAGACAGGAAAAACCATATCAAAGCGACATGTACGATTCTTTGTTTGTTTCTGCAAAAAAAGATACCAGCAAAAACTCCAAACCAATTGCAAAATCAGACAGTCTGACTAAAATACCAATTAAAATAGATTTCAATAATCTGATGGGCAGATTGGAACAAATAGGCCCTTCCTTTGGTACTCAGAATGGAGTAAGAGTGATTTCTGATAAAGAAAAAACCAGAATTCTGTTTTTATCAAATCATGAAAACGGACAGATGGCGCTTTGGCAGGTAGTAGAGGAGCCCTTTGAAACAACAAAAACAGAAAAAATCAAAGGAGTTGAAGGATTTGTTTCAGGCGTTTATACTGATGAAAAAAATTGCTTTGCCCTGATGCAGGGAGATATTTATAAATTAAATCTACCGGCTTCTTCTTCCGAAAAAATAAATATCAATTATTCGTTTAATAAAAATCTGAAAAACGAATTTGAACAAATGTTTTATGAAGCATGGGCTGTGCTGAATGAAAATTATTACGATGTACAGTTTAATAAGAAAAATTGGGCCGAAATCAAAAAGAGATATGAAGGCTATCTCGCCTTTGTAGAAACCCGTGATGATATACGGACATTGCTGAATAATATGATGGGTGAGCTGAACTCTTCTCATTACGGCTTCAGTAGTAGTGGCGATGAGGAAAATACTTATTACAATACAGTAACTGCATCGCCGGGTATCATGTTTCAAAATAATGCGCCCTATATGGTGGATTATATCATCCCAGATGGCGCCGCAGATTTTAGTAATAAACAAATACTTCGCGGTGACGAGTTGATAGCTGTTGACGGAAGAAAAGTAGATCCGAACCAAAACAGGGAATCCTACTTCATTGCACCACGTATGCCGCGCGAAATGATATTAACTTTTAAAAGTCAGAATAAGGAATATGATGTAAAAATTAAACCTGCCAGTTATACTGCATCTGCATCTTTGCTATACGATAAATGGGAAAAGAATAACAGACACCTTGTCAACAAATTAAGTAATAACAAAATAGGATATGTGTATATGCGGGACATGGGTGCCGGTTCTCTTGATAAATTTGAACTTAATATGGTTAGCGATTCGGTAGCTGCCAAAGACGGTCTGATCCTGGATTTGAGATACAACACAGGAGGTAATGTCCATGATGCCGTATTGCAATTTCTGTCCAGAAAGCCATACCTTAAATGGAAGTATAGAAACGGGCAATTGAGTCCGCAACCCAATTTTGCCCCGGCAGGGAAACCAATCGTGGTCTTGATTAACGAACAAACATTAAGCGATGGAGAAATGACTTCGGCAGGATTTAAAGAATTGGGGCTTGGTAAAATTATTGGCACTGAAACATACAGATGGATCATTTTTACATCCGCCGCCCGATTGATTGATGGCTCTTCCGTAAGATTACCGGCCTGGGGATGTTATACATTAGACGGGAAAGACCTTGAAAAGACGGGTGTTGCGCCCGACATTTTCGTACGAAATACTTTTAAAGACAGAATGGATGGAGACGATCCACAAATTGAAGCAGCAGTGAAAGAAGTACTAAAAACGTTTAACAAATAAATACAAAAAGGATACACAATCAAAATTAAAATCCTAATAAAATTTCCCTTCAATTTTTTCACCGGCTTAACCGGCCTTTAATTGAAGGGATTTTTTTTTTAAATCAGGCCAAAAATAAAACGGCCTTATTGTGTAATTTTATTGAAAGAAGTAAACATATCCCGAAGTATTCACCTGCAATATAGTTTTACTATTACCCTTTGAGAGTTCTACAAAATAGTTGTCCTCATCATCAAATTGTTGACCGTACAAGAACATATCTGTATCATTATTTTCATTATCATCAAAAAATAATACCTTATCAATGTGATAACCAGGATAATGCTTTTTAATAAAAACCTGAGCCTTTGAAGGAATTTTTGAGAAATCAACAATATTAAGTGTACCTACCAATTTGAAATTTTCATCATAATAAGCTGTTGTTGCAACTCCTGATTGATTTAGAAAAGTAGCCTCATCAAAATAATCAGAACGTCTCCAGGTAGCCTTAACATCACCAAAGTCGGCATAGAATTGATCTTTTGAAAGATTACTTACTTCATCACGATTTTCTTTCCTGAGTTCTTTTCTTTCTTGTCTTTTTTCTTTTCGAAGAAGATGTTCCTGATTCTTGAGTTCTTTCATCTCTGTTGTAGGGCTTGGCTGGGCATTTAAAACAATAATACATGCAAACATTGAAATGCCTAAAATAAATATCCTTTTCATTTTTCTTAATTTTTAATATGAACTAATATTCTTAAAATTTATCAATAACTTTTAGCTGCAAAGCCAAATATATTTTTGTTACTTTTTATTGCGAAGCGTCATAATCATTTTCTTTTATTCTTTTCTACTTTGCCATTCTTCGTTACAGGAAGCGCTCTTACATTCTGTATTTGCTCAATCCTTGGTCCTTTAACCTGTTCTTGAGAAGATGAAATTGGCCTTACTGCATTGTTTTCAATTTTTTTGATATTGGCAGGTCTTGGTTTTGAAATCTCTTCTACAACAGGTTTTTTTACCGCAGGTCTATAAACCTTCATTACATTAGAATCTTCTGATGAGTTTTTTACAGCTTTGTTGCTTTTGTTACTTTTAATTGACACATTTGATTTGCTTTCGGCAGTGTTATTCTGAACATTTTTACCCACTCGATCTGCTTCTCCTTTTGTTACAATATTATTATTTACCTCATTAGTGTTGCGAGAATGATTTTCAATCACTTCGTTCTTGTTTACTACATTATTATTGACCGAATTATTATAATGAATGTTATTATTAATCTCCTTTTTGTTATTTACAATATTATTATTAATAACAGTCGAGTTATTAACGATGTGCGTATTATTACTAATGATTTCTTTTTTTGTAACCTCTTTAATATTTACCACTTTAATGTCGTTGTGCACAAAGTTTCTTACTTCTGCTATTTGCGGACCTCTTGAATAGTTAATATTTGTATTCTTTGTACTTCCATAATTGTTTATAATAGTTATGTTTTTTGAAAAATTGTTTACAACTGTCGTGTTTTGTAAATAGCCATGAATATGATCTTCATAAATATGCTCACGATTAACAACATTCCAATAAATCGAATGTGGATTCCAATTCATTCCTACATTGATATTAATTCCGGGCATCAACGGAGCCCAACAATAGAAATTATTATAGGTACCCCAGGTTACCCATGCAGGCGACCATTCATAACCAGGCACCCAAAGCCAGCCATATAAATCATCATAAAGCCACCTGCCGTAGTGAAAAGGAGCCCAGCCCCAGGAATAATAGGAATTCCATGCCCAACCTTCATTGGTGTAGAGCCATCTACCATTGGAAGCATAAGGCCTGAAGCTTACGCCCATATTAGGGTTCCAAACTTCACCATAAACCGGATAATTAATCCATGTGCCATAAGGAGATAATTCGTCATAAAATGTCTGGTAGGTAATCTCTCGCGCTGATGGAGAAGCAGTTACATTTGCAGAACTACTGCAACTACCCAAAAAAAGCACGAAAGCCACAAACAAAACCACCGAACTCAAACAGACCCTTTTCATCTTTTGATTTTTTAAACTAATTATTATTAATTTCAGCCCAAAGTTATTTTCGAATCAAGACCAATTAAATGATAAAATAGTTGAAAAGGCGAAATGAATAGTTCAATAGCGAATTTGAATAGCTAAAAAAGTCAGTTGGTTTTTTATAGTTTGCAATTATTATTTTAGTCAAAAGGCAAAGCTAAAGTCAGGAAGGATATCGCTTAAAATAATTTTTGAATGTTAAATCCAAAACTATTATTCAGAAAATAAGGAACAATAATCAAAGCCCGTTTTTGTTGATTTTTCCATTTTATTCTGTCATGTATAAAATAGGCCAGTTTTGTAGAAGCAATCCCGATTCCAGCTCCCGCAACTACATCTCCCAACCAATGCCGGTTATTTAACATTCTTAAAACACCCGTGCCTGTTGCAACAGCATAGCCTCCAATGGCATACCATACAGAAACTTCTCCATACTCCTTTCTCAAAAACTCAGCAGCTACAAATGCGGTGGATGTATGTCCCGAAGGAAAAGAATTGGCCTTACTCTGATCAGGCCTTTCCAATCGGACAATCTTTTTCAGAGGAAATACAACTCCTGCATTGATCCCCATCGCCATTGCATAAATAAGAGCTTCATCTTTGAGATTGTTTTTTCCCTTTATGCCGCCAACATTTAAACCAAAAACAGCCGCAGCAGGAGTATATTGCAGTATATTATCCAAACCGGTATTGAAAAATGGATAATCTTCTACAATTTCATTGCTTGTGGTTTGATTCAACCTCTTACCAGAGGAGTTTAAAAGAGTAAAAAAACCATACCCCACCATGGAGGCAGGAATAATAAATTGTTTAATCCTCAAAACCGGTTTTTGCTGAATCAGTGAATCCCTTACTTTCAGATTTATCATACTATCCGACTGAGCAAAACTACTCACACCATGTAAGAGGAGAAAAATTAATACTAAATATTGATTTCTTATCAGGCTAATCAATTTAAAATGGTTTTATCCGCAATGATAAATTGATAACCCTTCCATCAATAGGCGCCCATAAAGGCACAAACTGAGGATTGGTGATCGAACCCAAATATAAAGGTTCTATTTTACTCTGGCGGTAATCCAATAAATTTTCTCCATTCAGCACAATACTGAATTTCTCGCCAAATCTCTTTTCCACCATCGCAGCCAGAAAAAAATAACCGGGAGTCAAACTATTATTTAATCTGTACTGCGGCCCATTGTAGGAGCCTTCAAGACCAATTCTAAAACCGGGTGCATCAAAATCTCTAACTAAAGTGAATGCAGCCCTATACCTGGGCGTCAATGGTACAAATTGATTTTGTTGCAAATATTTACGTTCGGCAATTGTATAAGTGAAACCACAATATACTTCCCACTCATGAATGATTGATTGAATGTAAGTGTCAAAACCTTTCGTAATAATCGGTTTATCGGCATTATTGAAAGACATATATGCACCACCATTAACAAGAGTACTGATTACAGGGTGGTTTATTTGAGTAAGGAAAAAGGCATGGTTTATGAAAAATTCATTGCCGTTTTCCCAGGTCATTTTATAATTACCTTCAATATTTAATCCTACTGATTTCTCCGGTTTTATTTTTGCAGGTAAAGGCAAAATATCTTCAATAGCATAATCCATTATTTGCGGCGCAAGCGGATCAGGAACTTTGTAACCCCAACCTGCTCCTAATCTTCCGCCCCAATGCTCATTAAAACGATGAAACAGCGCTAATCGGGGCAGCAAAAAATTTCCATAATGCTTTGTGTAATCATCTCTGAGCCCTAATTCGAAAGTAGTATTTTCTCTCACCGTCCAGGTGTTTTGGACAAAAACACCAATTGTATTATTGGAAAAATCATTCAGCAAAACAGGGTCAGACGGTAATTTTTTAAACTTATTGCCGGTCACGTTCACCCCTGCTACAAAACTATTTTCTTTATAAGGCACTAATAAAGACAATTCATTAAAATAGTCAGTCTGATTACCTTTAAAAAAATGACTATTGGTACTAATGCTTCTGTCGAAAGAACTAAGGCTCGATTTAAAACTAAGCTTCCGATTATTTCCCAAATCGTTTTCAACTACAAATTCCCCACTGTGTCTGGTAGAGTTATTGTCCTCATAATACTGATGAATTTGATCGGGTTTACTGTTCAGAACAACCATATCGCCACCCTTCCGTTTTTCAAAAGTACCGGTATAACCGGCAGTGATAGTCGTTTTGGATGAAGGATAAAAAAATAATCTGGGATGTACTACTATTGCATTGATTTTTGGCAGGTCAGAAAATACATCCTTATTTACATCCACATCCTTTTGATGAGTATAGCCTCCAAAAAAGGTATAACCAAAATGATTATTGCGTTTTGATAAAAAGGTATTCAGATTGGTTTCTTTCAATGTTGTCTGATTTATTGTAAAAACCCCTTCTTGTTTGGTAGTAGGTTTTCGGGATATAATATTTATCAGGCCCCCTATAGCGCCGCCACCATAAAGCGTGGATGCCGAGCCTTTAATTAATTCTATTTGCTTCAAATCGAGTGGCGGAATACTTAAAATACCAAATCCACCACTAAATCCGTCATACAGTGGCATCCCATCTCTTAGTATTTGAGTATATTTACCGTCAAGCCCCTGTATCCGCACATTGGCATTTCCGCTTGTAGCGCTGCTTTGCTGTATTTGAATACCGCTTACATCGCCCAGTATGCTGGCAATATTACCCGGTTTTATCGTATTCTCCTCATCCATTTCTTCCCTGCCTAATACCTCAACCTTCAATGGAGAATTCTCAATCCTTTGGTTATTCCGTGTTGAAGATACAATGACCTGATCTAATGACTCAAGAATCGGAGACATGGTAATAATAATGGTATCAGCCGAAGGAATATTTATTTTATTCGTTACTGCATTAAAGCCTGTAGAAGAAAAAATAAGCGTATGCAACCCGATGGATAAATTTATTTTCAGGAAACCACTTTCGTCTGCAACTCCGATTGTTTTATTTTTCTCCGATACAGAAACCGCAGGCACTGCAGATGAGTCCGAAATATTAATAAAACGAAAGACAGAGGCGCTTTGACCAAAGACAATATGAGAAACAATAACAAAACCTATCAACAAAATAATTTTCTTCATACATTTTAATTTTATGATACTTTTAAAGATATCTTTTAGCTAAATATTTAATACGTCAGATTTAAAAATAATTCAATTCTATCACAACCATCCTTTATTTAAAAAAATTAAAAGACACTAAGCAAATTGTTAAAGCCAGAAAAACTAAGGCGCCAAAAAAAACCATAATCAGCAATTGATTCAAAATTTTCAGATTTCTTTAAGTTTTTAGAGCGCATCGAAAGAAAAGAAAATAAAGTACTTATCATCAACAAAATAGTCGCTATTCCGGTTGCCTCATCAATAATAGTAACCTCACTCAATTTTGCAACCTTTATTGAGGTAAGCACCAGTAAACAAAACCCTAATAGCGTAGCTGAAGTATTTAAAATATGTGGCGAATTATTCTTCATACTCATAAGACTTTTAAAATTCTTTTTTTATAATCTCTGAATCTATAACCAACAACCAGCGAAAAATCAGAATCCAAATTGTTCAGATTTCGATAACCTAATTTGGAGTGCATAAGCTTTACAATCGAATATAAGTAACAGTAAATATTACTACCATTGTACCCAACATTCATCCTCGCTTCTGTACTAAAAACCGGTTGAATTTTAAACTCCGGGTTATTTATCATTTTAAGGCCGCCCACTGCAAGTTCACCTGCAGGAGAAATCAGCCAGTTTCCATGCCTGATGCTAAAAGAATAATTATATCCCAGGCCACCTGTTATCGAAATCCACTGAGGGTTAAATGATATCAATTTATAAGTCAGGCTATCTTTAATCCTTCCGCCCTCCTTTTCTTTCCATTTAATACTTTGCCACATTGGTTTTACCAACCAATAATAACTACCGGCGCTTTTCATTTGTTTTTCAGAAAATGAATTTGCAGCCCTTGAAGAAAATGTTTTAGAATTATCATAAAACCGAAAGTCAATTCCGGCATTCCTAAATTTTACATCATTTTCGGGTACAAAACGTGATTCTTTTTTAAGGCCGCCTGTTTTCTCGAGCAATCCGTTATAAGCGTTAAAATAAGGATGAATACTGAAATTATCTTTATTTACAAGATACTCAAACCGTGTATATTTGAAACGCACATTTTTATCAAGATAGGTCGATGGGATAGCCCATCCATACGTAACAGCAAGCCATTTATAGGTTACATAAATGCCATAATAAGCGCTGGTATTGGCCTGTAGCCGATAGTTGGGTCTGAAAATATCTTTGCTTGCAAAATTGAATTTTGAAGTATAAAAACCCGGAAAAACCTCCAATGAGTTTTGTTTTTCATAAGTTTTTATATAGCCGGTATCTACATTTTGGGTAAAGGCATTATTGACAAAAACCAAAGAAAAAATAATGCCCATAATAAAATATTTGTAAAAAAACTTCATTAAAAATTTTCAATTATGATTGTAGCCAATTCATTTATGTTTTTATCAAAATGATGATTGCCTGCTAATTTCAAGCCTATAAAATGCTTTAGTTTGACATTCTGAATTTTGAAATCACCGTCATTGCTGCTCTGAATAATAGTTACTTTATGCAAGCCCATACCATTTACTTCGTTTAGTACATCCGATCCCGTTCTGGAGCCAAGACCCAGCATATCATTCAGATGGATTTCAAAATCGGTAGAGGATGATGGAGCCAAAAATATATTACTTAATAATTTATCCTTCAGATCATCGGGAAATCGGTTTACTATAAAAGCCAGAACATCTGCGCCAAATGAATACCCAATCATCACGATTTGTTGATTGGGCCTTCCTGATAATTTTTTCCTCAAATAGGCAGACAAATCATTGGCAGCCTGCTGTGGATTTTTTTTATTCCAAAAATAAGACCTACAGTTTAAGGATGTAATTTCATAACCTTTTGTATTTATAAATTTAGTTAGGGAGGTAGAAAAATTATTAAATCCACCATCGCCGCTCAGATACAGAACATAGGGTTTCCGAGTATTGCCGGGAAGTTCATTTACCGGCAAATTCGATTGAGCATTGACCACACTCACAAAAAAGCAAAAACTTATAAAGAATAGTTTATCCATAAAATCAGGCTTTAAATATTATTCGGCTTTAACACTTTTCCAAGCGCCAATGGAATTTGTACAAGATCAAAATCATCTGAGAAAATCATAAATTTTTTTTCCCACACAGTAGCATATTTTTCTTTAAAGCTCTTCAATGACTGATAATGCTTAAAACTGCTGACACGCACAGAAGCTATTTTTATGATTTGCTCCGCCGTATTTTCAGGCTTTTCCAGCCCATCAAGCGGCACCAACCCCAAATTCAAAAATTTGCATCCTTTCTCTTTGGCATATTCCACCAATTTAACGATCATTCCATCCATACATCCCCCCGGCGATTCTAATCTCCTCCTTATCAGGTCATAAGTACATTCTTCGGGCGTGTAGTCAGGAATAATGTTAAGGAACGATTGCACTACACCTTCAGCATCTCTAACCACTATGACATCCTGCAGTGCAAGCGTTTCCCTATCAAACCCGCCTTGTGAAAAAACCATTTCTTTTTTTTCAAATTTTTCAAGCCACTCATCCGACACATCCTGAAGCACCTGCAAAAAAGAAATGTCATGCGACGCCTTAACCACTTCAATGGAATACCCTTTTTTTTGCAAACTGTTTAATCCATTGCGAAGCGATTTTCTATCCTTACCTTCCAACTTAAAGGCATCCAAATCCATTATTGCCTCCTGCCCTATTAAAATTTTCTTTTTGCCCAGATTATCATAAAATATGAGGTCTTCTTCATTCACTCTGTAATATGCAGTACGAAGGCCGGAGGTTTTACAAAATCTTTCAAATTCATAAATCAAATCCTGTTTATCATCATAGTCGCAAACAGGTCCCTCCAGCACTATAGCAAAGTCTTTGGTATTTCTATATGAAATAAAACCTCTGGTAATTTCCGAAAAAAATAATTTTTTATCGTTTGTTGTTTTAAAATAATCAACAGCCGAACTGCCATAATCATTCAATATTTCCATTGCCCTGAGATGTTCATCACCGGTAACATTTTCTTTAAAATCAATTTTGGGCCTAATGATGGAATATACTAACATCAGCCAGGAAAATACTCCCAGAAATCTCGTAATTCTTAAAAAATCGCGTCCGAAATGAGTTACCGGATTCAGGTCACTATCCGAAAACAACAAAAAACTTTTGGCAGTATGATAAATTGATTGTCGCCATGTAAAATCAATTCCGAAGTGTCTTTTATCTATAAAATAAAAACTGAGAAAATCAAAAACACAAACTGCCAGAAAAGCAAACAGAAAAGTGCTAATACCAATTCGCATCCATTTTTCGCTGGTCTTGATACGATACTGCCTGCCGCTGAAAATGAGCAGTATCAGCATAAACAAAGCCAATAAAGCTTCTTCATAATCCAATGCTTTAGTAATATGCCCAATCAATGAAAGAGAAGTAAAAATGATAGCAGCAATCCAGGCAGAGCGCATTCCCCTTATCAAATAAGCAGCAGTTACCATAAGCGTAACCCCTAGCATCAAAACCATCAATTTCGATTCTTTGATTGCCTCTGATGGAACGTACAAATGTTCGAGTTTAAGCCTCTGTGCCAAGGGCGGTGTGGCTACTGATATGATATTTACAAATCCGAGTAAAAAGATACCCGCAGCCGGTACAAGCCTTGCAATGAGTTGCCGACCACGCCAAACGAAAGAAACCAAACCCAGCAACAATGGAAGCCAGAATTCGAATACCCTGTAAAGAATGGTAATACCCAATGCCTGAGCGCTCTGGTATCCATGTGAAGTTAAGATATATAACAATGAAAATTCAACCGCACCCAACCCTCTCAGAAAAGGAGAGATAATCATAAGTACTACTGAAATAGTATAACCAATAGCTGCTGCCTGAAACGAATGATCGGCATGTAAGGCATACATACTAACGAAAACATGAAAAATTCCGCAAAATTCTATTATGGTTGAAATAAGTATAGTTTTTATTAAATGTCTTTTATCAATGCTGCCACCAAAAGCGCTTTGAATTTGAGATAAAAGCGTTGGAAACTTTTTATTGATCAGGCGAAATAAAATACCTTTATTTCTGATCGAATAATAAATCCAGAATGTCAGAGTTAATATTATGCCCAATGTTACCAAGCTAACAAAAGCGCTGCCAAATCTTTTATCGGCATAAATGGAATAAATTATCACAGGTACGCCAATTATGAACACAGTAAGCAGTCCGACGTAAGCATAAATTGCGCTTGCCTGAAAAATTTGATTGGAATTGAAATTCTTTCTTCGTATCTGAGAAGGAGTGTAAGCCAAAGAACTAACACCACCTGCCGGTAAAAAAACACTAAGAAAATTTCTCTTTAAAAATAATTCAACAGCATCTGTCAGCTTGAGTCGGATACCAATAGAACGAAAACTCTCTACATACATTAATGCCTGTAACAATACATAAACAAATGTAATAATTACTCCAATCGTAATCCAGAAAGGATCAGATGATGCTAGTTGAGGCACTATTGCCCGAAGTTCTTTTCGCTCACTTCTGAAAAATACAAATGCCAATAGTATTACCACTACAGCCAGTATTTCTTTCCAATAAGTTTTGGGCGAAAAATTTTTTATTTTATGTACAAAAGAAATTTTCATTCAGGTTAGTTTTAGTTTAAAAAATGTCTTTTAAAAATATGAAATGCCAGCCCCAGTCTGAAGTTTACTCCGTGAGGATTTACCTCAAGGTCGTAAGTGGAAATATGGAAACTCTTCAAACCAGTTTCCAGAAATAGATTCATTCCATTGTTCAAAAGTACTTTGCCACACAATGACGCATCTCCATAAAACCCGAACTCTCGAATATTTTTGGTTGGAGCAGATGCATCCTGATATTCTTTTCTGTACCGGATAAAAGAAACACCTTCTCTTAAATGCAGGTAAAGGCCCATTCTTTGCCTTCTGATAAAATTAAAATATTGAGATAAAAACAATGGCGCAAACTTCAAATTATACAAATTCCAACCATTATCGGCATGAAATTTACAGGTTGAATATTCCGCTCCTGCGCCAATTGCAATAGCTTTATTGATGTTCCTGTTTAGCTCAATGCTTCCACCGGCGAAACTTGTACTGTGGGTACTATACATATATTCTGCTCCAGTCGCTATAACAAATTGATCATTTTTAGCCTGAGCGCTACAAATGAAAGGTAGAAGAAATACAATAATTATCGTTAATTGTAAGAAGCTCATTTCGATTTTTGAGATTGTTTTTTCATTTCAGTATTTTTTTTTAATAAAAAGCCCCGCTTTCACGAGGCTATTTTTGATTCGGAGTAAATCACCTACTTTGTCTTAGCTGCTTCTTTCTTTGCGGCAGCATGTTTTTTGTGATGCTTTTTATGCTTTTTATGCGCTTTCTTTGCCAGAGCTGCTTCTTTTTGCGTTGTTTGTTTTACTTCTGTTTTTGCAGCTTCTTTTTTTGCAGGAGTGGTTTGCGCCATTGAAGCGAAGCTTAGTCCCATTAAAATCATTGCGGCGAATAATACCTTTTTCATTTTAAGTTTTTTTTGTTTTTAATAATTTTATTTGTTGATGTAAAAATAATACGACTAAAAGGTGGTTCGATTACACAATCGTTGAAAAGGCAAAAACAATAGCCGAAATGGAACTTTGAGTATTTACAACTCCGGCATAACTTACTTGATAACCAATTAATAATTCACTTTCTGTAAAAAATTTTTGGCGGATGATTAGTATAATCAGAGAAAAGAGCATATTCAGCAGATCTTCTCAAACACCAAATAATTCAAATTAACAGGCCGGTACACAAAAAAAAACAGCCCTGCAAAAGCAGAGCCATTTCAACTGAATCAATAACCATTTCCGCCTTAACCTTTGTTCTCTTTAAACCTTTTATCCGGTGTACCGTCTTTTTTAAGATGTTTATTGCCTTTAAATCTTTTGTCTGGTGTGCCGTCCTTTTTGAGATGAGCTGTATTACCTTGTACTTTTTCTGTACTTGCCGGTTTTGCGGTTGTTGCTGCAGCAGGCTTTGCAGGTGAAGTGGCTTTAGCTGTAGTGGCTGGTTTTGCAGCTTGCGCAGGGACCTGCTTTACAGCTTGTGCGGGTGCCGGTTTCAAAGGTACTACCTTGGCCTCTTTCTTATGATCTTCTTTCTTTACCACTTTCATTTTTGAAGGCTCTTGTTTTGCCGGGGCCGGAGCTGTTTGCCCATAAGAAGCGGCGCTTAAACCAAACATAATTAAGGATGCAAGAATAACTTTTTTCATTTTTTAACTTTTTGAATTGAATTTTAAATTTGACAACCCAAAAATAATATTCAAACAATAAAGGGCTAATTTTCAATCGATGAAATGGCAAAATGAATATGTGAACGGGCATAATTTATCGATAGAAAGCCAGGATTTCCCCGATCCTTCATTAGAACTAATAACCCAAAACACAGAGTATAGTTAAAGGCAATCTGTTTCTTTCAAGCAAATATTATAACATTCAACGACAGATTTTGCCCATTTAACGACTTTATGCTTCATAAGTAGGAGTCAATAATCAACTTTGCTCATATTATTAGATATACAAATGGAAAAACAGGTTTTTCAAACTTCAGATGTTAAACGATGGATGCGTTTCAGATGGACTATGCGCACTATCTCTTTTATACTTATTTTATTGGTGGCAGCTCTTGTTGTGATGTTGTTTATTGAAAAAAATCCACGGCTTCCGTTTAACAGAAATTACCGTAGCATCATTTCTGCATCCAAGCCTTACCTTCAGGAAAACAAATTATCAAAAGAATATCGCGGCTTTCGGGATTTTATAAAAGATAAAAAAATATATACCAATTATGCCAGAGAGAAACAAAACCGGAACAAACAGTTTTTTTACTCAAAATCATTACTAAAAAACAACTCTCTTAACAATTTTACAAACAAAAGCTGGCAGCAGTTCCCTGCCGGAATAAGATCGGCTTTTTATGTAGCATGGGATCCACAATCACTTTTTTCTTTAAAAAGAAATATCGCCAATCTAAATCTTGTAATACCCGAATGGTTTTTTATAGACCCAAAAGCCGATACGGTACGCACCGATATGGACCCCGCAGGATATGAAGTAATGAAAAAAAGCCGAGTACCCATTATGCCTATTTTAAGCAATAATTTTGACCGCGAATTCAGGTCGGATGCATTAAGCCGGATTTTGCATGACCCCAAAAAAAGAAAGACAGTTATTGACAATGTTCTAAATCAATGCCTGCAACACCATTTTATAGGAGTAAACATTGACTTTGAGGATATAAATGAAAACAGTGACGAATACCTGATTCAGTTCATTAAAGAAATGGCTCAGACATTCCATGCCAAAGGGTTATTGGTTACGCAGGACATTATGCCTTTCAATAACGACTATAACGTTTCCGAACTGGCAAAATACAATGACTATCTGTTCTTAATGGCCTATGATGAACATTCTTCTGATGGCAAACCGGGGCCTATAAGTTCTCAAAAATGGATAGAAGCTGCCGTAGATGACTTGGCAAAAAAGATTCCCAATGAAAAAATTATTCTGGGGTTAGGAGCTTATGGTTATGACTGGCCTGCCAAAGAAGGTGTAGATCCTGCTGTCACCTATCAGCAAGCGCTTTCCAGAGCAAACGCAAGTAAGGCGTCAATTGATTATAACAATGACACTTATAATCTTTCTTTCTCTTATATTGGAAATGATAACGTAACACACGATGTATATTTTACCGACGCAGCAACCCAGTTCAACAGTATGCGTTTCGGCTCCCAGTATGGATTGGCAGGATTTGCCTTGTGGAGGCTGGGGAGCGAGGATAACCGTTTGTGGAAATACTATGCTTCTAACCTGTCGAATGAGGGTATAAAAAACTTCAAATTCAATGTTCTTGAAAATGTAAGTACCACTAATGATGTAGATTATGTGGGTGATGGGGAAATTCTGGATGTGCTCAATACGCCACATCAAGGTAAGATTCATTTGCAAATTGATTCGGTGGATAATTTAATCTCTGAACAACAATATATTCAATTGCCAAGCGCTTATCAGGTGCAGAAATACGGGCAGGGTACTCCCAAACAATTAGTGCTCACATTTGATGACGGACCGGATGACAGATGGACGCCAAAAATTTTAAATACCCTTTCTAAATACCATGTTCCGGCAGCATTTTTTGTTCTCGGGCTTCAGTCAGAAAAAAACCTACCCATACTGAAGCGAGAATATAAAGAAGGACATGAAATTGGTAATCACACTTTCACCCATCAGAATATCGCAAAAATTTCGCCCGACAGGGCCAAAATTGAATTGAAGCTTACTCGGATTTTAATCGAATCCGTCACCGGTAGCAGCACCATTCTGTTTCGTGCGCCGTATAATGCAGATAGTGAACCATCCACAATGGAAGAAATTATTCCAGTGGCTTTGGCTCGAAAACAGAACTATCTGGACATTGGAGAAAACATTGACCCCGAAGATTGGGAAGAAGGGATAACCTCTCAGGAAATTGTCAAAAGGGTGCTTGATGGCGTACATGAAGGCAGGGGCAATATTATTTTGCTTCACGATGCAGGAGGCGAAACCAGGCAACCCACGGTGGACGCACTACCTATTATCATTCAAACGCTTCAAAAAGAAGGCTACCAATTTACCAATCTGGCTACGCTGCTTGGAAAAACTAAAGACGAGCTTATGCCCCCTGTTCCCAAAGGAAGCGGATTTTACATCATGCAGTTTAATCTGGTGCTGGCAACTGCTATATACTGGTTCAGCAATTTCTTCTATGCTCTGTTTTTAATATTTGTATTTCTAGGCCTCCTCAGGCTTATTATTATGGTTATATTAATGCTCAGAGAAAGAAAAAGGGAGAAAAATGAATTAAAAAATTTCATAGAAATAAAAGACTTTCCGTTAGTTTCTATCATCGTTCCGGCATACAATGAGGAGGTAAATGCAGTTTCTTCTATAAAAAACCTTCTTCAGCAGGATTATCCCAACTTTAATATCATCTTTATAGACGATGGAAGCAAAGACAACACATTTCAATTAGTGTCTGAAGCTTTTGTAAACCATCCGGTTATTAAAATTTTCACAAAGCCCAATGGCGGAAAAGCCTCTGCTTTGAATTATGGCATTAGTCAGACATCTGCCGATTATATAGTGTGCATAGATGCGGATACAAAGCTTTATCCTGATGCTGTTTCTAAGCTGATGCTTCATTTTTTAAATCCCATAAACGGGAAAAATATTGGCGCTGTAGCCGGAAATGTGAAAGTAGGAAACGAGGTCAATCTACTCACAAAATGGCAGGCTATTGAATACACAACCAGTCAAAACTTTGATCGCAGGGCGTATGCCAACATCAATGCTATAACTGTAGTTCCCGGAGCAATTGGAGGTTTCAGGAGAGAAGCAATTGAAAAAGCAGGCGGTTTTACCACCGATACTTTAGCCGAAGACTGTGATCTAACCATAAGAATATTGCGTACAGGCTATATTATTGAAAATGAAAACAATTCGATAGCGATTACTGAAGCTCCCGAAAAAACAAAACAGTTTATCAAACAACGTACACGGTGGTCGTTTGGTGTGATGCAAACATTCTGGAAGCACCGTGACACCTTATTTAACAAAAAATACAAGGGCTTAGGTTTTTGGGCTATACCCAATATTCTGATATTTCAGTTTATTATTCCATTCTTTTCACCTTTGGCTGATTTATTTATGATTTTTGGTTTATTTTCAGGAAATGCGGTTAAAATAGGTATTTATTACGGTATTTTTATGTTGGTAGATATCAGTATTTCAGTAGTTGCGTTCATTTTTGAAAAAGAAAAGCCTTTCAAGCTCATCTGGCTGATACCACAGAGATTTGTTTATCGCTGGATAATGTATGTGGTTTTATTTAAAAGCTTTTTGAAAGCAATAAAAGGAGAATTGCAACAATGGGGTGTTTTGAAAAGAACAGGAAATGTAAAGGATATTCAACTTGCAGTCAAATTATAAAAATAAATACCAACAGGCAAAATTAATTGTAATTCAGTTTTGTCATTTTGACAAAACTGATTAATATTGCACTTATAATTAATTGATTGTGAAACTTGCTCCCATTCTTTCAAAATATCTTGCTGAAAACAAACAGCTAAATCTCCCCGGTATAGGTTCCTTTTTTTATGAAACAGACTCCACTTTGGTTGATGATGGCACTAATAAAGAATCTGTAAACATTCGTTACAAGAACGAAAAGATAGACAGATTCGATGACGATTTGATTGATTATGTTTCAAAAGAAACCGGCAAAATGAAGGTATTGGCCACATCTGACCTTGAATCGCAACTTGAAGATGTAGTGCAGTATTTAAACACAGGAAAAGTATATCTTTTATCAGGCATCGGATCTCTTATTACCAAGCCCGATGGTACCGGCTTGATATTTGAAGCTATAAAAAGCGAAGTAAGTGAAAAGAAAAAAGTTCAGGAATCCATAGAAAAAAAAATTGTACCACAAGCATTTATAGAAGAAAAAATACCCGGCAAAAAGAAAAATCATTCGGCGCTGATAATAATGTTTCTGGCGCTGATTGCCATTGGAGCTACCATTTGGTTCTATGTAAAAAATTCAGAAATCAATCCCACCGAAGAGGATACCCAGACAGAAAGTACAGTGCAAAAACCGGCTTCGGATAAAGTGAAAAACGACTCAGCCACAGTAAATAAACCGGCGCCCAATCCAAGTAATACATATACTTACGTTATTGAAACGGCAATAAATCCGAGAGCTTCGAAAAGGTTCAATCAATTGAAAGCGCTCAATTGGCCGGTGACACTCGAAACGAAAGATTCTGTAACCTACAAAATAGTGATGAAACTGCCTGTCGCCGGAGCAGACACTACCCGGATTAAAGACTCTTTATTTGTACTTTCGGGCAAAAGAGTAATAATTGAACAATAAAATACAGCTTTAACCTTTTATAAACTTTTTGGATGCTCATTTTTCGTCCTTTAGAAAAAGGAAAGGATGAAAAAAATAATTTTTGCAGTTATCTACTTTGGGTTATCAAGCACTTTGGCATTTTCTCAAAAAGCCAATAATAATGATATAAAAGCCAAAGTTGAACATTTGAAGTCGCTTTTAAATCTTACAGATGATCAGGCTAAAAAATTGGAGCAGGCAGAAACTGATTACCAAAATCAATTGAAGAAGTTAAGTAAGAATACGAACGAAAAAACCTTAACCCAACTCAAAGAAAAAAGGTCAAAAAAAATACAGGCAATTTTAACTCGTGAACAATTTATAAAGTTAGATGCCGTAGAAAATGGCAGAATTAAACAAGTTCCGATTCAGTTATAGTTTTACTAAAAATAAAAAGAGGATTCGAAAATCCTCTTTTTATTTTATTGTACAGGCTGTGGAAAAACTTTCTTTAATTTTTCCAAAGGAATATCCGGGCTACCAAGATTAACTGATTCCATCTTCATCTTTTCTTTTTCGCTAAACAAACGAGTACCGGCACTAAACACCGACCTTGGCACCGACGATGGTTTGACAGCGCCCGAAACCGGAACGCCGGTTATTTGAGTAATTGCGGTAGCTAACATATAATCCTGAATAGCACCTATTGGCTTCCATGCACTTGGTTTGTTTTCAATGCTGGATACCGGTACATTGGGAACCAAGTAACCCTGCTGCGAAAAATTCTTATTATCCTTATCACTATAAATTGAAACAATAGGTTGCATAGCCCATTTTTTCAATTCATTTCTTTGAGTTAAAGTCAGTTTATTGGGATCATAAATGGTAATGGCCTGATTGTTATAACTATCATAAGCATGAATTGTCCAGGAGCCTGTAAACTTTCCTCGTGTATTTTCTCCAATATGAATCACATTCATGTAAGGCCTCAAACAAAATGTAGTCAGTTCTGATGCAGAAGCAGAGCCCGAAGTAGCAATAACATAAACCTTATTTAAGTTTAAATTGGCTGTCAATGGATTCGGTGCCGTACCGGTATATCCTAAACTTACACTTCTCGCGGAGCCTTGCGAATCAAAATAATTGTTCAAAAAACTATTGTAATTCAATATGGTAAAGACCGATTTATTCTGAACTGCCGACTGGGGTGCCACCAAAGATGCCAAATAGGAGGCTGCTGTTACCCTGCCTCCCAGATTATATCTTAAATCAATAATCAAATCGCTGATACCGGCTGATTTAAATTTTGCAAATGCATCATAAAGTTTATTGTCAAATTCTTCAATAAACTCTGTATAAAAAAGATAGCCAATCTTTTTTCCTCCAATATTATAAACAGTATCCAATAAAACCGGATTTGTTTCAATTATCACAGGAGTCATGTTGATTGTTTTTGGATTTTCACCATTTTTATCGGTCAGCCCAATATTTAAAGTATTTCCGGCAAACAATAAATTATAATTACTACTACTTCCGGCTGTATTATTAATATATGCCCCTGCTATTTTTTCAATAATATCTCCTCTACGAATACCTGCTGCTGCAGCCGGAGTATTAGGGTAAACATATTGAACAATACCTACAATTTGTGTTTTTTCTGCATTTGCCCAAAGCAAACTCAATGACCACCCAAAGTCTTTGGGAGAACCCGAAAAACCAGCCAATAAAGCATCTACATCATCCGTCATCCACGACCAGCCATGTTCTGTGTCGGTCGAATAAAGAAGGCTGCTAAAATATTCTTTTGGATCTGTGTCAGTAGTTTTTGGCGTTTTATTTTTCATTTCATTTGCCCATAAATAATAAGTAGAAAGTCCGTCATAAACAAACTGTGATACTATGGGTACTTTTTGTGAAGGCGGTTCTTCATTTTTGGGGGGATTACTTTTTCTACAGGATATAAAAGTGAAAAGCAGCAAAAACAACAATGTATTCAAAAAAAAGTACGGTTTCAGATATTTCATTTTTCAAAAGATTTAAAATCAATGTTCAAAGATAACCATAAATGGGACTATCTTCATCAAAAATAGGTAACTACTTGCACATACATTTAACAATAATTTAAATTTTTCATTTTCAGCTAATTTAAACTACCTTTCACCACTGTAAATTGAGCAAATTAAAAATGAAAAAATCAGATTTACACAAAGAGCAGGCGCTCGAATATCATGCAAAAGGCAAGCCGGGAAAAATTGAAGTAATCCCTACCAAAGAAGCAAAAACACAAAGGGATTTATCCCTTGCTTACTCTCCAGGGGTGGCCATTCCTTGTCTTGAAATAAAAAAAAATACAGAGAATGTATATAAATATACTGCCAAAGGCAATCTGGTAGCTGTTGTGAGCAATGGCACTGCCGTGCTTGGCCTGGGTGATATAGGCCCCGAAGCCGGCAAACCTGTAATGGAAGGAAAAGGTGTTTTGTTCAAAATTTTTGCCGACATTGATGTTTTTGATATTGAGCTGGCAGAAAAAGATCCCAACAAATTGGTTGACATCATTAAAGCACTGGAACCCACATTTGGCGGTATTAATCTGGAAGACATTAAAGCGCCGGAATGTTTTTATATTGAAAAGGAATTGAAAAAGCAATTGAAAATTCCGGTTATGCACGATGACCAGCACGGTACTGCCATCATCAGCGCCGCAGCGCTTATCAATGCGCTTGAAATTCAAAAAAAGAAAATTGAAAAAGCAAAATTCGTGGTTAATGGAGCAGGAGCAGCTGCAATGGCCTGCGTAATGCTTTATCAGGAGATGGGCGCCCGACCTGAAAACTTCATCATGTTCGACTCCAAAGGCGCTTTACATAAGGGTCGTGAGGGTTTGGATGAATTCAAATCGAGGTTTGCCACTGCCGCAAAAGATATTTCGCTTAAACAAGCTTTGAAAGGCGCTGATGTGTTTATCGGTTTAAGTGCAGCCAATATTTTGGACCCCGACATGATTAGCGGTATGGCCAGGAATCCAATCGTATTTGCTATGGCCAATCCGGACCCCGAGATTACTTTTGAATTAGCTACAAAAACAAGAAAAGATATCATCATGGCTACAGGCCGGAGTGATTATCCTAATCAGGTAAATAATGTATTGGGGTTCCCTTATATTTTCAGAGGGGCTTTAGATGTGAGGGCCACACAAATAAATACGGAAATGAAACTGGCGGCAGTAAGAGCCTTGGCCGATTTGACAAAAACTGCTGTACCGGATATAGTAAACCTGGCCTATAATGAACAAAGCATTTCATTTGGGGCTAATTATATTATTCCTAAACCGGTAGATCCAAGGCTATTGGCTACAGTGGCCCCCGCAGTGGCCAAAGCAGCCATTGATTCAGGCGTTGCACGATTGAATATTACAGACTGGGAAGAATATAAAGTAAACCTAAACAAACGATTAGGTATTGATAATCAGGTATTAAGAGTGATTGGCAACAAAGCAAGAAATGCTCCCAAGCGTATCGTCTTTGCCGAAGCAGAAAATATCAATATCCTTAAAGCCGCCCAGATAATTTCAGATGAAGGCATCGGATACCCTATCTTATTGGGCGATGAAAAAATTATACGCACTCTGTCATCTGACAACAGCATTGATATTTCAAACATGCCCATTTTTGATCCGCGTAGCGAGAAAGAAAAACAGCAGTTGGAAAAATACGCCGAAATATTTTATACCAAAAGGGCAAGAAAAGGTTTTACCCGTGATGAATCGTACAAAATCATGAAAAACCGCGATCACTTCGGCTGTATGATGGTAGAATGTGGAGATGCTGACTGCATGATTTCGGGTCTTACAAAAAAATATAAGGACACCTTGCGACCGGCGCTTCAGATTATAGGTACCGAAGAAGGCGTAAACAAAGTGGCAGGTATGTATTTATTAATGACAAAAATAGGCCCACTGTTTCTGGCAGACACAACAGTTAACTATAACCCTACTGCTGAAGAGCTTGCCGAAATAGTGATAATAACCGCCAAAGGAGTTAAAGCATTGAATATCAAGCCACGAATTGCAATGCTCAGTTACTCCAATTTTGGAAGCAGCAATACACCCGAAGCCAAATTAGTAGCCAAAGCCAGAGAAATCGTCAAACAAAAAGAACCTTCACTAATTGTGGATGGCGAAATGCAGTCCAATCTGGCATTGGATAACGAGCTTTTGTCAGAACTTTACCCATTCAGCGATTTAGTGGGGAAAGAAGTAAATACCTTAATTTTTCCTAACTTAGTGTCTGGTAATATTGCTTATAACCTACTGAAAGAAATAGGTTCTACCGATGCTATCGGTCCTATTGTTTTAGGTTTAAAAAAGCCGGTGCATGTGCTACAATTGGGTAGCACAGTAACCAATATCGTAAACATGGCAATGATTGCTGTAATTGATGCTCAAATTAAAAACAAACAATTGAATATGGTATCCAAAAAATCAATTGTTAAAAGAAAAATCAAAGAATAATAAAATTATAAAGTATTGAAAATCATTAAAGAATTTGGGCTTTTCATAAAAATGTTTAACGGCATGTTTCGCACGCCGGAAAACAGAAAGATGTATTGGAAACAGTTCATGTTGCAATGCAATGATATAGGAATCGGCTCGCTGGGTATCATTACCATTATTTCGGTTTTTATAGGCGCAGTATCTACGCTTCAAACAGCTTACCAGCTTGTTTCCCCCATTATCCCCAAAACCACTATTGCACAGATTGTAAGAGACTCGGTAATTCTGGAGTTTGCACCCACACTCAGTTGTATTGTACTGGCAGGCGTTGTGGGCAGTAAAATAGCCAGTGAGCTGGGTAATATGCGTGTAAGCGAGCAAATTGATGCTTTGGAAATCATGGGGATTAATACAAAAGCTTATTTAATATTGCCCAAAATTCTGGCAGGTCTTATTATGATTCCTTTGCTCATTATTATTTCCATGGTATTAGGCATCTGGGGAGGAAGGCTGGCAGGCAACCTATCAGGAATCATTGATGCTTCTATTTTTGACAAAGGGGTATTAATGGATTTTTTACCCTATAATGTGGTTTTTGCATTAACCAAAAGTTTCGTTTTTGCTTTTCTAATAACTGCTATTCCTGCATTTTATGGTTACTATGTAAAAGGCGGTGCATTAGAAATTGGCAAAGCCAGTACCCGGGCCGTAGTAGTGGCCTGTGTACTTCTTTTACTGGCCGACTATGTGCTGTCTTTCTTAATGCTTTAATATTACTATTAATGATAGAAATAAAAAATATCAAAAAGAGTTTTGGCGACAAAACGGTACTGAAGGGAATAGATTCAGTATTTTATGATGGTAAATGCAATTTGATTATCGGTACCAGTGGTAGTGGTAAAACTGTATTGATAAAATGTATGGTTGGCCTTTTTCAGCCGGATGCCGGAGAGGTTTTATATGCGGGTAATAATTTTTTCGATATTTCAAACGAGCAGAAAAAAAATATCAGAAAGGAAATCGGCATGTTATTTCAGGGCTCTGCACTATTTGACAGCCTTAATGTGGAACAAAATGTAATGTTTCCGCTGGAAATGTTTACCAACGACAAATATTCAATAAAGAAAAAAAGGGTAAATGAGGTATTAGCGAGAGTGAATATTGTGGATGCCAACAAAAAATATCCGGCAGAAATAAGCGGTGGCATGAAGAAGCGTGTTGCCCTTGCCAGAGCCATTGTTTTAAACCCCAAATACCTGTTTTGCGATGAGCCTAATTCAGGACTGGACCCACAAACTTCATTAGTTATTGACAAACTCATTAAAGAAATAACCACTGAATTCAATATCACCACTGTCATCAATACCCATGATATGAACAGTGTGATGGAAATCGGTGATAATATTTTGTATTTGTATATGGGAGGGAAAGAATGGGAAGGCACAAACAAAGACATAATATTAAGTAAAAACGAAAAGCTTAACGACTTCATCTTTGCATCAGAGTTTTTAAAAGATGCCAAAACCATGCGCACCATTCAGGAAACGGGCGAAATACCGGAAGGTGTAAAAGAAGAATTGAGAGATTCCATTGAAGAAAACCTCAATATTGACCTCGATGAAGACGGTTTCATTGGTAAAAAATAAGCTTGACCGATTTCAACATAAATATTTTACATTTGTAGTTTTTAAGGTCATAATAATCATTTTTTTATGTCAGTTTTAGTAAATAAAGATTCAAGGATATTAGTTCAGGGTTTTACAGGTACAGAGGGTACGTTTCATGCTACCCAAATGATTGAATACGGAACAAATGTGGTAGGCGGCGTTACACCCGGAAAAGGAGGAACTACTCATTTGGACAGACCGGTTTTTAATACGGTGGCAGACTGTGTAAAAGCTACCAATGCCAACGTGAGTATCATTTTTGTGCCACCTGCATTTGCAGCCGATGCTATTATGGAATCTACCGAAGCAGGTATCAGATTGGTGGTGTGCATTACTGAAGGCATTCCGGTGCAGGATATGGTAAAAGTAAAAAACTACCTTTCGGGCACTAAAACCAGACTGGTAGGTCCGAACTGCCCGGGCGTTATTACTGCCGGTGAGTGTAAAGTGGGTATTATGCCGGGTTTTGTTTTTAAATCAGGCAAAATTGGCATCGTATCCAAATCAGGCACCCTTACTTATGAAGCTGCCGATCAGGTGGCAAAAGCCGGGCTTGGAATCAGTACGGCT